>Ga0134124_10000498_pt1 | contig 33130 bp, 27 predicted proteins | sample KB304_FD_96880 | JGI IMG/M metagenome (GOLD analysis project Ga0134124, IMG submission 96880) | Terrestrial soil microbial communities without Nitrogen fertilizer from Kellogg Biological Station, Michigan, USA - KB3-0-4 | ecosystem: Environmental > Terrestrial > Soil > Unclassified ... | reverse complement strand
TGCCCGCGTCAGGCGAGCAACTCGTCGAGCACGCCCGAGTCGACGCCGTTGCCGAAGTTCGAAGTCCAATCGGTCTTGTCGCGAACCGCAGCCGCAATCAACGTGTTGAACAAGCGGTTATTGGTCACGAACCCGGCGTCGACGTAAGCGCCCTGCTTCAGGTAGCCGCCCGCACTTCCGGCCAGGATCGTCGGCACGTTCTTGAAGCTGTGGCTCGGCCCGTCTGCGATGTGGTTCGTCCAAAGGATCACGGACTTGTCGAGCAAGCCTCGAGCTTCGAAGTGATCGAGCCCGTGCAGCAGCGTCTGCATGCGCACGACGTCGATCTCTGCGTGGGCGTCTTCGGCAGTTTGATTGCTGCCCACGGACGAATCGGAGGGCACGCGGTGGCTGATGTGATGGAACGGCCAGTTGAGCTCGGCATTGGACGGCACGGGGTACTTGGTCGCGTCGGTGCCATCGCCGTGCTGCAGGGTCGCGACGCGATTGTAATTGCAGGCGAACGCGAGCGCGACCAGTTCCAAATGCAACTTGGCGACGTCCTCGATCATGCCGTCCATGCGAAAGGCCAAGCCGCTCCTGAAAGCCTCCAACTGGGACACGGCCAGGCCGTCTTGCGTGCAGTTGAGGCCCATTCCGCTCATCTTGACCTCGGTATCGCGGATCGAGTCGAAGTGCTGCTCGAGCCGCAGCTTGTCGGCCGAGCTGAGCGCGGGCAGTGACAGCATCTGCTTCAGTTCGTTACGAACCAGGTCATTCACGCTCTTGCGGCTCGCGAGCAGCTCCGCTGCTGCGTCGGCAGCCGCGGTCGCGTTGTCACTGGCGGCGGTCGTGAGTCCGATCAACTTCGAGTAAAGAGTATACGGATTGTCGTCCGCGGAGCGTACCTGCCCAGCTCCTGCACCCTTGAACGAGATGCGCTCGGCGATGTAACCGTTGCTGCGGTTGCCGGCATAGAGCGTGAGCGGATCGGCGCCGCCGTCGTTCACCGCGTCTGCGACGACCATGTCTGCGGAGATCCCGGTCGAGTACGCCGTACCACCGCCGCCTCCCGAAGGCGCCGCCGTCAGCGACTGACAAAGGCCTTGGGAGTGCCCGCAGTTGGTCGGCTTCTCCATCGGGAAATTGATGTTTTTTACGAACAAAAGCCGATCGGCATGGGGCGACAGCACGCTCGTCGCTTTGTCCGTTTGCGCTGCCAGGGAGTCGACGCTGAACGCGCCGAGCGCGTCAGGGAAGAACTTCTTTCCGACCACGCCGCAGGCGGCCACGATGTACAGGCTAAACACCGGCGGAGCGTCAGCCGCCCAAGCGGAGCGCTCTGGCAGACCCTCCAAGAAGGGCAGGCCCACCGCGATCGCGCCGGCACGTAGGAAGGCGCGCCGGTTCAACACCGAGCGGCGCTTGAAGGGCAGTGGGGCAAGTCCGTTTCCGAGCGGGGCAGGGGTCTTGATTTTCACTGAGCACCAGGAGTGTGAATGCGGAAAGCGTCGGTCTTCACCAGCTCGGTCAGCACGTCTTTGACCGAACCGTGGTCACTGCGGCTGATCTCCGAAAGCTCGGCGATGAGCGCAGCGTCACTGGGAACGATGTCGCGTTGGAGGCTGAAACTGGCCAGCTTTTTGGCGTAGCACAGGTGCGCCTGTTCGCTGTCTGCCATGGCTTGCATCAGCTCGTTCGCGTCGGCGAAGGGCCTTGCGCCATCGCTGAATTCGTAACTGCCGCCGGTGTCGATGGTCAGTCCGTCGTTCTCGGTGTCGCGATATTGGCCCATGCCATCGTAGTGCTCGAAGGCGAAGCCGACCGGGTTGATCAGCTGGTTGTGGCACGTGCCCCCACAGCCACCCGTCAGCGTCGTGATTCGTTCGCGGTTGGTTTGGTTCGGTTCCAGCGGCGGGATCGGCGGAAGCTGCGGAGCCGGCGGGCCGAGGGACGCGCACAACATGTCGAAGTTGATGCTGGCGCCGCGATGGATCGGATCCGGGTCGCCATTGAGACCGTTGAGCGTGAGGAACGGTAATTGCGAGAAAAATCCGACGCGCTCCGGACCCAAGTCTTGCTCGACGAAACCGCTGCTGGTTTGGCGCACACCGTACAGCTTGGCCATACCCGGGCCCATGAAGCCGGAGGTCGTGGTCAGGATGTCCTTCACGCCCAAGCTCTCACTGAAGATCTTGTCGAAGAACAAATACGAGCTCTGTTCGAACTCTGCGTTCAGGGATTCATTGTAGTTCGGCACGCCGATTTTGCTGATCGTACCGAAGCGCGCGAAGTGCAAGAGCTCACCGTGGAAGCGTCGCATCACGGTCGTCGCGCTCGGTTCGTCCAGCATGACGCTGGCTAGTTCCGCAGCGGCGTCCGGATCGATCAAGCTGGGGGCCGCGTCGAGCAGATCGTCGCTGGGCGTGGTTCCGCGCAGCCAGAGGGAAAGCTTGGCGGCGATTTCGAAGCCGTTGAGCGGCTCGTCGTCGGCCGTGAACTCGGTGCGGTACAGGAAATTCGGTGATTGCAGCAGCGCCCGGATCACCAGCGCCGCGCCTTTGGCAAACTCGCTCTTGCTGCCGGACATGGCGCTGCCAGATTTGAACAGCTCGCTGTAAGTGCTGATTTCTGCCGCGGTCAGCGGGCGCCGGTAAGCGCGTCGCCCGACGGTGCGAATGAAGCCGGTTGAATCCGTGCCGCGATAGACCTTGGACAGCGCGCTCGTCGACGCCGTCACCTGATCCGCCAGCTTTTCTGCGGCCGTTTGGAAATCGCCCCACGAGCGTTGGTTGACGTCGAGCAACAGCTCGTTGTTCGAGAAATCCGTGGTTCCTGCGACGGGGCTCTGGAATGTCGCCTCGAGCCCAGAGGGGTTGCTCAGCCCCAAAATATCTTGCACGCTTTGCGCCCACTGCGCGTTGGTCAGACGTACGACACGGTAGTACTGCGGCGACCCGTGCAGCTCGATACCCAGCGAGGCCGCGCCGCCGTCTTCCCCGGCGTCGGCGCCCGCTGCGCCGATCGGCCCGGCACCCGCTGCGCCCGGCGTCGTCTTCACTCGATGCTTCGGTGGGTCGGCGCAGGAGGCCAGCGCGGCGAGCGTCAGCGCCGCCGCGAGAGAACCCCAAAGGCGCTTCGAAAACCTTGGAATCGAACCACTTCTACCTGCGGACCTTGATGTTACCGGGGGATTTCGCACGCGCTCCCAGATAGCAACGGACAAAAGAAGAAATAGGTGAGTGTTGAAATGTGTCTGCTGGCGAAACTCGCCACTCAAGGCGGAGAAGGTGCGAGCTGTGCGTTGTAGGATTTCATCAGCGCTCGGAAGACCCAGTTCCCGATCACCTCGGAACCGATCGCCGTGGGGTGGGTGAGATCGGCCTGACCCAGACCGCGGCGCACCCAAGTCGGCATCGAGTGCGCGCCACCCATCGCGGTGTACGTGTCGAAGAAAGCGCAGCCGAGTTCCGCAGCCGCGCTCCGCTGTTCTGCGACGATCGAGGGGATGACCCGCATGCTCACGATTTCGTCTCCGACCTTGGCGGCGCGATCCATCGCGCCAATCACCAGGCAGCTGGATTCGGGGAGCGCGCGTTGGCCCTGCGCGATCACTTCTTTCATCGTGCGGTGATAGTCGACCATCGGGTACAGAAAGCCGTCCCCGCTCTCGTTGGCGCCGAACTCGTAGATCAACAGATCCGGCTTGCGCCAGCCGAGTTGCTCCGCCCAGTGGGCGTCGTCTTGTTTGTCCAAGAAGCGAATCCGTGCGCCCTGGACGCCGATCGCGTCGACGACGACGCCCGGAGCGTCGCGTTCGAGCACCACGCCGAACGCTCGGGTTACGCCGCTCTTGGTGTAGAGCTCGAATTCGTGCTCGCCGTCGGGAACGTCGAGCGAGAAACGCGCCGCCTTCTTGAGCGGTCCGCGAGTTTCAACCATGGCTTTCGGAACGCCGTCGACGCTCACTTGCAGCGTGCCGCCGCTCGGATCTTCCAAGTAGTCGAGCACGAAGCGGGAAACGTGTTTGCCGTACGCGCCGGTTTTGGCCGTCCCGAAACGCGCCACGGTGTTGCGCTCCGCTTTGAACGACACGCCGCCGAGGCCGTACAAACCGTCGGCTGCGTAGGGTCCGACGATCCGACTGACGCTCCAGCCCGCAGTCGCGAAGCGCGACACGTCGTTGTGGAAATACGCGGGCCAGGCGTTGGCGATCAACATGAAGCCGTGCCCGGCGTCGCCGAACTCGGCCTGCAACTTGCGGCGCAGGGTGCCGGAAACCAAATCACTCACCACGATCGAGTCGCCGAAATGCGCGATTCGGGTCACGGCCTGCGGTTGCTTGTGCGCCGTTCGCGACAAGGCCTTGAAAAAACCGTTCAGCGCCCGGCCACCCGGATCGGCCAACGGTAGCGGCGGCTCGGCTGCGTCGATAGCGGGTAAGGCGACGTCGCCGGCTTCCCGCTTGGCCAAGAGCTCGCCTTGTGCGGCCTTCAGCGCGGCCGAATCCGGCTGCGAAAGCTCCGCGCGGGTCTCCGTGGCGCCGATGATCTTCGCTTCGCCGACCGCTGGGGCGTCATCCAAGCGCGTGCGCGCGGGAGCCTCGCTGTGCGCTGGCGCGCGCAAAATGCGCAAGGGGGCGAACAGCGGCACGTGTTCGACGACCAGCCCCAACCCGAGCACCGTGCACACGGCGATGCACGCGCGAGACGTAAATGGCTCGGAACCAAACCAGGCGCCCGAACGGCGTTCCGGCTCAGTTGCTGCAGGACGCATCACCGAGCTGTTTGCAGACGGCGCGCAGCATCTTCAAATCGCGATCGGAGGCCTGGCCGCTGCGCACCTTTTGTTGGAGCGTGGACTTGGCCGCCAGCAACTTGCCGCGGTCGGTATCCTGGGCACCACTCGGTGCTGGATCTTCATCGAAGGGATTTTTTCGGACCAAGGTTGGACCGCCCGCTTTGGGGTCATCCGCCGTCGACTCTTCGGTGCTGGTGGGAGCGGGGCGCGCCGGCTGCTTCTTGGGTGCGCTGGGCAAGTCGCTCACGTCCACCGATTCCGCGTCGAGCGCGGTGAGATCGTTCGCCGCGCGCTTGCGGCGCACGGAATCAACGCTGGTGGCCCGCGCGATTTGGTCCAAAAGCGCGCGCTTTTGCCCGGGATCTTGGCTGGCCGCCGCTTGAGCAAACAGCGCGTCCGCCCAGGTACTCTGGATTTGCCGATAGTCCGCCGTCTTGCGGGCGTTGCCGCTGGCGGGGATCTCGGCCGCCTTTCGGACTGCGGCGTCGACATCACCTTTGTCGAGCAGCGCTTTGGCTTCGAGCAGGCTGCGCATCGCCGAGTCGACGCCGTCGGTGCTGCCCGCGGCGATCTCTGGCTCGGGCGTACCACCTCGGGTAGCGACTACCAGCGCCAAGGCCACGACGATCGCGGCCACGCCGCCAATGGCAGCCAACTTCACGCCTTGCGACAAACCGCCGCCGATGGCCAGGGCGGGCTGCGAAATTCCAGCCGAGCCTAGGGTGAGCGCGCTCGCTTGCTGACTCTCGTCCGCACCCGGCACGTAGATATCACCTGCGGGAATGAACTTCAGGATCACGTCCCCGAGCTCGATCACGTCACGCGCGTCCAGCAGCGTGCGCGGCAGTTCGACGCCGTTGACGCGAACCCCGTTGGCGCTCTCGCGATCCACGATCTCGTAGCGGCCATCGCCCAGCGGTTGGATTTCCGCATGCACGCGGCTGACGGAGGGGTGATTGATGGAGACGTCGCACTCTTCACCGCGACCCACCACCAAAGGCCGGTCTTGGGTGAGCGGGAACTCGGCTCCCACGGTCGGCCCAACCACCATCACCAAGCGATCCGGTTGGCCCAGCAAGGCTTGGCTGCGCGGCGCGGCGGGCATCGTCACCGCTTTGTCGAAGGACACGGGGTCGAGGATCGAGTCGTCGAGGATTTGCAGCCGGTAGTCACCGAGCTGCACCAAATCACCGTGCACGATCTCGTGCTTTTCGCTCACTCGCTGCCCGTTGACGTAGCAACCATTGTAGCTGGTGAGATCGACCAGCTGCCAACGCTCGCCCGGCTTCGTCAGCCGAGCGTGACGGCGCGAGATGTTGCGCTCGGTCAGGCGGACCGTGTTCTCCTCGGCGCGTCCGATCGTATATTCATCGCGAACGAGGTGGACGACGGTCTTACTCGCCTGGTCGTCCTCGATCGTCAGCTTCCACATCGGTGCGCCTACATGCCTCGTCGCAGTTGTTTCGTGTTCAAAAGTGGCTCTACGTACGCGAGGCCGTCGCCAAATTTGTCATGGTTCTCTGCGGGTTTAAAGAGCCGTCGTGAGTGCCTGTCACCATTTCAGGCGTCAGGGGCGAAGATCAGGGCGTACAAGGCGTCATTTACGGCGGGCCGGGCGGCTCGAATTCTGGGATTGTTCCGGGTGGGACAGACCCGATTCGTGAGCAAAACCATTACCCGGTCGGCGTCTGGATCGCACCAAAAGCTGGTTCCGGTGAAGCCGAGGTGGCCGAAACTACGCCCACCTGCGAGACGCCCTGCCGAGGACTGGTCGGCCGATTTCCCGTCGAAGCCCGCCCGCAGCGTGCCGCCCGGGCGCTCTTCGAGCAATGGCGCGACGACTTTTGCGTGAAGCCAGGCCGAGCGCCCAGCCCTGGCATCGAGCAGTGCTGCCCCGAAGCGCGCCACGCTGTCGGCGGTTCCGAACAGTCCGGCATGCCCCGACAAGCCGTGGCCAGAGAGCGCCCAAGCGTTTTCGTCGTGGACCATGCCCCGAACTTCACCGCCGCGAAATGGCACCGTCTCGGTGGGCATGCAGCGCGGCTCGAAGTCGACCTGCCGCGCACGTAGCAGGCGTGCCGAGCCCACCGAAAGGTCGAGCGGTGCGCACACTTCGCGCTCGACGATTTCGTCGAGCGGCAGCTGCTCCAGGCGCTCGAGAGCCAGACCCAGCAAAGCGAAGCCGAGATCGCTGTACAAAGGCGGATGTCCGCCGGCCGGTGCGGGCATGAGGCACTCGGGCCGCCGACCGTTCAGCGCGTCGCGAATTGCCGTGGTGCGCTCGAAAGGCAGACCGCTCAGCAACGGGGCGAACAACGTCCGGTGCGCTTCGAGCCCCGCGCGGTGCGCGAGCAGGAGCAAGACACTTGCCGAGCCAGTCACGCTCGCGCTCGCTTCAGGAAGTAGATCGCGAAGTGACGTGTCGAAGTCGAGCCGACCCCGTTGAACGAGGCGCGCCACGGTCACGGCCACGAACGACTTGCTGATCGAAGCCAAATCGAAGAACACGCGCGAGTCCAAATGCCGGGTTTCGAGCTTGAAAGCCGCGCCCTCGGCGAATTCGAAGCCGGTTCGTGAGGCTGCCCGAAAACCAGTCGCAACCACTGCCGCGGGGGCGACCCCCGGTAGAATCACCAGCTTTCGCGCAATTTCCGAGAGGAGAGAATGTGGGATCATGTCAGCCGGAAAATCAGCGGAGCGCGAAGCATTTTGGCATCTGGGTGCTGCACCGGTATTGTGAAGCTGCCGTAGACGGATTGGAAGGCGAGAAGCGATGGCCGAGTTTACTTGGGAAGCCCGTGGCCGGACCGGTGAGGTCCGCAAAGGGGTCATGGAGGCTGAGAACGAAGAGGCGGTGAACAACCGGCTTCGTCAGCAGCAGCTCGCGCCAGTCAGAGTCAAGAAGAAGAGCCGCCTGAGCGACATCAAGTTCGGCAGCCCCAGGGTCAACACCAAGGACCTGGTGACCTTCACTCGCCTGTTCGCCACCATGATCGACGCCGGCTTGCCGCTGGTGCAGTGCCTGGAGATCCTGGGCTCCCAACAGACCAACGCGGCGTTCGGCGGAATCTTGAAGGACGTGCGAGGCGCGGTCGAGCAGGGCGCGACGTTCAGCGAGGCCCTCAAACGCCATCCCAAGGTGTTCGACGAGCTGTTCACCAATCTGGTTCATGCTGGCGAGGTCGGCGGCATTCTGGACGGCATCATGAGCCGTCTGTCGATCTACCTGGAGAAGCGGCAAAAGCTCGTCCGGCAGGTGCGAGGCGCGCTGGTCTATCCCTCGGTCGTGGTGGTGATCGCGGCGGCGGTGATGACCATTCTGCTGATCTTCGTGATCCCCGCGTTCGAGGGCATGTTCAAAGACTTCGGTGGTGGGAAGGCGCAGCTGCCCTGGCTGACCCAGGTGATGGTCGGCATCTCGCACAACTTCGTCAGCTACTTCCCGTTCATTGCGGTGGCGGTGGGGCTGTTGATCGTGGGTTTCGGCTACATGAATCGCACGCCTGGCGGCAAGGCGTTCGTGCATCGAACGATCCTGAAAATGCCCGTCATGGGCCCGGTGCTGCGCAAGATTGCCGTAGCGCGCTTCACGCGCACGCTCGGAACCTTGCTCCAGTCCGGTGTGCCGATCTTGGACGCGCTCGAGATTTGCGCGGTGACTGCCGGCAACGTCGTGATCGAGGCAGCGGTGATGCACGTGCGTCAGAGCATCAGTGAAGGCAAGAACATGGCCGAGCCCTTGACCGAGACCAAGGTCTTCCCGGACATGGTGGTGCAGATGATCGCCGTCGGCGAGCAAACCGGCGCGTTGGATCAGATGCTCAACAAGATCGCTGATTTCTACGAAGAAGAGACGGACGTCGCCGTCGCTGCGCTGACCAGCGCGCTCGAGCCGATCATGATGGTCGGCGTCGGCGGGATGGTCGGCGTGGTGCTGATTGCCATGTACCTGCCGGTGTTCTCACTCGCTGGCAACATTCACGCGGACTAAGATCGGCTGCCGACGACCAGGCCTATTGGGATAGACTCTTATAGCCCGCGCGAGCGAGCGCGGTGAGCCATGCGCCTTCAACTCGGGATCCCGGAAATTCTGAGCGGCGCGCCGCTGGCTCGGCGCTTGGCTGGGCTGACGGCCGCGCGTCTGCTGCTGCTATCGCTATCCCTGGTGCTGGTCGGCACCTTCTACCTGCGCGGCAGATTTGGCTTCGATTCCTTCACCCTGCGAGTTGCTTTGGAGACCTTCGGGTTGTCCTTCGCCCTCACCGGGGTTTACGCGGCGCTGCTGCGGAAGGGGAAGCACCTCGAACGGTTGGCCGAGGCGCAATTGGTGCTCGATCAACTCACCTGGACGGTGGTCGCTTACCTGACCGGCGGCGCCGCCAGTGGGGCGACTTCATTTTACGGATTGTCGTGTTTGGTGGGGGCAAGCCTGCTCGGTCTGCGCGGCGCGGTGCTAGCCGCGCTGTCGGGTGCGCTCTGCTACGGCAGCTTGGTGTTCGCGCTCCAGCACGGTTTCGTGTCCGCGCCCCGCGATCAGCCGGCCTCGATCTACCGCCTCTCTTCGGACGAGCTCACCTTCTACTTGCTGGTGAACTTGCTGGTGTTGATCGTGGTCGCCTTGCTCGCAGGCACGCTCGCTGATCGCCTGCGTTGGACCGGCGGCGAGCTCAAGTTGGCCACGGAGCGTGCCGATCAAGCCGAGCGAATGGCGGCACTCGGGCGGCTGGCAGCAGGACTCGCGCACGAGATTCGCAACCCGCTCGGCTCGATCGCCGGATCCATTCAGCTGCTGCGCACGGCCCGCGGCTTGTCCGACGAAGACCAGCGCTTGTGCGACATCATTCAGCGCGAGACGGGGCGCTTGAACGATCTGGTGACCGACATGGTCGACCTGTCGAGGCCCAAGAAGCCGATGTTTGCCAGCATCGACGCCAGTCGGATTGCGCGTGAAGTGGTCGCGCTGGCAGCGCGCAGCGGCCGTGCCATCTCCGACGTCGAGGTGTCCTACTCAGGCCCGGAGAACGCGCCGATTTGGGCGGACGGCGCCCAGCTGCGGCAAATGATCTGGAACCTGGTTCGCAACGCCGTGCAGGCCAGTAGCCCCGGCGACAGCGTTGACGTCGCGGTCGAAACCATCGGCAAGAATACCTGGCTACGCGTTTCGGATCGCGGGGTCGGTATCGACGATGCCGCGCGCGAGCGGCTGTTCGACGCATTCTTCACCACTCGTTCGCAAGGCACGGGCATGGGTCTCGCGGTCGTGAAGCGCATCGCCGACGAGCACGGATTTTCGATCACGGTGGACAGCAGTCGTGGCCGGGGTGCGACCTTTCGCGTCAATTTGGGGCAGGGCCGGGCGTCGCAACCTCCGCCTGCAGCGGATTGACGAGCACCGTGAACGCGGGATCACGGGTTCCGCTTGCCACAGCGAGCTCCGGAGCAACGTTCCGGCGCCGCACTTCACGCGACTCAATTATAAATGTCCAATGATTGCGATGGTTTATGAAATATGACCGCGCCGTGTCTTGGCTGAAGAAGCTTTGGCACCCCACTTGCGTATAACCCGCAAAGAACACAGATAGGTTACCGAACTCGAGGCCACCCCATGATCAACGTCCGACGCAAAGTTCCCGTCCTTGCCACCTTGGCGCTGGCCCTCTCGCTTTCGCTCCCCGCTTTCGGCGCCGAAGCCGAAAACTTCGTGAAGGGCAAGCACAGCGAACTCACGGAGCTCGTCACCAAGGCCAAGTCGGCCGACGACCAGAAGAAGCTCGATGCCGCGTTCGACGCCGTGTTCGACTACGACGGTCTGGCCAAGGCGACTTTGAAGGATTCCTGGGAGCAGCGCACGCCCGCTGAGCGTGCAGAGTTCACCCAGTTGCTCAAAGATTTGGTGCGTAACGCTTACCGCCGCAACATCAAGAACACCCTCGGGTACGAGGTAGACTACAAGGGTGAGCAGGACGGTGAGGCCGGCAAAGTCGTGCGCACCGTGGCGCACAACAAGAAGAACACCCGCGAAGAACCGGTCAGCATCGACTACGTCGTCCATCAGGTCGACGGCAAATGGCTGATTGCCGACATCGTGACGGAAGGCTCCAGCTTGGCTCGCAACTACCGAAGCCAATTCCGCAAGGTGATCGACAAGAAGGGTTTCGACGAGTTATTGAAGCGAATGAAGGCCAAACGCGACAAAGGCAGCAAGGGCGACTCCGGCGGAGACGTCTGAAACCCGCTGTTTCTGGCTGTTGGGCGCCGTCTTCGGCGCCCAAGCCGCTTTTTCCGGCTTGAAATTGCCCGTCCAGGGCACCTGCCTGGTACGATCGCCGGACCTTGGGTCCGTCTCGGAATCCGTCCAGCGCCCCGCCGCCTTTGGCGTTCGCGCCGCTGCTGCCGTCAACGCCGCCGGGCGCGGAGCCCGTGTCGTCGACGCCATTCGTGTTGGGCGACGACCAGCGAGTTCCGCTTCGGTTGACCGTGACGCGCGGCGTGCTGGGCATGGAACTCTACCAGCCGATCGAGCTCGGACCGCTCGACGTCACGCGCCTGTCGATCACGCTTCCGAATCTGAAGTTCCCCCTCGATCTGAGTGGTGGAGTGCCGCAGTTTCGCCATCGGCGTGGCGAGCTCGAACGCGCGGTGCTCAAGAGTTCGCTTTCGCGCCTGGCTCGTCATTTCGAGAGTCATCTGGGCGACGTGCTCGGGGAATTGGTGCGCCCGGTGGCGGTGTTTGCTCGTCCCCAAGGCATTGGGGTCGGGCTGGTCGGGCAGGGGCGGGCGCTGGCGTTCGATTTGTTATGGGTGCCCGAGGAACGGCACGCGCGCTTCGTCGTCAGTGACGCGCGCGGGGTCGGTCTACCCGGGGCGGCGCTCGGGTTTGCTCTCCGAGCGCTCGATCGCGTGCTCGGCGGCCTGGGCGTGCGGCGTGGCCGAGTCATCTCGATCCCCGACGCGGGAGCCAGCTTGGCCCGCGTGCTGCTGCCCGCGGTCGGCGCGCGCGCGCCCTCCGCGCGGCGCGTTCGCTTTGGTGCGCTGCTGATCGACGGCGACACGCTGCAGGTCGAGCTGGACGCGGCCTTCGCACCAGGCGAGCACACGCCGCTCGGAACTCGCGCGCTGGAACTCGCGCGCTTGGTCACCAGCGCGGACGACGCGCTTTCACGCGGTGCAATCGACGAGGCGCGGGCGGGCTATTTGCTCGCGCTCGAGCAAGCCCCACGTCACCCGGAGCTCGTACGCTCGATCGCCGACATCGACCTGCAGGTGCCCGAGCGCGCAGAGGCCGCCCTCGGCATGGTCATCGAGAGCATGCCGGCGATCCGCGCCGGGCTCACTGGCGCGGAGTTGCTCTGGCGCGTGGGCGACTTCGATGGCGCGCGGCAGGCGTTGAGCGAAGCGGCGGCGTTGGAACAGTACGCGCCGCTCGCTGCCCTACTCTGGTGCCGCTGTGCGGAGCGGGACACTTCGGTGATCGAGCGTCGCAATGCGCTGGATCGCGCGGTGTCGCTCTCGCCTGGGCTTTCGCTGCCGCGCTTGCGGCGCTTCGCCGCGCGCTTGGGCCACGGTGACAGCGCGGGCGCGCTGGCCGACGCCGAACATTTGGAGGCCATGACGACGGGCGCGCGCGGCAAGCACGACAGCAACTTGCACGCGGCACGCGCCTTCTTTGCCGCGGGTTTCGTGCGCGAAGCGCGACGCTGTTTCGAGCGCGCGTTGCGTTACGCGCCGGACGACGCGCGCGCGACGGCTGGGCTCGCTCGCACGTTGCTCGAGAGCGGGCAGCGGGAACGCGCGACGACCCTCTTGGCACGCGCCGTCACCTTGTCCGAACGCCACGGGCAACCCGACGCAGACGCGCTGATCGACTTGGCCATGGTGCTGGCCGCGGATCTGAAGGACTTGCCTCAAGCGATCGCGCGTGCCCGCCAGGTTTCCGCGGCCTCACCACGATATGTCGAGGCTCGTCGCTTGGAAGCGCGCTGGCGCGCGGATTTGGGTGACGTTGCCGGCGCGTCGTTGTGCTTCGGACGGATGCGCGAGGCGATCGAATTGAGTCCTGAACCGCCGGCGAACGCTGCCCAATTCTTGCTCGAAGCGGCCGAGTTCGAGCAAGACGTCGAGCGCGACGTGCTGGCGGCAGAGCGGCATCTGGCGGTCGCTCTGCGCGTCGCGCCACGCGACGCGCGGATCGCCGAGCGCTACCGCGCGATCGCTGCCGAGGCTGCATTGGCCGTGCGCGCGCGCAGCCGCAGTTAGCCAAAGAGCGCATGCCAAGCGCGCTCGAGCTCCGCGGCATCCTGAACGGGCACGACCGCGCACAAGCGTAGCGGCGACAGCGAGGTGCCGAGCGCCGAGCTGGGGACGCAGTCGAGCGCGCGCGCGAGCACATCGGGAAGTCGGCCGACGCCAACCGCGACTGCACTCACCGTCGCGATGTCGGTGCGGACCACGCTCGCTCCTGCATCGCGCAGCAGCGCGCCCGTCACTGCGAATTCGGGCACGCTGGTCAACGACAGTAACAAATGCAATCGGTTGTCGATCCAGGCGTCGCGCACCGGAATGCCCGCGGCCGTGACGATCGAAAGCAGTGGGGCACGAGCTCCGACCGGCGCATCGAGCCAAGCCAGCTTGCTGTCGACGACGATCGCGGCCCGCTCGGCGGACTTGGCTTCGACGCGTGTCTCACGGCCCGCGCCGTGCTCGGCGAAGTCCGCGGTTCTGCGCGCGTGAATCACGATCTGATGTCGCTTCGCCCAATCGACTGCGCGCGCATTCAGCACCTTCGCGCCAGACTCGGCCATCTCCTGCATCGTTTCGTAGTCGATGGTCGGCAGATGGCGCGCCTCGACGACCGAGCGCGGATCCGCGCTGTAGATGCCGTCGACGTCACTGTAGATCTCACAGTGTTCGGCGCCGAGCGCGGCCGTCAGAGCGACCGCGGTCGTGTCGGAGCCACCGCGCCCCAAGGTGGTGATCTCGCGCGCGAGACTCATGCCTTGGTAGCCTGCGACGATCACGACTCGATTCCGCCCCAGCTCGTCCCAGATCCGCTGCGGGCGTACCTCGATGATCTCGGCGTCGAAATGGCGATCGCTGGTGATGATCCCGGATTGCGAGCCCGTGAAGCTCACCGCGTCCACACCGAGCGTGGTGAGAGCCATCGAGAGCAATGCCATCGTCACGCGCTCGCCAGTGCTGACCAACATGTCGAGCTCGCGTCGCGGCGGTTCGGCCGCCAGCGTGCGCGCCAACGACAGCAGGTTTTCCGTGGTCTTGCCCATGGCGCTGACGACCACCACCACTTTTCGACCCGAGCCATGCGTGGCCGCGACGTGGCGCGCGACCTGTTGGATCTTCTCCGGATCGGCAACCGACGATCCGCCGTACTTTTGGACGACGATGGTCAAGCTGCGGATGACCGCTAGCACCGCTCGGGGATTGGGGCCAAATACTCGGTCCGATCAGGCTGCGCTGGGACCGAAGCTGACGACTCCGAAGCCGCCCGTGGCCCACAGCCGACCACTCGGCGCGTGCCAAGCGAGGGCAGACACCTTCGCCCATTCACCGCGCTCGATGGCGTCCGAAGACGTGTGTTCGACGCTTCCGTCCAAGCGGGCAATGCAGGCGGCTTCCGCGGTCGTCGGATCGATCGAGAGGATCTCGGTTTGATCGCTGGTCTCGCGATAAACTGCGGCAAAGAAGCGGGCATGGTCGTCGAGCAACGCGCCGGCGATGGCCGTGGTGTTGGCGCTGCCCGCGACACGTCGAAAGGTCACGCCTTCGTCGGGCGAAACCAAGATCGCGCGTCCCCGCTCAGCCAGTGCCACGGCACTACCAGCGGTCGCCAACAACGGGGCGGCGGTCTGTGCCACCGCGAGCGCAGGGCCGTGAAGCGACAGCGAACGGTCTTGGTTCCGGTCGAGCGTCAGCAGCACGCGCGCCCGATCGCGTCCGAGCAAGACCGTTGCGCTCTCGCGGGCGACGGCGAGGACCTTGCCGTCCAACTCGACCTGCTCGAAGCGATCGCCCGCGTCCAGCACCTCGAGCAGCGTCCCGTCGTGAACGAACAGCAATACGCGCCCGTTCCGTGTGCCGAGCGCGCCGCCGAAGGAGAGCTCGAGTCGCGCGGAGCCGTGCGGCAAACGGAGTTGTTCGCGGAAACGCGTCAGCTGCTCGGCTTGGGAAGCGAAGCGTGCGCGGCGGAACAGCTGCCCACTCCGAGTGCTGGCGAGGGCGATGTCTCGATCGGCACCCACGAGGACCAGATCGGACAGCGCGCTTCCGTCGACCGCGACGCGTAGGGGTTTGCTCGAATCATCGCGGAACCAAAGCAGATCCGAGCTGCCAGCGACCACGGCCTCTGGGCTGCCAGCGAGTGCGCCACAGGCTTCGATCGCGGTTACTGGGTGGAGCGCCTGCCAGAGCAAGGCGGCCATCGGCACGCGAGCTTCGTCGCTGGCCGTGCCCAGCGAGATCTCGCGTTCCGCGGCGATGCCCTCGGAGCCGTCGTCCATTTCGAGCGCGGGAAACTTGCTCTCGTCGACCTCGATGGATCCGTCCTCGAGGCCCTCGCTGCCGTCATCCGGGGTGAGGGGGTCGGGCACGGCCAGACCGACGGAGGGATCCTCTTCGAAGCTCGAATCGCGCTCGTCGTCGCCTTCAGTCGTGCTCTGCTGGTCGTCGAGCCCCACGATCGTCCCCAGATCCAGCTCGATCGGATCGTTGTCACCGCTGCTTTCACCGAGCAAATCGATCTCTTCGCCCACGACCAGGTCGGTCGCCTCTTGGTCGTCGTCGCCGCCGTCGTCGAATTGATCGAGCTCGATCGGTTGATCGAGGTAGCTCTCTTCGTCGTCCGGCGCGACTGCCGCGACCGCCGCCGCGGCGACGAGCGCGGGAACGCTAGCCGAGGAGCTAGAACCACCAGAGCCGGAGAAGCCAGAGCCGGAGAAATTGACTACGTGCCGATCTGCAAGACCCATCACGGAGCAGGATAGCAGCTTTCGTGATACGCTCTCGTCCCCTTGCAGCTTGTAGAACTCCTCGACGACGGTCTGATCGTGCGGCGCCTCTCGGTCAAGAACGAGGACGTCGTGTTCGTCAAGGGGATCTTCGAGGCGAGCGAGGGGCTGTGTGCCATGTTTGCAGAGCGCGGCGGGGACCTGACGATCGTCGCGCCCGTTTCACGCTCACTCGAGTTGGACGTGGTTTTGCGCGATCTTGCGCTGGAGCTCGACGGCGTGCTCGATGCCCGCTGACGAGCAGGCGATGGCGGCGACGCCGGAAAAGGCAACCGCGCGCTCGGTGGGTGCTAAAGCCCCCGAGTGACGCCTCGAAATTTTTCTCTATTCGGCGAATGAGCGCGACGAGGTTGCTTGGCGTTGCGACCCACGTCGCGATGCTTTAGTTTCCGCCCTTCATGCCGGAGCCGTTTGCGCCGTCCCAGATTGCCGCTCTGCCGTCTCCGGCGGAGCGCACGCCGTTGCCGCTCCCGCTCGAGGGGCGCACCGATCCACGCGTGCTCGACGCGTGGTGTGAATGGCTCGGCGCGCTAGCGACCGACGCCGAAGCCGCGCTGGCCGCCGCGATCGCCTATCGCGAACTCGACGGCGGTGCGCGTGATCGCTGGCTCACCGTGTTGGAGCAAGACTCGCTGCGCCTCAACGTGCCGCGGATTGCGGTGTACGCGCCGCTCTTGGCGGTGGAGTCCGAGCCCGAGCGCCGGGCTCGCATCACCGAGGCGATTGGTCCCATGGACGCGGCTGCCACGCCGCGTTCCGCGGCCCAAGGTCTGTGCGGCAGGCTTCCGGACGGCTCCCACGTCGCCGTGCTGATTACCCCGTTGTACTTGGATTTCGTGCAGGTTTTGGCGTGCTCGTTCCGGGTCGAGCGCGGTTTCGGCTGGGTGCGTCACGACCCGATCGTCGACCGCAAGCACGCACCACGTCACGGTGAACGCATCGACGGCGCACTCGTCGAACGCACCCCGCTGAAGAGCCTGGTCGACGACCTCGCGCACGCCGTGCTCGCGCACAAGCGCAGCGGTCGGGATTTGCCCGAGGCTCTGCGCGTGTTCGCCGATCTGTTCGGCCCGAATCTGAGTGGTTCGAGCCCGCCCTCGGCGACGTGATTCGAGCCGCGATTTTCGCTTCGCTGCTGCTCGTGGCCGCCTGTCAGCGCGTCGCCGAGCCGCCGCCCCAAGACGAGAGCGAATCAGAGACCCGCGGGCAAGTTCAGCGCTACTTCTTGGGCACCACCGATGGTCAAGAGGTGAGCGCCGAAACCATGCGTGGTCGCGTGACGGCGTTGATCTTCGTGACCACCTTCGATCTCGCTTCGCAGTTGGCCGCCAAGCAATTGAATCAGGCGCTGCACACGCACGTCCCGCGCATCAACGTGGCGGCGGTCGTGCTCGAGGCACCCAAATATGCGCCACTGGCGGATGTATTTCGCAGCTCGCTGCGCCTGTCCTATCCAGTGGCCATCGCCGATTTGGAGCTGTTGGGGCGGAACTCGACTCTGGGCGAAGTGCGCAGCGTGCCCACGCTGATCATCCTGGACAAACACGGCCGTGAAGTCTCTCGACACTACGGCGCGTTCAGCAACGAGGAACTCGACGACTGGCTCAGCCACGCGCGCTGAGTGGACTACGGTTCCCCGGTTTCCACGCACGCTCGCTCGCGAAGCGCTTTTGGCGCGTGCCCGAGGCGCGCCAAGCCGCGTTTATGGCAGCATAGCAGCTCGGGCAAGCCAGTACTGTCGCGAATGGCCAAGCTGGTGATGTAGGAAAACGGGGAGTAGTCGGTGACGCGATAGGCCGTTGACGTTTCGATATAGGGCCTCACGAAATCCTTCGGGTCAGGCACTGCGGGGCGCTCCAACCAACGCGCGGCGGCAGCACACTCGAGTAGCTCGGGCCGGGGCGTGCCAGGTAGGTAATGGAAGTACCAGCAGCTGCGGCCGGGATAAACGCGAGCCGCGACCGCCGGCGTATCGGGACCGAGCCGTGGCACCGTCACGACTTTCGCGTCTCCCGTGCGAAAACGCAGCGGAAAGGCGTCGAACACCCAGCCCCGCGCGATCGCCTCCCCGGGCCAGCGCTCGTAGATGAGCACTGCTGGAGCAGCGATGCGAGCGAGCGCCTGATCGCTGTCGCGGTGAATCGTCGTGACCAGGCGCTGTAGCCGCAGGCCCTGTTCGAGGATCCAGCTGCCGGTGCCCAGGATCATCCCGCAGCAGAGCCACAGCGGTGCGAAATCCGGCCAGCGCTCGAGGACTGTCTGCGCCACGACTCCGCAGATCAGCGCGAACGGGAGCAGCAGCTCGTAGTGATAGATGGCCCCGGTGTCGGAGACGCCGGGCGAATAATAAAAAAATTCGAACACCAGCACCGCAAGACCCGCCCAGAGCCAGACGGGCGCGCCGGTCGTGCGGCGTCCGAGCGCCAGCCAGGCCGGGAAAACGGCCAGGGACCAAGGCCATCCGAGCAGCCATGAGTTGAGCCGCATCGCAACGACGGCCAGGTTCTTCAGCGCCAGTGCCGGCGTGTGTTCGAATAGGTTGACGACCCAAACGCGCCCGAACCCGTAGTGTTCCGCCCCGCATTGAAGGAACCACGGCAGCTTGAGTGGCGAGCCGGTGATTACTCGATTGTATGCCAAAACAGCGCCGAGGCCCGCGCCGGCAGTCAGGGCCAGCACCGCCATGGACGCGTAGGCTCGACGCTGCCACAGGCGAACGACCAAGCACGGGCCGAACACGGCGCCGACGGGCAGCATCGACTGCGGTCGGGTGAGCATGCCAAAGGCGAGCGCCACCCCGGCCAAGGCCGCTCCTCGCATCGGTTTGCCGCTTCCGATCCACTCGAAGGCCAGGCCCAGCAGAACCGTCCACATCAAGCTAGTGGCGTGAGAAAGCCCGGTCGCCGACGTGAATATCAGCATTGGCGAGCACGAAAGGGCAATCGTCGCGTAGCGAGCTATCGCGGGCCCGGAGCTGAGCGAGAGGGCGCGGTGCCACGCCCACAGTGTCACGAAGACCACGGGCAAATGAGCGAGCGCGGGAACGCCCAGCTTCACGCCCACGACCTGCGTCAATGACTCTCCCGGGAGGTATTTGATCGAGTAGCCGATGCGGGCCGCGACGGTGCCGACGTCGTTCGGGTTCACGCCCAAATCCGGGCCGGCGATGTGGCCGCTGCCGAAGAAGCTCGCCTGCATCGCGTACGCCATCTCGTCGTCGATGACCGCACGGCCGCGCAGCAGGCCTAGCATCAGTCCTGCGATGACCAGCAGGCACAGCGCGACCGCTAGTTGGGTCAGTCGAGTCCAGTCGCGCGGAGCGGGCAGCCGCACGTAATGCTGCAGCCCCCATAAGAAAAGCACGAGGCCAGGTCCAAGCAGGCAGATCCTGCGCACGTGACCCCAGAGCTGCTCGTAGGTGAAGCCGCACATCGCGCCGTACGGGTGCAAGGCAGGCAGGAACGGAAAGTAGGCAAACTCGAACGCGCCATGAGGCTCCGCGATCTGCACCGCGAAATAGCAGAGCATGCACGCGACTCCGACGGCGAGGGCTGCGCTGCGATGCCAGGGGTGAGGGACTAGCAACACGCTAAGCCTTGGGCGGTCGCAAGGTCCGGCGGATCCGCGGAATCAGACGTCCGCCGCTGTGCTCGGCGTCAGCGCCACGCTCCCCCGCCTCGTGATACTCGGCGTCTTGGTTGACGCGCCAGAGATCGTAGATCTCCTTGCCGGCCAGGATGTTCCGCGCGCACAGCATCGCCGTCATCATCGAGTGATCTTGGTTGTTGTACTTGTGCATGCCGTTGCGCCCGACGACATGCAGTCCAGGATAGCGATCGGCGAGCTCTCGGCGAATTACCTCGGCATTGCTGGCATATTCGAAGTCGTAGACCGGGTAGGCCTTTGCTTGCCGCACGACCACCGCGTCCACGACATCAGCGTCGCGGATCAGCCCAATGCTGCTCATCTCGCGCTTCGCGAGCTCGATCAGCGTCTGGTCGTCGCTCTCCCAAAGCCCGTCTCCAGCCTGGCAGAAGTACTCGCAGCCATACGATGAATTCTCGGCGTCGGGCACCATTTGTGGCGACCAGGACTTGAAGTTTTGAATGCGTCCCACCTTGACCTCGGCGTCCTGGATGTAGATCCAGTTATCAAGAAAAGTGCCTCGGTCTCGAGCAATCAACACGACGATCAAGAAATCGCGATAGTGCAGTCGGTTGGCTGCAGAAAGCGCGCTCGGTGTAACGGCAGGCGAGAGCAAAGACATCAGTTCACGCAGCGGCGCGGAGCTGATCACGTGCTCGGTCTCTTGCTCGTAGCGAACGCCGTCATCACCCTCATGGGTGACTCGCCAAATTCTTTGCGCTGCCAGCCAATCGAGGCCCACTACACGGCGCCCCATTCGGATCACGCCGCCCAACTCGCGCACGCGCTGCGCCGCCGCGTCCCACATCATCCCCGGGCCGAGCCGAGGATAGCGAAACGTCTCTAGCAACGTCTTGGCCACCGTCCCCCGCTCGCCCTTACCCTTGAGCGCGGACAAGAGCGCGCTACTGAGCGACAGGCCCTTGATGCGCTGAGCCGCCCAATCAGCGGAAATCTCGGCGCAGCTCATGCCCCACACCTTCTCGGTATAGGTCTTGAAGAAAATGCGAAATAGGCGCTCACCAAACTGATTGGTGACCCAATCTTGGAAGCTTTTCGGCTGCTCGACGGGCAGCAGGCGAGCTTTGGCGTACGACGCAACACAGAGCGCGGCTTCCGTGGGGCCCAGTTTGGTGAGCGCTTCGAATGGCTTCAGCGGATACGAATAAAACTTGCCACGGTAATAGATGCGGCTGCTCCGCGGGCGCTCGAGCATGTCGTCGGGCAGGAGCTCCGACCACAAGTCTTCCACCTCTTTGGACTTCGAGAAAAAGCGGTGCCCGCCGATGTCGAACCGATAGCCCTTGTACTTGGCGGTGCGAGAAATGCCTCCGACCTCGTCCGGATCGGCTTCGAACACGGTCGCGTGGACGCCTTCCTTGGCTAGCAGGTACGCCGCAGTGAGGCCGGCAGGGCCAGCGCCGATCACGGCAACGCGGGGCAGGGACTGTGGCATGACCCAGGACCATAGATCAGCGTGCGTCGAAAGCGACCACGATCACGTCAGCTGCACCATTTCGTGGATTTGACCGTGGACCGGCGCAGCCCGCGCAAACGCGCGGTCCGTGCGCCGGACCCGCATCAGCACCCGCGGAGAGGGGCACAGCGTGATGCCGAAGTAGCGATCGATGCGCTGGTTCGCGACGAGTTCGAGCCGAAACCGCTGCAGCATCAGGGCCAGGACGATCTTGATCTCGAACCAAGCGAAGGTGGCACCGATGCACATGCGAGGTCCGGCGCTGAACGGGTTGTAGCCGTACGGGCCCGGATCGCTGGATTGCCAACGCTGCGGGCGAAATCGCAGCGGCTCCGGATACAGCTCTGCCATGCGGTGCGTGTGATAGATGCTGCTCAAGACCTCCGTCCCTGCGGGGATCCGATACTCACCGAGCGTGGAGTCGCGCGCGGTGATGCGATGGTTGAGCGGCGCGGGTGGGAACAGGCGCAGACTCTCTTTCACCACGTGGTCAAGCAAGGGCAGCTCGGCGAGCTGCTCGAAGGTCGGAGCGTCGCCGTGCAGCTTCGCGGACAGCTCGTCGCATAAATCAGCCAGGACTTTGGGGTGTTGCGCCAGCATCAGCAGCGTCCAACTCAGCGCGTTCGAGCTCGTCTCGTGGCCCGCACCGAAGATCACCCCCGCGTGGCCAATCAATTCATCCTCACTCAGCTGTACGCCGCCTTCGTCGCGCGCTTCGATCAACATCGAGAGCATGTCCCGCCCGCTGCCTCGGTTTTCGCGCTTCAGTCGAATGACCTCCAGCATGCGGCGATCGATACTGCTCGACAAATCGAGCCAGCGCCGATACGGCGATAGCGGCAGATCGAAGGGCACGATGTTGGCGGCGCGTAAGGTCGCGCCCCAACCCTCGATGTCTCGGCCAATTTGCAAGCCAAGCTCGCCGAGGTCGGCGCCGAACAAGGTCGAGGTCGCGATGCGCAGCGTGACCTGGGTCATGTCCGGCCGGATGTCGCGCGTGCTGCCCGGCCGATATTCGGCCAAAACGGCCTCTGTGACCGCCACCATCTCGTCGCGGTAGCTCTCGATTCGGCTGCGATGAAAGGCCGGCATCAGCAAGCGGCGCTGCAGGCGGTGATCGCCTTCATTGGCGTGAAACAAGCCGGTCAGCATGCGCGTGAGCGGACGCGTGCGGGCGTCGAGCGGCTCCTCGGGCCAGAGCGGACCGCTCAACGCGCACTTGTGATAGTCCGCGTGATTGGTCAAAAGCGCGCGGTTGTACTCGGGTCCGTACAGGAACACCGTGCCAGGGACATTCGGGCGGGTGGAGACGACGCGCGTGGGACTGCCGACGACCAGCTGTGCGATCGGACCGTACTTTTCGAACAACCGACCGACGTGCGCGAGCGGGTCGAGCACGAAGCGGAGAAGTTGGGCAACTGGCCCGAGCACGGGCAGGGAAGTCGGCCCGGGCACGGATAGCGAGGCGCTCATCGCGGGGCAGTGTCGTCGAGCGTGGGCCCGCGTCAACTTCAGCGAATCGGCAGGCGGCTCGCGCCGCGCCTACAGCGGCATTTCCCGCGCTCGGTCGCGCCACCATGCCGCGCGGGGTCGGGGATGCTAGCGTCAGTGCGTGGCAAGCCTTGGTGATTTCGATTTCCCGGCTTTCGTTCGCGAGCGCGCGAGGCTGAGACCAGGCAGCGTACTCGGCAATGATCACGGCTACGCCTACGTTTCGGATCGAAATACCCGCGCCACCTTCCAGCGACTGAAGCCGGTAGAGCTGGCGGTGGCCGCGGCCGTGCGCACGTTCAAGAACGTCGGTAAGGCCGAGCTGCTCGGGCACGCGGTGAAGATCGGCCCGCGTCAGTTCCCGCGCGTGCACGCGTTGGCCGAGCGTTGCGCGGAGACCTTGGGCATCCCAGTACCCACCGTGTACGTCGTTTCGAACCCGCACCTGAACGCGGCGACGTACGGGACCAACGAGGACGCCTTCATCTTGGTCAACTCGGCGCTGATGGATCACTTCAGCGACGCCGAGTTACTGAGCGTGATTGGCCACGAGTGCGGTCACATTCACAACAATCACGTGGTCTACCTGACGGCCATGCACTACCTGACGAACGTGGCCGGCATCGTGCTGCGAAACCTGGCCGTGCCCGCGCTGTTGTCGCTGCGCGCCTGGTCGCGTCGCGCGGAGGTGACTTGTGATCGCGCGGGGGCGTTGTGTGCGGGCCAGCTCGAACCCTCGTTGCGCGCGCTGACCAAGCTCGCGCTCGGTTCGCAGAAGCTGTACGAAGAGCTGAACATCGACGCGTTTCTCGAGCAGCACAACGAGGCGAAGCAGAGCCTCGGCCGCTTCGGCGAAGTGTTTTCGAGCCATCCGTGGTTGCCGAAGCGCGTGCTGGCGCTGCAGGCGTTCGCCGAGAGCGCGCTGTTTCGGCGCCACGCGGGGCTCGGTCCCGGTGGGCTCGACATGGACCAGGTCGACGAGCGCGTACACGACTACATCAAGGTCATCGGTTGATGTCGGGCGAACCAGCGTTGCGAGCACTGTCACCGGAGCTGCAAGCGCTCAAGACCAAGGTCGCGCTCGACTCGGCGGACTTTCGCCGGGAGGTCGGCTTTCGCTTACCCGCCGCGCTCGAGTCGGTGAGCGCGTCCGAAATTCGTCAGCATCTGGGGCCATTCTTGGAGCACGTCTTCCGTGACTGGGCCGAGCGGGAGAATCGCGAGGTGCAACAGGAGCTTGCCCGGCTCGCTCGTCACGAGCCGCCGCTGAACGCTGACCCGAACGCGGACGCCGAGGTGCTGACCGGTCCCGACTCGCGCTTGCTGCGCCCGAGCTTCGAGGTCAGCACGTTCGCGCTGGACGCGAGCGTGGTCGCGGCCTTGGCGTTGGGCGTCGGCACCTTGTTTGCGAACGCCGCGGTCGGCGGATTGTTCTTGCTCGCCGCGCCCACACTGGCGGCGTTCGGCCGCGAACGCGGAGATCGCGCGCTCCGCCAACGCGCCGCCGAATCCGCCATGGTCGCCTTGGACCAAGCCATCGCGCGTTTGGGCGCCGAACTCGAACGCTTGATCCACGATTTTGGCCGTTAGGCCAGGGCGCTAGCGGCTGTCGCCTCCCCAAGAAACGCCGTCGATGTCGGCGCCGGGTTTGGGCTTGCTCTGCTCGGGCTCCACGAGCACGATCGCGTTGGCTGCGGGTGCGGCGGAGCCGAGCGCGGGAGTCGCGGCTTGGTCGAGGTAGGCAATGCAGACGCCCATCAAGACGCGTGAGCCTGGATCGAACAGGTAGCCTTTGCCGGACAGGCCCGCCCGCTCCGCCGAGCCAGAAATGAACAAGGCATCACAACCCATTTGGCCGGCGCGTTCGGCCAGCGCCTTGACGATCAGCGGCGTGTCAGTGCCGTAGTTCGACTGATCGGCGCGTAGCAAAGCGATGTCGACGTGCGGGCGAATGGGTGGCGCGCTGGCGTAGACCTCCACCGCTCGCGCCGGCCGCGGTTGCAACGGGCGCGGAGCCGCGTTCAATTGCACGGTTTCTACCGTTGGCGTGCAGCCCGAAACCAGCAAGGCAATTGCCACCCGCAACCAGATTGAAGCCATCGAAATCCTCCGAGCCCCGATTGTAGCAACGCGCATGCCGGCGCGCCCGCGGCGTTATTTTCGTGCTAAGGGTCGGCCGAACCTACGGAAAAACGGCGAGGACGAAACGGACATGACGGTTGCTCGAGGCGGCAGGCTGCCAGATGAAATCGATGCTGCGATGGAGCGGCTGAACACCAGCGTGGACATCGACTGGGAGCTGTGGCGCGAAGACATCGCCGGCTCGATCGCGCACGCGGAAGGCCTGGCCAGGGCGGGCGTCCTCACGAACCCCGAAGCCCTATCGATTGTGACTGGGCTGCAGCAGATCAAGGGCGAGATTGAGCGCGGCGAGTTCTTTTGGGATCGAAAAAAAGAAGACGTGCACATGAACATCGAGTCGCGCCTGCGCGACGTCGTGGGTCCCGTCGGTGGCAAGCTGCACACTGGGCGTTCGCGCAACGACCAGGTCGCGACCGATCTCAGGTTGTGGACTCGCCGCCGCTGTGAAGAAGCGATCTTGGCGATCGACGAGCTTGCCTCGGCCGTGCTGGACCGCGCGACCTCCGAGCTCGAACTGTTGATGCCCGCCTACACTCACCTGCAACGCGCGCAGCCGAGCCGGCTCTCTCACCACCTGTTGGCCTGGCAAGAATTGCTGCTCCGTGATCGCGGCCGCTTGGTCGACGCGATGGAGCGCCTGAACGAGTCACCGCTCGGCGCCGGGGCGGTCGCCGGCAGCGGTTTTCCGCTCGACCGCGAAGGCGTGGCCCGCGCGCTCGGCTTCTCGCGGCCGATGCAAAATTCGATCGACGCGACGGGAAGCCGTGATTTCTTGATGGAGGTCGCCTCTGCGTTGGCCATCTTCGGCGTGCATCTGTCGCGCATCGGCGAAGAGATCGTGCTCTGGTCCACACAGGAGTTCGGCTTCATGACGCTGAGCGACGCGTTTTCGACCAGCTCGTCGATGATGCCGCAAAAGAAGAACCCCGACGTGGCCGAGCTGGTGCGGGGCAAATGCGCGCGGCTGATCGGCTGCGTGACCACGCTGCTGGTTTTGGAAAAGAGCTTGGCGTTCGGTTACGGGCGCGACCTGCAAGAGGACAAGCGGCCGATCTTCGATGCGTTCGAGTGCGCGTTGACCGCCGCCCGCGCGCTCACCGGCGCCATCGCCACGGCGACCTTCCACGGCACGCGCATGAAAGCAGCGCTCGCGACCGGCCATTTGTGCGCTACGGATCTGGCTGATTTTCTGGTTCAACGCGGGCTGCCCTTCCGCGAGGCGCATCACGTGGTCGGCGCGCTCGTGCGCGAGGCCGAAGAGCGCGGCGTGCAAATCGGTGAGCTGCCGGCGAGTGTCCTGGTCGCTGCACACTCGTCGTTGACCGGTCCAGAGCTGGCCTTGGCGCTAGATCCGGAGGCGGCGGTGGAGCGGCGCTCGCTGGTCGGAGGGCCCGCCAAAGCTCGCGTGCAAAGCGCCATCCAAGAAGCCCGCTCGCGCTGGCCGACGCGCGACTGAGCGACTACTAAAAGCCCAGCCCCATCTGTTTCTGGCCGCTCCAGACCCAGACTTCACGGGGGCTCGGCTCGGCGTGATCGAAGACGCCTGCGCGCCAGAGGGCGATACTGGTGACCGCGAGCGCGCCTACCGAAGCCGCTACGGCGTAGGGCCAGATCGTTTTTTTGGCGACCGGCGCTGCGGCGCGGTCTCCGCGCGCGTGCTCCCAAATCACGACCTTGCCGCACTGCTCGCGCTCGCACAACGCGACTTCGAGGCCTCCGCCTGGACGAGCGCGCGCGAGCACATAACTGTCACAGCGCGCGTGCGCCGCCGCGATGGCGCGGCCCGAGACGAACTGGCCTCGCCCGATGTCATCCGCGCTGCACGCGAGCGTTTCCGGCACGGGTAACCGCAGGCTTGGTTTCCCCGCCGCTACTTCGACCCAACCCGTCCACATCAACCGCCCGTTGCGCGCGACCCGCGCGTGGTGAATGCCGGCTGCCGTCGTGAGCGGGGGCTCGGTTTCGACGCCATCCCACTCGAGCGCGTCGCCCGGCTCCAACCCCTCGATGCTCACTCGTTTGCCGGGCTCACCCGCGGCTTCGCGCTCCGCGGCGTGATCGGCGAAGGGCGCGGCGCGCGGACCCTCGAGCGTGGTGGCTCGTTTGCGCAGCGCACTCGCGGCCTCGGCCCCGTCTGGCGCCGCGCTCGCGAGTTCCGCCGACTGTTCCAAGATTTCGGCCATCATCCAGGCAGACTGTGGCAATTCGGGATGTTCGCGCAGCATGCGCTCGGCTCGCTCCAGCGCAGCGAGCGCGCGGCTCTGCTCCAGCGCAGCGGCGGCATTGCGCGCTTCTTCCAGCGAACTCTCGATCTGCGCCACGGCGTCCGGCGCGTAGGCCGAAGCGGCGGATCGAGATGGAGCGGTGTTCTGCCGTGGGGCTTCTAGCCGCAGTAATCGGCTGTGCGCGTAAGCGTCCAGATCCGCACGAAATGTAGGTAAGAGCGAAGTGGCTGAAAGCCAGACGAGAACGGCCGTTTGGCTCATGGATGCGCCATGGTAGGCTAGCTTTCTCGTCTTTGCCGCAACTTGTGTTGCGGAGCATGCGCCGAACGGCGCGGAAACACCGAGGGTCCTGTGCAGCTTGATTTCGTGAACCGCGAGCTCACGATCAAACTCGTTTACTACGGTCCGGCTTTGAGCGGCAAGACCACCAACCTACAGGCGCTGCACAAAGCGGCCGCGCCCGGGGCCAGTGGTCGCCTGATGACGCTCGAGACGAAGGACGATCGAACGCTATTTTTCGATCTGCTGCCGCTCACTTTTCGCAACCAAGGCAGCTTGGCCGTGAGGCTCAAAGTGTTCACGGTTCCCGGGCAGGTGATTCACGCCTCGACCCGACGACTCGTGGTGCAAGGCGCCGACGGTATCGCCTTCATCGCCGATTCGCGAACGGCGGAGACCCAACACAACACCGAGTCGTTCATGGATCTGCGTGAGAACCTCAAGCAGCACGGGCTGACTTTGAGGCAAATGCCGCTGATCATTCAGTTCAACAAGCGCGACATGCCGGACGTGCGCAGCGACGCGGAAATTGCCGATCTGGCCTCCAAAGGGCGCGAGCCGGTGTACTTGGCCGTCGCCACTCGCGGGCTGGGCGTGGTCGAGAGCATGATCGGTCTCCTGCATCTGACGTGGAGCGCGCTCGACGCCGAACATGACCTGAACAAAAAGTTCGGCTTCGACTCCAAGGCTTTCTTGGCGCAGGTCGCGCAAAAGCTCGGCAATCCCAAGCCGGTGCCCGAGATCTTGCAGGCCTGCGTGGGTGGCGCGCTGGACGTGCTTCGCCCGGAGGCCGGCTGATGATCCCGCCCGCCGCCGCGAAAACTTTCGACGAACTCACGCTCGGCCACGGCGTCAGTCTGGAAGACTTGATCGACCGCGACGCCCTAGGCGAAATGGTCAAGAGCTTCTACGACTTGTTCGGCGTGCCGCTCCGCATCTTCAGTGAAGAAGGCAAGCTGCTCGGCGACGCGGCAGAGCAGAACGCGCTCTACACCTTCCTCAACACGGTGAAGGCGGGCCGTGCCGCGATGGCAGAGGTCGCGAGCAAAGTGAAGAACCTGGCGCTCGCTGAAGACGGCATGGCAAGCTACCCGTGCGCGACCGGTGAGCGCTATCGCGTGGCCGCCATCCAATACGATGGCAAGCGCATTGGTCGGATGATCCTCGGCCCGTTCGTGACGCCCGCCCAAATCGAGCCACCGGCGGCGTTGCTCGCGCTCGATCCCGAACTCGACCCGGCGCGGCTCAGCGAACTATTTCGAGCCATGCCGCACGCCGACGACGACTCGGTGGTCAAGCTGGCGCGCCACCTCGGTCGCACGCTCGACCTCTTGATGTTCAGCGGTCACCGCGCGCTACTGACCAGCAACATGCACCTCGCCTCGGTGCGCGAGAGCTTTCGTGAGCTGGAGGACAAGAACGACAAGCTGCAAACTGCGTTCGATCGGCTGAAGGAGCTCGACCGGCTGAAGAGCAATTTCTTGGCCACCGTGTCGCACGAGCTGCGTACCCCGCTGACCTCCATCATCGGCTACAGCGAGATGTTGGTCGAGGGCCTCGCGGGCGAGATGACCAGCGAACAGCGCGACTTCGTGCAGACCATTCGCGACAAGGGCGAGCAACTCTTGCAGTTGATCAAGGGCCTGCTGGATTTGTCGAAGCTCGAAAGCGGCACGATGAGTCTGCGCAAAACGCAAACCGAGGCGCTCGGTATCCTGCGTGATGTGGCGCAGACCATGACCCCGACCGCGCGCAAGAAGGACGTCGAGCTGGTGGTCGATGTCGAAAAAGGCTTGCCGCTGATTTGGGCGGATACCGAGCGACTGCGCCAGGTGTTCTTGAACCTGACGGAAAACGCGATCAAATTCACACCCGCGCAGGGCAAGGTGACCCTCTCGGCGCGCATGACCGCCATCGAGGCCGCGCGCCCGGACGACGCCGGCGGCGTCGTGATCTTGAGCGCCCGCCGCACGGCCATCGAATTTCGCGTCGCCGACACGGGGATTGGCATTCCGGAGCTCGAACGCAGTCGTGTGTTCGACGCTTTTTACCAGGTCGATTCGAGCTCCACTCGTGAGGCAGGGGGCACTGGGCTCGGCCTCTCGATCGTACGCCGCCTGGTCGACGGCCACGACGGCACCGTGCGCATCACCGACAACACCCCCAAGGGCACCGTGTTCGTGGTCACGATCCCCGTCAAACGCGCAACCATCAGCTGAGTCGTGTACCCTGCCGCGCATGTCGGCGCGCTCGCGAACCCTCGCGGAATTTTCCGCAATCCCCCGGCTCGAGACATTATTTCGTCAGGCAAACTCCCAGGTCGAGCTGGGCATTGGCGACGACGCGGCGGTCCTTGCGCCCAAGGGACGCATGGTGTGGACGGTCGACTCGGCCGTCGAACACGTGCACTTCGAGCGCGCCTGGCTGTCACTCGCAGACATTGGGTATCGTAGCTTTCAGGCGGCCGCGAGTGATGTGTGTGCGATGGGCGGAACGCCGTTTGCCGCGCTTTCCAGCGTGATTTTCCCGCCGGGCTTTGCGCAGGCGGAATTGGCGCAGCTCGCGCGCGGGCAACGCGCGGCAGCGCGTGAGTTGGGGTGTGCGGTTGTTGGGGGCAATTTGGCGCGCGGCGCCGAGCTCAGCGTTACGACCACGGTGATCGGCAATGTCGCGCGTCGGCCATTGTTGCGCAGTGGTGCGCGAGTCGGTGACGAGTTGTGGCTGTGCGGCGAACTCGGTTTGGCTGCGGCTGGGTTGCGGCTCTTGCAGGCTGGTGTGCGGCGCGGCACGAACGCGGCCGAGCGGCGCGCGCTCCGCGCATTCCGACGTCCAAAGGCACAACTCCAGGCAGGGTTACAATTGGCGCGCGTCGCGCACGCCGCGATTGATATCTCCGACGGCTTGGCGGGGGATGCGCGACACATCGCGCGCGCGAGCGGCCTGGAGTTGCAAATCGACCTCGACGCGCTTGGAGCGATGCTTAGCCCCGAGCTAGACGCGTTGGCGCCGCGACTCGGCGTGTCGGCGTTGGACCTCGCCTTGTACGGCGGGGAGGACTATGCGCTCGTGGCAGCGGGGCCGAAGCGCAACCGCCCCCCGGCCGCGCAGATGATCGGCTCGGTGGGGGAGGGGCGCGGAGTTGTGCTTCTGCAAGGTCAGCGCCGTCGCCGGGCAGGACGCGGGTTCGAGCACGGAAATGGAGTCAAGCGAGAGGTATTCCTGCGTCGCCAATCTCCCTCAGCGACATGATTGACGAGCAACGGCGCTATGCACGCCGCATGTCGGGGCAGCATAGCACGTGCCCCAGCCAAAATCTGACCCACAGGCTAGCGTGCTGCTCGCAAACTGGGGCGTCGCGCAGCCGCTGCATGAGGCATCGCAGGTAGCGCATCCGAGCTGATCGCCCTTCTTGTAATAGGGCTCTTCGGCATTGTCGCAATTGTAGTCGAAGCTACCGTCTCCTCGATGGACGTTGGACCCGATCGTCGATCCCGGAAAGACGTTCCCGTTCGAATCATAGCAATCGTCGACCGGCCCCGTGATGTAGTGCGCCGGCGGTGCGCCGCAGATGGTCGTCGAGACATTCACGGCGTGACCATCTCCATCCGCATCGAGGTAGTACGTCGTCAGATTGGTGCCGCCGACGCAGGCTCCAAATTGTCCTGCTGGACCGTTGGTGCACGTCTGAGTGCCGTCCTGACACACCCAACAGGGCCGCATCGTCACGCCTTCGATGCACAGGCACCCTTCATTCGCGGGTCCGCTACAATTGTCATTATTACCGGGCTCGCAAGTGTCTGCAGCGGACGGCACGACGCTGCACGCTCCCCAGGTCGCGCTAGCACCGCAGGTTTGCTTACCCGCTGCGCATTTGCCGACCAACCCGCCGTCAGAGCAGGGGCGTTGCTGCCCTTGCACGCAAGGACAGCCTTCATTCACGACTCCATTGCAGGTGTCGTCGTGGCCGGGCGTACAGGTATCTTTGCCCTTCGCTTGGACGCTGCGCGCACCCCAGTGCCGGTCCGCGCCGCACGTCTGCGTGCCAGCGGCGCAGCTTCCGAGCGCGCGGCGGTGCACGAGCGTTGTTCAGCAACTTTGCAGTCGCACGCATGACCGTCGCAAGCGCACGCATCGCCGCAGGTCGTTCCCGCTGCGCCGCCTTCGCCGCCCATACCGCCTTCACCGCTCATGCCACCTGCACCAGCTCCGGATTCCGACTGCTCTCCACCAGCCCCCGCCGAACCTCCCTCCGGCGCAACCATGCTCGACGCGCCCGCCCTGCCGCCCGTGCTTCCGGTGCCGCCTGAGTCGTTCCCTCCAGCGCCGGCTTCAGCGTCTCCCGCGTCAGACGCACACGTTCTGGTCTCGTAGCAGGAATGAAATCGCGACGAGCAGGCCGTGCTTTGCGCGCCTGCAAACCCGATTGCCGCGACCAATAGACAAACGCCGGACTTGGAAATCTTGCTTCGAGTCTTCATTCCGCTCGAATCGACCCCGCCCTGGAGCCAGTTGCGCTTTTTCTGCCACAGCGAGTGCGAGCGGCTCCGAATATTCGAACTGACCAGCACCGTTCAGCAACTGACGGGGTGCGTCAGCGGCCAGCTGGCCGAGGCGCTGCTCGTCAGTACCGGTGACGCTTTTGACCCGTTGGGCTCCCGTTAAATTGAGCCGATTTTTTGGGTTTCTCTTCGCCTGGGGCGAAATCCTCCGGGGAAGCGCCCCCATTTTGCCCAGCTTCATTGTGGGCTCGGTTCCAGTGGAAGATGCCTTTTCCTACGGAACCGGCCGAATTGTGGCAATTGGGATGAGGGACCGGTTCCAGAAATACGCTCTGTGTTTCTGGACAAGGGGAGGTCCCTCGCGCACATTGTGTCGCCCTTAGTTCAGCCCGCTTGGGCTTGGAGGTTTCAGAATGACTAAACGGAAATTGCGATACTCGGGTCTTGGCCTCGCGGTGCTGATGGTCGGTGCGGTCGCAGCGTGCAGCAGCGACAACACTGGCACCAACCCTGGCGGCGGCGGCAGTGGCCCCAAAGGTGGATCGAGTGCGGGTGGCAGCGCCGGCACGGTTGCGGCGGGTGGCAACGTCGCCGCTGGCGGCAGCAACACTGCGGGCACGGGCACCGGTGGAAGTTCGACGGCGGGTACGGGCACTGGTGGTGCCAGCGCGGGTTTCGCGTGCGCGAACACCATGCCGGCCTGTGCGCTCATCACCGATGGTACGAACCTCCTCCCCCATCCGACCCAGGCTGGAAACTTCGCCATGAGCGGCGCTGTCGAGGGCGGTACGTACTCGTATCAGCCCAACGCGCTCACGCTCGACTCGCTGAGCAAGACGGCGCTGAACGTCAAGGGCAACGTCAAAAATTATGACGGCGTCGGCATCTACTTCAACACTTGCTACGACGTAAAGACGCTCAATTACACGGGCGTCTCATTCAGCATCAAGGGCAACGCCGGACCAACGGGCATGGTTAACTTCCGCGTGCAGACCAACGCCAACACGGCGTACAACGACCCGGTCAACGCAAGCGCGAAGAAAGGCCTCTGCAAAGCCACCGATCCAGCCAATGCCTATCCGGATTGTCACGCGGCCGGCAAAGACTACGCGGTGACCAGCACTCCCACGGTGATTACCGTGAACTTCGCTGACCTCACGGGCGGCCTCCCCACTGCCGGCGTCGATGGCTCCGACGTTGTCGGTATCGAGTGGGCACTCGCCTGGAAGGAAGGTGGCTTCGGTACGGGTGGGACCGGCGCTGGTGGCGCGGCCAGCGGCGGCTCGAGCGCTGGCGGCGCAAGCGGCTCTGGCGGTGCCAGCGGTGGTAGCGCGGGCAAGGGCGGCGCGGCGTCCGGTGGCACGAGCGCTGGCGGCTCGGCGGCTGGCGGTGCGGCTCCGTCGGACGGCTCGTACAACGTCGACATCACCATCGACGACGTGAAGTTCATCGGCGGTCCCGCGACGGCTACTTGCACCACGGGCACCGGCGGCTCGGGCGCGGGCGGCGGCTCCACCGGCGGTGCTTCCACCGGCGGCGGTAGCTCCACGGCGGGCTCCTCGTCCGGCGGCG
>Ga0134124_10000495_pt1 | contig 33215 bp, 31 predicted proteins | sample KB304_FD_96880 | JGI IMG/M metagenome (GOLD analysis project Ga0134124, IMG submission 96880) | Terrestrial soil microbial communities without Nitrogen fertilizer from Kellogg Biological Station, Michigan, USA - KB3-0-4 | ecosystem: Environmental > Terrestrial > Soil > Unclassified ... | reverse complement strand
GGGCACGCGCATCAACCTCGTCGACACGCCGGGCCACGCCGACTTCGGCAGCGAGGTCGAGCGCATCCTCAACATGGTGGACGGCGCGCTGGTGTTGGTCGACGCGCCCGAGGGGCCGCTGCCGCAGACCAAGTTCGTGGTGTCGAAGGCGCTCAAGATGGGTCTCAAGCCCATCGTCGTGATCAACAAAGTCGATCGCGCCGACGCGCGCGCCGTGCAGGTGATCAACGAGGTGTTCGACCTGTTCGCCGCGCTCGACGCCACCGACGAGCAGCTCGACTTTCCGATCCTCTACGGCTCGGCCAAGCAGGGCTGGATGGCGGAAAAGCTCGACGGTCCGCAGGACAAGGGCATGCAGCCGCTGTTCGACCTGGTGCTGAGCCACGTCAAGCCGCCGGTCGTCGAACAAGGTCCCTTCCGTCTGCTCGGCACCATCCTGGAAGCCAACCCTTATCTCGGCCGCATCGTCACCGGCCGCATCACCTCCGGCTCGGTGAAGCCGAACCAGCAGGTGAAGGTGCTCGACCACGACGGCAAGCTGATCGAGACCGGCCGCATCACCAAAGTGCTCGCCTTCCGCGGCATCGAGCGGACGGCGGTCGAGGAGGCGGAAGCCGGCGACATTGTCGCGCTCGCCGGTCTGCCCAATGCGACCGTCGCCATGACCATCTGCGATCCCACGGTGGAAACGCCGCTGCCGGCGCAGCCGATCGATCCGCCCACTTTGGCGATGACCTTCCGCGTCAACGATTCACCGCTCGCCGGCACCGAGGGCGACAAGGTCACCGGCCGCATGATCCGCGACCGCCTGTTGCGCGAAGCGGAGGGCAATGTGGCTCTGCGCGTGCGCGAGAGCGACGAGAAGGATTCGATGGAAGTCGCCGGCCGCGGTGAGCTGCAGCTCGGCATCCTCATTGAAACGATGCGGCGCGAAGGCTTCGAATTGTCGGTATCGCGGCCGAAGGTGTTGCTCCGCACCAACGATGCGGGCGTATTGGAAGAGCCGATCGAAGAGGTCGTCATCGACGTCGACGACGTGCACTCCGGCATCGTTGTGCAGAAGATGTCCGAGCGCAAAGCCGAGATGATCGAACTCAAGCCGTCGGGCGGCGGCCGCGTGCGCATGGTGTTCTACGCCCCGACGCGCGGGCTGATTGGCTATCAGGGCGAGTTGCTCACCGACACGCGCGGCACCGCCATCATGAACCGCCTGTTCCATGCCTACGCGCCGCACAAGGGCAACATCCAAGGCCGCCGCAACGGAGTTCTCATCTCCAATGATCAGGGCGATGCCGTCGCCTATGCGCTGTGGAACCTAGAGGACCGCGGCCCGATGATGATCGAGCCGGGCTGGAAGGTCTACAAAGGCATGATCGTCGGCGAGCACACGCGCGACAACGATCTCGTCGTCAACGTGCTCAAGGGCAAGCAACTCACCAACATCCGCACCACCTCGAAGGACGAGGCGGTGCGCCTGACGCCGCCTATCCGCATGACGCTGGAAAAAGCCCTCGCCTATATCGAGGACGACGAACTGGTCGAGGTGACGCCGAAGTCGATCCGCCTGCGCAAGACGCTGCTGGACGAGAACGACCGCAAGCGCGCCGACCGCGCCAAGGAAGCCGTGGCGGTCTAGGCGACGGTATCGCCGAGATCGATCGCGTTGACCAGCTCCGCAAGATGCGGCGCATTGCGCTTGTCCGCACAGTCCGTTTTCCAATAGGCGGTATGCGTAAAGAAGCTCGTGTCGCCGTTGACCTTGGTGGATATCGGCACGTCTTTGATGCACCGGCCAAAGACATTTTTGAGGGGGCCGCCGATGGCATCGCCCCAGAAAATGTCGACCACGGGAAAGAATAGGTTCGTCCAGCGCGTCAATCCGAAGACACCTCCGTGATGGAGGCAGAGATTCTTCGTCGTTCGCTTCTTGAAGGTAATACGCCCGTCTCCATCCAGCTGTTGAGGCGGGCAGGTCGGAAATTCGCGTTCGCGCACGCTATTGTCGAAACGGCGATCCAACTCGCGAGAATTCTTGCCCTCGACCATAAAATTCTGGCCGTGCGTGAGCGGGCTGCCGAGCGTGACGAAATCGGTCACGAGCCAGGCATCGACATCTTCGCTTGCAGCCGGTTGGTAGTGACCTTTCCTGGCCGCATCCGCAAGAATGGCGCTGTCTTGCGCCATCTTTGCGATCAGCCGGCGGCCGGCCGCACGCATCTCGTCGCATCCGGCTTTCGCGCGGTCGACAAGTTGTAGATCGGCGTCGTTGACGAAGTTATTGATTGGTATCTGATCGCAGATGCGGCTGTAGTAGGCGCGCAACATGTCGTAGGCGACCACCGTCCCCAGGCTGTGCGCCACGACAATGATGCGGTCGTAGTCGCGCGATCGATGCAGCTGATCGAGAGTGTTCACCGCATCCTTGCGGATGGCGCGACGCACTGCGACGTTGGCGGGCGAATTTCGAAAATAGCGGGCAGCGTCACCGAGATAAGGCTGCAAGAACCAGGCATTGATCACAAGGTAAAGCCCGATAACGCTCAACGCGGCAATCACACTCCAATCCTCGACGAGACTCCACGGGAGTTCGCCTCTCGCCGCGACCCCAGAGAGACTGAGGCTCTTATCTAGCCAGACGAAAAGCGCAAAAAAACCAAGGGACGCGGCATAGGTAAGCGCGAACACCCGGACGCCCCACCAACCCATCAAGAGCGCCGACGCTATCAGCGCCAAAACGGGCGCACTGGCGACGTTGAAAACGTAAGCTGCGACTGTTTTTGCGTGGTCGGAGCTGCCGTCCAAGAGAGCGTGCCCTAGCACGCCGGCAAGAACGAAGGCCGCGATCACGATCGCAAGGCGTATCAATAATCTGAAATAGCGGGCTCCGAGCGAGGCTATCGCGGCGAAAACAAAGCCAACAAAAAGCATGCCGAAGAAGACGATCACCACATCCTGCGGCGCATCGCCGGCATTACCGACGAAAACGAAAGCCTTCATCGCCAACAGTGCCGCCGACAGCAGCATCAGATTGAGGAATATGGCGCCGCACCACCACAGCCCGTTCATGCAGCGTTGCTTCAGATTCGGCCCGCTGCGACCGAGCTCAAAAAGCCAGAGCAGCACGGCGACCGCTTTCGTCTCGCTCATCTGGTGGGCCCAGTAGAGTTCGTGAAAATCGGCAACGCGGGACGGCTTGCTGCCTGGAATGTTGTTGGTCGTCATCACCGTGAGGTCGAGGTCAACGCCGCTCGGCTCCGGATGGGACCAGAGTTTCTTCGTCCCAATTGTGTGGTCGTCGTTCTCGAACCAGACGGCGTTGATCACGCCACGTACCGTCTCGAGCGGACGTTGGCTGCCCATGCCGTGCACGACCAGTACGGCGGTCCGTAGTCTTTGGATCATGGCCGATCCCCCCGAAGCCAGACCGCCAGACTTTATGCGCTTGTATGTTTTTTAAAAGCACTTTCTGATTGAGCGATCTTCAATCCGTTCAATGCGTTAGTATCGCGCTGTCCGCTCACGTCAGTGTTCAGCGTCATACTCGCTCGGCTGTGCAGTAACGACGATTGTCGAGGTGACGCCGAAGTCGACCAGTCTGCGCAAGACGCTGCTGGACGAGAACGACCGCAAGCGCGCTGACCGCGCCAAGGAAGCCGTGGCGGTCTGACGCGACCCGAGCAGCCGGCGGTTCCAGTCGCGAATCGATTTTGGACGCAGCCGTTAACGTTTGCGTAGCCTTACACGGCCACCGCCGGATGCGTATACGCGCCGCATTGCACGCGTACGAACTTGCGCAGGATGACCGCGACTGACGGGCACTTTCCGCCCGCTGTGGCCAGTAATCCACACCATTAACCCATCGTTAACAATAGGTCTTGAAGGCCCGAGGGTTCGTTGCTTCTATCCTCGCATGAGCACAACCCTCATAGAGATTCGCCGCGCCAAGGCTTCGGATGCTGTGGACGTCGCCGGCACACATGACGAAGCGTGGCGCGCGGCCTATCAGGGCATCATCCCCGGCGCCGAACTCGACAAGCTGATCAACCGGCGCGGTCCGGACTGGTGGGATTCGGCGATCCGCAAAGGCAGCCGCATCACCGTGCTGCAGTTCGGCGACAACATCGCCGGCTACGCCAACTATGGCCGCAACCGCGCCCGTAGCCTGTTCTATGACGGGGAAGTCTACGAGCTTTACCTGCGTCCGGAGTATCAGGGCCTCGGCTTCGGCCGCCGGCTGTTCGGCGCCGCGCGCAAGGACCTGGTGCAGAGCGGACTGAAGAGCTTGGTCGTCTGGGCACTGTCCGACAACGAGCCGGCGATGGAATTCTATCGCGCGCTCGGCGGCCGCGCCGTTGCACGCTCCTCCGAGCGCTTCGGACAGAAGACGCTCGATAAGGTCGCCTACGCCTGGCAGTAAGGCGCTTCTTTTAGAAACTCGGCACCGGCACACCGTGCTGCGCGCAGGCGGCGCGCAGGGTATTGAGCAGCAGACAGGCGATGGTCATCGGCCCGACGCCACCCGGCACCGGCGTCACTGCGCCGGCGACCTTGATCGCTTCGTCGAAAGCAACATCGCCGACGATCTTGGCCTTGCCGTCCTCGGTGACACGATTGATGCCGACGTCGATCACGGTCGCCCCCGGCTTGATCCAGCCGCCGCGCACCATCGCCGGACGCCCGGCCGCCGCGACCAGCAGATCGGCCCGCCGGCACAGCTCCGGAAGGTCGCGCGTGCGCGAATGCGCGATGGTCACCGTCGCATGCTCGGCGAGCAGCAGTTGCGCCACCGGCTTGCCGACAATGTTGGAGCGGCCGATGACGACCGCCTCCATGTCCTCGAACGAAGAATGCACCGTCTTCGCCAGCATGATGCAACCGAGCGGCGTGCACGGCACCAGCGACGGGAAGCCGGTCGACAGGCGGCCGACGTTGAGTGGATGGAAGCCGTCGACGTCTTTGGCCGGGTCGATGGCTTCGATGATTTTGTGCGGGTCGATCTTCTTGGGCAGCGGCAACTGTACCAGGATGCCATTGACCGCCGGATCGGCGTTGAGCTCGGCGATCAGCGCCAGCAGCGCGTCTTGCGAGGTCGTCACCGGCAGCTTGTGGTCGTAGGCATGCATGCCGGACGACGCCACCATATGCGACTTGGTGCGCACATAGACCTGGCTCGCCGGATCCTCGCCGACTAGCACGACGGCAATGCCCGGCACGATGCCGCGGTCGCGCTTCAAGCGGTGCACCGCGTCGCTCACCTTGCCGCGCAGGTCGGCCGCAATGGATTTGCCGTCTATGATCCGTGCCGTCATTGCCACTAAGCCTCGCCCCAAACTCGTGCCTTAGCGCGTCGCGACGATTTTCTCCAGCGCCGCAATCAAGGTTGGGCCATCGCCCGCGACGGAAAGCCGCTTGATGCGCGCGGTCGCGCCGGCGGCAAGCGTCACGTCGCGCGGTGGGACGCCGAGCGCCTTCGCCACCATTCGGCAGAGGGCGGTATTGGCTTCACCCTCGGTGGGCGCGGCGCGTACGCGCGCCTTCAGCACCGGCCGCCCGTCGCTCAAAACCTCGATCCCGTCGATGGCGTCGCGGCCGCCCTTCGGCGTCAGCCGCACGGTGACCACGAGGCCGCCGGCGACCGCCGACCAGGGGGCGGACATTGCCGCCCGTTACACGCCGAGGAAAATCTTGGCGTAGAGCCAGAATACGAGCTGATCGAGGAACATCAGGCCGATCATCAGAACGACCGGCGAGAGATCGAGGCCGCCCAGATTCGGCAGGAAGGCGCGGATCGGGCGCAAAGCCGGCTCGGTGAGCTGATAGAGGATGTTGCCGATGCTGCGCACGATGTCGTTGCGCATATTCACGACGTTGAAGGCGATCAGCCAGGACAGCACCGCGGCCGCGATCAAAATGTAGATGTAGAGCCAGATCAGTGTATGGATCAGCCATAAAAAGGGGTTCATCGCGCGCTCCCGATCAGGCCACGTGAATAGCCGCTCGCTCTGATTTGGAAAAGGGGCAAGGCGCGGAAACTGCCCGGCGCTCCTGTGGCCTTATCCTTGACAGGCCAGACCCCTGGTCCTAAATGGCGCCCACTCGCCTGAATTCGCGCATGATTTTGCGTCTCGGCGGGGCCGTAGCTCAGTTGGGAGAGCGCCTCGTTCGCAATGAGGAGGTCAGGGGTTCAAATCCCCTCGGCTCCACCAGCCTTCGCTCGCGAAGCGAGTGGGAGGCTGCCGCGTCGAAGCCCACTTGGGCGAAGGCGGGCTTCAGCCGCGAGCTTCGGCTCGGCAAGCCGCCCTCACACGCTCCAGTCGACGCCCTGCGGCTCGCGCTCCGCTTCGACCGACACCATCTCGAGCGGGATGACGATCTCACAGCGCAAGCCTTCGGGGTCATAAGCGAGGCGCGCGCGGCCGCTGAGCTCGGCCGCGATGCTGCCCTCGATCAGGCGCGAGCCGAAGCCGCGCCGTTCCGGCGCCACGACCGGCGGGCCGCCCTGCTCGATCCAGTCGATCGTCAGAAGATGGCGGGTCTCGTCTTCCACCGGCTGCCAGCGAATCTCGATGCGCCCGCCGGCGACCGACAACGCGCCGTATTTCGCGGCATTGGTGGTGAGCTCGTGGAAAGCCATCGCCAGCGTAAGCACCGCGCGCGGCCGCAGCTCGATGTCCTCACCGCGCAGCACGAAGCGGTCGGCGCCGGCATAGGGCGCCAGGCTTCCCGAGACGAGCGCGCGCAAGTCGGCGCTCTCCCAGTGATGCACGGTGAGCTGGTCGTGCGCCTTCGACAGCGCGATCAGGCGGCCCTCGAAGCCTTCGCGGAATTTATCAGGTGTCGACGCCCCGCGCGCGGTCTGCGTGGCGAGCGACTGCACGGTCGCCAGCGTGTTCTTGACTCGGTGGTTCAACTCGTCGATCAGCAGCTTCTGCCGGCGCTCGGCGGCCTTGCGTTCGGTAATGTCCTGCACCACGCGCACGATGTAGAGCAGTTGCTGATCGTTGGCCCAGACCGGCGAGGAGCGCACCGACAGCCAGATGACGCGGCCGTCCTTGCGGATCAGCCGTTTCTCGACCGAATAGAACTTGAGATCGCCCGCCACCTGCTTGCGGAAGGCTTCGCGGTCGGGATCGGCGTCGTCCGGATGCGTGTCCCGGAACAGCCGGCCGGCCAGCATGTCCTCGCGGCTGCGGCCGGCGATGGCGCAGATCGCCTCGTTGACGCGCAGCATGCGGCCATCGGCCGCCACTTCGGCGATGCCGATCGCTGCGTGCTCGTAGGTGGCCGCAAGCCGCTGCTCCTGCTCGAGGGCGAAGATGCGCGAATCCTCAAGCGCCGCGTCCATGCGCTTGCGCTCGGTAATATCGAGGAAGCAGTTCACCGCGCCGACAAGGTTGCCGTTGGCGTCGCGCAGCGGGTCGATGTTGATCGAGACGGTGATGCGCGAGCGATCGGCGCGCTCGACGATTCGCTCGGCGTCGCGCACCGGCGTGCCGGTCTCCAGCACCTCGGCGATCATCGAGCGCGCGATAGGCGTGCCGTCCAGTTCGAACGAGCGCAGATCGCCGCGGAACTCGTCGTGCTTCTGGCCGGGCTTCGGCTCGCGCCCCCAGATCTCCACCGCGCGTCTGTTGTATTGCAGGATGACGCCGCGCGCATCGCAGATGAAGGTGGCGATGGGCAGCATGTCGAGGATGCCGTCGGAAGCCCGCAGCATCGTGGACAGCGTAGGCGAGGCGACGCGGGGAGTGGAGCGCGCGCTATCGTTCGAATCGAGCATCCGCACGCCTCCGCGTGGGCCGTTCGCTCCCCTGTCCCAGGGCAACGATGGGGCCGGGCGCCGATTTGTCAATCGGTTTCGGCCCTTGGTCGGGGTTGCCGGTGCTCAGACCGCCCTCTCGGTGGCGATTTCCGCCGGTTTGCGGCCGATCCAGTGATCGATGAAGGCGTCGAGCCAGGCGCGTGAGGCATAATCGTGCACCGCCCGGTCGGCGATATGCTCGTGCCGCTGCTTGGTGCCGGGCAGCTCCATGCGATGCGCGCCGCGGGTCAGCCAGCGATACATCATCGCGTGCGTGACTTCCGGGTGGAATTGCAGCGCGAAGCCCGAGCCGTAGCGGAAGGCCTGCACCGAAAAGGCGTCGCCTTCGGCCAGCAGTTCGGCCTCCGGCGGCAATTCGAAGCCCTCACGATGCCACTGGTAGACGTGGTCCGGCCATTGCTGGCAGACGCGGCGGCCCGCCTCGGTCGGGCGAATTGGATAGTACCCCACCTCCGCATGGCCCTGCGGGTGCGGATAGACGCGGCTGCCGAGCTGGCGCGCCATCATCTGGGCACCCAAGCAGATGCCGAGATAGGGCTTGTTGTCGCGCAGCGGCACGGCGATCCAGTCAATCTCGCGCTTGACGAAATCGTCGGTGTCGTTGGCGCTCTGCGGCCCGCCGAAAATCACCGCGCCCGCATGGTCGTCCATGGTCTCCGGCAACGGGTCGTCGAAGCGCGGACGGCGCACATCGAGCGGATAGCCAAGCCTGGCCAGCGTCTGGCCGACGCGTCCGGGCGAGGAGTGCTCCTGGTGGAGGATAAGAAGAACCGGTTTCAGCATGCGACTCGCGCGTAAAACCCGAGTTGCCAAGGCTTACCGGCTTTGCCGCGGTTTGCAACAGAGCTGGCGTATCCCAGTCATGACGCCGTCGCGGACCTGCGGCGGGTCTGCCGCTTGTCGAGCGCCGCCAGCACCAGCCCGCGCGGCAGGAAGCGCACGAGGCCGATCACCAGCCGGTTCACGAACCCTGGTATGACCACGCGCTGGCCCGCCATCAGCCCGGCATAGCCCTGCTCGGCCACGACCTCGGGCGATTGCGTGAGGATCGGCGGCGCCAGGCTTGAGGTCTTCACGCCGGCCCGCTCGGCGAATTCGGTCGGCACCGGGCCGGGGCACAGCGCGGTGACGCGGATGCCGCGCGGCTTCAGCTCGCTCGACAGCGCCTGGCTGAACGACACCACGAAGGCTTTGGTGGCGTAATAGACCGCCATGCCCGGCCCCGGCATAAAGGCGGCCATCGATCCGACATTGAGGATACCGCCGCGATGGCGCGCGAGGCTTTCGACGAAGGCCAGCGACAGCTCGGTGAGCGCGCGAACATTGAGATCGATCATCGAGAGCTGCTCGTTGCGGTCGCGCGATGCGGCAAGACCGACGAGGCCGAAGCCCGCATTGTTGACCACGTACTGGACCTCGGCGCCCTGCGCGGCGAGCGCCTCGGCGAGCCTGCGGGCGATGCCAGCCTGCGCAAGATCGGCCTTGATCACGAGCGGACGTGGCCGGCCGGTTGCAGCGATCTCGTCGGCGAGATCGTTGAGCCGGTCTTCGCGGCGCGCCACCAGCGCGAGGTCATGGCCGTGCCGCGCGAACTCGCGCGCCAGCGCGACGCCGATGCCCGCCGACGCGCCGGTGATGAGGGTGATGGGACGAAGATCGCTCATGCGCTGCTAGATATATCTCCGCTCGTCCCCGCGTAAGCGGGGGCCGACTATAAGACCGTTGCTTCGGCCCCTGGATTCCCACTTACGCGGGAATGAGCGGAGGATGCATTACGGCCTTATTCAAGATTCTTGCTCGGCGGGAAGTCGCGCGAGAACACCGGCTGCGTGACGGCCGTTTTTGGATCGTAGGTCCAGAACTGGTTCACCTGCGGATAGGACTTGATGATTGTGTTGACCAGCTTGCCGTTCACCCGTGCCACTTTGCGGATGTGAATGTCGAGGATCGGATTGCTGTAGTCGTCGAGTTTGATCGGTCCGACCGGACCGCGCGTAAGACGAACCTCGTGCATCGCCTTCAGGAAAGGCTCGGGGTCGGTCTTGCCGCCGGTGGCTTTGAGCGCCTCTTCGATGATGAGCAACGCGGTATAGGGCCCCGCCGTGTAGAAGCCGGGGTCGTGCTGGTAGGCCGCGTTGATATCGGCGACAAACTTCTTGTTGTCGGGCGTATCGAGCCCGGCGGCGTACCAGCCGGCGCTGTAGACGCCGACCGCTTCCTCGCCCATCACCTTGAGGATGCCCTCGTCGGTCATCGTGGTGTTGCCAAGCACGGCGATTTTCCCCGCCAGGCCGTAGTCGGCCATCTGTTTGAGGAAACGCAGCGGATTGGAGCCGGCAAAGCCGGTGTAGATCGCATCGACGTCCGGTTTGATCTGCGCCAGGTAGGGGGCGTATTCCGGGGCATTAAGCGGCGGCCACAGCTTCTGCACGATCTTGCCGCCAGCCGCCTCGAAGGCGAGATGGAATCCGCCAGCGCCCTCGTGGCCATAGGTGAAGTCCTCGGCGACAATGGCGATCTTCTTGAAACCGAGCGTCTTGGCGGCGTAATCGCCGAGCGGGTAGGTCACCTGCGGGGCTGTGCCAAAGGCGTGCAGGACATAGGGGTGCGGCTGCCGCGCTTTCAAATCGACGGTCGCCGACGATGTGGTGGTGATCAGCGGGACCTTCGAATCCTTCACGTAGCTGTCCATCGCCAACGCTTCGTTGGTGGCGAGCGGACCGATCGACACATGCACCTTTGAGCGCTCGACCAGATCCTGCAGTTTGGTCTTGGCCAGCGCCGGCTGGCCCGCGGTGTCTTGCGTGATCAGTTCGACCTTGCGGCCGGCGATTATGCCGTTGCGCTCCTTCAGGAACAGCGCGGCGCCCTCTTCCTGCTGCTTGCCGCCGGCCGCGAGCGGGCCGGTCAACACCGTGAGGAAGCCCACCCTCAGCGGCTCGGCGCCTTGCGCGAAAGCCGGTGCGGGAAAGAGACTGATCGCCGCGCCCGCTTTCAGCAGCGTACGGCGCGACACGCCAGATGTCCTGGTCTTCATTGCCATGACGGCTCCTCCCTGATGACCGATTGCGATCGGTTTTTTGAATGGCGCGGATGGTAATCGAGACGCGCCAACGGCGCTACGGCCCCTGGTGCTAAACCCCGGATCGCTGCGGATCATTCCGTGAAGCTCGGGCGCCAAACAAAATCGCCGGGCCTAAGCCCGGCGTGCAACGGATGAGGTGAAAGGCAATAGGCTCAGTGTTTGCGCCTGTCGTCTACCTGCCGGGTCTCGACATGTCCGCAAGCTTCGCAGCGGTAGGTCACAAGCTCCGGCATCGATCCAACACGGGGAACCCGGCGGATCGGCTCAAGGCCGTCACCGTTGCAGGTGCAATCCGCGGGACGCTGCTGATCGATATCCATTTCCATTTGCCAGAAGCTGAGCACGCGGCCAGATTCCTGCAATTACGTAAAATTGCTTAGAGGCCGCCAGGCATGGTCCGGAATCGAACATTGGGCCGGCAAAACGTCCGCCGTGTTGCGCTGCGAAACGCGGCGAAGCGCTGGCGCGATTTACTGGATCGCTTTGCCCTTGCGCGCGGAGTCTTCCAGGAGCTGCAGATTGTTCGCGACGTATTTGTTGCTCGGATCGCGGCGCTGAGCGGCGATCAGCTTGTCCCGCGCGCGGGCATAGTCGCCGCGCAGCATGTAGGAATAGCCTTGGTTGTTGAGGATCTCGGCCGTGGGACCGAGGATGCCGACCGCCTGGGCATAAGCGCGGTCGGCGAGATCGAAGCGGCGTAGCCGGTCGTAGGAGGCGGCAAGACCGAGCCATGCCTCCGCGTCGCGCGGATGTGTCTCCACCGCGCGGCGGAAATGCTTTTCGGCAGTGCCGAAGTTCTGCGCGCGATATTGCAGCTTGCCGCGGTTGAGATCGTCGTTGGGATCGCCGCCGTAGAGGCCAGGATTGGCGACAGTCGTCCCGGCTTTCGGCAGGGGCTCGCTGCCCGGCGGCAACGGCGGCAATTCGCCAGGCTCGCCTGCCTGCGCCGAAGCAAAAGCCTCGGTGCCGGACGACGGCGACTTGCTATCGAAGACGCTGCTGAAAGGATTATCGGTCTGGCAGCCAGCCAGGCATGCGGCCGCGATCGCAACAACCAGCGCTCGGGCTACTCCATTACGCATGACAACGCCTGACGGAACGCCCGGGTTCTGGGCTCTGCCATCAGGCTAGAGCATGGTGGTTAACGAATGTTTCATTCGCCGACGCGAGGCAGTCGCGAGCGCTGTGCCAATCCGGGACGCCGGCGGCGTCAGAAATTGCCGGTGTGCAAGCGCACGAAGACGGGCAGCAGGATGACCACGAAGATCACCGGGAAGATACAGACCATCATCGGCACCGACAGCTTCGCCGGTAGCGCGTAGGCCTTCTCCTCGGCCCGCGAGAGCCGCTTGTGGCGCATGTCGTCGCTGTAGACCCGCAGCGCGTCGGTGATCGAGGAGCCGAGATCGATCGACTGATTGATCAGCGTGGCAAAGGAGCGAGCCTCTTCCAGCGCCAGCCGTTCGGCGAAGCGCTCGAGCGCGTCTTTGAGATTCTTGCCGGCGCGGATCTCCAGGTTGGTCATGTGGATGTTGGCGGTCAGCGACGGATAGCTGTCACCAAGCTCGCGCCCGACCCTCTCCAACGCCGCTTCCATCGACAGGCCGGAATCGGCGCAGACGACCAAGAGGTCCATGAAATCCGGAAAACCCGACCGGTGCTCGTCCTTGCGGCCGGCGATTCGGCGGTCGATGTAGATCGACGGCGCGACGTAGCCGGCGATGCCTCCCGCCACCACCATCAGCCAATAGAGCGACGTGCCCTTGGCGAAAACCACCGGACCGAACGCGAACATCAGGAAGCCGAGACCGACCGCCAGCGCCGTGCGCGCGATGAAGAAATAGGCGACGCCGCGATGGTCGTAGATGCCGGCCTGGATCAGCCGCGTGCGCAGGATCTTGGCAGTGCCGTCGTCCGACGACGCGTAGTGTTTGGTTGTGTATTCGAGGAGTTGCGTCACCGCCTTGAGGCTGGAATAGCGCAACGAGCGCGTCGGCTTGCCCGGCTCCTCCACCTCCATCATGCGCGCGGTTCGCCGCTTGACTGCGCCGCGCGCGCGCACGAACGCCATGACGGCGAAGGCGACCGTGCCAGTGGCGAGGAACACCAGCAGCGCCAGCATCAGACTGTTGCTGTCGCGGAACGTGCTGCTGATGAATTCGGCGAGCATCGCGTCAGACCTTGAAGTTGACGAGCTTGTACATGATGAAGTTGCCGATACCCATCCAGCAGCCGGCGAGCACCAGGCCAACCTTGGTGAGCTGCTGATCCCAGACGCTGATGTAGAAGTCCGGCGTAACGAAGTTGATCACGGCAAACATGCCGATCGGCAGCGACGACAGAATGAGGGCTGAGGCGCGGCCTTCAGCGGCGAGCGCGCGGATCTTGCGGCGCATCTTAAAGCGCATGCGAATGACGGCAGAGAGATTCTCCAGGATTTCGCCGAGATTGCCGCCGGTCGAGCCCTGGATGGCGACGGCGGTGACGAACAGCGGCAGGTCGTCGCTGCCGACGCGGTAAAATAGATTGCGCATTGCCGTCTCGAGGTCGGCGCCGTAGGTGATCTCGTCGGTGACGATGCCGAACTCGCTGCCGATCGGATCCTGCATCTCGCGCGCCACCATGGTGATGGCCACCGGCACCGGGTGGCCGGCGCGCAGGCTTCGTACGATGATGTCGATGGCGTCGGGGAACTGCGCGCCGAACTTCTTCTGCCGGCGGCCTTTTAGAAAACGTAGCACCATGAAGGGCAGCACGAAGCCGGCGAACATCGCCGCGCCAAACGAATGCGACAACTTGCCGTCGAAGAACATCGTGGCACCGAACGCGACGACCATGCCGATGGCGATGTACAGCATCAGCCTGCCGAACCCGATGGTCAGGCCGGATTGCAGGATCAGCTTGTTGAGGTTGATCAGCGGCAGCCGGTAGTCGCCGCCGGAGGTGAGCCCGCGTTCGCGCCGCAACTGGACCAGCACGCTTTCGCGGTCCGGCTTATCGGACATGATCTTGAGGCGGCGATTGATGTTCTTGCGATATGAGGCGTTGCTGTAGAGCAGCAGATAGCCGCCCTCTGCCAGCATCGCCGCCGACAGGCCGATCAGCAGATAGAACAGGTAGATCGGGTTGATATCCATCATGACGTCCCGTCGCTCCCGCTCATAGCGGCCCTGACGGGTCGAAGTAGCTGCCGGGGATCTTGATGCCCTGCGTGGCGAGGTGGCCCAGGAAGCGCGGGCGCACGCCCGTGGCCTGGAAGTGGCCCTGCACGGTGCCGTCCGGCAGCGTGCCGGTGCGCACGTATTTGTAGATCTCCTGCATCTGGATGATGTCGCCTTCCAGTCCGGTGACTTCGGCGATGGAGGTGACCTTGCGCTTGCCGTCCGACTGGCGCGAGAGCTGCACAACGAGTTGCACGGCGTTGGCGATCTGGCCGCGGATGGAGGCAACCGTCATCGGCAGGCCGGCCATGCCGATCATCTGCTCGAGACGGGTGATGGCATCGCGCGGGGTGTTGGCGTGGATGGTGGCCATGGAGCCTTCGTGGCCCGTGTTCATGGCCTGCAGCATGTCGAAGGCTTCTTCGCCGCGGCACTCGCCGAGGATGATGCGGTCGGGGCGCATACGCAGGGCGTTCTTGACCAGGTCGCGCTGGCGGATTTCGCCTTTGCCTTCGATGTTGGGCGGGCGCGTCTCCATGCGGCCGACGTGCGGCTGCTGCAGCTGCAGTTCGGCGGCGTCTTCGATGGTGATCAGGCGCTCCTTCTCCGAGATGAAGGCGGAGAGCGCGTTGAGCATGGTCGTTTTGCCCGAGCCGGTACCGCCCGAGATGATGGTGGAAATGCGCGCCTTCACCGCCGCCGCCAGCACCTCGGCCATCGGCGGGCGCAGCGCGCCGACGTCGACCAACTTGTTGAGGTTGAGCGGCTTCTTGGAGAACTTACGGATGGAGACCAGCGGTCCATCGACACCGATCGGACGCACCGCCACGTTGACGCGCGAGCCATCTTGCAGGCGCGCGTCGCAGAGCGGGTGGCTCTCGTCGACGCGGCGGCCGACCGCCGAGACGATCTTGTTGATAATACGCAGCAAATGCTGCTCGTCCTTGAAGCGCACGGCGAGCGGCTCGAGCATGCCGCCGCGCTCGACATAGACGCATTCATGACCGTTGATCAGGATATCGGAGATGCTCGGGTCCTTGAGCAGCGGCTCCAGCGGCCCAAGGCCGGTCATTTCGTCAAGGATTTCCGAAACGAACTCGGACAGTTCCTCGGCGTTCAGCGCCAGGCGCTCGACCAGCACGTATTGCGAGACGAGTCCCTGCACGTGACGACGGATTTCGTCTTCGGGCAGCTTTTCCAGCGCGGAGAGGTTGATCTCTTCGATCAGCCGGCGGTGCAGACGCACTTTGGCGTCGAGCAGCTTGTCGGACAAAAGCGGGCTTGCGGGTTGCTGCGCCGGTGCCGGCACCGGTTCTGCAGAAGCTTCCGGAAATACGGTCCAGGCGACGCCTTCGAGCTGCGAAGGCGCTGCATCCTCAACACCCGGAAGGTCGGGCGCTGCGACACGTCGGGCTGTGAAACGGCCGGCCACGTGTCACCTATTTGGCAAAAGAGAGCTTGAGCTTCTGCAGCAGCGGCGCCGACTTACCTTCGGCCGCTTTATCGACGACATGCCCGAGCACCAACTTGCGGATCTGCTGGGTGATCTTATTGCCCGGCTTGATCTCATCGAGCGGCACACCGCGGTCGATCGCCTCGCGCACAAGATTGTAATCGTTCGGGATCGCGCAGGCGAAACACTCTCCCAAAGTCTGCTGCAGATCGCTGTGGCGAAGGCCGGGCGAGAACATACGCTGATGAAAGCGGTTGACGATGACCTGAGGCTTCGGACCGTCGCCGAGCCGTTCCTTGATCGCCGCCACGAGCTGCTTGGCGTGACGAATGCCCGGCACCGTCGTTTCGCTGACGATGAACAGCTTGTTGGAGCCTAGCAGCACGCTGTCGGTCCAGGAGAACCAGGTGCGCGGCATATCGAACACGACGTATTCGAAATTGGTCGAGACGAGATCGAGTAGGCGCGTCACCACGTCCGGGTCGAACGAACGCATCTCGGCCGGCCGATTGGGCGCGGCGATCACCGCCAGCCCCGACGCGTGGTAGGACAGCATCACCTCAAGCAATTGCCGGTCGAGGCGATCTGGGCGTGGCTCAATCTCGGCCAGGTTCAGACGTGGTTCGAGATCGAGATAATCGGCAACAGCGCCGTGCTGAAAGTCGAGGTCGACCAGGCAGGTCGAGGGCTTGGCACGCGGGCCGCCGCTGTTGAGCAGCAGCATCGCCGTCTGCACGGCCAGCGTGGTGACGCCGGCGCCACCGACGGCCGGGAGGAACGTGTAAATCTGTGCCTCCGTCGGCGTCGCCGCGGTGCCGCCCTGCCCCTTGGCGACGCGCGCACAGGCACGCACCAGATCGAGCGGCGCCACCGGCTTCACCAGGAAGTCGGCGATGCGCATCTGCAATAGCGTGCGGGCGACATTTTCGTCGAAAGCCTGCGTGACCGCGATCACCGGCGGCCAAGCTCCGACCCGCGCCATCAGGCGCGAGAGGCCGGCCATCTCCTCGTCCTGCGTGGCGTCGAGATCAACCACCAGCACCGTGGTGCCTTCGGTGTCGAGTGTGTCGGCCTGGCCGGAAACATGACCCTCGGTCATGACGAGCTCGATCGCATTCGAGGCGCCGAAGGTGGCGCGCACGGCACGGTCAAACTCCCCGTCGGCGGTGAGCACCACCACCTTGGTCCGGTTTGCGCTGGGTCGACGGCTTATCGCCATGGAACGTCCCGTTACTTCACCGGCGCGGCCGGCTGCGTCACGGTCGGACCGACCGGCGTGGTGTTGTTCTGCTGCTGCGGCGCCTGATCGTAAGTCCCCGAGGTGCCGGTGCCGCGCGGCTGGATGACCTTGCCGGTGCGATAGCGCTCAATGGCGGTTTCCATCTTGGTGCCGTTGAAGGCGATATCGCGGTTGGCGCTGGCCGGCGGCCAGGGGTCGACCATCTGCACGATCCTGTTGGTGGCGATGGCGTTGCCGCCGGTGAGCGCCACATCGTCGCGGCGGTCGAGATATTCCGAGCAACCCGCGAGCGTGGTCAGCAGCGCCGCGATGGCGAGCGCGCGCATGTTATTGGATGGCCGCATCGGAGATCCCCCTCGGCAGATCGAGCATGTGTCCGGTGAACGGCCGCGTCCCGGCAGTCGCGATGCTCGCGATAGCCGGCGTCATTCTGGCCGCCTCCGGCCGCGTGACTTCGGTCTTGCTGAGCAGGAACATATCGGCGTCGTTGGCCGGCAGGCTGTCGTCGGCGGGCGTGCGCAGTTCGTCGCCGGGACGCGCCGGACGCACCAGGCGCGGCGTCACGATGATCACCAGATCGGTCTCGTTCTTCTGATAGGACTTGGACGAGAACAGCACGCCCAGCACCGGCACGCTGCCGAGCCAGGGAAGCTGATCGATGGTGTTCTTGTTGTCGTTCTGCAGCAGGCCGCCGATGGCGAAGCTCTGGCCGTCGCGCAGCTCGACTGTGGTCGAGGCGCGCCGCACGATCAGCGCGGGAATCGATATGCCGTTCGAGATCGAGACCGAATGGGTGGTGTCGATCTGGCTGACTTCCGGTTCGATCTTCAGGTTGATCAGGCTGTTGCCGAGCACGGTCGGCGTGAAGGCAAGGCCGACACCGTACTTCTTGTAATCGACGGTGATCTGGCCGAACGAGCCGGCCACCGGGATCGGGTATTCGCCGCCCGCGAGGAAGCTCGCCGTATCGCCGGAGAGCGCGACCAGATTCGGCTCGGCCAGGCTGCGGGCGAGGCCCTTCTGTTCCAGCGCGTTGATGGCGATGTCGGTGTTGGCGCCGCCTGCGGCGATACGGGCGATCATGAAGCCGAACGGATTGGCGCCCGACAACACGCCGGCGGCAACACCTGCCGAGCGCATGACGTCGCCGGCCGGGCCGTTGGCACCGCCCGAGGTCACCGACTGGTTATTGAAGGTCGGATCGCCGCCGCGCGGACTGATCGGAAGCTGCGCGGCTGACATGTTGTTGCCTATATTGGCGACGCTGCTGCCGCCGAAGCGATTCCATTGCACGCCGAGCTCACGGCCGGCGCTGCGCGAAATTTCGATGAAGCGCACCTCCAGCATGACCTGCTGCGGCTGCATCACCGACACCGAATTGATAATTTCCGGTCCGAACTGACGCGCGATAGTCACCACTTTATCGAGCGTGGCGGCATCGATCACCTCGCCCGACAGCATGATGCGGCCGTTGACCGTGGACGCTTCGAGGTGCGAGCCGCGGAAGCGGCGCTTCAACTCGTTGGTCAGGCGCGTGATGTCGTAGGACACCTCGACGTCGAAGATGCCAACCATCTTCTTGTTCTCGGAATAGACCGAGACGCGCGTCGTGCCGATCTTCTTGGCCAGGATCGAGAGCGAGTGATCGGTGAGCGGATTGACGTCGGCAACGTCCGGGTCGCCGACCATAATGTCGACGAAGCTTGAGTCGGTGCGCACGTCCTGCGACTTGCCGATCGCCACCGTCACCATGGCGGTGCGCATGCTGCCGGTGAGCTGCACCACGCGCTGCGGCTGCTGGGCGTTGGCCTCGCCGAGCATGCCGATCAGCATGGCGATGAGCGCAGCGCCAAGGGCCAGCGCCACATCGCACAGCCAATTGCGGCCGTTTGCCGTCCTGTCCGCGCGCCGCCAGACGAAGCCGGCGGCCAGTTCGTTATTGTTCTTCACGACACACTCCCCAAGCGTCTCGATGGACGCCCCGCGTTAGAATCCTGCTTGCCTCCGTGCCGCGTCCGACGAGGCCCCATTACGTCCCTCGACCGGTACGGTGTATTCCTGTTTCGCCGACGCGCGCGTCACGACGATCGTCGCCGTGGTTGGCGCCGGCTTCTCTTCACTCGTCTCGTTCGTCCCTAAATCCTTGAGCGTGATCTTGCGCGTCTTGGTCTCGACCGTCTCGCCGGCCTTGCGCAGCAAGAGCGACAGGCTGCCGACCGAAGATGCGAGCCACACCTTCTGCGCCTGCACGGTGTCGACTTCGAGCGTCACGGACTTCGCCACCGCCGCCTTGAACAGGCGCTCGTCGGCGCTCTGGTCGACCGCAAGCACGCGCGTGTTTTGCAGCACGACCTCGGTGGTGGCCGAGCCTTTCTCGAGTTGGCGCGTGAGCACCACGTCGACGTGGTCGCCGGGCAGCACGAAGCCGCCGACGCCTTCGACGTCGTTAACGCGAATGGTGACCGCCTTCATGCCCTTCTTGACCAGCGCCGACAGCGTGGCGCGCTGGCCGGCGCCGGTGATCTTGAGCGCGAGCACGGGCTCGTTCGCTTCGATCGCGGCGAGGACGACGCGGCGGCCGCCCCCGAGCACTTCGTTGATGTTGGTGAAGGAGCCAGCCGGCAGCGCTTCGGCCGGCCACGCCACTTCCTGCAACATTGTGGCCGTCAGCTCGGTGCCAAAACGCAGCGGCTCCTTGGCGACGACGATGGTTCGCGTCGCGACCGGCTTGTTGTTCGGATCGCCGTTGTTGGCTTTCATATTGGCGGCCTGGTTGTTGAGCCAGACCTGCGCGATGAAAACCGCAAGCAGGCCGAACACAACGGCGAAGCCAATCATGACGATGGTGCTGGCACGCACGACTATTTTTCCCTGACGCGACCCTGAATTATTCTGGTCTCTTCAGGCGGAGACTAAAGGTCAGGAAGTATTCAATTGATAAAATTGGCGGTGCAAATTGAGCTATGCTGAAGGCCGTCTGAAGCCGTAGCGTTTACGCTCGGTATCTAAAATCAAATCAACTTTAGAGTAACCTTGCCTTCCATTAATAATACTGGTCGGTATCCTCGTGTACGCAGTAACGATCGATTTAGCCTAACGCTCCGTGACCGCTGCGCCTGTCGCTTGCCCCAATATGCCCACACAAGGTGGGCGCCGGCGCGCCGGACAAGTCGCGGGCGCGACAAACCAGCCGCTGCGGTTCGCCGGCGTTGCCCCGGTCAACTGGTTGCGGCAACATGCAAAAAAAGCCGGCCGCTTCAGACCAAGTGCACGGCTAGGGAATGCCAGGGAGGAACGCCGAGTGACCCAAACCCAGACCGCCGCCACTCTGGCGCCAGCCGTTCCGGCGGGCGGCGCGGAGCCCCGCATCCGGGTGCGCGGCCTCGGCAAGTTCTACGGCGCGCTTGAAGTGTTCCGGAACATCGACTTCGACGTCGGCGAACGTGAGATCGTCGCGATCGTCGGTCCCTCCGGCTGCGGCAAAACTACATTACTGCGATGCATAGACGGGCTCATCCCTTTCGACAGCGGCGAAGTGCGGGTGGGACACGAGGTCGTCACCGAGCCAATCGCCGGCGTTGCCATGGTGTTCCAGCACTTCGGCCTGTTCCCATGGAAGACGGTGCACGAGAACGTCGCCTACGGCCTGCGTATGGCCGGCGCGCCCAAGGCCGAGATCGACCGCAAGGTACCGGAGTTCATCAAGCTGGTCGGCCTCGCCGGCTTCGAGAAGGCTTTCCCCTACCAGATGTCGGGCGGCATGCAACAGCGCTGCGGCCTCGCTCGCGCGCTCGCGGTCGAGCCCAACGTCCTGCTGATGGACGAACCGTTCGCCGCCGTCGACGCGCAGACCCGCGAAATCCTGCAGTTCGAGTTGCTGCGCATCTGGGAAGAGCGGCCGACCGCGATGGTCTTCGTCACGCACTCCATTGAAGAAGCCGTGCTGCTCGGCCACCGGGTGATCGTGCTCAAAGGACGCCCCTCGAGCATCCACGAGACCATCACCATCGACCTACCGAACCCGCGAACGCGCGAAACTTTGCGCGAGCCGCGCTTCGCCGAACTGCGCGAGCGCGTGTGGTCGACCTTGATGCGGGAAGCGCGCGAAGCCGAGTTCGTACTGGAACGCTGACAACAAAAACGACGCAACGGAGGATTCACATGATCCGCAGAACGTTCAGTTTGATGGCTGGCGGGGCGCTGCTGGCGCTCGCGCTCGCAACGTCACCGGCCGCCGCGCAAGGCAAGAAATTAGTGCTGGCGACGCCCGGTATTCCGCCGATCTACTCCGTCATGATTGCGCACGTCGCCGAAAAGCAGGGCTTCTTCAAGAAGCACGGCGTCGAGGTCGAGATCCGCCCGTTCGACAACGGCACGGCCGCGGCGCGCGCCGTGGTCGCAGGCGACATCGACATGGCCTGGTCGCCGACGCCGCCGGTGATCGTGCAGGTCTCCAATGCCGACGTGCCGCTGGTCGGCGTCTACGGCATGCCCAATCCGGACTGGGTGATCGGCACCACCGATCCCAGCAAAACCTGCAAGGACATGGCCGGCCAGGACGTCGGCGTCGACTCGATCAACGGCGCGCGCTCGGTCGCGCTGCGCTCGATGCTGACCGCCGGCTGCAAGGAGGTGAAGATCGAGGAGGTCAAGCAGGTCGCGCTCGGGTCGAGCCCCGGCCCCGCGCTGCTCGCCGGCCGGCTGCACTTCGCCGTGCTGCATCTCGACGACCTCGCCGAGATCGAGCATCAAGGCAAGAAGCTGTCGATCCTGCTCGCGCAGAAGAACACCAACCCGACCAGCCATTATCTCACGCTGGTCGTTCGCAAGGACAATCTCGACAAGAACCGCGACGCTGTCGTGCGCGCGGTGGCCGGCATGGTCGAGGCTGCCCGCTTCATGCAGGACGCCAAGAATGCCGACACCGTCGCCGGCATCGCCACCGTCACCGGTCACAACAAGGAAGTCAGCAAGGCAGCGCTCAAGGCCTTCCTCGACATCGAGTTCTGGGCGACCAAGGACGACGGCATGCCGAAGAACAAGATCGAAGCGGTGTCCGCGTTGATGAAGAAGATCGGCTCGATCAAGGACGACAAGCAGCCGGTCGGCTACGACAAGTTCATCGACGCCAGCATCTGGAAAGACGCCAACGCGATGGTGAAGTGATGCAAGAGGGCGAATGAGCCCTTCATTGCGAGGCGGCGTAGCCGACGAAGCAATCCAGTCGGAGTTTGCGGCTCTGGATTGCTTCGCTTCGCTCGTAAAGACGGAGAATTCGGCTGTGTCGCGGCCAGACGTGAATTCGTACCGCTTCAGGTTTTGAAAGACCGAGTCTTGCACCACACCCTTCGCCGCTACGCGCCGCTCTGGTTCAGCATCTTCGTCGGCCTCGCGCTGTGGGAGATCGCAGGCCGCTCGACCAGCCGGGCCTTCATGGTGCCGTTCAGCGAGACGCTGGTGCGGCTGTGGCAGCTCATCACGCGCGGCGAGTTCATCAAGCAGTTTCTCGACTCCAGTGAACTGTTTCTCACCGGCTTCGTGCTGGCGTTGATCGTCGGCGCGCCGCTCGGTCTGTTGCTCGCGCGCGTGCGCGCGCTGCGCATCGGCATCGAGCCTTATCTGATGACGCTTTACGCCACGCCGATGGTGGCGCTGATCCCATTCATCCTGTCGATCATGGGCTTCGGCTTTGCGCCCAAGGTGCTGGTGGTGTTTCTCTTCACCGTATTCCCGGTGCTCTACAACACGGTGGAAGGCGCGCGCAGCATCAGGCCCGAATTGCTGGAGGTGGCGAAGTCCTACCGCTCGAGCGAATGGGCGCTGTGGCGCGAAGTGATGCTGCCTTACACCCTGCCCTACATGATGACCGGCGTACGCCAGGCCATCGGCCGCGCGCTGGTCGGCATGATCGCCGCGGAGTTCTTCCTGTCGTCGACCGGCCTCGGCCAGCTCATCATGGGCGCCTCGCAGGATTTCGACACCGCCGGCGTGTTCGCCTCCATCCTGGTCATCGGTCTGCTCGGTGTCGGCCTGACGCGGCTCGGCCTCATGATCGAGCAGCACTTCGCCAAGTGGAGGCACTAGCGTGGCGGAGCAGGCCCTCAACGCGCCCGTAGTCACAGCGCGCCCGCAGGTGCAGGCAAGCCGCTGGTCGAGCACCTTCCTGCCGCGGCTGCTGACCGGGCTCGCCATCCTGCTGGTCTGGGAAATCGTGGTGCGCGCGCTGGCGCCGGCCTACGTCGCCAAGCCCACGACGGTGCTGCTGGCCATTCCGAGCGTGATCGTCGATCCCGTCTTCCTGCAGGCGCTCGGCGCCACGCTGTGGGCGGTGACGCAAGGCCTGGCGATCACTCTCGTGATCGGCACCGCGATCGGCCTCTGGATGGGGCGCAGCGAGAGCTTCGACCGCGTGACCCGCGTCTACGTCAACTTCTTCAACGCGATGCCGATGATCATCGTACTGCCGCTGTTCTCGCTGTGGTTCGGCTATTCCCCCGGCACACGCATCGCCACCATCATCTTCGCGGCGATCTTCGCCATCACCATGAACGTGGCCGACGGCGCCCGCTCGGTGCCGCGCGAGTATCTCGAAGTGGCGCGCTCGTTCCGCGCTTCGAAGCTGAGTGTACTGACCGGCATCGTGCTGCCGGCGTCGATGCCTTATCTGCTCGCCGGCTTCCGGCTCGCCGCCGGCCGTGCGCTGATCGGCGCGGTGGTGGCCGAGTTCTTCATCTCGTCAGGCGGCATCGGCTATTACATCCTCTATAATTCGCGCTCCTATCACCACAACGAGGCCTTCGTCGGCGTGCTGCTGCTTGCCGGCTTCGGCGTCGGCTTCGAGCTCCTGGTGAACTGGGCGACGCGGCGCTTCATGCCGTGGTATAGGCGCGACGAAAAAACCAACTGACGACCCCACCCGACCAAGGAATACCCCGCATGTCCGACCCGATGCTCACGGCCGCCATCTCGCATTGGGGCGCGCGTTTCGTCGCCAATGGCGTCGTGCTCACCGATTTCGAGGAGGTGACCAAGTCGATCTCGTCCTACGCCGACTGGTGCAAGGCCTGGTCGGCGCGCGCCGCGCATCACGAGGCGCTCGGACGCGAGGCGCTGGCACGCGGGCACAACCTCACCGCCGGCGAATGCCTGCAGCGCGCCGGCGTCTACTATCATTTCGGCTCCTTCCTGTTCGCGCACGATCAGGAGCAGATGAAGGCCGCCCACAAGAAGCAGATCGAATGCCGCCAATTGGCGCTGCCGCATCTCGTCCCGCCCGGCGAACGCGTCGAGATTCCCTATGAGGGTAAGACGCTCGCCGGCATCCTGCGCAAACCACAAGGCGTGACGAAGCCGCCGGTGGTGGTGATGGCGGTCGGTCTCGACTCGACCAAGGAGGAAACCGACGCCTACGAGATGCCGTTCCTCATGCGCGGCATGGCCACGCTCGTATTCGAAGGGCCCGGCCAGGGCGAGGCGCAATATGACTTCCCGATCCGCGGCGACTACGAGGTGCCGGTGAAGGCGGTGCTCGACTATGTCGAGACGCGTATGGACCTCGATACCAAACGCATCGGCATGTGGGGCGTCAGTCTGGGCGGCTACTACGCGCCGCGCGCCGCCGCATTCGACAAACGCATCAAGGCCTGCATCGCGCTCGGCGGCCCCTTCAACATGGGCGCCGCCTTCGACAGCCTGCCGGATCTGACGCGCGAGACCTTCCGCATCCGCAGCCATGCCAAGACGCGCGAGGAGGCGCACAAGAACGCCAACACATTGTCGCTCGAAGGCATCGCCGGGAAGATCAACTGCCCTATCTTCATCGTGAACGGGCGGCAGGACCGCGTCATTCCGCCGGCCGACGCCGAGCGGCTGGCGCGCGAGGTCAAAGGCCCCGTCGTGCTGATGATGATCGAGGACGGCAACCACATCGCCAACAACCGCGCGTATCGCTGGCGATCGCAGAGCGCGGATTGGCTGAAGGAGCAGCTCGGGTAATCAGCCCTTCTTCGGCAGCGCGACGATCATATCGATCTCGATCCGCGCGCCGGGCGACGACAGCGAATTGATGCACACGGTGGTCGAGGCCGGCTTCCAGTCGCCCATGTAGCCCGCCATCGTCTTGTGCATGGCGTCGGCGTCGCGGAAGTCGGTGAGATACTTGGTCACCTTCACCACGTCGCGCCAGCTCGCGCCCTTATGGTCGAGGATCGACTTGATCGCTTCCATGGCGCGTTTGGTCTGCTCTTCGATCGAGTGCGGGTGCACGTGCTCGGAATCGACGTGCGGGTGCTTGTGATAGAGCGGCGACGGCGTTGCGCCCGACAGGAACATCAGATCGCAGGCGCCAACAATATGCACCGCCGGCGCGTAGGGCATTGTGTGCGCCTCCTCCGGCTTCGGGTGCACGGCTTCCAGCTTGAAGCTTGCGGGCGGTTTGGTGGCGACGTTCATGGCGGGTTCTCCGAGCGGTGACGATTTGCGCCATTTGGGCCGGAAAACGGCCTCGGCGCAACCGCCTCCGAGTTGATCGCGGGGCAGGAAACGGTAACGTGCGCCCGCAAATTCGCCAGGAGACCCGAATGCCCTCGACGATCCTCGATTCCGCGGTATTCCGCGACATCTTCACCACCGACAAGATGCGCCAGGTCTGGTCGGACGAAAATCGCGTGCAGAAATACCTCGACTTCGAGGCCGGGCTGGCGCGGGCGCAGGCGAAACTGAAGATCATCCCGCAGGAGGCCTGCGACGAGATCCTCAAGCATTGCGACGCCAAGCAGATCGATATGGCGAAACTGAAGGAAGCGACCGAGCGCATCGGCTACCCGGTGCTGCCGGTGGTTCAGCAACTCGTGAAGCTGTGCAAGGACGGCTTGGGCGAATGGTGCCACTGGGGCGCCACCACGCAGGACATTACCGACAGCGCCACCATCATGCAGATCCGCGAGGGTCTGGCGCTGATCGAAAGCGAGATCAACGGCATCTGCGATGCACTGGCCGCGCTCGCCAAGAAATATCGCGACACGCCGATGGCGGGCCGCTCGAACCTGCAGCAGGCGGTGCCGATCACCTTCGGTTACAAGATGGCGACCATGCTCGGTGCCTTCGAGCGCCACAAACAGCGCCTACAGGAGCTGAAAGCCCGCGTTTTCGTCGGCGAGTTCGGCGGCGCTGCCGGCACGCTGTCGTCGCTCGGCAAGGACGGCCTGCGCTGCCAGGAAGAGCTGATGAAGGAGCTCAAGCTCGGCCAGCCGGACATCTCCTGGCACACCGTGCGCGACCGCATCGGCGAGGTCGGCTGTTTCCTCGGGCTCGTCACCGGCACCTGCGGCAAGATCGCCTTTGACGTAAAGCTGCTGATGCAGACCGAAGTTGAGGAAGTGTACGAGCCGTTCCACCAGGGCCGCGGCTCATCCTCGACCATGCCGCAGAAGCGCAATCCGATCTCGTCCGTTTACATCACCGCGCAGACCGCAGTGGTGAAGCAGCACGTCGCGGCGCTCCTGGAAGCGCAGGTCGAGGATCATGAGCGCGCCACCGGTCCATGGGAGATCGAGTGGATCGTGCTGCCGGAGATTTTCATGCTCTCGGCCGGCGCGCTGGCGCAGACGCGCTTCGTGGTCGAAGGTATGCAGGTGAACGAGAAGAAGATGCGCGAGAACCTCGATATCACCAAAGGCCTCATCATGTCGGAGGCGGTGATGATGGGCCTCGGCGCTGCCATGGGCCGCAACTATGCGCACGACGTCGTCTACGACGTCTGCCGCGAGGTGGTGAAGACCGGACGGCCGCTGATCGATCTGCTCGTCGAGAACGAGGAAATCCGCAAGCACGCCACGCGCGCCGAATTGGAGAAGATGGTCGATCCGGCCAACTATCTCGGCGTCGCCGGTGAGATGGTCGATCGCGTGCTGGCCGCGCGCAAGTAGTCAGGACGATTTCGGCATCGTCTTCCAGATCGCCAGCGCGACGATAAGCGTCGCCGCGCCGGTCAGCGCGAACAACAGCGGCACGGTGGCGCCGAGGGTCTGCAGCAGCGCCACCAGCACCGTTGCGCCGGTCATGAATGCGGCGTTGAGCACGTTCACCGCCGCGATCGTGCGCGCGCGGTAATCGATGTCCGACCAGGCCTGCACGGCGGCGAAGGCCGGCACGATGAACAGCCCGCCGGCGATGGCCAGTCCGCAGAGCAGGATCGCGACGAGAACACCGAGCGACGAAGCGAACACCGTCGCCGGCGGTTGCGGTGTCGCAGGCGCCACCGCGCCATAGATTGCAACGCCGAGCGCGAGCGCGAACAGGCCGAGCAGCACGCAGCCGACCAGCGTCGTCTTCAGCACGATGCGGCCGCGCGCGATCGCGGCCGCCAGCGCAGAGCCGGCGCCGACCGCTACCGAGAACAACGCGAGATAGACTGTCACGGTAGTCTCATCGCCGCCGATCAGTTTTTTGATCAGCGGCGGCAACAACGACAACACGATGATGCCGACCAGCCAGAACCAGCTCGTCACCATAGCGCCCCACCACAATCGTGCATCGGCGCGCAGATGGCGGATCATCGCCGCGGTTGATGCGGCGATATTGACGGTCACGCGCAACTGTGGCGCGCCTTCGCCGCTCGGCGGGATGAGCAGCGCCGACAGCCAGCAGGCGAGCGCAAAGCCGATGACCAGCAGCGTGAAGTCCGTGGCCCCGCCGCTACCGCTTTTGGCAAGCCCGCCGACGATGGTACCCGTGAGGATGGCGATGAAGGTGGCGGCTTCCACCAGGGCATTCGCCGCCGGCAACTGCTCGCGCTTGAGGTGATCCGGCAGGACGCCGTATTTGATCGGCCCGAACAGCGCACCGAGCACGCCAAAGCCGAACAACGCCATGAACAATATTGGCAAAGATGCGAACGCGTAGCCGGCCGCGGCTAGCGCCGCGACAAACAGCTCGGCGAACTTCAGCCATTGCGCCACGCGCGCCTTGTCGTAGCGGTCGGCGAGTTCGCCCCCGAGCGCCGACAGGAAGAAGTAGGGCGCAATGAAAATCGCACTGGCCAGCGTAATCAATGCCTCGGCCTCGCTCGCGGCGGAGCGGAACAAAATAAGAAAAATCAGCGCCGTCTTGAGGAAATTGTCGTTGAACGCCGCGAAGAACTGGCAGGCGAACAGCGGTGCAAAACGGCGGGAGAGCAACAGGGGGGCGGGCATGGCCCGCTATTATGGCAAAGTTCCCTGGCCAGAAGGGCAAAAAAATTGGGCGGCCCTCCTGGCCGCCCAATTTGTCGCTACCGAAACGATACTCAAACGTAACTACACAACCAAACGCCTCACTGTTACGCACACTGGAACGCGTTACGCCTACTCACTCATGCGTTGCGCATGGAGCGCACCGCCTTGCGTTGGCGGGAAGTCCCCTCCTCGTGAGATTCAAGCGCCAGCGCGCCGACGGCGAAGCCCAGGGCGATGGCGATGACGATGGCGAAAAACGGGAGCCACATGTGACAAGCCTCCTCGTTGGCGCAGAGCGCGCGGGGAAGTCCGAGGCGGCAACGCCGTCGAGGCTATTCCGTTCCCAAGTTCCATCACGAAGCAGTGAGACGGTGATCGGGTGGTAAATTTCGCGTATATTCACGCAATCAGCGTAGCCGTATGGACGACTGCAAGTCCGCCAGCATGAGACGGAGTTCCAGTTCCCGGAACTCGAGATAAGCCTTGCGCAGCCAACGCTGCAGTTCGAGATGCACATCGAGCGGAATGTCGGTCGCCGCGGCGAGCCGCGCCCGCGAAAACGAGAACGGCGCCTGATCGATGTAGCGTCGTAGCCCGAGCGCCAGCGCCGGCACGTGCACCATCGCCGCCTCTGTCCCGCGCATCGGATATTTGTCGCGGTGCTGCGCGTGCCCCAGCAGCTCGTTGTGCAGCGGCAGCAGCGTGACCAGCGGCAACCGGCTGCGCAGCCCGCGATAGGCCTCGACCGACGTCCGGTCGGGCGCGATGACGAACAGCATCGCCGGCGCGATGCCGCGCTTGCGCGCCTCCTCGGCGAAGCCGATGCGGCCCGCCACCGCTACGAATTGCTCGAACGCCTCGTTGCCAAGATCGACGACTTTGGTGACGCCATCGTCCGCGACCAGGCGATCGAATAGCGCCATCTGTCCGTTGATGTCGGACAGGTCCGCGACCTTCGTGTATTGCGGCAGGAATTGCGCCAGCGTGCCCTCGCCGGCATTGAGGTCGAAAGCCACGACGTTGCGGCCTTCGTGCGCGTGAAAATCGGTGAGCAGCCGCGCGATCAGTGTCTTGCCAACGCGTGGCCGCGGCGACGCGACGATGTTGACGGAGTGGCGGAACGGCATCGCTTTCTGCGCCTGTCGTCGCCGGCCCTAACCCCGGCCGTGTCGCCTCATCCCACCTGCCGGACGTGGCTTTCCATCTTCGGCGCCACCAGATCGGCCAGCTTCACGCGATCGTATTCGGCCCATACGTTGCCGAGCCAATGGCGGACATAGCCGCGCAGCACAAACGAGTTGTTGGCTGGATCGCCTTTGGCGTCCCTGTTGGCGACGAAGGTGACATACGGAACGCTGGAGATTTCCACCTGCTCGCAGGCCATCTCGTTGAGCTTCGGGATAGTGATCTCTTCGGCGTTCTGGATCTGGTGGAAATACGAATCGTATGTCGCGGGATTCCATTCGAAGAACGACGTATCGTTGATGTGGTTCTTCACCAGGAAGTAGCTGGCGTCGCCGACGAACTTGGCCGTTTCGGCGATCTCTTGCAGCGAGGCGATCGACGGACCGAGAATGTGGAAGACCGCGAAGGTGAGTTGGTTTTTCTTGGCGGCGTCAAGGAAACCGATATCGCTCAGCGCCTGCAGCGTCGGCGACAGCAGGCCGGCGCGGATGTCGATGACCGTCACCGCTGCCGGAGTGGTGCCGAGCGTGTCGAAGATCTTCATCTGGTCCGGCACAGCCGTCACGTCGACAACTTCCGTCACGTCGGGGTGGAAGCGCTTGAGTGTCCCGCGCGGAGATTCCGTGTCGAAGGCTCTGATAGGCGTCTGGCGCGCGTTGAAATAATCGATCAGCGTGCGAGCGACTGTGGTCTTACCCACTCCGCCTTTATCGGCGCCGACGAGGACGACAGTTGGTTTGGTCATGGGGATCACTCTGCGAAAAAGCCACAGCCTGTATCGGACGCCCTACATTACACGGTTCTCGGCCCTGTCGAATGACAGGATTATGGTGAGAATTCAGGTCGGCGTAAAAACGCGACGTCGCGCCGTGGAATTTTCGCAATTCGTCCTTGGTTTCAACACGTTGGGAGACGCGCCATGGTCAGCATCGTCCACGAAAGCGAAGTGGCAGGCCTGCCGGCGGGTCTCGGCGGACGACGGCAGCCGCTGCTGTCAGCGGCTCGCGTTCCGGGTAGCGGCATCGTGCTCGACCGGCTGAGCCTCGCGCCGGGCGGGGACATGATGCTTGCCGTACCGGCGACCGGCGTCGCCTGGATCCAACCGCTCGAAGGAGAGACGCTTTTGTTCCATGCGGGCGAGAACCACCTGCTGACCGAGGCGCAGGTCGCGGTTCTGCCGCCCGGCTTTGCGGCGACGTTAACGTCTGCTCGCGGCGCCGTGCTGCTCTACGGCGAGGTTCTGGCCGCCGGGCAAGTCGATTCCACGTTCGTGGCAAAACCGCCGCCATTTCAACTGAACGACTGGACGCGCGAGCCGGTACTGGACTCCGAGCACGACGCCCGCAAGCGCATCTATCTGGTGACGCCCAAGCTGTTCGCGACCAAGGCGGTGAAGGGCGAGATAATCATCTATCCGCCCGGCACGGCGGCAGCCGAGCACCATCACGAAGGCGCCGAGCATTTCATGTACGTGCTGCGCGGACGCGGCACCGTCTACGCGAACGGTCAGCCGTTTCCGGTACGCAAGGGCGACGTCATTCACTATCCCGACCGGGAGCGGCACTACCTCGAAGCAGCGCCCGATGACGAGTTGGTGTTCGCGGAGTTTTTTACGCCCGCCGACTTCAAGACAGTGTGGGTCGACGACAGCAAGGTCTGCGCCTGGTTGCCGACCGGACGCGATATCCGTGGCCGGATACCATCGCGCGAGATCAAGGCGCATTCTGTTGCAGCGATTGTAAGTCCGGACGACGTTTGACTGTGCGCAGCAGCTAGTACGCTTTCAAATTACAACTCTAGGAGTTCCCGTTTCTTTACAATGTCTCTGATCGGAGCGCGCTGCGACATCGCGAGAGTTGCGGCACGCGAGAGATCGCGTTAAGAGCCGTCATCAGGTTTATTAAGGTTGGTAAACATCATGGCGGAAGCACAGCGAAAGCGCGGTAAGGCCCGCGCCGGCACGAGGCGGCTCACGAGCCGCGACATTGAAGTCGGGCGCCGCGTGCGCGTGTTGCGTTTGCAACGCCGTCTGTCGCAGACCGACCTCGCCAACCATCTCGGCGTGAGCTTCCAACAGGTGCAGAAGTACGAGAACGGCACCAATCGCATCAGCGCTGGCCGTCTTGAGCAGATCTCCGAGCTGTTCAAGATTCCTGTGGCGACGTTGTTCTCTCCGACCGGCGCCGGCGCCGACGCGCAGAAGCCGCTGCTCGAGCTTGTCGACTCGGCCGGCGCGCTGCGTTTGCTGCAGGCCTATTCCAAGCTGTCGAACTCGAAGGCCAAGCAGGCCCTCGTCCAGCTTGCTGTCGAGATGGCCGGCGGCGCCTGAGCGCCGTTTAAGCTGTCGTGTTTGCCGGCCGCATTTCGCGGCCGGTTTGCTTTTGTGCAAAGCGTGACGATCAAGCCGCCGAACGGCTGCCGTCGGCGCGCGCGAGCATCTGCCGCACCAGTTCCGCCTTCATGATCTTGCGCGTTGGCGTCATCGGCATGGCGGTGACGATCTCCAGATGCTCGGGCCACATGAACTTGGCCACCTTGCGCTCCGCCAGATAATCTTTCAGCGCCTCGAGCTCGAGCGTCTGCCCGTCTTTGAGCAGCACGAAACAGGCGGCGCGCTCGCCGAGCGTCGCATCGGGCAACGGCGCGATGGCCACTTCCGCGATCGCCGGATGGCCGGCCAGTGCCGCCTCGACCTCGGCCGGATTGAACTTCACTCCGCCGCGATTGACGATGTCCTTGGTGCGACCGCGCAGCCTGATGTTGCCACCAGCGTCCATCTCGGCGAGATCGCCGGTGCGAAACCAGCCGTCCGCGGTGAAGCTCTCGGCTGTCGCGGCAGCGTTGCCGACGTAGCCGGAGAAAACCGAGCAGCCGCGTATCTGCAGCTCGCCGGTGACGCCTGGATCGACGACGCGCATATCGGCGTCGACGACACGCAGCTCCGACCCCGGCATCGCGCGGCCGACGCCATTAAAGCGCACGTCGCGGGCATCGCCGGGCCGGCCGCAAGTGCCGAATTGCAGCTCGGTCATGCCCCAGGCCTGCATCACGCGTCCGTTCGGTAGCCGGTGTTCGAACGCGGCTGACAGCTCCGGCGGCACGGTCGTGCCGGACAGCACCGCGATGCGCAGCGACGACAGGTCCACACCGTCGAACAGCCGTTGCTGCATGGTCGCCGCGATATGTCCCGGTGCGCCGAAAAGCACGGTCGGGCGGAAGCGTTTCAACGCTTCAATGAGATCGCGCGGGGTAAACATCGGCACGAGGCAGGCCTGCGCGCCCACCGCAAAGCCGAGCTCGAGCGTGTACAGACCATAGAGATGGGTAAAGGGCGCAAGGCAGAGGATGCGATCCTCGGCCGTCAGCCCGAACTCGCCGGCGGCGATGCGTGCGTTGCTGAGGAAGTGATTGTAGCTCACCGACACCGCCTTCGGCGCCGACGTGGTGCCGGAGGTGTAGAGCAACAGGAAGGGGTCGTCCGCTTGCGCCTGCGATTCCAGCGGCGTGAAGGCGAGCAGCGTGTCGAAGCCGATGGTGCCGGCCGGCACGTCGCCGACCGCGATGACGTCTTGCAGCGCCGGCAACCGGTCGGCGATCTCGACCAGCTCGGCAGCCGGCGATCTCACGACGATCGCCTTGGCGCCGCTGTGCCCGAGCAGCCGTTCGACCTCGCGCGCGCCGTAGGCCATGTGGATGGTCTGCATCGCCGCGCCGCAAATATTGATGGCGAACCAGACGACGATGAACTCGGGCAAATTGGGCAGATGCACCGCGACGACATCGCCGCGCCGAATGCCAAGTTGCGCAAGACCGCCGGCGAGCCGATGGGCGCGGTCGTACAGTTCGGCGCAAGTCAGCTTGCCGCCGAAGCTTGCAATGGCATCGTTTTGTGCGCGCGTTCCGGCATTGCGCGACAGCCAGTCCGGTAATGTCTCATCCCGCCACCAGCCCTTTGACCTGAAATATCCGGGGCCGCGGGGTTCGGGGGCGTCGGTCATTGCTGAACCTCAATCTTCGGTTTGGGATCGGACGTGTTCGGTGAACGCGTGCAACTCG
>Ga0134124_10000494_pt1 | contig 33247 bp, 34 predicted proteins | sample KB304_FD_96880 | JGI IMG/M metagenome (GOLD analysis project Ga0134124, IMG submission 96880) | Terrestrial soil microbial communities without Nitrogen fertilizer from Kellogg Biological Station, Michigan, USA - KB3-0-4 | ecosystem: Environmental > Terrestrial > Soil > Unclassified ... | reverse complement strand
GATTCCTCGGCGTTTGAAAAATTGTACGAGCAGCATCACCGCCGAGTTTACTCCCTGTGTTTGAGAATGCTCGGGAATGGATCGCAGGCGGAGGACCTGACTCAGGAGGTCTTCCTTCAGGTCTACAAGAAGATAGGGAGCTTTCGCGGCGATTCGGCCTTCACGACGTGGCTTCACCGCTTGACCGTGAATCAGGTGCTGATGCATTTTCGAAGGCGCGGAGTTAAGCTCGAGCATACGAGCGAAGAAGGCGACTTCACTAATGTTATTGAAACGCCGTTGCAGAGTACTCGGCGTATTTCGATGATCGACAAACTGGCGCTTGAAAAAGCGATCGCAGAGTTGCCCAACGGTTACAGGACGGTATTCGTGTTGCACGATGTTGAGGGCTATGAGCATGAGGAAATCTCGAACCTGCTGGATATCAGCATCGGCACATCGAAATCGCAACTACACAAAGCGCGAATGCGGCTCAGACAGTTGTTGAACAAGACTGTAAGCCCTTGAACTTTGTTTTGGTATTAGGTGGATCAAATGGTTTGCACGGAGTGTCAGGAAATAATATCGGAATACATCGACGGTGCGCTCGAGCTGGGCGAACAGGTCAATATCGAACGTCATCTTGCGGACTGTGAATCGTGCCGTGCGGTGCGCGATGACCTGCTGCAGATAGTTCACTTCAGCCATCAGCTCCCGCTGCAATCGCCTTCTCCGGCGTTGTGGTCGCGCATCCGTTCGGACGTTGATTCGTTGCACACCGGTGTGTGGTCGCGCCCTCAGAGATGGCTCGCGAGAGTAAGGGCGCTCAACTTCAACCTGTCGATTCCGCAACTGGCTGCAGGCGCCGCGGTCCTGGTGGTTGTCGTCTCACTCAGCGCGATTGTTTCGCAGCGCGACGGCCGCCCCCTTCAACCAGCCGCGCCATCTGTCGCGTCGGCCGCTAACGCCGATGTGACTCCGCTTTCAAACTCGGATTTTCAACAGCTCGAGAAGCAGATCAGTTCTCTCAGCGCCACAGTCGAGCAAAAGAAGACCTCGTGGGACCCGGAGCTGAGATCGGAGTACGAGCGAAACCTCTATTACATAGACCAGTCTTTGGTGGAGTGCCGCCATCAGTTGAAGAACAATCCTGCGGATGATGTGTCGCAGGAGTTGATGCTCAACGCATATCGGGAGAAGGTGCGCCTGCTCGATAGCTTCGAGAAGTTCTAGGCTCACCGGCGCTCTGCAAGAAGGGGCGCTCTGCAAAAGGGGAATGATTGCTCCGAAGAATGCCTCAACTGAGCAGCCATGCGGGACGCCGCCCGAGATTTCTCATCTCCATAATCATCGCCGGAGTGCTCAGCTCCGGGACTTTCGCCGTATCCGGTGAATCCGGGTCGCGTTTCGAGCGAACCTACACGCCCCAGGGGCCGGCCCACCTGACCATTTCAAATATTAACGGGACGATTCGAGTCGTAGCCTGGGAGAAGAAGACGATCTCCGCGCGCGCGAACGCAGCCCCGTCGGTGGTGATCGAAGACCAGGTGATGGGCAATGACATCGAGATCGGCGCCAGGCGAAATCTCAGGCTGGGTCACGCGGATTTCGAAGTGTCGGCGCCGCCCGAAACAGCGCTGACGATCAAGAACTATGTAGGTGAAATCGAATTAAAGGGTTTTAACGGCCACGTCAGCGTCACTTCCATTGACAGTAATGTCCATCTCGTCAATATCGACAGCCCGGCTGTCGATGTAAGGGTGACGACCGGGGACATTTACTTTGACGGAGAGTTGCACGATGGCGGCGCGTACAGTTTCCAATCGATGAAGGGCGACCTCGATATCACGCTTCCGAGTGGAACGCCGTTCAACCTGAATGCGCGCGCGCTCAGCGAAAACATAAATCTCGGATCCTTCGTCAATAGCCTGACCGGGTCTTCTCGCGGGCCAAAGGGAATTGCCGGCACGCACCTCAAGGGTGGCCCGCGTCTCACTCTAACCAGTTACGCCGGGCGCATTCTTCTTCACAAGAAGTAGCTTCACAAGAAGTAGCTTGAAGCGCCGCGTCGGATATGCTACAAAGGCGCTCGAAGCATCTCAGCAGCACAAGCCCCAGCCTTCTATGTCATCGTTAAAAAAAGTTTGCCATGATTGTGGGATGCCGCTGTCAACCGGCGTTTCGCACTGCGCCAACTGCGGAGCGACGGTTGGAACTCTGTTTTCGGAAGTTGCGGTCCCGGCTCCAAGTGAAAAAGAGAAGCGCCACCGAGAAGCGACGTCAAATGCGGACTTCCATTACAAAGTCGAGAAGGCCCAGGAGCGCGCCAACAACTCGATCATACTCGCTCTGGCCAGCTTCTTCTGTCCCGGTATCGGGTTCTTTCTTGGCACTGCCGCAATTGTCCTCGGAGCGCTGGCCGCTCGCAGTTTGAAGGCTCACAACGTCGAAGACGGTCGAGGATCGGCGCTCGCCGGTCTGATCATAGGAGTGCTTGGCTTGATCGCGCAGGGCGCCTATGTAGTCTACGTGGTGAAGTCCGGCAAGCTGCCGTTTCTTGGATAACCGGCGTCTACTTCACTCCTGAAATCACCGTAGCCTTGATCGATATCTCGAACGGAGCGTGATGCCGCTCCCGCTCGATGATCGACACGATGTGCCGGCGGATCTCGGTGCGAATCCTTTCCGGCGCGATCTCCAGCCAGTCGGACAGAAACGAATCCTCAATCAACGGCGAGTCCAGAAACGCTTCACCGCTTTCGTAGGTGAACTCTTCTTTGCTGACGAAGGTCTGGACGTTCCGCAGTCCGGAGCGCTGGGCTAAAAGCTCCACGTCGGACACCGTGCTTCGTTCGTTTATTAACTGTTCGAGTGCCGACCAGACATCGTCGTCTATCCCGGTTTCGTGCAGCGCCTCCCAGTAGATTGAGAAGAACTCGTCAAAGCTTCCGTGAGTCGCGAGCTTCAGAATGACGCGGCCGTCCCTCTGAGCAACGCGCGTCATCTCACCCAACAACTCTTGAAAGTCTTTACCGCGTAACATTGAAGCGTCGCCTATGACTGCTTCAAACCGGTCACTCTCGAATGGCAGCTCCGAAGCGAAGCCTTCCTCGAATCGGATATTATCCAGTTTCTTGACCTGAGCCTTCGCGCGCGCGATCGCGATTCGTTCCTCGTTCGGATCGATTCCGATGACCGCGCCCTTGTCGCGCAACAGCTCCGCAAGCTCGATTGCGTGAGCGCCGGTGCCGCAGTTGACATCGAGAATCTCCCCTTCGGCGGGCAACTCGACGTTCTCGTTTATCAACGTGTCGAAGCGGTCGCGCCAGTCGGGCGCGATAAACAGGTCGTAACGAAATGCCAGCTCCTTTTGATCGATCATATGGGTGTACCTGAGATGATAGCATGAGCGTACACGCGAAATTGAGGTCCAGCGCAACTGCCCGGTGGTGTGCGTTAGCTCGTTTCCGGCAAAGCAGCCCTCAGCGTCCTCGGCGTCCTCTGCGGTTCTCTTTTCTGTGTTGGGAATCAACCGCAGAGGACGCTGAGGAGCGGCGCCGATCGTGAGGAGCGGCGCGCCGATCGTGAGCGAACAAGACACTATCCACCCACCACCGACTGACCTTACATTGCAGCGCGCTCAACCCATCGCTAGAATAGCGAGTCCCATTCTGAGTCTGATGGAACCACTTAAAGAACAATGCCCGGTCTGCCGTCGCGAAGTAGATCGTCCGGCAATGAGCGGCGCGGATGGTATCGCCGAGTCGTTGCATCCGTTGCTTGCGGTCAACATGCACGCCTGGGAACCGGGCTTGCGGATCTGCAGCGATTGCATTCGGCGTTACTCAAAACTTCATGACGAGCTTAGCGCCGCGTTTCCACAGTTCGCCGAACAAGAGCTGAAAGTTATTCCGACACCGATGCGCCTGGATGCTCCACCTGAGTTTCGGGGCCGGGGCGTCACAATCGCTTTTCTTGATTCGGGTTTCTACGCTCATCCTGATCTCTCTAAACCTCTGAACAGGATCCTCAAGTACGTAAACCTCGTCGAGCCCGCGAAATCCGACGACCTGACCGTTCCGCAAGTGTCTTCGTGGCACGGAATGATGACCTCGGTTGTTGCGGCGGGGAACGGCTTTTTATCGGGCGGGCTCTACCGAGGCATAGCCTCCGAAGCGAACACCGTTCTGGTGAAGGTCGGAATGTCCTCGCGCGTGCGTCACTCGGATCTCGCTCGCGGCATTCGCTGGGTGATTCGCCATCAGAAAGAGTTCAATATCCGGATTATCAATATTTCTGCGGGGGGCGATTTCGAAGCAAGCTATCTTACAGACGAACTGTCGCAAGCCGCAGAGGACGCGACCAGGGCGGGATTGCTTGTGATTGCCGCCGCCGGCAATTCCGGGCAGATGACTAATCATCCGGTGCTCCCACCGGCTTCTGCGCCTTCGGTCATTGCAGTTGGCGGATTGGACGACAAGAATAACCTCGATTTCTCGGACAACGATATGTATCGCTCGAGCTACGGACCGACGATTGACGGGCTTCAAAAGCCCGAGTTGATCGCGCCGGGGATTTGGATAGCCGCGCCGATATTGCCCGGCACTCCGACTGCTGAACAGGCAGTATTGTTGTCAAAACTCGAAACCGCCTCCGATGCGGATTTGCGCGAAATAATCAAACAGCACCGCGGAGTCGACGAGGACCTCGACCATGCCACTGAACTGGCGCCGTACCTTCTGCGCCAGGTTGTCTGGATCAAGATACGCGACAACAACGTTATCAGCGGTCATTACAAGCACGTCGACGGCACAAGCTTCGCGGCTCCGATCGTTTCATCAATCGCGGCACAGATGTTGGAAGCAGTGCCCGACTTGAAGCCTTACGAAATCAAGCTTGCGCTGATCAGAACCGCGGTCAGGCTGTCCCACGTGGAAGTCGACCGCCAGGGTTGGGGAATGGTGAACCCTCGTGCGGCAATCGCCGCGGCGTCGGCGATGCGTGGCAATGGCAATCAGAAAGCCTGAACGGCGCCGCGTTTGAAATCTTAACTTTCTTCGTGGTAGAAATGAGGACTAACGTGCGGGCGAAATATCCTGATACAAATCGGTGTTTTTTGAGACTCTCGAGGCCGGATTCGCGTATAAGCGACAGTAACGAGGTCCGACAAACTTCAGTTTGTCGAGGCGGGTCAGTCGACGAAGTGGAGCTAGAATCGTCGAAGCGAGCGACAATCTGAAGTTTGTCGGACTTGCCGCACTTGGCGGGTGTTGGCGGTTCCCGCTTTTTGAATTCCAAGCGAAGGAGACGAGTGAATAGTATGGACAGCAAACTGGCACCGCAAGCTGAAGCGCCGCAGACGGCAGCCGAACCCACAATCCCGGTTTCCAATCCTCAGGAGCAGACGCAAGGCAAGCCGGCTTCATACTCAATGATGGAGCCGAAGATGCGCCGCATTTACGGCGAGTTCTATCGTGAGATTTACTACTCGGAGAAAAAACACCTCGACACTAAGACTCAAGAGCTGATCTCGCTGGCCGCGTCATTGGTAGCCAAGTGTCAGGGGTGCATCGAGGGACACCTCAAGAAAGCCATGGAGTCGGGCGCAAGCGAGGAAGAGATTAGCGAGACGATCTCGATTGCCGCCGCCATAAACGCCGCGGCGATCATCGATCTGACCGACGTCGCAGCCGCCAATCTCAACATCAATCACTTTCCAAGCGACGGACCGCGCTTCAGAGGTTAACAATCGGTTAGCAAGAGGCAAATAAATGGAAATTCTCATGCACACGGCAATCGGGATACTCTCGGTTGTTATCGCGTTGGTAGCCAACTTCGCAGCGCACGTGTTGCCCCGGCAAGGCGCAGCCACTCAGCAAAGCGCGGCGTCAGCCCAATCAACTCCGGAAAACCACGTCGAGTATGGTTCGCTACAATCCGCCGCGCTGGGCAAAGAGCTGAAGTTCGCGATTCAGTATCCACCTTCTTATCAAGCCGACAGCAAGCGCATCTACCCGGTGCTTTACTTCCTTCACGGGATGTTCGGCAACGAGCGGGAGTTCGAACGCCGGGGCGTTGCGGCCGCCATCAATAAGCTGCGCGAAGACGGAAAGATCGGCGAGTTTGTGATCGTATCGCCCGCCGGCGAAAACAGCTTTTACCTCAACGCGAAGAACGGCGCGCGATACGAAGACGCGATCATAAAAGATTTGATCCCGTACATCGAGAAGAGCTACCGCGTGATGAATACCCTGTCCGGCCGCGCGATCCAGGGAATCTCGATGGGCGGCTGGGGCGCGCTGCTTCTCGCTTTCAAGCATCCCGAGATGTTTTCGACCGTGACCACTCATAGCGCTGCTCTTTTTGCCGAGATGCCTCATCCTTCGGGGACTGACCGGCGCTCGCAGTTCATGTCGCAACTGATCGGGAAGATCTTCGGCGATCCGCCCGACGAGGAATATTTTCGGACCGTCAACCCGATGTTCGTCGTCGAAGCCAACACCGCGGCGATCAAGAAATCCGGCATGAAGATTTATTTTGATTGCGGCGATAAGGATCGATATGGATTTCAGGAGAGCAATCAGGCCTTTGACGAGAAACTTACGAAGCTGGGGCTCGCCCACGAGTTTCATATCTTTCCGGGGAATCACGGCTGGGAATACATGATCTCCGTAGCCGACCACTCGTATGCGTTCCTGTGGAAGAACTTCAAAACCGACGCCAAGCCTTCAGCGGTACACTCGGGGACGAGTCATTGAAGGCAAGCGTCCAACCTGAACGTGTTGAGGGCTGACGGTGATGGCTGTCGGCCCTTTTGATTTGGATCGACCAGTGCAACACCAATCAGCGAGCGAAGCCAGAAACCGATTCGCCGAGCTAGTATCGCTCGATGACGACCAGATTAATCTGGCGGAAGCCGCGCTGTTGATTGCTACAGAGGAATACACCAGGCTCAAGATCGAGGACTACCTCGATAGGCTCGATCGGTTTGGCGATATCGCCAGTGAACGTGCAGAGGGAGCGAGTGACGCAAGTCACGTTATTTCCGCCATCAATTCAACTCTGTTTGCTGAGCTCGGTTTCCACGGCAACCGTGACAGCTACTTCGATCCGCGCAACAGCTTTTTGAATCAGGTGATCGACCGACGGACGGGAATACCGATTACACTGACGGTGGTCTACATGGAAGTTGCGAGGCGAATCGGTTTTCAGATCCGCGGCGTGGGTTTGCCTTATCACTTCATCGCAAAGCACGAGAGTGAGACAGGCGATGTTTTTATAGACGCGTTTAATGAGGGCAGGGTGCTGGACACTGCCGGTTGCGCGGAATTGCTTTCGGAAATGACCGGCGGTCAAGAAGAGCTACAACCGGAACACCTCGAACCGGTAAGCAACAAACGAATGCTTGCCCGAATTCTGTTGAACCTGCTTGGGATCTACAAGGGTGTGGATCCGCGCCGGGCGCTCGCGACGATCGAACGCCTTCTGCTGATCAACCCGAACTATGCGCCTCACGTACGCCTTCGAGGGACGCTGTTGGCTTCAGTAGGCGATCAAACGGGCGCGATAGCAGAGTTGGAGCGGTATCTGATGCTTGTTCCCGACGCCGAGGACTTCGACGCGATCAAGGAGCAGATACGATCGATTCATCTTAACCGCGCCAGACTCAACTGAAAGCCGGGCGATCACAAATCGATTGTCTGAGACTATGTGGGAATTTCGGTAGTTTCCTAATCGTGCGTTGGTATTCACACACAGCAAAGACGACGACCTCAAGCCGAGTGACGGCATATTTGGAGTGCGGCGCGGTCTGTGCGTACGCGCCGCTTTGGCTGCTTTGAATCGCCGCACAAGAGCCAAAGCGGCGCGTACGCACAGACCGCGCCGCACTCCAAAAAACGCCTCGCCGGATAGTTTTCGTCGACCAACAACTTTAGGACGGTACCGGTGAGTTTAGTTTTTTCGCGCTTCTTTTGTTATGGTAGACTAATGACGAAATTCAATATGCCTCGCCCCGCGCGCCTTGTTTTAACGAAGTTGAATGCCCGCCTCACGATGGGTGGGCTGCAAGCGTGGAACCGAGGCCCCTTTAGGAGGGGAAATGTGGGCTAGACTCAAGAGGCTGTTTCGTTCCGTTTTCGGCGGACTCATCGAGGCTGCCGAAGACCCCGAGCTCATCCTGCAACAGACCATCCGCGATATGCGCGAGAAGGTCCCTCAGATGCAGAACAACGTCGTGCAGGTGATGGCCACTGAGAAACTGTTGCAGAAAGAAGTCACCACACTCGAGCGAGAGATCAAGGACTACGACGCCAAAGTCAAGGCTTCCATTCAGTCAGGTCGCGACGATATCGCTCGCACATACATCACCGCGCTGAACGAGAAACAGACGGCGCTCGATCGCGCGCGACAGCAGCTTGAAACCTCGCACGCGGCGTCCGAGCAGGCGAAGAAGTTCCTGGACAACTACATCCTTCAAGTCAAGAAGCGGACGGCTGAAGCTCAACAACTGGTTAATGAGGCTCGAGCCGCCAAGATGCAGGAACAGCTCTCGCAGACGATGGCTTCGTTCCAGATCGGCGATGATGCCGGAACTTTCCAGGAGATGCGCGACCGGATTCAGCGTCGCTCGGCGGCCGCCGAAGCCCGAATGGACTTGTCGACCGGCGGGGTCGAATCGCAGATTCAGGACATCGAACGCGAGGCGCTGAATATGCAAGTTGAAGACACTTTGACTGCGTATAAGCGTCAAATGGGACTCGCTCCTGAAGTGTCCTCTTCACCGGCGCCGCCATCGATTCAGAGCGATGCTGCCGGCGAAAAGTCGCTGGGACCCTCGGATAGAGCGAAGGCGCTTGAATAGTCCGTAGTCCGTAGTCAGTAGTCCGTAGCTTTTCCGCACGGGGAGCAACTGACTACGGACTACTGACTACGGACTACTGACTACGGACTACGACCTCGCGCATCAGAGAACCATATGGCAGAGCAGGTCAGCTACGTTAAAGAGGCGATCAAGGAACCGCTCAATATCTGGGCGATGGTCATATTCCTCGCGCTCGCGGTCTTCGCTGTAACTGCAGCGCCGGCCGGGTTTCTTGCTTGGATCGCCTGGTGGGTGCCGCTCGTGGCTGCCGGAGCCGCCGAAGCGTTGTACCTGTCGAGCGTACCGAACACACCTGGCTATCGCAGAGTGGTTGACCAGCGAATGAGACGCCGCGCGCTTGCGAATCGCGAGCAGAGGCGAAGAGAGCTGATCCTGAAATTCGACCCTCGCGAACGTGAAGCAGTCGAGTACCTCAGTTGGATGAAGAATCAGATTTATCAGAACTACCAGAAATTCACCGGGATGGCTGAAGTGCCCGAGCGCATTCGGACTCTTGATGTCTATTGGGAATCTTACGTCGATCTCCTCGATACCTACCGGCGCCGCAAGAATCACATGCGTTCGATCAACCGGCAGACCATACAGAACCAGATTCAGCAGGCGGAACGAGCGGTCGCAACGGCCCCGGATGATGATACCCGGCGGCTCTATCAAACCAACCTCGAGTTTCTTCAAAAGAGGATGAAGACGTATGACGACATGGAGCGCTCGATGAAACGAGTCGAAGCGCAGCTCCAGTCGATCGAGAGCTTTTTCGGGCTGGTGAATGACCAGGTCGTAACCATGCCGACGCCCGAGCACATATCATCGCTCGACTTCGAATCTCTCCTCTCTTCGATTGAGCTGACGAAGGAAATCCTCGACGAGACGGCTCCGATCATGAGCCAGTTGGATGTCTCGGAACGTTCGTCGTCGCAGGCCGCGCGTCCGCCGCTGGCACAACGACAGTAAGTTCAGGGTTCAAGGTTCAGAGTTCCGGGTTTAGCGAACCCTGAACCCTGAACCCTGAACTCTGAACCCTGAACTCTGAACACCGAACCACCTATGTCATCATCACGAACACGATTACTTATCGACGAAATCGATCAGCTTCCTTCGTGGGCTGCGCGGATGGCCCGCAAATACTACGCCGGTGAAGCGAGCCACTTCCTTCTCTATAACAACATCTACGATCTTGTGCGGTCCGGCTCCGAGTACATAAGTCTGCTCAATTATCTTCAGCGTGAGCTGGTCGGAACTAAACAACTGCTCACCTACAACCGAAGCGAAGGGATCAAGTTTGGCTCGCAGGAAGCTGAGCGCCAATTCGCCGCGCTCCTTCGCGTATCCGATCCGTTGATGAATCGCGACGCGCTGCGGCAGCTTCCAAAAGACCCGGCTCGCGCGCTTCCTTTGATCGAGCACTTCCTGCTTTATGGAGATCAGGTCGCAGTCATCATCAACTTCCTGGACACGATTATTCCTGCGGGTGACGTAAGCTACATGTCGGGCGACGATCGAACCAACCTCGTAGCGTTTCAGCGCTGGATCACCAGTTCGCGGCTGCTGAAGAAGGACAACATCGTTGTGCTCGTGGCCGAAAGCGTTGCCGAAGTGCATCCTCGCATTCGCCAGAACTCGCGGCTGGCGTCGATCGACATTCCGTATCCGGACGATTCAGAGCGCCTCGAGTTCATCGGGCATTTGCGCGGGCAGTTGACTCAACTCCAAAGTGAAGTAACCGACGAACAATTGTCGCTTATGACTTCCGGGCTAAACCGCGTTCATCTGAATTCTTTGTTACGAAGCGCCGCAACGGAGAACAACGCATTGACGCTCGATCGGATTCGTCAAAAGAAAAAAGAGCTGATCGAGGCTGAATGCGTGGGGCTGGTCGAGTTCGTTCATCCGCGTTTCGGTCTGGATTCGGTTGGCGGTATGACCAAAGCCAAAACCTATATGCGGTCCATCGCCGATACGATCCGCGCGGGCAGCACCGAAGAAGCGCCGATGGGAATCTTGATCTCCGGCCCGATCGGAACGGGCAAGACGTTTCTGGCCGAATGCTTTGCGCACGATTGCGGCATGAACGTGGTTGCCTTCAAGAACTTTCGCGAGCGCTGGGTCGGCTCGAGCGAAGCGAACCTCGAAAAGATACTGAATTTGCTTCAAACGCTTGCGCCGATTGTAGTGCTGGTAGACGAGGCCGACGCGACGCTCGGCTCGCGCGAGAGCGGCGGCGATTCCGGAGTCGATGCGCGTATCTTTTCGAAGCTTGCGGCGGCGATGGGCGATACTCGAAATCGTGGCCGCATTCTTTGGATATTGATGACCAGCCGTCCGGATTTATTACCCATCGACTTGAAACGTCAGGGCCGCGCTGAAGAACACATATCTCTTTTCTATCCCGAATCGGAAGAGGACCGGCTCGCGATTATCGAAGCGATGGTTCATAAGCACCAGATTGCGCACGAGGTCACCGATTGGAAGCCGATCACCGCGAGCAAGCTGACGTTGTCAGGCGCGGACATCGAATCGATGCTGATCCGCGCCAGACGCATTGGCCGAATGGCAGGCCGCGAGAAAACCACCCAACAGGATGTCGAGCAGGTCGCCAATGAATTCAGCCCGGCTCGCGACGAGATGGCGGTCGAGTATCAGATACTGGTCGCGGCTCGCGAGGCTACGTCGAGAGAAATGGTGCCTGAAGAATATCGAAAGCTGTCGCCGCTGGAGCTGAGCCAGCGCATCGAAGCGCTGAGAGCTTTCATTAGATGAATTGAGCGCTGCGAGTTCTCCGCGTGCTTTGCGGTCCTTTGCGCGTTTGCGCCGCGTATTGAAAGACCCAATACTCAGCGCAAAGTCGCAAAGGACCGCAAAGCACGCGAAGGGCTGCCCCGGGATGTTCCAAGCCGGCAACCCAAGAACCGAACACTGCTACTTGTTTCAGACGCTTGTGTTCACTGAAACGGAGGCATCAATGGCTATACCATCCCTCTTCTGGAGAAGTCTTGAACTGTCGAGTCCGGCGATTGAAGGCGACTCCGACATATGGTCAATCATCAAGGTCAAAATGCAGGAGGCCGGTCTTTCAGACGTTAAGAAGAACCCGAGCGACGTGAACGGCCATACTCAGGACACCATCGTCGCGGTGACCTTCGTGAAGCGCGGGCCGCATGACTATGTGCTGATCATAATGGCTGCCGGTAACGACGCGCTCAAGCAACGGGACAAGGTTTTTAACAAGCTCAAGAACGTCAATTTCCTGTAAGCGGCTTGAAGATGAATGAGCGCTAAAGGGCCGTCGCTCTTTCATAAGATAACATTCGAAGGCGCCCTAAACCTCGATTACTCAGAATCGAAGACCAACACCTACACTGAACTGAAGGTTGTGCCTTGTGTCCGGAGGGATAACTCCGGTTCCGTTAATGTCGAATGGTAGATTCGTGAAGCGCTCGCCGTATCGGACTATCACATCGCTCACATCAAATCGTATCAGGGTTCGCGCCGTCGGATAGAATTCAACGACACCGCCAAGGTCGACAGCAAGGTATGTCTTACGTTTAAACTCGGTATTGGTTGGGGCGTCCGGATCACGGTTGGTGACGAAAATATTATTGAATTGCATGAAGCCTGGCCTGACCTTGCCAAAAATTCCCACCTTTGCCGAACGCTTTCCGTACTTCAATCCAAAGAACGCTTGAGTCTTCTTGCCGCCAAGCTCGTCTTCTCGGAAGAAGTTGGCTTCGGCTTCCAGACTTGCGCTCGAGGTAAGATTCCAAGCTAATCGAGGACCGCCTCCAGGTTGTCCGCCGGCTATTCTACCTCCGAATCCCGGCCTTGCGATGTCGACGTCAGTTAGGCGGATGAAGGCGAACTGACCTCCGACCTCGAACCGTTTATCTAACTGCGCCTGTGCACTCGAGCTTATGAGGCCCAATGCGACGATGACTGTGATTGTGCTAATCAATAGCTTCATACTGCTCCTGTGATGCACGGGTATCTCATGCGTTGGAGACCGATATTACCACGAATGTTCGGCTGAAAAACCCAAGGGCGTGGAGCGCTCAGAGACTCACCTCATATCAAGCGCTGTACTTCGGAATCGGGAAAGTAGCATAGAGCGCATTGCGATAGAGCATAACTTAGTGATCGCTCTATGCTACTTTCCGTCAGATCATCACAGCTACAGAGGTTACCTCGGAGCTGCGCCTTACGGGAAAATACCGCGGACTCGTGTAGCTTCCGCTACTCTCTCTACTGCCAGGCAATAGGCGCCCGTGCGCAGATGCACCTTGTACATCTTCGCCTTCTCGTAGACTTCGTTGAACGCCTTGACCATCGTCTTCTCCAGATACTGATTGACTTCCTTATCGGTCCAGAAGAAGCCGTACTGATCCTGCACCCATTAGTCATTCGTTATTGGCCAATGACCAAGGACTAATGACCAAGGACTACTGACCAGAGACTACTGACCAGGGACTACTGACCCAGGTCATCCGCTTTCATCCGCCTGGTTGGTCGGCTATATTTCTTGCACGTCACCGCGGAGAGAGATATGAGCAACATCGAAACAAGGGACGTTGTTGAAGAACTCGCCAACAGCATCACGCACGGTATCGGATTGGCGTTAAGCGTGGTGGGGTTGGTAGCGCTGGTCGCGCTTTCGATCGTTCGGGGAAACGCCTGGCACATCGTCGGCTGCACAACATTCGGCGTCACACTCGTCCTTTTGTATGCGGCGTCGACTATGTATCACACGTTTCACACGCCACGTTTGAAACGAATCCTGAAGGTGTTCGATCACACTGCAATCTTCCTACTGATAGCCGGGACCTACACGCCGTTCACCCTTGTCAATCTTCGCGGCTTCTGGGGCTGGGTCCTGTTTGCGCTTGTGTGGGGCTTATGCGTTTTCGGCATCGTGTGGAAGCTGTTTCATGCCGAGCGATTCCCGATAGTCACGACGCTGCTCTACATCGCGATGGGTTGGGTCGTTCTAATCGCAGTCAAGCCGCTGTTGGCGGCTGTGCCGTTGTCCGGAATAGTGTGGTTGCTCGCCGGAGGGTTGTGCTACACCGTAGGGGTCCTCTTCTACGCAGTGAAGCGCGTCCCGTACAATCACGCAATCTGGCACGTGTTCGTGATGGGCGGAAGCATCTGTCACTACTTTGCGGTAATGTTCTACGTGCTCCCCGGCCGCTCGTGAAGGCTTTCCAGTTTGCGCAGCCTGCTGCCTTTAGGCTCAATCAAGATAAGGACTTTTAGTAACCGTTCAGCCGCGGCCATCGTCTTAGGCAGTGTTGATCGGGGTTTAGCGCGCGGTCAGCGATAGTTCTTTGCAAAAAACCACCGGAGAAATGGTCTGCGGGTTGATGAAATCGGCGAACAAAGATAGCGTTAAAGCGTTAATCAATGTCTGCCAAAACTGATCGACCTCGATAGTGCCAGCGAGTGCGATATAGAATTAGCCAGTCAGGATTGGAAGAGCAATCGCAGCAACATCCGGGACAATATCCCGCGAAGTCAGTGGAGCGTGGATTGAAGCAGGCCGATAACCGCAATGCCGGCAGCATGGCTCGTCAGGCCCTGGTTGGCGAATCTTCTGGGATCGATAGCGCCGATTTGGACCGGCGCAGCGAACCGCGGAAGAGTCGTGGCGATGACGCGCGCCCGGCGTTAGTCGGGGACGCTTCGATTGCGAGTTCGGACGCAGCCCCAATTTCGCATTACGAAAGCGCGGCCTCGAGTGAAGAAGACGAGTTGATCAGGGCCAGCCTGGCCAGTGATGAAGATGCCTTCGAGAAACTGGTTCGCCGCCACAGCCCGCGAGTGTTCAGTATCATCGGGAGCTTCTTCCGCCGCCGGGATCAGGTCGAGGACATCGCGCAGGAAGTCTTCTCGAAGGCGTATTTCTCCCTCGCCACATTCACCCTGGGCCGCTCGTTCGAGGCGTGGGTTGCGAGGATAGCGGTGAACGCGTGCTACGATCACCTGCGCGCTCAGCGGCGCCGAATCGAGCAGCAGTTGCCGCACGAAACGCAGCAGGAAGATGAGTGGTTCGAGTTGCAGATGCTCGAGGTCGCCCGCGATCGTCACGCGAGCTCGGAACGGCAACGCGATGCCGGAGAGATTGCCGAGCGTCTGTTGTCAAAGCTCGATCCGGAAGACAGGCTGGTAGTCATCCTTATTGACAGGGACGGGTTTTCGGTTAAGGAAGTGTCGGACATGACCGGTTGGGGGCAGTCGAAGGTTAAAGTCCGTGCGTTTCGAGCGCGCCGCGTTTTGAGGGCAGCAATGAAACGATTGGTTCTCAGCGGTGAGCGAATGCAGAGGAGCAAGAAGAAATGACCAATGAGTTGAAAGACGAAATGAGTTTGTCGTGTCGAAAGGTGCGAAAGCAATTCGGCCTGCTACACTCAAGCGCAAACGTGACACATTCGGCGAAGGCCGTAAATGCGCACCTGCAAACGTGCTCGAATTGCGCGGGCGAGTATCGGCTGTTCGCCTTGCAGCGCGCCACGCTGGATGCGGCTGCCTCGCCCGAACCGGTCACGCCCGATGAGCTATTCTTTAGTGGGCTTCGAGCTCGAATCGCTCGCGGGCCCGCGCTGCTCCCCTCGCGCCGCCCGGATGAATCGTGGACCGCGGCCTTGTTGTTGACTTCGCGCCAGCTTGTCCCGGCAATGGCGGTGCTGCTCCTGCTGATAATCGGCGCGACTGTGTTATGGAATCAGCCGGTTTCAGACGGAAGTCAAGCGGCGGTCCGGCCCAGAGAGCGAGTGATGTTTAGCGATTACTATGATTATCCGGCGCCCACGCGCGACGATGTGCTCGAAACGCTGGTAGCAGTCGAGGAGAAGTAAAAGATGGAAACCAAGACCAATAGCCAGACTAAGGCTCGACTCATTGTAGTCTCGGTATTTGTGATCGGCTTTGCCGCCGGGGCGTTGGCGCTGAATCTGTATCAACAGCTCTCGCGGTCCAGCGACCGGAACACGCCGCGCAGCGGAACCGAAATGCTTCTCAAACGAATGAACGACAAAGTGGGGCTCGCCTCAGATCAACAGGAACAGATAAAAAAGATACTGGATGAGACCGCTGACAAGTACAAAGATATCAGGAAGGAAATGGACCCGGTCGTTAAGCCCTTCGAGCCTCGATTCAACTCGGTCCGGCAGGAATCGCGCGATCGCATTCGCGCCCTGTTGACTGCGGATCAATTGCCGAAATACGAGCAGATGGTTGAAGAACACGACAAGATGCGCGAGCAGGAAAAAGAGCGATCAAAAAAGTAGAGAACCAGTAGAGAAATAAGACCGGTCCGTTTTGCGATTTGCCCCACACGTAAGGGTCCGCGACTTTGCTTCATTCAGCGGAACTTCCTTGCAAGATCAAGGGAATAGAAAAAGAGACTCAGACTAATGAAAAAACCTATTGCTGTTTCACTTGCTGTGCTCGTCCTCATAATGAACCCGTTTGCGCTTGTCGGATCCGGCGTGGCGCACGCGCAAGCGCTCATCGAATTGCGCGGCACGGTGATCGACGAAACGAACGCTTACATTCCCGCTGCTCCGGTTGTACTCGACGACGGCAAGGGACAGAAATATTCGGCGACGGCCGACGACCACGGGCGTTACCGCTTTACGGTCAAACCCGGGGAATACACGCTGACCGTCGAAGTCGAGGGGTTCGCAACCTTCACACAACAGATCGACCTCACATCGAAGCCGGCCGCTCCCTTTGACGTGAAACTCAAGGTAGCGCTCGCGGAGAAAGTTGAAGTAACCGACAACTCCGCGTCGATTTCCACCGAGCCCGACAAGAACCTGTCTGCGATCACGCTTACAGAAAAGGACCTGCAGGCGCTCCCCGACGATCCCGACGAATTGCTTCAGACCCTGAAGCAAATGGCGGGCGCCGCCGGCGGCGGCGATGATGCAGCCGTCTACGTCGGAGGATTTCGCGAGCGTGGCCAGCTTCCTCCCAAGGAAGCGATACTGCGAATAAACATAAATCAAAATCCTTATTCGGCCGAGTATTCGGAACGCGGCGATACCAGAATCGAGATCATAACCAAGCCCGGCTCGGATACCTTTCACGGCGGCTTCAACTTCAGCTTCAATGATGAGTCGCTCAATGCGCGCGATGCGTTCGCGGGGTTTCGAGCGCCGTTTCAGTACCGTAACTACGGCGGTTATTTCAGTGGTCCGCTTATTCACAACCGCTGGGGCTTCTTCTTCGACATGCAGCGGAACGAGATCGACGGAAACGACTTCGTCAATGCGATAGTGCTCGATCCGGCGACGTTCCTGCCCACGCCGTTCAGCACAACAGTATTGAGCCCCACGCGCCGGACGAACTATTCGATCCGCACCGATTATCTGGCGACGAAACAGCACACCATCGGGTTCCAGTTTCGCCATGCGGAAAGCGAGTCGAGAGGCGGCGGCGGCGGATTCTCGCTTCCCGAACGAGGGTCGACTTCCACCTCGAGCGAAAACTCACTGAGGCTCTCGCTGACAACCATTGCCAGCGAACACGCCGTGAACGAAGTGCGAATTCAAGCGAGCCGCCGCGAAAGCATGACTCGCGCGCTCACGAACGGGATCGCCATCAACGTCCTCGACGCCTTCAATGGAGGGAGCAGCCAGTCATTCTTCGACAACTCAAATAAGAATCTCGATTTCACCGACACCGCGACGTACACCTACAAGAACCACACGTTCAAGGCGGGCTTCCGCGCTGAGGCGGTGCAACCTAATAATCTCAGCCGGTCGAACTTCGGCGGCACGTTCACCTTCGGACAGGATTTTGAGCGGGATGCCGGCGGGAACGTATTGACCGGAGCTGACGGCGCGCCGACACCTATAAGCCCTATCGAGCTCTATAGCCGCGTTGTGCGCGGCGTGCCTGGTTATCGCCCAACGCAGTTTTCAATCAACACCGGCGACCCATTCATCGGATTTTCTCAATGGCAGTACGGATGGTTCGCGCAGGATGATTGGAAAATATCTAAGCGCTTCTTCCTTTCCTACGGCATGCGTCACGAGTTTCAAACACACCTGCAGGACAGGCTTAATTTTGCGCCGCGCTTTTCATTCGCGTGGAACGCCGACAAGGCCGGCAAGAGCACGATTCGAGGCGGCGGCGGGATCTTCTATACCTATCTTGACTCGGGCATCACGTCGGAGTTGATAAGACTCGACGGAGGCCACCAGCAGAGTTTTGTGGTACAACAGCCGATCTTCTTCCCTAACATTCCGCCCAACCTCCAAAGCGGAAACACAGCGCGCCTGCCAACCATTCGCCAGAAAGAGCCAGGTATCAACGATCCTTACACAATGATCGGTAGCCTGAGTTACGAGCGTCAATTGCCGCTGAAACTGTTCGGTTCGGTCGGCTACACGTGGAATAGGGGTGTTCATCTTCTGCGTTCCCGGAACATCAATGCGCCGCTGGGATTCAGTGATAAAGGACTCCCGATAGTTCCGTTCCCCGGGGAAGGACCGATACTCGAGTACGAATCCAACGGGCTGTCGATTCGACACCAGATGAACATCAACGTGCGAACCGGGTTCAGCCAGAAGTTCTCGATGTTCACCGGCTACACGCTGGCTACGACTCACAACAACACAGATGGCGCGAACACGAACCCGGCGAACCCGTACGATCTCTCGACCGAATGGGGACGCGCCGGCGGTGATATCCGTCACAATTTGTTTTTTGGCGGCCAGTACACTGCGCCCTGGGGGCTTAGACTCACGCCCTTCATCAACGCGCGTTCCGGCGCTCCGTTCAACATCATTACGGGCCGTGATAACAACTTCGACAACCAGATTACCGACCGGCCTTCGTTTGCAACTGCCGGGGATCCCGGGGCGGTTGTCACCCGCTTTGGCGTCTTCAATCCCACACCTCTGTTGGGCGAACAGATTATCCCTCGCAACTTCGGCCAGGGACCCAGGCTTGTGACTGTCAATCTCGGCATCTCTAAAACTTTTGGCTTCGGTCCCGCGCCCAACAATTTTCGAAGCGCCGCTGCTCCGGCCACCAACACCAGCCAGGCGAACGGCCAAACGAACGGCCAGACGAATGCCCAAACGAATGCACAGGGTAATCAGGGTAACCAGCGCGGCAACCGCAACGCCAACCAGAATCGCGGAGGCGCTAATCAAAATCGAGGCGGCGGGAACGCCGGCGGATTCGGCGGCGGCGCCGCACAGATGATAATGCGCGGAGGGGGAGGTGGCGGCCCAATGATGATGGGTGGCGGCGACGCGCGGCATAAGTACAACCTTACGTTTAGCATCAACGCCAGCGACATCTTCAATCACGTCAATTTCGCGGGTTACAACCAAGTGCTCACGTCGTCATTGTTCGGTCTGCCCAACAGAACGGTTTCCAGCAACTTTGGCGGCGGGGCCTTCGGCGGTGGAGGTGGGGCGGGCTCGCGAAGAATCGATGTCAGCATGAGATTCAATTTCTAGACCCAGAGGATCGCACCCGCTTCGAGTGCGACACAGCTAAAGGAGTAAGTGTAATGAAGTACATTTTTGGACTGGTAATGTTCATAGCTATGGCGAGTGTCAGCGTGCTCGCGCAAGACCCGCCGCCGATGCCGCCGGGAGGTCAGCCGGGCGGGGGCATGCGAATGCAGTTTCAGATGCCGAGCTTTGCGGAACTCGACAAGAACAAAGACAAGAAGCTCAGCCGAGAGGAATTTCCCAGCCAGTTTCCGGCACAAGCGTTCGATCGGCTCGATACGAATCACGACGGCTTTATCGACGAGGAAGAGTGGAATGCGATGCGTAATCGATTCGGCGGCGGCGGACCGGGCGGAGGAATGGGCGGCGGACCTCGAACCGGCGAGAGCTTGACCAAGCTTCTGGACGCAAACGCAGACGGCAAAGTCTCGCGCGAGGAGTTCGCAAAAATTCTGTCGCTGTTTGATGTTCTCGACAAGGATCACAACGGTGAGCTTTCGCAAGATGAGCTAAACGGGTTCTTCGGGGCCGTTCGAGATGCTCAGACACAGGCGACCGGCGGCGTCGAGGTAAACAACTTGTTCGAAAAGTACGACAAGAACAAGGATGGCAAAATCACTGCGGAAGAAATCGGCAATGAACGCATATTCAAGTCGCTGGATCTGAACAAGGACGGCGTGGTGACGCGCGAGGAAGCAGATACGGCGGTCAAACAGATCAAGAAAGCTGCCGACGCTAAGAAGACCGCTCAGACTCCAAACAACTGAACCTGAAACTTGTCTGTTGACAGGGACGAAATAAGGAATGGAACTAAATTAGTTTCATTCCTTTTTTCTTTTCCTACCCTCCGCGTCCTCGGCGTCCTCTGCGGTTGTCTCTATCAGTGCTGGGAATCAACCGCGGAGGACGCAGAGGACGCAGAGGAAAAACTCACGAATGACCCCGCTCTCTGGAAGCGGCGTTTGTGGACAATCCAATGCGGCGCAACGTAATATACTCGCGGTCTTATCGAAGACCTGTAAAAGAAGTAGAGGTTCCCAAAAGAATGGCGCAGCCTGTAATCGAAAGTATCGTACCCGCAGCGGGAGTCGAGGGCGGGGAAGTCATTGTCACGTGCAAGGACTTCGTGTTTTCCGCCTACGACCAGGCATGCGTTCGTTTTGGCGAAGTCGATGCACGGCCGGTGGGCGCCTCCTCCAACAGAATCATCGCGGCCGTGCCTGCGAATCTGGAAGACGGTAATGAAGTTTACGTCACCCTGGAATCAAACGGCTCGATGAGCGCAGGGCTGCGGTTCATCGTCGGGCACAAGCTGGCCGAGAACCTGCATCCGGTTGCTAATCCCGCCTACGACCGCGACAACGGCGCCATTTATACGACGCTTTCGGGAAGCCGCGGGCAAAAGGTCCCCGTCTCTGTATACAAAATCACACCTGACGGCGAAAGTGAGCCATTCCTCACGGATATGATCAACCCGAGCGGGCTCGCGTTTAGCCCGAGCGGTGAGATGTTTATTACCAGCCGCTACGACGGCACGGTTTATCGTGTGACGCCGTTTAAAGAGGCCGAGGAGTTTGCGCGGAATCTCGGTATCGCCACCGGCATCGCGTTTGACGCGGAAGGCCGAATGTTCGTCGGCGATCGCAGCGGGACGATCTATCTTGTGAACGAGATCGGGGAAGGAACGCCGTTCGCGACCCTGGAGCCGAGCATGGCAGCTTATCATCTGGCCTTCGGTCCGGATGGTCATCTGTACGTGGCAGGCCCAACGCTTTCCAGCTTTGACTCGATCGTGAGGATCAGTCCGGATGGTGAAGTGACAAGGTTCTTCTCGGGGCTGGGACGCCCTCAGGGGATGGCTTTCGATCGCGAAGGGAATTTGTACATCGCGGCAAGCCGTCGCGGTCATCGCGGCATCGTCAGGATCACTCCCGACGCTGAGGCCGAAATGGCTGTTGCGGGTGTAGGCATTGTCGGCTTGTGCTTTGACGATCAGGGAAACATGATCGTTGCGACCACCCGGGAGATCTTCCGCGTGCAGCTTGGGATTGAAGGTTATTGGCCTTTCTAGCCTCTCCGCCAACGGCACCAGCTCAGAGATCAAGCTTTAGCTTGCCGTTTTTCAACCCTAAAACTTAAGAGCAAGCTAAAGCGTGAACTCTCAACCTCGAACTGACCCAAAAACCTCATTCTTTGACACGCCCTACCACGCGTGTTAAGTTTCAGCTTGATAATAACCTGGCCCTGCGCCGCGCGGAGTACTTCTACTTGGGGAACATAGATTTCGGAAATCTCATCATCTGGTTCATAGTCCTCTTGTTTTCACTTTCGTTTCACGAAGCCGCGCACGCGTGGACTTCTGAGAGATTCGGAGATGACACCGGGCGCTTACAGGGCCGCATAACGCTCAATCCGATGGCTCATATCGACCCTGTAGGTACGATCGTGTTTCCGATAGTCGGCTTTCTAACGGGGTTTCCGCTGCTGGGATGGGCTAAGCCGGTCCAAACGAATCCGCTGCGGTGGCGCGACAAAACAAGAGCGAATATCAGCGTCTCGGCCGCCGGGCCGATCAGCAATTTTATTCTGGCCTCGATCGCCTTCATCATTATCAAAGCCCTGATAATCGGTGGCGTGCTATTTCCGATCGGCGGATTCTTTACGATGGTTGTTCCCGCCGGCGCGATTTTTTCGGGCGCGCCGCAGTCTGCCTATCTCGAACCGCTTGCGAAGTTCCTGAGCGTGATGCTGATGCTCAACATTGCGCTGGGGGTCTTCAACCTGATTCCCGTTCCGCCGCTCGACGGCAGTCATGTGCTCGAGGAGTTGCTGCCTCCGAGCATGTCGGCGGCTTACGAACAGATACGTCCATACGGGTTCATTTTGCTGTACGCTTTGTTACTACTGGGGGTGTTCAGCGCGATTTTTCTTCCGGTCACCCGGCTGATAGAGATGCTGTTGGGCGCGCGGCGGTTCGGCTAGCGCGGCAAGTGGTTGAATAAGAGGCGATGGCTTTGACGCGTGCTTTAAAGAAAAGAATTGTGAGCGGGATGCGCCCCACAGGGAATCTCCACCTCGGCAACTACGAGGGCGCGCTCAAGAACTGGATCCGCTTGCAGGATTCGGGCGAGTACGAGTGCTTTTACTTCATTGCTGATCTGCACGCGTTGACGAGCGACTACGCCGATACAAGCGCGATCAAGCAGAACACGATCGACATGGTCAGCGATTGGTTGGCGGCGGGGCTGGACCCCGAACGCTCAACCATCTTCGCGCAGTCGATGATCCCCGAACATTCGGAGCTCCACTTGATTCTTTCCGCTATCACTCCGCTGGGTTGGCTCGAACGTGTTCCGACTTACAAGGAGCAGCGCGAGAACATAAGCGAGAAGGACATCGGCAACTATGCGTTTCTGGGCTACCCGGTGCTGCAGGCCGCCGACATCATCATCTACAAGGCGGACTTCGTCCCGGTTGGAAAAGACCAGGCCTCGCACGTCGAGTTGACGCGTGAGATTGTGCGGCGGTTCAACAAGTTTTACGGTGACGTGTTTCCTGAACCTAAGGCGCTGCACACCGAAGTGCTGGTGTTGCCCGGCACCGATGGGCGCAAGATGTCAAAGAGCTACGGCAACGCGATCTATCTGGTCGACGATCCGGACGTCGTGCGCGAGAAAGCCCGAATGATGATCACCGATCGCACTCGGATCAAGCGAACTGATCCGGGCCATCCGGAAAACTGCGACGTATGCCAGATGCATCGTTTCTTTCTGGCAAGCGAAGCCGCGGACAGTTTGGATGACGATTGCCGCAATGCAAGGATCGGTTGTGTAGATCGAAAGCGAGCGCTCGCGGATTCGATCATTGAACGCTACGGTGCAATTGCCGCGCGCAGCCGCGAGCTGCGTAGCGACCCGGACAAGGTTGTCGCAATAATCAAGGAAGGCTCGCAGCGCGCGCGAGCCGAAGCGCAGGAGACCATGTCCGAGGTCCGCCGCGCAATCAAAATGGATTGGGATTAGCGTGTTGCGGAAAGCAGTTCTCTGCGTCCCCGGCGTCCTCTGCGGTTTTCTTGATCAGTGCTGGGAATCAACCGCAGAGGACGCCGAGGACGCAGAGTAGGAACGCGATCGTGAATGAGATGACCAAAGAAGCGTCGAGCCAGGAAATCGATACGAGCGCCGCTCAGGGAACTCAAACCGAGTTCGCCGAGAGTAGTGATCAATACAAGGTCAAGCTCTCGATGTTCGAGGGACCGCTCGACCTGTTGCTCTACCTGATTCGCAAAGAAGAAGTCTCGATATATGACATTCCAATCGCGAGGATCACCGAACAGTACCTTGAATACCTGCGCGCGATGGAGGAGTTGGATATTGGCGTCGCGGGTGAGTTCCTGGTGATGGCAGCTACGTTGATTCACATCAAGACGCAGATGCTTCTGCCTCGCGACCCGGACGCGCCAGAGGAAGAAATCGAAGATCCGCGAAACGAGCTTGTATATCAACTGCTCGAGCATCAGAAGTTCAAAGGCGCGGCGAATGTTCTTCACCAACGCGCAATGATGGAAGCGGCGACCTTCACACGCCCGATGGATGAGGACGAAGCGAACCCCGAGGTCGCGGCGACCCTGTTTCAATTGTTTGAGGTCTTCAAGGACGTGATGGATCGGCGCCGGGCGATCAGTGAAATCGAAATCGCCCGCGACGAGATGACCATGGCAGAGAAGATCGCCGAGATAAAGTTGATGCTGAGCGATACCGCCGAGATCAGCGCACGAACCTTGTTCGAACGGGCACAGTCTCGTCGCGAGATGGTGTTGATCTTTTTGTCGGTGCTGGAACTGGTAAAGGAGCTGGTCGTCCGTTTTCGTCAGTCCAAGACGTTTGGCGACATTATTATCGTGAAACGTGAAACGTGATACGTGATACGTGATTCGTGATGCGTGAAACGTGATGAGAGCCGGCGCGTTTGAGCATCAAGTTTCTCGAATCACGCATCACGTTTCACGCATCACGCTTCACGCATCACGCTTCACGCATCACGTTTCACGCATCACGTTTCACGAATCACTTATCTATGACTGTCGACGAATTAAGACCAATAATCGAGTCGCTGATCTACGTTTCTGAGGAGCCGATCAGCGTCAAGCAACTTGCGGCCATACTCGAAGGCGAGTCAGTGGATGACATTCAGACCGCCTCTGACCAGCTAGCCGAAGAGTTCAACGCGCGCGGTGGAGGACTGGAGCTTCGACAACTGGCGGGTGGTTATCGAATAACAACGCGCCCGGAGTTCAGCGAATATGTGCGGCGGTATCTGAAGTCTCAGCCTTCGGCGCGATTATCGCTTGCGGCGCTTGAAACACTTGCGGTGATTGCCTACAAACAGCCGATTACCATTCCGGAGATACTCGAGATTCGGGGCGTGACGTCGACTTCCGCGATCAAGACGTTGCTCGACCGCCGGCTGATTGTCGCGAAGGGACACAAGCAGGTTGTTGGGCGGCCGATGCTGTACGGCACCTCGAAGGATTTCCTTATTCACTTTGGGCTTAACGATCTCTCGGAGCTTCCGAACCTGGAAGACTTCGAAGACTTGATGACCAGTTGACATGTACGGACGGCCCTCCGTGGCCGCCCTTCCTGGGAGCGCAGGCATCTTGCCTGCCTCTTCAGCCACGTAGGTCCGACGCAGGCAGGCACGATGCCTGCGCTCCCAGGGGCGGCCACCGAGGGCCGCCCTACACGCGGTTATGAAAGAAAGAATTCAAAAAATAATCGCGAATGTTGGAATTGCTTCGCGGCGCGCCGCCGAAGAGATGATGCTTCGAGGTGAAGTCACCGTTAACGGCAAGGCGGTCACCGAGCTTGGCACAAAAGCCGATCCCGAACGTGATCACATAAAAGTGCGCGGCAAGCTGATCACCGGAGGCCGCGGGCAGGAGAAGCGCTACTATCTCATCAATAAGCTGCGCGGCTATCTTTCGTCAGTCGCTGATCCGAAACAACGCCCGCTTGTAGCTCATCTTCTTCCGCCGTCTGCCCGGCGCGGGCTTCATCCGGTAGGGCGCCTCGATTTCAACACCGAAGGATTGATCATCCTCACCGATGACGGCGAGCTGACTAATCTAATAACCGCAGGTGGGAGAGTCGAGAAGGTCTATCACGTGAAAGTGAAGGGTTCGCCAACCGAAGAACAAATCGATCGCTTGCGGCGAGGGATCTCTATCGAGAAAAGCAGAACAGCTCCGGCCCAGATCCGATTGATCGAGAAAACAAAGGAGGCCGGCAACAGTTGGTACGAGGTCATATTGCGCGAGGGTAAGAACCAACAGATCAGGCGAATGTTTGACTCCATCAACCACTCGGTCGTGAAACTTCGGCGAGTTCGAATCGGCCACCTTACGGAAGTCGGTCTCGCTTTTGGTGGCTATCGTGAGCTGACTCCTGTCGAAGTGAAGAAGTTCTTCCAGGCGCCGCCTTCAAGAACGCATCGCCAGCCTAAACAGCCAAAGCCACACCGGGCAGACATCAAGCCGCCTGCTCGATACCGGAATGCAAAGAAGGGCTAAAAGATGTTCTGCTTAGTGATGGGATATGTGCCGCTCCACTGTTAAGAGCAGCACGTTGAGGGTCTCCTCGGTAGTACCCTGACGCTCAGCTAGTCTGTGCAACGCTTCTTCGGTGGTGACTTGCCGTTCAGCCAGTCTCTGCAACACTTCTTCGGTGGTAACTTGCCGTTCAGCCAGAGTGTTAAGTATCTCACTGGCGTGTTGCTGAGCGTCAGCGACACGCAACATCATTTGCCCCAGCTCCAGAATTGTCTGCTCCAACTTGTTGAGACGCTCTGCCATCTGAGCCTGCTGGTCGAGGATAAACTGCACAGTAACTTCGATATCCATGCTTCCTCCCTCCCTGTATCTACCTATGAGTTAAGATCATAGATGGTGGTGGGAAGTAAACTCGCCCAGGTCGAATTGCTTCCAGGAGTCAAGCATTGGCAATTTGCCGTCGGCTGTCAAGCATGATTTTTCCCCTGCGCACGTGTAGAATCTTTAGTTCGCGCAGCCCCTTTTGGCGGTCACATGTGCGCCGAGCAAGGGCTGAGCGCTCCAACGTTGAGGAGACTCATGGACTTTGAGCTAAACGAAGACCAGCAACAAATCAAACGAACGATTCGCGAATTTGCTGAGGCCGAGCTTGCGCCGCACGTGTCTGAGTGGGACGAAGCCGCGCACTTTCCTGTCGACCTCCAGCCCAAGTTTGCCGAACTGGGGATTATGGGTGTGTTGTTCCCCGAGGAATACGGCGGCGCGGGAATGGGTTATGTTGAATATGCGACGATCATCGAAGAACTCTCGCGCGTAGATCCTTCGATTGGACTCGCGATAGCCGCACACAACTCACTTGGGGCCGGCCACATCTTCATCGCCGGAAGCGAGACGCAGAAACAGAAATACCTCGTTCCCCTTGCAAAGGGAGAGCACTTCGGCGCGTGGGGGTTGACCGAGCCGAGTTCGGGTTCGGACGCGAGTTCCATGCGTACCACCGCCTCCCGCCGCGCCGGTGGCTGGGTGCTGAACGGATCCAAGAACTTCATCACTAACGCAACGTTTGCGGAGACGACGGTTGTGCTCGCCATAACCGATCGAGCCGCCGGCTCGCATGGCATCTCGGCATTTATCGTCGAGCGCGGGACTCCAGGGTTTTCGGTCGCGAAAAAAGAAAACAAAGTCGGTATGCGCGCGAGCGATACCGCCGCTTTAGTGTTTGATGATTGCTTCCTGTCAAACGCGAATCTAATAGGCGAGCCTGGGCAGGGGTTCATCCAGGCGATGAAAGTTCTCGACGGCGGGCGAGTGTCGATCGCGGCGCTCGCGGTTGGTATCGCGCAGGGCGCCTACGAAGCGGCGCTGAAGTATTCCAGGGAGCGTCACCAGTTTGGGAGACCAATTGCCGAGTTCCAGGCGATCCAGTTCAAGCTTGCGGACATGGCAACTCAGATCGACGCCGCCCGATTGTTGACGTATCGCGCGGCGGCTATGAAGAACGCCGGCAAACCGACTACGAAAGAGTCTTCGATGGCTAAGCTTTATGCTAGCGAGGTAGCCGTTCGCGTATCTGAAGAATCCGTACAGATCCACGGCGGCTACGGATACATCAAAGATTATCCTGCTGAAAAATACTGGCGTGATTCGAAGCTGTGCACGATCGGCGAAGGCACAAGCGAAATTCAACGAACGGTGATCGCGCGCCAGATCTTGAGAGCATGAATAGTCAGTAGTCAGTAGTCAGTAGTCAGTAGTCAGTAGTCCGTAGGTTGTCTTGGCTATTGACTACGGGCTACTGGCTACGAACTACGGACTACGAACTACTGACTACGGACTACTGACTACGGACTACTGACTACGGACTACTGACTACTGACTACTGACTACTGACTACCAACCAACTAATGGACTCACTGGCACAGAAAATTCTCGCGGGAGATAGACGCTCGATCGGGCGCGCGATCAGCCTGGCTGAAGATGCGGGTCCCGGCGCAAGCGACCTCCTGAAAGCAATTTTCCCGGATACCGGGCGAGCTCTGGTAATCGGTATCACAGGAGCGCCCGGCGCCGGCAAGAGCACGCTTGTGGATCGACTGGCTGCGTACTACCGCGCGCGCGATGAGCGCGTCGGCATCGTGGCCGTCGATCCTTCGAGTCCGTTCACCGGAGGCGCGCTGCTTGGCGATCGCATCCGGATGCAGAACATGGCGACTGATCCGGGGATCTTCATAAGAAGCATGGCCTCGCGCGGGCATCTGGGTGGGCTCGCGCGCGCGACGACCGACGCGGTAGCGATACTGGATGCCGCCGGTTATAATAAAGTCATCATTGAAACAGTAGGCGTCGGCCAGGATGAAGTCGACGTAGTCAAGACCGCCGATGTAACCGTCGTCGTGCTTGTGCCGGGAATGGGGGATGGAGTGCAGGCGATGAAGGCGGGGATAATGGAGATCGGCGACGTATTCGCTATCAATAAAGCAGATCGTGACGGAGTCTTGAGAACCGAACGTGAGCTGGAGATGCTGCTCTCGATCTCGGAACGGCCCGATGGCTGGACGCCGCCAATAGTCAAAACTGTAGCGACCGAAGGCAATGGAACCGAAGCGCTCGCTGGTGCGATCGGCGACTATCAGGAGTTCGTTGCGTCTCATCTCGAGCAGGCCGATGGGAAGCGGGCGCTCATCGCGCAGCACCGGATAATTGACCTGTTGCGCGAACGGTTGCTGCAGACCGTACTGGCAACGAGTGTGAGCAAAGAGGAATTAAGCGAGATGGCAGGGTCGGTCGCTGCGCGGCGCCGCGATCCGTACTCAGTTGTGGATGAGATAATTGCAAGATTGGGAATTGGTCCGTAGTCCGTAGTCCGTAGTCAGTAGCCGAAGCGATCAGGCAACAGACTACGGACTACGGACTACGGACTACTGACTACTGACTATGAAAATCGATCATCTTGGAATTGCCGTTAAGTCTATTTCGGATTCGCTTTCGTTCTATCGCGATATGCTCGGGATGGAGCTTTCGGGAACCGAGACGGTTGACGATCAGGGCGTTCACGTTGCGCTGCTTCCGGTCGGCGAGGCACGAATCGAGCTCCTGGAGCCGGTTTCAGCGGAGACGCCGGTTGGCCGCTTCATCACGAAACGTGGTGAAGGAGTGCATCATATATGTTATGAGGTCGATGACCTCTCGTCCAAACTGGACGAACTCAGGTCGCGCGGCGTGCGTTTGCTTGACGGCTATCCGCGGCGCGGGGCTGAAGGAAAACTTGTTGCCTTTCTGCATCCGGCGAGTGCGCATGGGGTTCTCGTCGAACTGGTCGAGAAGGCGAGAACACCACAAGGAGAATAAATGACTCTCAATTCAAATGACTCTGAAAATCCGAACCAGGTCGAGGCGTCGGGCGAACAGGAATCTTCTGAAGCTGCCGGCGAGGTCGAATCGTCGGACACAGTCGAGGCGGCGGACAGCAGCGAGGAGCCGGAGGTTAAGCCTCAGCCTGCAGCCAAAGCCGCCGTTGCATCGCCGGCCGCGGCTAAGTCCAGGTCCGGTGTCTCCGGCAAAGTGATCGCCGCGGTTCTGGTAGTCGTGTTGCTCGGCGCCGGTGGATTGATCCTGCAAAGATCATCGTCCGGCGCTCGCACCGTGAAGCTGACTGCGCACGATATGCAGGTAATCTTCCAGGAGCTTGTGCCGCCACAGAAGCAACAACAGATCGCATCCGATCCCGAGGAAAAAAAGAAGCTCGTCGGCGAGATCAAGAAGCTACTGGCCGTTGCCCAGGTGGCGGAACAGGAAGGCTACGCCGAGCATGCCGACATCAAGTCGCAGCTTGCATTTCAACAAGACATGGATTTGAACACCGCTTACAGGAAGAAGAACAGCGATGCGAAGGCGAGCGACGAAGAGGTGAACGCTTATCACCTGGCTCATCCGAAAGACTTTGATGATTTCCTGCAAGGCAATCCGCGATTTCAGCAACAGGCCCAGGGACCACAAAGAGACGAGCTGAGAAAACAATTCGGGGAGTTCAAGGTCATCGCAGACCGCGCGCGCAAGGAAGGCCTGGATCGCGATGACGCCACCAGATTGCAGATGATTCTCGATCGGGCGCAGGTGCTCGCGGGCGCCTATCTGAGTGAACTGCAGAAGAATGCCGACAAGCTTGTAAGCGATGCCGACGTCGAGCAGTACTACACCGATCACCCGGCCGATTTCGATGAGGTTCGCGTGCGTCATATCCTGATTAGCACGGAACCGAAGGAAGAACCCGAGGACGAAGCCGGCTCAAAGGACGCGAAAGATTCAAAAGACGCCAAGGATAAGAAGCCGGCCGAGAAGCCCAGGACGCTGACCAAAGACGAGGCGCGTAAGAAGGCTCAAGACCTGCTCGACCGCATTCGCAAAGGGGAGGACTTTGCCAAGCTGGCCAAGGAGAATACAGACGATACCGCCTCGAAAGACAAGGGCGGTGAGTACGATTTCTTCAGACGCGGCAAGATGGTGCCCGAGTTTGATAAGGCGGCGTTTGCGCTCAAGCCCGGTGAGGTCAGCGATCTGGTCGAGACCCAGTTCGGATTTCACATCATCAAGCTCGAAGAGAGGCGCACGGCCCCCAATCCTTCGACGGATCAAAAAGTGCGACAGGGAATAGTCGATAAGTTGAAACAGGAAAAGCTCGAGCAACAAATCGCACAAATAGCCAAGGACAGCCCTGTCGTTGTTCCGGAGGATTTTGACGCAACACCGAAGGTCGCCGGTCAACCTCAGACCTCGAGTCAGAGACCGCGCGGGCAGGGAAGATCTCGTAGCGCGCTCGATCCTGCAAGCGCTTGATCGATGCCTCGGAGGAAAAGCAGAGTGGCGGAAGCGTTGATAGGCGTGATCGGTGGAAGCGGGCTCTATCAGATGCCGGGTCTGGGCGGCGTTGAAGAAGTAAGCTTGTCGACTCCGTTTGGGGACCCGTCGGATTCCTTCATCATCGGCTCGCTTGCCGGCGTCAGAGTGGCGTTCCTTCCGCGTCACGCGCGAGGTCACAAGCTGCTCCCGACCGAGATACCGTTTCGAGCGAACATCTACGCGATGAAGCTGCTGGGAGTCGAGCGGATCATATCGGCAAGCGCCGTTGGCTCCCTTCGTGAAGAGCTCAAGCCGATGGACATCGTGCTTCCGGACCAGTTCTTTGACCGCACGCGCCAGCGCAAGTCTACTTTTTTCGGTGATGGGATCGCGGCGCACGTGGGGTTCGGTGATCCTGTTTGCCGCGATCTGGTCGATGCCCTGGAACAGGCTGCCAGAGCGGATCTCAAGGGCATCGATGTTCATCGCGGCGGAACGTACATCTGCATGGAGGGGCCCGCGTTTTCGACCAGGGCTGAATCTGAGTTGTATCGCGCTTGGGGAATGTCGGTCATCGGCATGACTAATCTTCAGGAAGCGAAGCTCGCGAGGGAAGCCGAGATCTGTTACGCGACCGTAGCCCTGGTCACCGACTATGACTGCTGGCATCCGGATCATGATTCGGTGACGGTGGAGATGATCATCGAGTACTTGAATCGCAACGCTGAGAATGCGCAGAGGCTGATCGCGAGCACGATCGGGCGCATTGCCGGCGTAGAGTCCAAGTGCAAGTGCGGCAGTGCTCTTCGACACGCGATCATCACTTCTCCCGACAAGATAACGCCTGAAGCAAGAGAACGCATGAAGGCGATCATTGGTAAGTACGTCAGTTGAACCGAGGTATTAATTATGCGCGGCATGAAGTTAGTTGCCACAATGTTTGTCGTCGTTGTTTTGGGTATATGCAGCTCGATCGGACTAGCGCAGGGTCCATCAAAGCCGATGTCCCCGCCACGCGATTCGGCGATGGAGGTCGCGGCAAAGCACAACCTCGATGTTGCGCGGTGGTACCTGATAAAGCGAAAAGCGTACGACGGCGCTCGGGATCGTCTGCAGGAAATCATGGATACCTATCCGGAGTTCTCGCGGATCGACGAGGTCATGTTCTTGATGGGCGAGGCTCAATTGAAGCTAAAGAAAGACGACAAGGCTGTCGAATCCTACAGCAAGCTGCTCAAGGAATATCCCGACAGTGAGTTTGCCAAGAAAGCCCGTGCGAGGCTCGACGAGATGAAGGCGGCGCCGGCAACAAAATGATGCGTGAGACGTGAAGCGTGATCAGTGAAGCGTGATCCGTGATTCAAGAAATATTGCTAGAGACGCATTAATCTTCAACTGATCACGTATCACGCATCACGAGAGGTGAACTCATAGATGGCAATTCTGGTTGTGGGCTCCGTGGCGTTTGATTCAGTCAAGACGCCCTTTGGAGAAAGAGATCGAATACTGGGAGGCTCGGCGACGTACTTCAGCGTCGCCGCTTCTTTTTTTACACAGGTCAGGGTCGTCGCCGTCGTCGGGGATGATTTCGGCCCGGAAGAAGAAGCGGTGTTTCTTGATCGCGACGTTGATATCTCTGATCTGGAACGTGTTTCAGGCCGCAGCTTTTACTGGAGCGGCGAATATGGCTTCGATCTTAACGTCGCCCAGACGCGAGATACTCAGTTGAACGTGTTCGCGGATTTCAAGCCGAAGCTTTCGGAGGGCGCGAAGAAGACACCTTACTTATTCCTGGGCAACATACAACCGCAGCTTCAGGTAGAAGTGCGCGAGCAGGTCGGCGCGAAGCTGGTCGCCGCGGACACGATGAACTACTGGATCAACAATACGGCGGAGGACCTCGCCGAGATGCTCAAGCGCGTCGACCTCCTGATCATCAACGACGCCGAAGCCAGGGAAATCGGTAAGGAAGCAAATCTCGTCAGAGCGGCGCGTCGCATTCTTTCGATGGGTCCGAAGCGCCTGGTCGTAAAACGCGGAGAGTATGGAGTCGCGATGTTCACTGGGGATTCGTACTTTGCCACGCCGGCTTATCCGCTCGAAAAAGTTTTCGATCCTACAGGAGCGGGCGACAGCTTCGCGGGCGGCTTCATGGGTTACCTCGCTGCCACGAACGCCACGGATGAAGCAGCGGTCAGGCGCGCGATCATCTACGGATCGGTGATGGCTTCTTTTAATGTAGAAGAGTTCGGATGCGAGCGAATGCGCAGGCTTACCTACGATGAGATAAACGCGCGATTTCGAGAACTGCGCGCGTTCTCACACTTCGAAGAGGCGGAAATGCCACCCTTCTGATTGCGGATTGCGGATTGAGGATTGAGGATTGAGGATTGGGGATTGAGGATTGAGGATTGAGGATTGAGGATTGAGGATTGAGGATTGAGGATTGAGGATTGAGGATTGAGGATTGAGGATTGAGGATTGAGGATTGAGGATTGAGGCTTGAGGATTGAGGATTGAGGATTGAGGATT
>Ga0134124_10000493_pt1 | contig 33295 bp, 36 predicted proteins | sample KB304_FD_96880 | JGI IMG/M metagenome (GOLD analysis project Ga0134124, IMG submission 96880) | Terrestrial soil microbial communities without Nitrogen fertilizer from Kellogg Biological Station, Michigan, USA - KB3-0-4 | ecosystem: Environmental > Terrestrial > Soil > Unclassified ... | reverse complement strand
TATGCGCCCGATTCTCTTGAGCGCATCACGCGCGAAGCCAACCTTGGCCTCGAGCTGCGCCTCGTAGCTGAGGTGTTGAAGCTGGCATCCTCCACAGTTGCCGAAATACCGGCAAGGTGGCTCTCTTCTTGCTGACGACGGTTCTACCACGCGCTCAATTGCGGCTCGCGCGAAGGTTTTCTTCAGCTCGGTGATTCGAACAAGAACCTTTTCCTTCGGTGCGGCGAAGGGAATAAACACAGCGAGACCGTTGTATCGAGCGACGGCTTCACCGCCGTAGGCAAGCCGTTCAGTGGTTAATTCAATGAAATCGCCAACGCTCAACATTACAGGTAGAACAGACTCATTCGCGGAATGTTATTGATCTCACGCAACCGGCGCGACACAAAGTTCTGAACCGTCTGCTCGTAGATGGACTTGTCCATTTTCTTCTTATAAGAGCGGAGTTGCGTTGCGGCGTCAGCGCGAATCTTCTTGAGCTCTTCCTCACCACACTCGCGTGCCGCCGCATCGAGAATCATCCGATCGATTGCGTCGAGATCTCTTTCAAGGGATTCGGCGTTCGCACGCGCCGACCCAACGATTTCAGATGCGATTTCCGTCAACCTGGCGCGAGCCCGGGCGGCCGCGCTCCCAATCTCTGTCCGGGCTGCTTCTTCTGCGCGTGCCCCAATCAGTCGAAGCTCATCTTCGCAGCGAGCCAGGAATTCGAGAATAACTTCCTTCGGAAAAGCAGACCGATCGGTTTCGAGTGATTCGCTCGAGGCCTCGGTAGGTTTGATCTCACTGCCTCCTCCGACTTGAGCCAGGCGGTACTCAGCGAAGTTGCCTTCGACGGCTTGCTGGCAGTAAAAGATCGAATTTACCTTACGGTGCTTTTGCGCCCGAGCATCGTAGGCATCGAATGACTCGTTGATGGAGCGAAGCACAATGTGAAGCGGAATGCCGGCGTCCTTCCAACTCTCTACCAGTGCCCAGTCCATCGGTGAGATCAGCAATTGCTTTCCGCGCCTGCGGACAAACTCTTCCTCGACCTCGGTGAAATAGTTGAAGTAATTCAGGCGTTTGGCAGAACCGGGGTTGGATTCTAATGTCCGACAAGTTGCCCGCTTGTCGGCGCCTTCGTCACACGTTGTATCCGAAGACGACGACAGGCTGGCAGCTTGTCGGACATCCGTGGGTTCGCTGGTGTTTTCCAAGGGTGAACGTGAAGGCGGCGGCCGGAGCACTAAAGACTATTAGCGATCATGCCTACGATATAGAGTGCGACGGCCATTACAATCAGGTCGAGAATGTAGAAGCCGATCAGCGGCCAGGCTTCTTTCGTACACGCTGCATCAAGTTTGTCGATATATTGATTCGGGTAGTCTGCCATCTGCTTTCTCCTCCGTTGAATTGTCGAATCCAGGCCGTCATACCAACGGCGTCAGTTCGCTTATGATGATGCCTTCGACGGTCTCCAGTTGTTTGCGAACGATCTCCGCGGTCGAGTCACTCAATTTCAATCTGGACGCTATTTTTCCGGCGGCTTCCGCAAGCTCTCTGTGCAACAGATTTGCCAATCGTTCACGTTCGGCAGCCGGCACGGCATCGGGATTGGAATACAGCGCGCCCGCCTCGAGGCCCGGCAGGCCCGGTCCTTTCGTCGCAACGTGAATCAGTGTAGCCAGGCTCGGGATTGGATGCACTCGCGAGCGGCGGAATGCTTCACGCATCATCTGCTTGATTTTTTCCTCGGTCGAGCCCGCCAGGTCGCCCAGCGCCTGTTCATCGGCATCCGTCCAATCGTTGTCGGTCAGGTCCTGATAAAAGCTTCGGACTCCGTCCAGAGAATCGTCCTTGCTGGCGATCGGCAGGCGCTCCATTTCCGAAAGACGCTCGCTGATCCGGCGGTGAGCCTGCTCAAGCTCCTCATTGAGGATTTCAGCAACCCGCTGGCGTTCTCGGGGCCTGATTCTCATTTAGTCACCTCCAGAGAAGTTCGTTGAACCGAGAAGTTCGTTCCAACCGCAGAAAAATACAATAAACGAACGAGCCCTCTACAACAAGTGCGCGGCTCGGGAGCGCGCGTCAGGTTTTCGCGCGCCGCGGCCGTTTGGAATCGCATAATTGTTTCTGCGCTTTGCCGGCACTTCATACCCGCTTGTGACGAGCCTGTGTGAAAAGGCGTTTGTTCGTAGTCCGGCCTTCAGGTGGAAGTTCGTATTTAGCGCAAATGAAAGTACAAACTTCGTCCTGAAGGCCGGACTACGAACTTTTACACACAGGGTCCAGTTTGACATTAGATCGGGCTGGACTTAGGATTGCGACTAATATATTGTGGTACCGGCTCTAAAATATTAGCGGGTGACCAGGCTCTGGACCACCGCGGAACGACCTGGAAATGACCATGGTTGCACTAGAGAAGACAATTGCCGGCAGGGACTCCGACGCCGACTCAGGCGTGTGTTCCGAGTGTCGAGGCATCGGGACGGTAAGTCGTTGGAGTGATGTGGCTTACTTTGAAGATCGCCGAGTCTGTGCAAGCTGCGAAGCTGGCCGGGCGGTGGATTCAAGGATCGCCGATATAGTCAGGCGGGCGCATCTCGAGCAGCGATTGTCCGGCAGGTAATCCCCAGCAGCCGGAATAAGACTGAACCGACCGAGCCGGCTCTCAACGAAACAAAACAAGTGTGAGGAAAGCTGCCAGCGCGATCATCCCGCCAGGGCGTGTACAAGCCTCTGGGCTGCGCTTTCGAGCATTGCATTTTCTCGAGCAAAGCACAGCCGCATATAGACGTCGCGCTCGACGTCATCCATGAAAGCGCTGCCCGGCACACCGGCGACACCCGCTTCACGTATCAAAAACTCGTTGAGGCCGGTTGCGTCGTCGAAGCGCTCAGGTATGCGGGCCCAGGCGTAGAAACTGGACCGCGAAGGATAGACGCGAAATCCCGCCGCATCCAAAGCGTCGGTCATGATCTGCCGCTTGCGCGCAAAGTCAGAGCGCAAGCGGTCATAGTAGGCCGGATCCTGAAGCAGAACGCGGGAAAGCGCATGCTGAAGCGGGGTCGGCGTGCAAACGTAATAAATGTTCCCCAGAGCGGCGAGCTTGCCGACCAGATTGCCGGGACCATAAGCGTAGCCCAGTCTCCAGCCCGATACCGCCCACGACTTCGAAAAAGAACTCACGGTTATCGTACGCTCAAAGGCCCCGGGCAGCGATGCCGTCGAAACGTGATCAGCCGCCTCGAGAGCGAAGTGCTCGTAGACTTCGTCGGCGATCAGCATCAAGTCAAACTCTTCGGCGCACGCAATGATGGACGTCAATTCATCTCTGGTCAACACACGCCCCGTCGGATTGGCAGGCGAGCACACCACGATTGCCTTGAGCGGATATGCGGACCGCGACGTGCCTGCGCGACACACGCGGCGCAACTCGTCTACATCCAGAGCGAGGTCGTCTCCCCTGAGCTTCACGATGTCCGCGCGAGCGTCCGCCGTCTCGAGCGTGCGTTTATGGTAGGGATAGTAGGGCTCGAAGATGATCGCCGACGCGCCGTGTAGAAAAGTATGCGCGATGGTGACCAGGCCGCCGGTCGCGCCGGGAGTGATTATCAGCTCGAGCGGCCGTCGATCGGGATCGACGCTCACGCCATTGAACAAGCTCAGTTTCGCGGCTACCGCGTGACGCAGCTCGTCGACGCCTTCAAAAAAGCTGTAGTGATTCAGTCCGGCCCCAACCACGTCATTGAGCGCGCGAGCGAGTTCCGGATGGAGCGCGATTTCGCTCTGTCCCTGCACGAGATTCCCGCTGGGTGGAATCAGTCGCGCGATCGCGCGGATATCAGGCTGCGTTCGTCTCGGTGTCGTCTGCAACTTGTTCCTCCAACCTCTAAGGACGGCATCTAACCGCGGCGGCACTTCGATGACGCCAGATGGTAAGCGGCGCCACGACGAGGTGTCAAGAAGCGCGAAACTTGGGTAGTGGAGTCTTAGTGTGTTGGTCGCTCACAGTCGCGCTGCTCCTCAGCGTCCTCGGCGTCCTCTGCGGTTAATCTCAGGACTGATTAAGAAAACCGCAGAGGGCGCGGAGGACGCTGAGGACTGCCGTTGCCGGCAACAGCTAATACTTCGGCGGTCACGAATTCATTTTCGCGTTTCGAAACTTGCATATGGCCCGTGCCGGAGATAGTCTAAGGGAACAGAATTTTAGTTCAAATCGGAATCATTCAGAACGAGTAAGAGGTATGACGAAGAAATCTGTCTTACTTACGCGGCGCCAGGCGATTGTATCTTTGGCTGCCATTACCGCGGGAGCGCTCGTACGGCCGGCATCCGTTTTCGGCGTAACGCCGAGTTCTAAAACCCGATTCGCGGTGGTTGGAGATTTTGGCACCGGCGGAAGCGACGAGGTCGCCATAGCTGCCGGCATGCTTGACGTCCATCGCAAGTCGGCGCTCGATCTGGTAGTCGCCGTCGGCGATAACATTTACCCAAACGGCAGCGGCCGATACTTCAACAAACACTTCGAGGAACCGTTCTCGGGGCTGCTGAAAGAACGGGTGAAGTTCTACGCGGTGCTTGGTAATCACGACGTAGAGGAGGGCCGCAAGGACCAGGTGAATTATCCGCAGTTCAATATGGGCGGCTCAAATTACTACTCGATCAGCAGGAATAACGGACTGGTGGATTTCTTCATGCTTGACTCGACGGACTTGAGCACGACTCAACTCGGATGGATAGAGAATTCACTGCGAGAGTCAAAGGCAATCTGGAAACTCGCCGCTTTGCATCACCCGATTTACTCATCGGGCAAGAAACACGGTTCGGACATCAGGTTGCGCAAACAGCTCGAGCCACTTTTCACACATTATCGCGTCCAGGCCGTCTTCTCCGGGCACGATCACGTCTACGAACGAACCAAGCCTCAGCAGGGCATTCAGTATTTCATCACCGGAGCCGGGGGTAAGTGCCGGCGCGGCGACATCGATCTGAAGAGCGATCTGCGAGCATCAAGCTACGATTTGGATAATTCGTTCATGCTGATTGAAGCGGACGAAAAGGAGATGAGTTTCACGTCTATCAATCAGGCAGGCGAAACCGTCGATAGCGGCATTATCAAACAATCGTAAGCTTAGCGTAACTCGAATTCTGAATAAGCGAATCATCCGCAGACCGGACTGTCCACGGTACATTGATACTCGGGCCGGACTTACTTTGCTATTGCGGCGCTGCCTGCGAGATCGATAACCTCGCTGGTCACGAGGTGGGCGCCACTGCTGACCATTTTGTACAACGCCTTCTCTCCATCGTCAGGATTAACGTTGACCGCTCGCATTGCGTCAGTTACGGCGTAGACCTCATAACCGTGCTTGATTCCATCCAGCACGGTCTCCAGTACGCAATAATCGGTTGCGAGCCCCACCACATAAATCTTCTTGACGCCGTGCCCTTTGAGCACTTCGTCGAGCGAACGCCCTCGTTCATCTTTTCCCGCGAACTCCGAGTAATCATCCTTGTCCGGTGACGAGGCCTTACGAAAGTACAGAGCGATAGTATCGGTCTTAAGATCCGGATGCAGCTCAGCTCCAGTAGTGCCCTGTACGCAGTGAGGTGGCCACGGGCCTCCTTGCGCTTTGAAAGAGATGTGGTTTGCCGGGTGCCAGTCCTGGGTAGAGATTACAAGCGGAAACCTGGAGATCAATCGATTGACGATCGGAACAATGAGGTCACCCTCAGTCACGGCGAGCGCGCCCGCGGGACAGAAGTCGTTTTGAATGTCGACAAGAATTAATGCGCTATCTTGAAATTCAGGATTCATCGCATCCTCCTTGTTACATTCTAGTCCGAGGGCGATCTTCGGTACAGACCGGGCCGTAATGTTCGGTTATTGGGTTGTTGACTTGTAAGGTCTGTTCTCTCCTTCGCGCGCTTTGCGGTCCTTTGCGCCTTTGCGTTGAGTATTTGGTATTGAAGTGCAAGACACAATACTCAACGCAAAGACGCAAAGGACCGCAAAGCACGCGAAGGTTCTTAAGCAACGCAGAATTCGAACACTACCGACCGGGCCGCTAGCGCGCGTTCTGCAAGCGGCGGCTCTCAGTGCCACGCTGTAATGATCGTGCCTATGATGAGCAGGTAAACAAGCTGATAGCCCGTGTCAATGTAGAAAACGGTGATTCGCTTTTCGGTAAACATTGTGGCCATCAGCCCGAGCGGAAGAGCGAAACCGAGCCATACGAGCAGACCCAGTTTGAGTCCCTGTGCGACGCGCTCGAGGTGCAGATAACCGACCAGCACCGCTATCGCGAGAGCTATCAACCACTGACAAACCAACGAGACGCCGTAAGCTTTTCCCGCGTTCTTCTGCATCGCTTTGACTTGCTCTTCAGTGTAGCCGTGAGCTTTCACCCACTGGTTCGCGAACAGTAGCGGCGAATACCAAACGCCGCCGATTGCGAAGGCTGCGACTGCTGCTACGACAACCGCGAGATAGTTGATGTGAACATGGGGCATGGGGGCTCCTTTCTATCGCTCAGTTTTATTTGACCACTCTGTGTGCGACCTGTTGGGGGCGTTCGTGTGCGACATGTAGGGGCGGTCCTCCGTGGCCGCCCCTCCTTACGAAGCGAAATGCGTTGCTCCAACGAGGGGCGGCCACGGAGGACCGCCCCTACATGTCGATCTCGGCCCGCACAAGCTCATCCTGCCAGGATCTTTTCGATGCTCTGAAGCTCCTCACTCGAGAAGCTCACATTTTCAAGCGCGCCTATCGCATCGTCGATATGCCCCGGCCCGCTGGCGCCGATTAGCGCGGACGTGACCTCCGGGTGTCGCAGCACCCAGGCCAATGCCATTTGAGAAAGCTTCTGGCCGCGAGCCTCGGCCATCTGCTGGAGCCCCCTCACCTTGATGATCTTGTCTTCGGTAATCTGTTCGGCCCGGAGAAACCCGTGAGGCTTCGCCGCCCGCGAATCCGCCGGGATGCCATTCAGGTACTTGTCGGTCAACAGGCCCTGCGCCAGTGGCGAGAAGACTATGCAGCCGATTCCTTCTTCGTGCAAAACTCCTAACAAGCTTTCTTCGATCCATCGATCGAACATACTGTAGCGCGGTTGATGAATAAGGCACCGCGTACCCAGAGACCTCAGCACAGACGCCGCCTCGCGAGTCTGTTCCGCTGTGTAGGATGAAATACCAACATAGAGCGCCTTGCCGCTCCTGACAATCTGATCGAGCGCGCTCATCGTTTCTTCAATTGGCGTATCGGGATCCGGGCGATGATGATAAAAGATATCGACATACTCCAGACCCATTCGCCGCAGGCTTTGATCGAGGCTCGCAAGCAGGTATTTGCGCGATCCCCACTCGCCATATGGACCCGGCCACATCAAGTAGCCGGCCTTGGTCGAGATCACCAGTTCGTCTCGATATGGCGCGATATCGCTTTGAAGAATCCGGCCAAACGTCTCTTCAGCCGAGCCGGGAGGAGGGCCGTAGTTATTGGCCAGATCGAAATGAGTGATGCCCAGATCGAACGCGTGCAAGATCATCGCGCGTGAGTTTTCCAACACATCGACTCCGCCGAAGTTGTGCCACAGGCCGAGCGAGATCGCGGGCAGCTTGAGGCCGCTGCGCCCACAGCGCTCATAGCGCATCGAGTCGTATCGCGTTTCCGCAGCGCAAAACATATTTCACTCCCGGGAGCGCAGACTTTCTGAAAGCGCGAGGTCCGGAGGCCAAAGATGCAGGCAGGATGCCTGCGCTCCCAGGGCAGGACGCCGCGCTCCCGGGGCGAGAACCTCAACGGTTCGTTTGTCTGCGTTCCAGATTCCGTCGTTCTTCAATCAACTGATTGCTGAAGGCCACTGAATAACTTGCTTCGGAATCGAGCAGCAACAATTCAGCGGGTAGCGTCTCCAGTTCTTCACGCGCCCTTCCGCGAGCCGCGTTCAACGCCGCCAATCGAGCATCTTTCTGTGAAGCCTCGGCGGCGCCGCCGCGCTCGCCCGCGCGCCTTTCAATCACGACCCCACGTTCCATTACGAGTTCGAGAAGCGGACGACACGAATCGGCTGATCCTTTCTCGCCCGACCCTCCCTGAGGGAATGTCTCATCAGCCAACGCGATCAAGTCGTGAGAGTATTTGCCTGCCTCATCACTAAATCTCCAGACCTGCTTTGGCCCCGGGTAAGTCTCCTTCTCGTGGCTGAGCTTTATTCGCATGCTCAACCGGCCGTTCTCTTCGAGGGCCGCGAGCTTGTAGACTCCCGAGAGCGCGGGCGCATCGAATGAAGTCGCTAGCTCGGTACCGACTCCAAATGAATCTATCTCTGCTCCCCGCGAAATCAGATCGGCAATCTTGTACTCGTTGAGGTCGCCGCTGGCAAATATTTTAGTGTCGCTCATTCCGCCGTCGTCGAGTATCCGCCGCACCTGCTTGCTTAAGTCGAGTAGATCGCCGCTGTCGAGCCGCACCGCTGGAATCGACCGTCCGAAGCCGCGAGCTAACCGCTTCACAGCCGCGATCGTGTCGTAGGTGTCGACCAGAACCGTGGCGGTCTCCGGAAAGACTTTCAGGAAGGCGCGGAAGGCTTCGTCTTCATCTGCGAATGACATCACAAACGAGTGAGCGAGCGTGCCGAACGTCGGAATGCCGAAGAGATGGCCGGCTTCAACGTTGGAAGTTCCGACGCAGCCTCCGATGAAGGCGGCACGCGCCGCCAACAACCCGGCTTCGGTGCCGTGCGCCCGTCGCGTGCCGAATTCTACGATGTCGCGAGTGCCCGCCGCGGTTACGATGCGAGCCGCCTTCTTGCGATCATCGTCTGAAAATTGATGGTCGAGAGAAGAAAGGTTTCGACGATCTGCGCTTCGATGATTGGAGCGGCAATTCGCAGCACCGGCTCCATCCCGAACGCCGCTGTGCCCTCGGGCATTGCCCACACATCGCCCGTGAATCTGAACTCGGCCAGGTACTGGAAGAACTCGCCAGATACGTTCTTGAACGACGGATGTTCGCGCAAGTAATCGATCTGGGCGGCGCTCAATCTCAACGTAGAAAGATAGTCGAGCGCCTGCTCGAGTCCGGCGACAATCAGGTAAGTTCTATGACGAGGAAGCCTGCGTGTGAAGAGTTCGAAGATTGCGCGGTGATGAAGCCCGTTCTCAAAATACGCGGCCGCCATCGTGAGTTCGTAGAGGTCGGTGATAAGCCCGGGAGCGCGATCAATCATAGAGTTCCGATCAGTTGATTAGAAACGGCGCGCTTGTGATCGTGTACCAGCGCAACTATAGGATTTGGCTCTTGAGCGCGTCAACTTGATCATCTTTGCTCTCTTTGCGTGCTTTGCGGTCCTTTGCGTCTTTGCGTTGAGAATTCTTTTCGGGCTTGAGGAAATACTCAACGCAAAGACGCAAAGGACCGCAAAGAACGCAAGGACTGATCACACGTTACAAGTCAGCAGCCCATAACCGAACACTACCCCTCCTTGAGTGTTCATCGCCCGCACCGCTACAATCGCGATCCTGAGAATCAAGGAACTCGCCTAATGAAAAGACCCCCGCGCGAAGGAATCGTCTCCCAACGCATCGCCGAGTCGCGAGTAAAGGTCCGTTATGCGGAAACGGACCAGATGGGCGTGGCTTACTACGCCAATTATTTCGTGTGGTTCGAAGTCGGCCGCAGCCAGTACTGCAATGATTGTGGTTTCTCTTACCGTGACATGGAGCGCGAGACGGGCCTCTTTCTGATCGTCGCCGAGGCGAGTTGCCGCTACAAGAACCCTGCTCGATATGAAGACGAGTTGATTATCCGGACAAAGGTTACGGAATCAACTCGACGGACTCTGCGGTTCAGCTACGAGATTGAACGCGCCGATGGAGCTGCGGTAGCGACGGGTGAGACGCTTCACGTGTTGATTAATGCGGAGGGGCGGCCTTCGAGCTTTCCGGAAAAGTATTTGTCGTTTTTGAAGGGATGATCGAGCCTTCGAGGTAGCAAAGCCGAAAGAGAAACAATTGCAAATTGCAAAATGAAAATTGCAAAATGAAAATTGCAAAATGAAAATTGCAAAATGAAAATTGCAAAATGTCGGGCCAGCGGCTTGGTCTCTTCTATGATTTGCAATCTGCGATTTGCAATTTTCATTTTGCAATTTGCAATTTGCAATGCAGTTTCTTCCCCCATAATGCATCCTCTTATCTTCCACAACGATCGCATCGTCGCCGCAGCCGAATCAAAGATCACCCCAACGGTTGCCGGGTTGCTCTACGGTTGGGGTGTGTTTACGACTCTGCGAATCTACAACGGCAAGGCTTTCGCTTTTGAACGTCATTGGAGGCGGTTGCTGCTACACGCCGAGAAAGCACGAGTGTCGGCGCCGCTTGATCTCAAACAAGCGAGACGGGCGCTCGATAAGCTGATCGCCGCCAATTCAGTAGAGCAGGGAAGAGCGAGGCTTACGTTGCTGAAGGGGCAGGCCGGCCCCTGGCAAATCGAGCCGGGACGAGAGGCGGAGTTCTTGATATTCACGGCTTCTGAAACGCGGCGGGTGCGTGCCGACCTGGCGCTTACGCTGTCGCCGTATCGAGTGCTTTCGACAGGCTTGCTCGCTGGCGTCAAACAGACAGCATTGCTCGAGAACCTGTTTGCACTCGATGAAGCGCGATCACGCGAGTTCAACGAAGCAGTGCTGTTAAACGAACGAGGCGAGATCGTGTCGGCGACCGCGGCAAACATTTTCTGGGTACAGGGCGACGAGGTGTTCACGCCTTCACTCTCGACCGGATGCGTTGCGGGCGTGACTCGCCAACTTGTGCACGAGGCTGCGGTGCAATGGAAATTGCACGTGGTGGAAGGCGGATTTACCGTGCAAAGGCTTCTGGATGCCAGAGAGGTCTTTCTTACTTCCACGACGCGGGAGATCTCTATTGTCTCGAGCTTCGACGCGAAGGAATACTCGAGCAGGCAGGCGAGGATCGCAAAGCTTCTGAGCCGTGAATTTCAAAAGGTGATTCGTGATGCTACGATGAATTCTTAGGAACAATAAGCGAGGAGGACAGTTTGGAGATCAACGATCCGAAAGTAATCGACACGATTCTTGATGAAATGAAAACGATCGCGGTTGTTGGGTTGTCGTCTGACGCAAGCCGCGCAAGCAACGGAGTGTCACGCTACATGCAAGCCCACGGCTATCGAATAATCCCGATCAACCCTAATGAAGCCAGCGTGCTCGGCGAGAGATCATATTCGCGGCTTGAAGACGTTCCGGAAAAGATCGAGCTTGTGGATATCTTTCGTCGCAGCGAAGAAGCCGGTCAGCACGTCGACGAAGCGATTCGGCTCGGCGCTCGAGGTGTATGGCTTCAAGAGGGAGTCGTCGATGAAGCCGCCGCTCGGCGAGCGCTCGACGCGGGGCTTTCAGTGGTGATGAATCGTTGTCTTTTGAAAGAGCACATGAAGCGCAGCCGGTGAAACTGGTTCTTGTTCAAGGTCCGCCTGCGATAGTGGGTATGTACAACGATGGAGGCCTATTACGATGGAGAAGCGAGACTTGTCTTACGAATTAATGAAGTATGAGAATCAGTGGGTAGCTATTCTGGAGCTCGAGGAAAGGATTGTCGGAGCAGGGGTAGACGCCTACGAGGCACAGCAGGACGCGGAAAGAAACGGCTATTCTGAAGTCCTTTTGATGCGCGTCCGGTCGGCGGATCAACACTATGCTTTGAAGATAGGCAATGCGATATAAGTATCACCCAATAAGGAGCAAGATAGATCCAAACGACGTTCTGCTTCTGCCAATCATTCCAGTGGGCTTGGAATACGGCGGCAGAAAGGTTGTGGTTTCAGCTTTGATAGACTCGGGCGCGGATCTCTGCCTTTTTCACTCATCCGTCGGCAGGGCTCTGGGAATAGACCTGCAGAGCGGTCGAAGGGACATGATCAAAACTTTGTCGCTTGAGGAAGTGCCCGCCTATGTTCATACCGTTCATCTCTCCCTAAAGGGCGAGGCCGGCGTAGACATGGAAATTGGGTTTCTCGAACTTGATTTGATACCGGATGGAGGACTTCTAGGGCAGACCGGGTTCTTTGATCACTTCGATATCAGGTTTCAGCGCTGGCTGAACAGTATTCATGTACACCGCAGAAGAGGGTGGAAGAAGACACGTTAGTCTCCCGTTTTCTATCTGGCTATGCGGCAATACGGTGGCTCAGTCAACAGTCGAGGTAGGCGCAGATAGCGCGACCGACCCGACCCCAAGAGGGGTTGCGTTTAGCGAGTCGAAGGATAAACAACCAAACGTCGCGACGTTTGGTGACGGGGACCGGGCCGCAACCCCGTTCCGGGTTGCACAGTGTGCTGCGAGCCCGGTGGAAAGGTAAGCGTCGGCATCAGGATTCGCGCACACCATTCACGAGCGCGCGAGAGATTTGGCTGACCATACGCAAGCAGAGGGAATGAATCAACCGCTCAGTGAATAGAATCTTGATCAGTGAGGTTCAAAGCCCCAGTTACCGCATGACATAACCGCACTGTCTCAACATCCGGAACGACCTCAGTGGCAATGAGAGACAAAAAGGATTCTGCCGTTGTCGAGTTTGGCGCAACTACAAGGAGGTCCTCTTGCATGCGCTCCTTAAGTTGCGGAATCACTTGGGACGCCTTCGCCGCGAAGAACGCCAAGAGAATTGAGTAGAGCTCCTCCATCTGGCCGCGTGTAACCGACCTCAGTTCGAGCTTCAAAAGCGGTCCGATGTCCTCGCTCGTCAGCCACGTTTCACGGAAGCCCCCTGTCTCACAACCCGAGCACTGAATTATCTGCCACGTGCCGTGAGCGAACTCAATTTCCATATCTTGATACTGTTCGCGGTAGAAATCTTGTTCATACTCTTGCAGCACTTCGTTGTTGGTTTGCGTACCGCAGGAATTACAGAAGATCTTCATAGCGGCTCGATTCAGACGGCTCTTTTCCGCAGCCAGGATCATTGCCAACAATTTGCTGGTTCAACGACCGTCAGACTAGCTAATCCTCTCCCTCTTGAATTTCAATGCAGCCGATCTGCTCTCACCGTGAACGAAACCGTCGTTAGCACGTCGCCTCTTTGAAACTGGGTCCAGATGCGATAGATCGATGGCCGCGGCAGGAACGCGTTAAAGGTCGCGTCCGGGCCGCCTCGCAGCTTTGATTTGTCTGCTGTGTCCGGCACCGTCTCTTCAGGATGTGAATGAACGTAGTCAGCCTGGTCTTCGCTCAGGATGAGCGTGTGGCCCCACGCGCCAAGGTAGGGAACCAGGTCGCGAATCGGTTCGCCGGTTTTGGCGTCGGTCAGATGATACTTCAAGGCTACAGGCTGACCGGCAATGATCTCCGAAGGCTCGAGCTTTAATTCGATCTTCATACCGTCGGCGATTCTGGTCAGCGAGGCGTCCGGCTTCAGATGTGGAAGCGCCGAGACTAAATCGTTAGAGTATCCAACCGTTGCCAAATTGTGCTGCAAGACCTGCGGCGCCCCATCGTGCGGGTAGATGTCTGCGTAAATTTTGTAGTTCCCGGCGACCGGCAGCGCTGTCTCGATCGTGAAGCTTCCATCGGATTCGAACGTCGGATGAATGTGTTGAAATTCGGAAAGGTCTTCGCTGACCACGAACAAGTGAAACAACTTGTCGTGAGTGATGTAAAACTCTTTCACCTGCGCGCCGGTCTTGGGGTTGAAAAAGGCGAAGCGCAATCGAATCTTCTCGTTAGGCTTTGGGGCTCGCGGAGAGCACTCGACCCTCACATTGAAGTCATCGGTTATGGCGGGATTCACCGGAACAAGCGTCATCGCGCACTTCGGACATTTGCCGGGCGCGGTTGTTCTAACGTCAGGGTGCATCGCGCAGGTGTATTCCTCGGCCTGCTTGACGACTTCGAGAGTGCGCTGCGAAAGAGCAGGTGATTGCGGCGCCGTTGCGGGCCGTCGCTCGGTCGAAGCGGGCTTCTGTATTTCGAGTTTCATTCCGCACTTCGGGCAGCGACGCGGCTTCGAGGATTGAACCTCCGGGTGCATCGGGCACGAATAGACTTTGCTCGCTTGAGAGGCTGACGAAGTTGGGCCAGGGAGAGCGGCCACCACAAGGAACGAACTAACAAGAATCGCAAATATGCGCACAGTAAGACTCCAGTAATGAAGCGCTTAAACCTTTGCGTCTTTGCGATCCTTTGCGTCTTTGCGCGAAACCAGCCTTCGGGTTTCAAGGCTTTCGTTTCCACGCAAAGACGCGAAGGACCGCAAAGACGCAAAGAAGTCACAAGCATTATAGACTGGGCGCAGGATCGTTCGCGAGGAACTACAGGGGTAACGTGAAAACGTTGGAGCTCACCGAGTCGGCGGTAACAATCTGCACCGTGTTGTTGCCTGCCTTCAGCCCAAGCTTTTTCATCTTCCCGATGAGTTTTACTTCCGAGTCTGACGTGCTGCTGATGTGGTCGCTTCTGTCCTCGCCGTTAATCAGCACGCGAGCGGCATCTCCAAAGGAACTGCCTGAGATGGTGAGATGCTTCTTACCGTCGAAGATCACTGACGCGATCACCGGCGGCGGATTGGTGATCAGCTCGTAAGCCCCGCGTCCGTAGGTCGCCACTTGAATCAACCCCGACTGCTGCGAGGCAAACTCGTGAACGACGACCGGCGGCATGCCTTTATTGAACCCGCGCCAGTTTGTGCCGCCCGCGGTCGAGCGAAACACGCCTATGTCAGTGCCTAGATAAAGCGTGTTGTGATCCACCGGATCAAACAACATGCAGTTCGCCGGAATGTCGGGAAGACTTCCACTGATGTCGGTCCACGAGCCTCCGGTGTTCGTAGTCTTAAACACATGCCCTGAGCCGAACCCGGAAACCGTCAGGTAAGCAATCGCCGCGCTCGAGGGATCGATGGTTATGCTGGTAATCGAGCGGTTCGGCAAGCCTTGTGTGATATCGCTCCAGTTTCTTCCACTATTAGTACTCACCATCGCTCGTCCCTGGGATGATCCGGTATAGATCACGCTTGTGTTATTGCGCGCGACCGCAATCGCCGACAACACGTCGGGTCCAACGGTGGTAAAGCCTTTCGTAAGGTCCGCAAAGCCTGCGGACGCGAACCAGAAATTCCCGAGATCCGTGCTGATGAACAGGCGCCAGCTACCAAAGTAGAGCGTGCCATCAACTCCATTGCCGACGAATGGCGGATAGAAGGCAATGCGAGCGCCGTCGAAGGGCTCACCAAAAACGCCGTTCCATCCAATCTGCGCATCGACCGTCTGCGCGTTTCCGGTGAGTCGATATATCTCGCCGCGCACGTAAGTCATGAACACCACACTTGGATCGAGCGGATCGATGACCGTGCGCCCGCCGTCACCGGACACAGTTTCGCGCCAACTCTGAGAGTCTCCCAGTCTTTGCTGGCTTCCGTTGTCCTGTGTGCCGCCGTAACTGATCGTCGGATTCGTCGGATGCAGCGAGATCCCGATAAACTGTGACAAGGCGAGCCCGGCGTTCAGCGACTGAAAAGTCACTCCGCCGTTGGTGGTCTTCGACACTCCCCCGTCGTTGCCTGCGTAGAATTCATTCGCATCAGTTGGCGAGAACGCCAGAGCGTGCTGATCGGTGTGAGTCTTTGAACCGCCCGGCCCGTAAGTGAATCCCTGGCCGTTGTCAAAGAAGTTCCAGGTCATATTCGCCCACGTGTCGCCGCCATCGGTGCTCTTGTAGACGTCGCGTGAGCCGAGATACAAAGTCAACGGGTCGCGCGGATCCGCAAACAGGTAGGTGTTATAGCCCAACTGTCCGAGGTCTACGGTCCAGAGATAGTGATCGCTCCAGGTCGCTCCGCCATCGCTGCTTGCGCGCAAGTGGGCCTCGGCATTTCGGTCGATGAAGCCGCCGTAGTAGACAGAGATCCTTTGAGGATCGGCCGGGCTTATTGCGACTTTGATGTCGCGACGCCTGGTCAGGTCGTACTGTGCGGTGAACACGTTCACCCAGGTGCCGCCGCCGTCGGTGGAATGATAGAGCCCAAATGCCGGATCGGTATCAGCATCGATACGCGACAAGCCGGCATAGATGTTTCGCGGATTTGCGGGATCGAGGATCACGTCACGTGGCGCTCCCGAGAGCACTTTGGTCCAGTTGACGCCGCCGTCGGTTGAAAGGTAAACGCCACCTGCTGTGATTTTGCTTCCCGACACAACCGAGTACTGCGCAACGTAAAGCCGATTGGGATTAGCCGGATCTATTTCGAGTCTTGAGATCGAGCCGGGCGCCTGAAGCGAGTTGTTGCTCACTCGCACCCAACTGGCTCCCTCGTCGGTCGACTTCAGCACGCCGCTGCCGAGATAGCCGAGTATCGAGTCACCCATGCCGGCGTAAGCGATCGACGGGTTACTCTTCGAGAAAGCGAGATAACCTACTTCCAGATCAGCTTGATCGTCCGAGACGGGAGTGAAGCGGCCCCCGCCATCCGTCGAGCGCCAGATACCGCCGGTTGAAGCGCCCAGCAGAACAATCTGTGAGTTGGATGGCGAAACCGCGATTGAATTTATCCGTCCGCTTGTTGCTCCCCAGGACTCGTACCATGCCGACACCGTGGGTGAAGGACCGATCGAGCGCCACGCAGCCGCCGCTTGAGTACGAAACCGCGCGGTTGTTTGAACCTGGGCCTGAAATTGAGTTTGTGCTTTCAAGGCGCGGCTTCGCGCATCTGACGGAATCGCGCTCGAGCCGTAAGTCCGTTGAAACATGAACCAATCGCCGCGGCCTTCGGTGTCTTCTTCGATACTTGGTTCTAAGCTTGGTTCTAAGCTTGGTTCTAATTCCGGCGGCGCTGTCGGGCGAACAAGGGATGGCGTGAGTTCTGATTTGGAAGCGTGATGAAAGAGGCTCCGGGAGCCGGTTCCGGGGCGGCGCATCGATCTGTGCGTTTCTTCGCGAGCGGGCGCGCCGAGTTCGGAAGAAGAATAGCGATAGCTGGTCGACGTTGCTAAAAAAGCACAGACAACCGCGCAGGCAATTCGAAAGATAGCCGGCTGGGATTGAATCGAACGGAATCGCACTATGGTTTTTGCTCGCCTCACCATCACGAGATTAGGGCACCCCTGTATGGGCGCTCCTCTGTGGCCGCCCCTCCTTCGATGACGGCTTCTTCATTAAGGGGCGGCCACGGAGGGGCGGCCACGGAGGACCGCCCATACAGGACTACCGTCTAGTTCGCAGCCTTAGCGGATTCCGCCGCCGCGCTTTTCGCCGCTGACTCGCGCATCCATCGCTGGAGCTTCTCCATGTCCTTGGCAATCGTGCGTGAACCCGCGTAGAGCACTGCCGCTAAAATCAAAGACACTAACGGGACTACATAAAACGCGCTGTGGAGTCCTTCGGCTCTGGCTGCTTCAGTCATTGCGGTTGCGCCTTCCGCGATCATCGCTTTGGTCGCGTAGTGATCGCTCAGCATTCCGAGAATCGATGTTCCGAAACTTCCACCCAGCACATACATCGCGAAGAAGTACAGGGCCATCGCTGTGGCGCGCAGGCCCGGCTCGACTACATCCTGAATCGCGGCATAGACCGTCGCATAATAGACATAGATCAACATCCAGCCCGAACCCATCAAAAGCATGAAGCCAACCAGATCACCCTTCGGCCGGTCCAACGCCAGGTAGACCAGCGGAGTCGAGACGAACAACGAGACCGTCGCCAGGAGCATCCTCCCGTTCGCGCGCGATTGGCGGAACTTATCGGCGGCCCATCCACCGCCCAGCAAGCCCACGACTCCAACAGCTCCCAGCACAATCGCGGCGATTGTATTGGCCTGACGCAAGTCCATCCCGTGATAGCGTCCAAGAAATGCCGGCAAGAAAGCGTTCACTGCGTAGGCGTTGAAGTTGTGCAGCGCGCCCGAAAGAATGATCCACCAGATTGTTGGTATCCTCAGCACGCGCCAGTAAGGTGAGCCTTCCTGTTCGTGTCCGACGACGTGATGCTCCTCGGCCGCGCCGCGATGCGGTTCTTTGATTCTTAATGCCAGGGCCGCAAGGATCAAACCCGGAATGCAGGCGATGAAGAAAGTAATGCGCCAACCGTACTGCTTTGCGATGATGCCGCTGGATAGATTGCTGGTGAAAATACCGATCGGGAGCCCGAGCATGAAGATCGATATCGCGCGCGCCCGTTTCTGCGGGGGAAATAGATCTCCGATAAGGGAATTGGCCGCCGGAGCGCAACTAGCTTCGCCGACTCCGACGCCGAGCCTCACTGCGAACAGCGACCAGTAGTTCCAGGCAAGACCCGATGCCGCGGTGAACAAACTCCATATGCTCACTCCGATGGCCAGAATCCTCGTGCGCAGCCATCGATCAGAAAGGCGGCCAAGCGGAACTCCGACTGCGGCGTACAAAAGCACGAACGCCGTATTCAGCCAGCCGAGCGCGCTGTCGTTGAGGCCCCATTCCTTGCGAATCGGTTCGGTCACCGCCGCGAGAATCTGGCGGTCGAAGAAATTCATCATGTTGATGCCGAACAGGACCCACAGCACATATGTCGACTTACTTCGGTTTGCCATTACACTAGTCTCACCTTCCCTGAAAACTCGGCTTTCGCTTTTGAAGGAAAGCGGCCACGCCTTCCATGAAATCTTCGGAGTGAAAACACGCGTCCTGATTGACCGCTTCGAAATCGAGCGCCGAGGCGAGGTCCGAATTCTGCCCGTGATTCAAACCTTCCTTTATCTTTCGCAAGGCTATCGGTGCGGCGATCGCAAGTCGCGCGGCCATCGCGTTGACCGTCGTGTCGAGTTCTTCGTAGGGAACGACTCGATTCACCAGACCCAGGGCCAGCGCTTCTGTTGCAGTGATTAAATCTCCGGTAGCCATCAACTCGAATGCCCTGGCGTAGCCAACCTGGCGCGGCAGGAAGTAGGTCGAGCCGCCGTCGGGCATCAGTCCGATCTTCACGAAGACCTGCCCGAACTTCGCCTGTTCGGAAGCGATCAAGATGTCGCAGGCGAGCGCGTAGTTGCATCCGACGCCGACCGCGGGCCCGTGCACGCGAGCGATAATCGGTTTCGGCAACCCGCGCATCGCGAGGATCGTTGGGTTAGTGTGCTCGCGAAGCGAAGCAGTGACGTCGATGTTTTTTATATCGAACTCGGACGTCGCCTGGAGATCGGCTCCGGCGCAGAATGCGTCGCCTGCCCCTGTAAGTATGACTACTTTGCTGTCATCTTCGGCTGAGCGCTGGATCGCTTCGAGGAGCAGTTCGATGGTTTCGACGTCGACCGAATTGCGCTTCTCGGGTCGATTGATGGTGATGCGCTTGACGCCGTCTTCGAGGGTGACCAGCAGCTTATCACTCGAGGTCATGCTGTTCCTTTCGCGATTGATGTAAGGGAGCCGAGGCGGCGTTATTCTCTAATAAAGGCTGGTGTTTTGCAAACACAAGGGGCGGCTCTCCTTAGAAACCACCCGACGCCGCGAGCTTTGCGGTACTTTGCGAGCTTTGCGCAAGGAATCCGCTCGCAAAAGAGAGATACGTTGAACGCAAAGCTCGCAAAGTACCGCAAAGCTCGCAAACCGGTTTCTTCACGGGATGTGTTGGACATCATTCATGCGATGACTTATTATCGCGCACATAACATCAGCTTGAGCAGTCCAAACAACTGGTCTCGAAGGAGCATTGCAATGAAGAGAGCGCTTCTACTCGTCGTCACGCTGTCGCTTGTACTTCCATTCGTCGCGCAGTCGAAAACAACTCGTAGCAGCGACGAAGCCACGATCTACCGCGATGAATACGGAATTCCACACGTGTTCGCGCAGACGCTCGAGGCAGCGTCGTTCGCTGTGGGTTACGCGCAAGCCGAAGACCGGCTCGAAGAGTTGCTGAGGAACTATCGCAAGGCGAACGGCACGATGGCTGAGGTCTTCGGACCTGAATACTATCGCAGCGATCTGATCCAGCGAATGTGGCGTCACGCTGAGATCAGCCGAGAGAAATACAACGAGGTCAGTCCGAAGATGCGCGCTTGCTTCGAGGCTTATCAGGACGGCATCAAGCAGTTCATGCGCGAGCATCCCGATCAAGTGCCGGCGTGGGCACAGGAGATTCACCCCTGGGATGTGATCGCGCTTGGGCGCTACATCATCTGGGGCTGGCCGCTGGGCGAAGCCGGAGGCGATCTGCAGCGGGGAGGCATTCAGCCCGACCCGGCGGCTTACCGAGGCTCGAATGAAATGCTGATCGCGCCACGCCGAACTGCGATGAATGCTCCAATCGCCGTCATCGATCCTCATCTGAGTTGGTACGGCGAGTTTCGATTCTACGAAGTGAGAATCTATGCCGGTGATTACAACGTGTCGGGCGTTTCGATTCTTGGGATTCCGTTTCCGGCTCTCGGCCACAGCCGGTTCTGCTCGGTAGCGATGACTACCGGCGGCCCCGACACCTCGGACGTCTATGAAGAAGAGTTGAATCCGGCGAACGCCCGCCAGTATCGCTACGACGGCAAGTGGCGCGACATGCAGGTGCGCAAAGAAAAGATTGGCGTGAAAAAAGGCGACAAGGTCGACTGGCAGGAAGTCGAGATCGAGTTCAGTCATCATGGTCCGGTCGTGGCGCACAAGAACGGCAAGGCCTATTCGATGGCGATTTCCTATGCGAACGAAATCGGGCTGGCCGATCAGAGTTACGAGATGATGATGGCCAGGAATCTGGACGAAATGAAACGGGCGCTCTCACATCTTCAATTGATGTCGCAGAACATCATGGTGGGAACGGTTCAGGGCGACATTTACTACTTGCGCACCGGGCGCGTCCCAATTCGCGCGAAGGGAGTCGATCCGAGCAAGCCGATTCCCGGCAACACGTCGGCGACGGAATGGCAGGGCATTCATCCGATGAGCGATCTGGTTCAAATAACAAATCCGCCGAGCGGCTACATGCACAACTGCAACGTGAGCCCGTTTGGAATGATGAAGGACAGCCCGCTCGTGCCTGAGAAATATTTGCCTTACGTGTATAACGCTACGCGGACCGCGCCCCGGCATCAGCGAGCCGAGATGATGACGGACTTGCTCGACGCGGCCAACAAGGTGACTGTCGAGGACGCCATCAACATCGCATTCAGTCCGCAGGTTTATCATGCGGAGTTATGGCAGGCTCGATTGAAGGATGCCTGGTCGAAGGCGGCAGCTCATGGATCGGGGCCATCGGCGAATGGAAGCTCGAACATCACCGCCGATGCGTCGGAGGTTTTCGAGCTGATAGCCAGGTGGAATCGCCGAAGCGACGCCGATTCAGAAGGTGCGCTTGCCTACTATGCGTTCAAGAAAGGACTGGCTCCGGAACTTGCGCGACAAGTGGAAGTGCCCGCGGATATCACTGACGAGCAATTGGTCGGAGCGGTTCAGAAGGCTAGCGAGTGGCTGAAGACGAGCTTTGGGTCGGTGCACGTTCCTTACGGCAAGTACTTCCGCGTAGGCCGGCAGGGAGGCGAACGAACATTTCCGGTGGGCGGCGGGTCGTTGAATGGAGGTGCTAATAACGTGGCGATGGCTACGCCTCGGGCGATCAGCTTCGGCGCGGCGGGAAAGGAAATGGTCGGCGCGGGCGGCCAGACTTCGACACAGATCGTAGTTCTGACCAATCCTCCGAAGTCGTGGGCGATCATCCCGCTTGGTGAGAGCGATCACAAGGAAAGCGGACATTGGGATGATCAAGCCGAGAAGCTCTTCAGCAAGAGCAAGGCTGCGCCGACGTTCTTCATGGATAGAGGCGAGTTAATGAAGCACGTGACTGCCAGGAAGGTCTTGAAGCGGGCGGCGGCGGCTCAGGCCGGGCGCTGAATTCGTGTGAGTCAGGAGTAGAAGTATGGGAATCAGCACACTTTCGTTTTTGTTATTCATTGTCCTGGGGTTGTTTCAAACCGCGGAGACAAGCGACAAGGTCGATCTCGGGCAGGAGTTCAAAATCAAGAACGGCGAAGAGGTAGTCGTAAGAGACGAAAAAGTACGGATCAAGTTCAGATCAGTGCCGATGGACTCCAGATGCCCGAGCGACGTGGTATGCGGCTGGGCGGGAAACGGCGAGGTGGTTGTTGAAGTCGTCAGGAAGAACAAAAAGCAAAGGGTGGCTACGCTAAACACGTTGTTGGATCCGAAAGAAATCGTTTACAAAGGTTTCAAGGTCAGGCTCGTGGCGCTCAACCCCTATCCGAAGGTGAGCGATCCGATTAATCCCAAAGACTACGAGGCGACGATGATCGTGACGAAGGAAGAGTAGTGTACGGGGATCGAATACTAATACGCTAGAGTCGTGATCCTGCGAACTCGCGCGCGATGATGCATGCCGAGGTGTTTGGCTTAGCCTTCGGTAACCGCAATCCTTTACTCGTTCGCGCGAGAATGCTACAAAACTAATAGAGGTGCGAGCCAAAATGGTAACCATCACATTCACCGACCGTGAGACTGAGAGACGAGCGTTAGCGTTTTTGCTTGGTCGCTTTTCTGGCCGCGTGCTGAGCTCAGGCGAACATTTGGTCCCAGAAGCAGCATTAGAGGCTCTCGCCGACCAGAACATCCCGTTTAGCGTAAAAGGCAAAACGACTTATGAGCAGCAAATGGCGGCGATTCGAGGTGCTACTACCACTCCAGTTCAACGACGGTCGAGAAGTACCCTCTGAATGGTTGGCTGATGCGGTGTTAGAAGTTGTAGATCACTTCGGCGCTGCGAGCTATGAGACTCAGAAGGTCGAAGGTCATTGGCGTCAGGGTGGCATTCTCTATCGAGACGATTTGATTAAGATCGTAGTGGACGTACCCGATTCAACCAAGAACCGACAGTGGATGAAGAGGTTCAAGAGTCGCTGGAAGAAACGACTCGACCAGCTTGAACTTTGGATGGTGAGCTATCGGATTGAGGTTGAGTAGCAAGTCCCCAACAAGCCAGTAGAAGGACACCACTCGATATCCTCTGCTGTTTGCCAATACTTGAGCCCATGGCTATTACCGTGGAAGAGTTAATCGAGCAGGCATTGACGCTGTCAAGTGAATCGCGGGCGCGGCTTGCGAACTTGTTGGTGGATAGCCTCGATGCTGGGGAGCTCGGTCGTATTAATCGCCTGTGCGCTACTGAAGCGACACGCAGACGAGACGATGTGCGTAGCGGCGAGGTCGAGCCCATTGCGGGTGAAGAAGGCCTCCGCAAGGTGCGCGAATCCCTGGAACGATGAGATATGGGTGTCACCCAGATAAACAGGAGCGCAGTTCTTCGAATAATCAAACGGTTGCGGGATGAGAATCCAGCTACTAGAGAAGCGGCGGTTAGAGATTTAGGAGAATTTGATTCTAAGACCGCTGAGATTATGCGAATCCTCAAAAACGCGCTGCACGATTCGGTCCCTGACATTCGGAGAGTCGCTGCCCAAGCACTAGGGAAGCCCGGCACACGTACTCGGGAAGCGATCCGAGCACTGACTGCCGCACTAGACGATGAGGAGGCTTGCGTCCGATGGAGTGCTATTGATTCGCTCAGGGAAATCGGTCTTGAAGGGGTCTCTCTAGTCCCAGCTTTGATTAAGTTACTACACGATGAAGCCGGAAAAGTTCGGTGGCGCGCAGCCGAGGCGCTTCGCGAGATAGGGCCAAGCGCGTACGATGCAATTCCGCATCTAATTAGAGCGCTGGCCGATGAACAGTATTGGGTTCGATGGCATGCGAACGAAGCCCTCGGAGGGATCGCACCGGGAGCGCAATTGGTTCCAGCGCTAATAGAAGCACTATTTGAAGACACGAATCCAGCTATTCGGGCATGCGCTGCCGTGAAGTTGGGAGAGGTGAATCTCGAAGAGCGACTGGTTACCTCCGTTCTTGCAAAGGCGTTACTACTTGATAAGAGCTCTACGGTTCGGGCTAATGCTGCCCAGGCCCTAGGGAGGATTGACTACCAGAAAAGCGAGGTCATCTCCGCATTGATTCAAGGGTCTGGAGATCGTAGTCCTGATGTTCGAAGGTTCGCAATTATTGCGCTTGGAAAAGTGAGGTCCAAGAAGCAAAGGATATTACAAGCTCTCGGCGAGTCAATAGAAGATGAAGATGTTTCTGTCCAGAGAGTCGGAGCTATCGCATTGGGTAGTACGCGTCAGTTCTCGGACAGGTTAGCGTCGCGTCTCGTAGAGGCGCTGGAGGATGAAGATATTCGCATTCCCGCATGGCTAGCTTTAGTAAGTATTCTTGAGCATGACCATGACAAATTGAGGGAAATACTTCGAGACATACCGGCTGCAACCTTCGACCGGACACTCTCCGAAGCGATAGCGCGCGGCGTCTTGCCAACGATTGGGCTGAAGGTCTGGGACCAAAAGGCCCCTGTCCAGTTTCCTTCCAGCCAGCATCCTTACCCCTGGGAGGACAAAGGTGTCTATCACAATTGGAGATGTCATGATGTCCGCAAGGACTTACCAACACTCGATTCAATAAACCAAGTCTGTATTCACAGTGATTGGTTCTGTGGTGTTCACCTCATCGCAATATCACACGCGATCTTGTTTCCACCGTCAAGTGATTTTGGGTTCAGGGCACATAGCTGCTTCTGAGTAAGGCGCGGTGTGCCCGAAGCTGATTCCGAACCGTTTGGCAACTAGGCAAACAGGCCTACCACCTCAGGCCTGCTGCTTAGACAATGTTTGTCCCCGGCCGGCTCGGCGCACCCGTCATAGCTGAGCAATATCCCCGTGTTATAATCGCGGCCAGACTCAATGGCCACCTTCACCATTCTCGAACCCATGTCCACCGGCGACGTGATCGATCGCGCGGTGAGGCTCTATCGACGAAACTTCACTCCACTGGTGGCGATCGTAGCTGTGCCGACGCTTATTGGATATATCGTGTCCCTGATGTTCTGGTACGGCTACGCGAGTCTGCTTACCGGGGCGTCCGGCGGGCGCGGGATCTCAGCCGGCGGCATCTGGATGTTCGCGCTTGGGGGGCTTGGTTATCCGGTTTGGATGTTCGTGTGGCTTGTTACCGTGTCAGGGCTTTGCCGCGTGGTCGGCGACCACTTGATGCTCAATGAGCCCATTACATTTCGCGGGTGCTTTGCGGCGGCACGGCGCCGATTGGGCGCGATTACGTTGATGGGATTCCTTCTGTTGGCCATGGTGTTTGTAGCCTACATAGCAGTGGCGATTGTGCTATTCGTTTTGATCATGGCTGTTGGGTTGATCGTCGGCGCGATCGCCGCTTCAGGACTGCCTGCCTGGATCGCAACTGTAATGCTCGTAATCACGGTGGTCGTCGCGGCAGCAGGAATTATCTTTCTCGTTCTTATCGTAGCCGCGCGTCTCATCTTTCTTCCGATGGTAGTGATGATCGAAGGTGAATCGGCCGGCAATGCGCTGGGACGCGCAATGCGGCTTGGCAAGGGCAACTGGTATCGCCTCGCGGGAATAAGTGCCTTTGCCTACTTTGTGTCATTTTCGTTGCTGTCCGCACTGACTCTTCCGGTGCTTGCCGGGTTGTATCTGGCGGGAGTGCTGAATGCGGAGTTCTTTGCGAGCCCGGGATGGACTATTGTCTACACTTCTTTTAGCAACATATCGGGGCTGTTGAGTTTGCCAATTTGGATTTGTTCATTCACTCTGCTGTATTTCGACAGCCGAGTTCGACAGGAAGCCTACGACGTGGATTTGCTCGCGCGTGAAATCAACCCCGGGTTCTACTGGCAGCCGACGGTGCAGACTTCTGCGTTCGGGTATCAAGTGCCGATGCAACCGGGCGACAGAGACTTCGTTCAGACGAGTCCACTGGGCCTGGCGGGATATCGGCCTACTCCCGCTTCACAGACGCAAGCCCCTCAAGCGCAAACAGAATCTGAACAACTGCGCGAAAAGTTCGAACGCGCCGCTGAGAGTCTGAATGCGGACGCGACGAATGCCGGCGACGCGCTCAACTCGATTTGTAAAACGTGCGGCGTGGCGCTTGTGCCGGGTGCAAGTTTCTGCATGAATTGTGGCAGCCAGACATGATGGGGATGTTCCTTTTTGGAAGTTGCTTCGCGCAAAGCTCGCAAAGTCGAAGAAGCGCAAAGCTCGCAAAGATGCTTCAAAAGACGATCAAGCCAGGCTTAACCTTTTTGCTGATCATGCTGACTGCGATTGGAGCTTCAGCGGCAGCGCGGCTCCTCAACTACGAGACCCGCGTCGTGCGAGCCGCCGAACAGATAGAGCGAATCAAGGCCGACAGAGACTACAGGGATGAGGGCGTAAGCTACATCAAGCACCTGCTGCCAAGAACCGAATCGATCGAGGTTGAAGGCGGCGAGGTATCGGTCGACAACAACTGGCTGTACGCGCTCCTCGACTCTTACACCGGCGAGAAGGACCCTCAACAGAGCACGGCAAAGCTCAATGAAATCGCGGGACGGCTCCGGGCCCTCGATGAACATTTGCGACACGCGGAGACCTCTGCGAATCAGCAGGGAAGCCCTCGAGACAAGATTCGTGAGATCCTGAATCGTCCTGCTTATCAACCGGAGCAGGAGACCGCGATCGGCGGCTTCGTGAAGCGCACTCTCCGAAAAGTGCGAGGCTTTATAGCCGAGATCCTCTCATCTCTGGGACGATTGATCGAAAAGGTGTTGGGCTCGAGTTCGCGCAACGCATGGGTTTCGAAACTCGTTTTGCTTCTGGTCGCTGGGGCTGCGTTGTTCGCAGGCGCCCTTATGATCAGAAGAGTGCGGGCGCCGAAATCGAAGCGAAAGAAAACCCGAACGGTACTGGGTGAAGAGATCGCCGCTGACGGCACGTCCAACGACCTGGCCGAAGCTGGCCTCGCGGCGGCGCGAGCCGGCGACTTCCGTACTGCTATTCGGAAGCTCTACGTCTCGTTACTATACGAGCTTTTCGAGCGCAACTTGATCGAGTTGGACGAGAGCGCGACGAATCACGAATATCTGAAGAAGGTTTCTCGGTTTAGCACCCTGGTTGATCCGATGCGGTATCTGACCGAGCGTTTCGATTATGTTTGGTACGGAATGTTCCCCTCGTCTGAATCCGATTTTGCCACCTACCTCGAGAGCTATGAAAAGGCGATGCAGGGCGTGAAGACGCTCGGCGAGCAGCCGGCAATCTCAAGCTGATAGTTCGGACCTGGGAGCGCATGCAAATTGCCTGCTTTCCGATCCCCGGGTAGCGGGAAACCAAGCAGGCAAGGATGCCTGCGTTCCCAGGTTCGCGCTCGACGTGCCTTGTTGCGCATGAAGCCCGAGTGCTATGCTCTTGATGAAAGGGGGTGCCAGGTTTCGACGGGGGTATTCCGAGGAGAAAGATGCATACCGCGGCCCATGCACCGCGTTATCAAGCTTGGAAAAACACAATCGCGAATAGCGACTTTGCATTGGCTGCCTAATCGCGGCCACGTTTCCCCCGGCATCGCCTGTGTGCCGGGAAGAAGCGTAACTTAAGCAGGCTGCCCCGATCGGACCCGTGCCTAGGGGTTTGATCGGGAAAGACCAATCTGGGCTAGCTTGCCGTGATGCTTCGTTGCTTCCACTGTCACGGCCGGCGAATCAAAAGGAAGCAACTAAGTATGTAGGTTCTTTCGCTGAGGGCTTCCGGACGAGAGTTCGATTCTCTCCACCTCCATTTGAATTGTGCGCGATACTGATTCGACACCTGTTGGGCGGACGTTCCTCTGTGACGAGAACAGAGCCGTCCGCTCGTCTTTTATTTGGAACCGGTTGTGTGGGAGCAAGGATGAACCAGCGGCCTAACGAAGAGGAAAGCCTGGCGCGGCTGCTTGGCGAACTCGAAGAGCTTGAGCGGACCAGGGCAGCGCTTCTGAAACGCGTAGACGTTGTGCGTTCGGATCTGCTCGCGGCCGGCAATCGCACCGGCACAATTCGGGCGTCGGTAGAGTTGTTGTGCGATCACATTTCCGACACCGAGATTGCCGCTGAAGAGCTTTCAATGCTCGAACGCGAGATTCGTGACGTTGAAAAGGATGTTGAACAACTCGGCAGGGAAGCAACCGGGATGGCTTTCGAATCCGACAGCCTGAAGGACACGCTAGACGAGGCTGACGACGAACTCGAGCGCCTGTCAGCGATATTGATCGAGCGGCGAAGCAAGCCTTCGAGGGGACATTGAAGGAATTGCGAATTGTGAATTGTGAATTGTGAATTGTGAATTGTGAATTGTGAATTGTGATTTCGAAGTTGGCAACCAATAGCCTTGTGACTGAGAGAGAATGAAGCGGAATGGACACTCCTGAAATTCGCAATTCGCAATTCGAAATTCGCAATTCCGACGCTCCCATCGGTATCTTCGATTCCGGCGTAGGTGGGCTCACCGTTTTTCGAGCCATCGAACAGCGGCTTCCAAAAGAGAGCCTGATTTACCTGGGAGACACGGCGAGGATTCCTTACGGGGTTCGTTCGCCGGCAACCATTGAGCGATATTCCCTGGAGTGTGCAAGCTTCGTTCAGTCGCGAGGCGTCAAAGCGATAGTCATCGCGTGCAACACCGCATCGGCGCTTGCGGCGAATTATTTGAGGAGTCAGTTCGAGCTTCCCATAACCGGAGTGATTCGCCCCGGCTCGCGTCGCGCCGTTGAGAAAACTCGCAACGGGCACATTGGCGTGATCGCAACCGAAGCTACAGTTGGCAGCGGCGCCTATGAGCGAGCAATGCTTGCAATCCGAAGCGGCCTTGAGATTACCTCGCGAGCGTGCCCGCTATTTGTGCCGCTTGCCGAAGAGGGCTGGATGAACCACTCCGTCACGCGACAGGTCGCCGAAGAGTATCTCGCGGAGTTGAGGTCCAGCGGCGTAGATACGCTGGTTCTCGGCTGCACTCACTATCCGATACTGCGCCCGGTGATCGAAGCAACGATGGGCGACGACATCAGCTACGTTGATTCGGGCGAGGCGGTGGCTGACGAAGTTGCGAAGCTGCTCGAGGAACGCGGCCTTCTTCGTAAAGACGACCAGCCGAGAGTTGAGGAGTTTTATGTCACGGATTCGGCCGATCGCTTTCGACGCGTCGCCGAATTATTTCTGGGACGGCCGCTCGAGTCGGTCACAACCGTAAAACTGGGAACTATTTGATGAGCTATAAGAGAGCATCTGGCCGCGCATACGATCAGATGAGAGAAGTGCGGATCACACCCGGATTCACCCGATATGCCGAGGGCTCGGTGTTGATCGAGATGGGTCAGACCCGCGTGATCTGCACGGCATCGATCGACGATCGAGTCCCGATGTTCAAACGTGGCCGAGGCGAAGGCTGGGTTACGGCCGAATACTCGATGCTGCCTCGAGCAACCGAAACGCGCACACAACGGGAAGCCGGCCGCGGCCAGGTGTCAGGCCGAACCCAGGAGATTCAAAGGCTGATCGGGCGATCGCTTCGCGCGGTGGTGCAGACGAATCGATTGGGTGAGCGGACCATCTATCTGGACTGCGACGTGATTCAGGCTGACGGCGGCACACGAACCGCTTCGATCACCGGGTCGTTTGTCGCGCTGGTGCTTGCGCTGCGGAAACTCTACAACGACGGCAAGCTGGCCGCGCCGTTGCCGATAACGGATTATGTGGCGGCGGTCTCGGTTGGTGTGATCGGCGGAGAAGCGTTGCTGGATTTGGATTACGCCGAGGACTCGCGCGCCGAAGTTGATATGAACATCGTGCGAACCGGGTCCGGGCATTACATTGAGATTCAGGGCACTGCCGAAACCAGGCCCTTCACACACGATCAGATGAATCAAATGAGTGAGCTGGCAAGCAGGGGCGTCGAGCGGCTCGTGGAAGAGCAACGTAAACTGCTTGGCGACCTGCGGTGAGGTAGGTTCGGAGTTCAGGGTTCGGAGTTCAGGGTTCGGAGTTCAGGGTTCGGAGTTCAGGGTTCAGAGTTCAGGGTTCAGAGTTCAGAGTTCAGCCTTTAGGCTGCCTTGTCTCAGGAGCAAGCTAAAGCTTGAACTCTGAACCTTGAACTCTGAACCTTGAACTCTGAACCTTGAACTCTGAACCTTGAACTCTGAACCCTGAACTCTGAACCTTGAACTCTGAACCTTGAACTCTCAACCCTGAACCCAAACAACGAACCTGAGCTCGGAACCATCCAAGTTGCGGAGGAAGTATGAAGCACAAAAGCCTTTTATTACTGGTTGCGGTTTTGGTCGTGGCGATACCCAGCGCGGTCGCTCAGAACGGGCATGAATTCACGGACCCAACCGGACAGTACAAGCTTACGCTGATCGGTGACTGGCGCGCGGTGTCCTACGACGACGCCGTCGGACGTCAAAAGACCGAGTTCGTATATCGCGATCGCAGCGAAGGCTTATTGAAGATAACCCGAGAGACCCTCCCCGGCGCGTTGACTGATGCCGTGCGCCAGGATGAGGAAAACCTCAAGATCTATCGCTCGGGATTCGAGCGTTCATCGAGCGAGCAATTCGGCGGAGGGGCCATGAACGGAATTCGGTTGTCGTTCTTCAGCACCGAAGGCAATCGCAAGATGGCCAACACCTATTACTATCTCCAGGATAAGAACGCGATGTGGGTGTTGCGCTTCACAGGTAAGCGCGGTTCACTGGATACGGTGCGGAATATTACGGATCAAGTCGCCCGCAGCTTCAGAACTCTTTAGCCTCCCTTAGCGTCTTTGCGGACCTTTGCGTCTTTGCGCGAAACACGAATCCCAATATCCGCATATTAACAATACCGTTTCGCGCAAAGACGCAAAGGTCCGCAAAGACGCTAAGTCCTGAATCTCAATTCTTCGAGCCCGTCGCTGCGCCGGCAGCAATCCCGCCTTTGCGTTTGTGTGAATCGAACCACTCAAACACCGCCGGAAAGTTCGGTATGACCACGTTCAGGTGATCTCCGCCGGGCACTTCGATGTACTTGATCTCGGTGCCCAACTTCTTGCTCTCAGCAACCATTACTCGGGAACGATCGACCGGGACCGTCGGGTCAGTGTCGCCGTGCACGATGAGCTGAGGTATGTGCGCAATCTTTGACATGCTCGCCGGATTGTTGGCTCCTCCCGAAATTGGTGCAAGCGCCGCAAACACCTCGGGATGATTCATTGCCACTGACCACGTGCCGTAGCCTCCCATCGAGTGCCCGGTCAAATAGATTCTGTCCGCGTCGACGTTGTAAGCGCGCCGCACTTCGGCAAGCACATCCATCACGTCTTTCTCTGCGTCGCCGACGTACATCGATGCCGGCTTGCGACCTTTCGGGCACGCGACAATGTAGCCATGTTTTTCAGCTTCTACCTTAAATGCACCCTGGCCGTAAGAGGCAAAGTAGCTGTTCTCGTCTCCGCCCATCCCGTGAAGCGCAATGATCAAAGGAAACGCCTTCGACTTGTCATAGCTCGAAGGGACGAACACCTGATAAGGCTGAAGCGTGTTGTCCACCGTCGACAGGTAAGCCTTCTTGAACTCGCCGCGCCGAGCCGCAAACGGATCGCTGCCCGCGCTGAGCGCGTCCAGCATCGCATTGGCTTCCTTGAGCGCTTCGCGGAAGTCTATTCGCTCGAAGTTTATCTCACCCGTTCGCGCAAGCTCGAAGAGTGAAATGCGATAAGACGCCGAAGGCACCGCAGCGGCAAGCCTGTCCTGATGCTTACCCTTCAACGCGGCTTCAACCTTTGCCGCTCGCGACTTGGCGGCCGCGAAGTCGCCGGCGAGCCCGCGCTCTATATGAACCGTTGCATACTTGATGATCGGATCTCCGCTGGGAAGCTTGAGCTGAATTGCGATGCGATAGTTACCGGTCTCGACCTCGGGCGTTACGACCTCGGCCGACAGCGGATGCGCGATGAAGTCGGCATCGATCGAATCAATTGTTTTCAGCTCCTTCACCAGATCGTCGCCCTTCATCTTGACGAGCCTGATGGAAGCGGTGAGCTTACCGTCTACTTTGGCGTCGAGCGCGTAGATCTGACCGATCTTCAAGGAAACCGGGTCACCCGGATCCAGCATCTGCCGGTCGAGCTTGACCGTAAGCGCCGGAGTCATCGCCGCCCCCGGAGTCCACTCCACCCCTCGCATCAGCGACATCGCGTGATACAGATGCTTGAGCGCGTCGCCGTACTTGCCTTCGGTGTTCGCCGCGCGAGCCAGTTTTTCGAGCCGCTCCACTTCGGCTTTAGCCTCCGGCGTCAGCTTGGCGATCACGGACGGAGTGTTCTTCATCGTGCCGTAGCCGACCGAAAGCCGTAACACTTGCGCGGCATCCTGAGCGACGGCCGGCGCGAGGCAGCTAATAAGAATCGCGATTGCAAGGGCGGAGCGCAGTAAGAGTCTTCGAATCATCAGGGCTTCTCCTTATCGAGCGCCAATAATTGCGCGAGCGTTTGTCTTTTCCGAATGAGTCCTTCCACCGGTTGCCGAGCATACTACTTCAGTGCGTAGCCCGGTTCAAGCGAGCTGAGTTCGTGAGGTGGAAAATAGTCGATCATCGTCGGTAGTGGGCGTGTCGCCCCTAAGGCTGTCCTCTGCGTCCTCGGCGTCCTCTGCGGTTGACTTTCATCACACCAAAGAAAACCGCAGAGGACGCCGGGGACGCAGAGGAGCAAGACGATCCCTAAGGAAGCGACACCCTATCACCTCTGCGCACTTTGCTGCTTCCTTGCCGACTCACGCCGTTCTGTATACAGTTCAGCCTCAACTTATTTATTGGCCATCCGGAACCAAGCGCAAATTACGAACATGAAAGGGAGAGAAGCTATGCAATCAAAGCAATGGGGTCTTAGTGTTGGTTTGTGCCTTTTGCTCGCCAGCGCCGTCGCCTGTAGTTTCAGCGTATCTACCGCCAACATCAGCAGCCTGAAACTCGGCACGGACAAGACTGTAACCAAAGAAACAACGAATTTCAGCGCCACCGATACGATCTACGGTGTCGCCGAAGTCTCAAATGCGCCGAATAAAGTCAAGGTCAAGGGTACCTTCGTCATAGACAATGTCGAAGGTGAAAAGAGCGGACCCGTTCCCGGCCTCGATACGACGGTGGATTTGCCCGGAAGCGGAACTGCTACGTTCACATTCACGCCGCCTCCGACCGGTTGGCCAAAAGGGAAATACAAACTCGAGGTTGTGATGCTGAATGAAAACGGCGAGCAAAAAGATCAGAAGACGGCTGAGTTCTCTGTCTCTTAGATTTCGGCAAGAAAGACAACTCACCAGGTAGGTCGACTTCGGCAGCGGGCGTTCAGAGTACCGACTTTAGTGGATGCGGCCGACAAGGCTGCGAATCTTATGGGGTGAAAGTCCCCTGCCGTCAATTGCCCGATTCG
>Ga0134124_10000489_pt1 | contig 33546 bp, 22 predicted proteins | sample KB304_FD_96880 | JGI IMG/M metagenome (GOLD analysis project Ga0134124, IMG submission 96880) | Terrestrial soil microbial communities without Nitrogen fertilizer from Kellogg Biological Station, Michigan, USA - KB3-0-4 | ecosystem: Environmental > Terrestrial > Soil > Unclassified ... | reverse complement strand
CTTGCCGAGATGGATCATCTTGGTGCCGGAATCGACCTGCTGGTGGCCGTTCGAGATGGCGATCGAATAGAACTCGCCGCGCGAATTGTCGCCGCGCAGGATGCAGCTCGGATACTTCCAGGTAATGGCCGAGCCGGTCTCGACTTGCGTCCACGAGATCTTCGAGCGGTCGCCGCGGCAGTCGCCACGCTTGGTGACGAAGTTGAAGATGCCGCCCTTGCCGTTGGCATCGCCCGGGTACCAGTTCTGCACGGTCGAATACTTGATCTCGGCGTCGTCGTGCGTGACCAGTTCGACCACGGCGGCGTGCAACTGGTTCTCGTCGCGCATCGGCGCAGTGCAGCCCTCGAGATAGCTGACGTAGGCGCCCTTGTCGGCGATGATCAGCGTGCGCTCGAACTGGCCGGTGTTGGCTTCGTTGATGCGGAAATAGGTCGACAACTCCATCGGGCAGCGCACGCCCGGCGGCACATAGACGAACGAGCCGTCGGAGAACACAGCGGAGTTCAGCGTGGCGAAGAAATTATCCGAGGTCGGCACCACGGAGCCGAGATATTTCTTCACCAGTTCGGGATGTTCGCGGATCGCTTCCGACATCGGCATGAAGATCACGCCGGCCTTCTTCAGCTCAGCCTTGAAGGTGGTCGCCACCGAGACCGAGTCGAATACCGCGTCGACCGCCACGCGGCCGGAGCGGAATTCACCGCCGGTCGACTCTTCGTCGAGCGTCGAGGGTTCGCTCTGCTTGCGCACGCCGGCGAGTATCTCCTGCTCCTTGAGCGGGATGCCGAGCTTCTCGTAGGTGCGCAGGATTTCGGGGTCGACCTCGTCGAGCGACTTCGGCCCGATCTTCTGCTTCGGCGCCGAGTAGTAGTAGGCGTTCTGGTAGTCGATCTTGGGATAATCGACGCGCGCCCAGGTCGGCTCGCGCATGGTCAGCCAGCGGCGAAACGCATCGAGCCGCCACTGGAGCATCCACTCCGGCTCGTTCTTCTTGGCCGATATATAGCGGACGGTGTCTTCGGACAGGCCCTTGGGGGCCTTCTCGGATTCGATATCGGTGACGAACCCGTATTTGTATTGGTCGACGTCGATCAGGCGGACCTTATCGACGGTCTCTTGTACGGCCGGCATTCTTCCCTCCGCTCACGGTTTCAAGGACCGCGGGTTGGATTTGTCGGTTATGGTCGGTTTCGCGTGTCTGGTGCGATCGTTCCTGTGAAGCTGATCAGGCGGCCAAATCCGATTTGGACTTGCCCGAGTTCATGCCTGAATTCTCATGCGCCTTAAGTAATGACGAACTGACTTTTATCAAAGCATCCAGCAGTTTTTCGACGTCGCGGTCGGTGGTGCTCCAACCGGTACTGACGCGCAAGCCGCTACGCGCAAGCTCAAGTTCCACGCCCATCGCCGCCAGCACGCTCGAGGGCTGCACTTTGCCGGACGAGCAGGCGGAACCGGACGACACCGCCACGCCGTTGAGATCGAAGGCGATCAGCGCGGTTTCAGCCTTCAGGCCGGGAACCGCAAACAATGTGGTATTGGGCAACCGGTCGGCTTTTTCGCCGAAAATGACGGCTTGCGGGCACCGTTCACGGATACCGGCCTCGATGCGCTGGCGCAGGTGCGCGGTGTGCACGGCCTCGGATCGCCAGTTGGCCGCCACGGCGGCCGCGGCGGCGCCAAAACCCGCGATGGCGGCCACATTCTCGGTTCCAGCCCGCAGACCCCGCTCCTGCCCGCCACCGCGGATCAACGGCTGCAGGTGGATATCGGCACGCCGGATCAGCGCGCCGGCGCCTTGCGGACCGCCGAGCTTATGCGCGGACAGACTCAGCATATCGGCGCCCAGGTCGCCGAAACGGCATTCGATGCGTCCCGGCCCCTGCACTGCGTCAACGTGCAGGAGGCCGCCGGCCGCGTGCACAATGTCGGCGATAGGCCGGATCGGCTGGATGACGCCGGTTTCGTTATTGGCAAGCATCACGGAGACGAAAGGCCGTTCAGTGCCGGCCAGCGCCGCCTGCAGGGCGTCGAGATCGACCACGCCATCGCTGTTGACGGCGAGTTCGGTATTTTGCGTGAAACGGCCACCCGACCGTACGGAGGGGTGCTCGACGGCCGATACAAACAGCCGCTGCCCCTCAAACAACGGCTGCAACGCCAAGGCGTTGGCCTCGGTCGCCGCGGAGGTAAACGTCACCTGGCGTGCCTCGGCCCCGACCAGGCCGGCGACCTGGGCACGTGCGTCTTCAACCAGCTTACGGGCTGCCCGCCCTTCGGCATGCGCCGACGAGGCGTTGCCGCTTGCGTCCAGGGCCGCAACCATAGCGGCGCGCGCCTCCGCGCGCAGCGGCGCGGTCGCATTCCAGTCGAAATAGGCGCGTTCGGCCATTATATGCACTGTGGGCCCGGTTTTGGGTGCTTTCGCCGCTACCCCTCGCAAAAAGCTTGCTTTTTGCCCCCGGGGTCGTGGTAGAAGCCCGCGTTCACGGCGCAACTTATAGCCCTTGTTGCAGCCGTGACCAGTGGAATTCCAATAATTAGAATAATTCTAAACTAGGCGCCAAACCGTCGTAGGCCAGGCGTTCAAGACAATCGAGATCGCCGCCGTTTCGGCGCGATCGACAGCCCGGTTCGAGGTCGAATAGCAATGCCCGAAGTCATCTTCACCGGTCCGGCAGGTCGGATCGAAGGCCGTTACCATCCCGCACGGCAGAAGAACGCGCCGATCGCCATCGTGCTGCACCCGCACCCGCAATTCGGCGGGACGATGAACCATCAGATCATCTACCAGCTCTACTATGCCTTCGTGCATCGGGGCTTCTCGGCGCTGCGCTTCAATTTCCGCGGCGTCGGCCGCAGCCAGGGCTCGTTCGACCACGGCCAGGGCGAATTGTCGGATGCCGCCGCCGCCCTCGACTGGGCGCAGACCATCAATCCGGAGGCCAAGAGCTGCTGGATCGCCGGCTTCTCGTTCGGCGCCTGGATCGGCATGCAATTGCTGATGCGCCGTCCGGAGATCGAAGGCTTCATCTCGATCTGCCCGCCGGCGAACCTCTATGACTTCTCGTTCCTGGCGCCCTGCCCCTCGTCCGGCCTGATCATCCACGGCGACAAGGACGCGGTCGTACCGGCCAAGGACGTCACCACGCTGGTCGACAAATTGAAGACGCAGAAGGGCATCATCATCGAGCAGAAGATGGTGCAAGGCGCCAACCACTTCTTCGACGGCAAGGTCGAGCCGCTGCTCACTTCGATCGGCGCTTATCTCGACAAACGGCTGAACACGCAGCGCAAGCCGAGCGCGGCGTAAGATCCTCCGTCGTCATTGCGAGGAGACCCGAAGGGTCGACGAAGCAATCCAATGGGAATTTGCCGCCCTGGATTGCTTCGCTTCGCTCGCAATGCAAGAAAATCACGCCGCCAACAGAGCGCTCAGCCGCGTTAAATCCTTCAGCTCCGGAAGGCTGCGGATTAATTCTGCCAACTCGCGCGCATCGGCGGGAGCGAGCCGTGCAGAGGCGTTATCCAAGAACTTCGCTTCCAGCTCGGAGGCCGACAATGGCTGCTGCGGATCGCCGGTCGGGAAGTAACGCATCGCCGTCAGCTTGCTGCCGTCGCGCAGCGTGATGGTCACACGCGCGGGGAATTTTTCCGGATAGAGCGCCGTCAGTTCGGGAACCGCGACAACTTCCGTGCGGCTCAGCACATCGCGCACATCGGCACGCGCGACGCGCTCGGCTGTAAACTGCGCCTGCCCCACTCTGCCGTCGAGCGCGGCAACGGCCACGCAATAGGGCACGCTCACGCGCGCCGCCATGACGGTCTCCACCGCCTTCGATGAGAAATGCGATTTCACCGTCGCATAGGTCTCGTTGGTAATGCTGGCGATCTCCGATGCCTTGACCGGATGCTTGGTCACAATATCGAGCGTCGCCTGGATCGCGGCATGGCTGGCAAGAATCGAAGGGAACGGCTTGAAGCCGTTCTGCAGGATCTCCCAATCATGGCCGAGACCCTGCGTCAGCGCCGCGCCGTTGGGCTCAAGCGAGTAAGCATTCAGATAGCCCTTCTCGTGCTCCAGCATAGTCGGCGGACTGGTCCCGCCGAGCGCGGCGAGCCGTGCCGACAAAACGCCGTTAAAGCTGGCTTTGCCCGGATGCAGGCTCTTGGTCATATCGCCCGAGGTGAAGAACGTGTTGAGACCGGCCGCCTGTGTGCCGGCAAACCCGAGCGCCATCTGCGTCTTGTCGGAATCCAACCCCATGGCGCGCGCGGCCGCGGCGGCGGCGCCAAACGTGCCGTTGGTCGCGGTCGAATGCCAGAAACGATAATGCGTCGGCATCACCGCCATGCCGACGCGCACCGCCACTTCGTAGCCGGCGACCAGCGCCACGATGGTCGCAGGCCCGTCGAGCTTAAGATCCTCGGCCAGCGCCAAGGCCGGCGGTACGACCACCGAACCGGTATGCAGCAAAGCGCGTTTGTGTGTGTCGTCGAAGTCGGCGGCATTGACCATGGTGCCATTGGCAAGCGCGGCAAGGCTCGCATCGGCACGCGCCCCACCCGCGCCCCAGATGTTGGCGGCGGGACGCGAGCCAAAGCTCAAGGCAAGATCGCGCGCGAGCGCGGCCTTCTCGGGATCGTCGCGCCAGGCGCCGAGCGCGCAGCCAACGGCATCAAGGATGACATCGCTCGCCTTTGCCGTGACCGCGGCGGGCAGCGCCGAGAATTGCAAACCGGCGACGAATTCAGCCAGAGCCCGCGTCGGGCCATTCACAACAGGTGTCATCATCAAGAATCCGGCAGGGCTTCGAAACGAAAAGCATCACCCGCCGGCACGATGGTGCCGCAGGACGGGCTGCAGAAATGCTGCGGCAGCACGAGAGTGCCGGCGCCGGCGTGTTTCTCGATCAAGGCGCGGCGGGTGATACGCGAAGCATCCATGTCTTGGTCCGCGCGCGACGAGATATGCGGATACAGGAACTGCAGCGGATGATGGATGGCGTCGCCCACGAACACGCCCTTGTCGCCATTCGACGCAACGTTCACCAGAACATGCCCTGGCGTATGGCCGTGGCAGGGCTCCAGCGATATGCCGGTATCGAGTTCGTAGTCGTCGTCCACCAGAACCGCCCTCTCCGCCCGTATGATCGGCAACACGCTGTCCTCGAACGCCAGCGCATGCAAGGCGCGGTTGCCCGGCTTCTTCGCATAGGCGGCATTCCAGAAATCGTACTCGCGCCTGGCCATGACGTATTTGGCATTCGGAAAGGTCGGCACCCACTGGCCATCGATCAGCCGGGTATTCCAACCGACATGATCCCAGTGCAAATGGGTGCACATCACGTGTGTCACGTCCTCCGGCTTGACGCCAGCGTCGGCGAGGCCACCCAGATAGTCGCGTTTCCCATTGTCGAACTGCTCACGCTCCGGCCGCGACTTGGCGCAGCACGTATCGATCAGAATGGTGAAGCGGCCGGTCTTGAGCACGAAAGAGTGGAAGCTCATCACGATCTTGCCGTCGGCGGTGATGCGCCCCGGCAGCGCGCGGCGCGCGTCATCGAGCAAGCCTGGCATGAGCGCCGGAAAGAACTCCAGAGCGTCAAACGCAGGGAATTCCAATTCGGTCACGCGGCCGATCGAAAACGCGCCAAGGCGGAAAGGGCGCATCGCCTTTTATCCTTTCGGTATTAGAGGATGTATCGAGGCCAGGATGGTTGGCGCAGAATAGGCCCGATCGGCGCGATGTCGACCCCGTTGGGGGTGGCCCGCTCCACCGCGCGATTGACCTCGCACCACACCTACGCCGCCCGTTTGACCCCGACAGCGGACCTGTTACACCACGCGCCGCAACTCCCAGAACACGCCGGCGACCGAGCCAATGAGCGCCTACAAGTCTGATTTCCTTAATGTTCTCGCCCAGCGCGGGTTCATTCATCAGGTTTCCGAACCTGAGGCGCTCGACGCGCGCGCGGCGAGCGGCCAGATCACCGCCTATATCGGCTTCGACTGCACGGCCGCCTCGCTGCACGTCGGTTCGCTTCTGCCGATCATGATGCTCTACTGGCTGCAGCAGACCGGCCACCGTCCGATCGCGCTGATGGGCGGCGGCACCACGCGCGTCGGCGATCCGTCCGGTAAGGACGAAAGCCGCCGCATCCTCACCGACGAGATCATCAACCAGAACCTCGCCGGCATCCGCGCCATCTTCGGCAAGTTCCTCAAGTTCGAGGGTGCCGGCGGCAATGCCATCATGGCGAACAATGCCGACTGGCTGAACACGCTCAACTACATCGACTTCCTGCGCGACGTTGGCCGCCACTTCTCGGTCAATCGCATGCTGTCGTTCGACTCGGTGAAGATGCGGCTCGATCGCCAGCAGGAACTGTCCTTCCTTGAATTCAATTACATGGTGCTGCAGGCCTACGATTTCGTCGAGCTCTACAAGCGCAGCGGCTGCATCCTGCAGATGGGCGGCTCCGACCAGTGGGGCAATATCGTCAACGGCATCGACCTCGGCCGACGCATGGCGAACGCGCAGCTCTTCGCGCTCACTTCGCCGCTGATCACGACGTCGTCCGGCGCCAAGATGGGCAAGACCGCGGCCGGCGCGGTATGGCTCGATGCCAATCTGAAGAGCCCGTACGACTACTGGCAATACTGGCGCAACACCGAGGACAGCGACGTCGGCCGCTTCCTCAAGCTGTTCACCATCCTCCCGCTCGACGAGATCGCGCGACTATCGGCGCTACAGGGCGCTGAGCTCAACGAAGCAAAGAAGGTGCTGGCGACGGAAGCGACCGCGCTAGTGCATGGCCGCGAGGCCGCCGATCAGGCGCAAGAAACCGCACGCAAGACCTTCGAGGGTGGCGGACTGGCGGAAACGTTGCCGACCATAGAAATCCCGCGCGCGGAATTGGATAGCGGCCTCGGCGTGCTCACCGCCTTTGCCGATAGGACCAAGCTGGTGGCATCGAACGGCGAAGCGCGGCGTCAGATCAAGGCCGGCGGTCTCAAGGTCAACGACGCGACCGTGACCGACGAGAAGATGACTCTGACGCTCAAGGAACTGACGCCGGAAGGCGTGATCAAGCTCTCGCTCGGCAAGAAGAAGCACGTACTGCTGAAGCCCGTGTGATCTTTCACTGCTGCGGCGGCACGAAGTTGCGGTCGAAGCTGCCCGGCGACGGAATGAACTTGCGCAGCAGGCCAGGCGCAATCGCACTCACCGGATTGACCGAGATGCGCGGCGCACTCGGCGGGCCCACCGCCTCGTAGGTAATGCCAAGCAGACCCTCGTTGCTGCCGCCACCGAGGAAGAAGCCGACGATCGGGATTTTGCCGAACATATTGTTGAGGCCGTAGAACGGCACGAACGTACCGCGCAGGTGCACCTCGTCCTTCAGGTAATCGATCTGGCCTTCGATCGTGGCGCCGACCAGCGGCCCGCGCACCACCCCGTCGCGGATCGCCATGCGTCCTGGGAAGCGGGTGAAGTCCGAATGCAATTCGCTGAACTCGACCGCGCCCTTCTGCGGCGTGCCGCCGTTCGGCGCGCCCGACAGCACGCGATCGAGCGCCGGTTCCCCGCGCACCACGAAATTGCTGATGTAGAGATAGCCGATCTGCGGCGACTGCTCCTGCGTCGGCGGGTCCATGGCGAGCCACATGCTGCCGCCGAACATGCGCGGATACGTATCGGTAAATCGGAACAACGAGCCCGCGTCTTCCGTCTCAAAAAAGATAACCTGATGCTGGTCGCGCGCGCGCAGGCGCAGGTCGCCGTTGAGCGACGTGTCGCGGCCGATCTTCGACGACATCGAGAAGGTGCGGATGCGGCCGCCGCGCCGCGTCAGCCGGAGGTCGAGCCCGCGCAGCGTCTCACCATTATGTCCGGCGACGGTGCCGAGCTTGATGTCGAGGTCGACGTCGCTCTGCTTCTGCTTGTTCTTGTCGTGCGTATCGCCGGCAAGCGACGCCTTGACGAAGTTACGTCCGTCATAGAGGTCGCCGCGCATTACGACGCGCAGCGCGTTGTCCGATCCGCGGTCGGCTTTGAGCGTGACCTTGTCGCCATCGGACAGACTGAAGGTCGGGAAGTTAGCCGACAGGATGTCGCCATTGTTGTCGATCTCGATGGCGCCGCGCACCACGGTGCCGCCGGCGTCGATGCTGAGATTGTCGAGCTTCACCGACTTCTCGGTCTTCAGCAGCGAATAGGTCGCGCGCGCCGGCTTGCCGGGAGCTTTCACCCAGCCCGGCAGCAGATTGTCGATCTTCGCGGGGGTAAGGTCGGCTTCGACGTTGAAGCTATCTTCCTTGGCTGCGTTGCCGAACCGGCCGTTGAGCTTGATCGGGATCGACCCGGTGACGCTGGAGCCGAGATCCATGCCGAGCCGGTGGCGCGCCGCCTCATCGACGGTGGCGGTCAGTTTCAACTCTGCGTCCGGTTCGCCCTTCCGCTGGCGCAGTTCGATCGCGGCTGGCGTGCCATTGACCCGCACGTCACCCTTGATCTGATAGCCGTCGCTCGCCGCCGCCACGTGCAGAGTGTTCGCTTCGAGCTTCTGGCCCATCAGCAGCTTGTCGGCGGAGAAATTGATGAGGTCGGCGCCGATGACGTAGCTCGACGAACCTTCCGGGACGTTCTTGCCGATCGGTCCACTGACATTGACCTGCGCCGTGATCGTGCCGCGGCTGGTATTCGGATCGAGCGGAATACCGAAATTGTCGCGCAAGCTCTCGCTCGACAGCAGCGCGGCGGCGCCGGGCACGCCACCATCGACGCGGAACGTGGTGCGGGACGGCGCCGGCTTGAGATGGGTATTGGGGATCTCGAACACCCCGCTGGTGATGCTGAGCTTGCGACCCGGAGTCGCCTCGACCGTGCCGCGGCCGACATCGATGCGCGCGCTGCGGCCGGTGACGCGCACCGTCAGATCGGCATCGCGGATGGCCGGCAGATTTTTGATCGGCTTCAGCGTCGTGCCGCTGGTCTCGATATTGACCGATAATCCGTCATCCGGCGTCGGCGGTCCGTTGGCTTTGAACGCGGCGGCTTGCGCATTGCCGGCAATGACGACGCGCTCGATCATGCCGCCCGACATGTGCTCGACCACCCAGGAGCGCACATCGGTCGCGGTGAAGACGGGCCACAGACGCTTCATCACCGACATGGACATGCGCGTGCCGGCAACGCCGAAGGCGAGATGCGGCTCCGGCGTGGACCAATCGAGGCTTCCGCTCACCGCGACGCCGACATTGTGTGTCGCGCGTGTGTCGATGCGGCCGAAGTCGCCCTGCTCGAGATCGAAGCGTTTGCGCGTCGGATCGATGCGCGCGCGCACGGCGACGCGGTTGAGAGCAAGGCCCTCCCTGTCGGCGCCGGCGCCGAGGATCACCGGATCGATCACCGGATCGCCGCGCATGATGGCGACCTGCCACGCCGTGCTTTGATCGCGCGGCGGCGCCACCATCGCCTGCATGGTGAATTGATTGCCGCCGGAATGCACCTGGAACGGCACGATCATGTTGCCGCGCCGGGAATCCCAATCGAGGCGGAACGCCGCCTGATCGATCTGAATGGTGGCGCGCGGATCGTCGCGGTCGATGATCTTGCCCGCCTCGACGACCACCTCGCCCTGGATCACCAGCGGCGTGCCATCGGGCAGGACGTCGGCACGGACGCTGGCCGAGAGCGGCAGGTCGATATCGATGGCGCCTTCGTTAAGACGCATCGCCAGCATGATGTCGTGCGTCAAAACCTTGCGCGCCTCGATGCCGACCGCGCGCACACCGTCGGTGAGCGGACGCATCGCCGCGCTGATCTGCCACGGACGGTCGCGGTTGTCGGATTCGAGCCGGAAGATGATGCCGCCCTGCGGCGGGCGCGTCAGGCTGGCGTTGATCTGATCGAAGGTCCAGCGCTTGCCGTTGCGGCGGTCGTCGACCGTTAGGTTTCCGCCTTTGAGGCCGAGTTCGCGCAGATCGTGACCGTCGAGGCCGCTGGCGCCGACGCCGTCGAGCCAGGTGAGGAGGCCAGCGAAACCTTGGAAATCGTTGCGCGCCGCTTCCGCCGGGGTGGGCGCTGGCGAGCCGGCCTGCGGCACGGGCGGCGGAGACACCGGCGCCTTTGGCGCAGCGGTGGCGATCGGACGTTTATCGGCGCCGGCGAACACGGTGACGCGTCCGTCGGTTTCGATGCGCACCGCCATTTCGGCGCCGACCAGATTGAGACTCTGCGCGCGCATGTGGCCGGACAACAGGCTCATGCCGGAGAGACCGACTTCCGCCTTGGGCGCGCGTGCCACGACCGTGCCGTCGGCGTCGCTCACCACGATGTCGCGCAGGCGCAGCGAGGTACGGCCCTTCTCGTCGCGCTCGATCTGCGTGCCGCCGACCACCACCGAATGGGCACCGCCGAAATTGTCTTCGATGGCCGCTTTCAGCCAGGGCGTGGCGAGGTCGAGTTCGATCGGTCCGCTCGACAGCCGCCACCAGAGGGCGCCTAGACCGATCGCGACGACCGCGACGGCAATGGCGGTGCCCCAATAGAGCTTGCGCATGATCGGCCGGCGCAGGAACCGTACGGCGCGGCGGCGCCACTGACTCCATTGTTTGCGGCCGACGACGTGCACGATCCGGCGCCGCGCTGGCGCATGGCCGACGGCTGCCGCATGCGCCTGGTGCCGGTGATGATCGTGCTCTCTGCGCGTCATGCCGCTCGTTCAGTGCCTGCGCAGACGGTGCGCGCTGCCCATGTCGGCCCCGCCCTCATAGCGGCGCGCAGTGCGCGGTCGGCCGTCCCCCATGTCCCCTGCCCGTTGCGCCGCTCCGGCGCACATGGCATTGGCGAGCATGAAAGGTCGAAAGCGACGAAAGGAAGGCATATGGGGCGCGAACTCGCCGAGGGCGCCAAGGCGCCCGCGTTCAAGCTCACCCGCGACGATGGGTCGACGGTGGCGCTGAAGGACTTCAAGGGCCGCAAGCTGGTCCTCTATTTCTATCCGAAGGCGGACACGCCGGGCTGCACCAAGGAGGCCATTGCGTTCTCCAAGCTCGGCCCGGCCTTTGCCAAGGCGGGAACCGAAATCCTTGGCGTCTCCGCCGACCCGGTCGCCGCGCAGGGCAAGTTCAAGACCAAGCACAAGCTAAAAATCGCGCTCGCCTCCGACGAGGCCAAATCAATGCTGGAAGCCTACGGGGCCTGGGGCGAGAAAGCGATGTACGGACGCACGTTCATGGGGGTCATCCGCAAGACTTTTCTGATTAACGGTGAAGGCCGCATCGTCCGCGTCTGGCCCAAAGTGCGGGTGGACGGCCATGCCGAGGAGGTCTTGGAGGCCGCACGCGGGGTAACCGCCGGTTAGCCAAGTTCCACGCTAATCGCCTGTTTTACCAACAGAAACGGCTCCCGACCGGACTCTATTTCCGGTTCCTTAACCATATCCGACTGATATCGGTGAGGCTGGTCGTTATACGCCTCGCGGTCGAGGCGGGCCGGCGGGAGCGTCCATGTCGCCGTCTGCCCAAGCTCACCACAGCCATGCCGGACATGGGGCTCCTCATCCGCACGGCCGGACGCAATCGGCCGCCGCCGTCTCCCGGCATGTGCACCGCTCACAAGTCCAGGCGCAGCGCGGCTACACGTTGGTGCATGGCCGCCACCAGGTCCGCATCGGCCCGGTGGCCTTCTGGATCGTGGTCGGAACGCTGGTCGTGATGGGCGCCTGGACCATCGGCACCGGCACCTATTTCGCCTTCTCCAACGACGTGCTCACGCGACTGATCGGCCGGCAGGCCGAGATGCAGTTCGCCTACGAGGACCGCATCGCCGACCTGCGCGCGCAGGTCGACCGCATTACCAGCCGCCAGCTTCTCGACCAGGAGCAGTTCGAGAAGAAACTCAACGCTCTCCTTCAGCGCCAGTCGGCGCTCGAGCACCGCTCGTTGAATCTGCCGGGCGACGTGCCGACCGGCTCGATCAAGCCATCGCGCCCGCCGGCGCAGGCCGAACAGCGGCCACGCCCCTCGCCGATCAGCGATACCGTGATCTTTACAGCGCCGCCGGACCGCGAAGCGCGGCTTGAATCGCGCGAACTGCCGACCTCTGCGACGCGCATCGCCGAACGCAGCAATGCCGGCGGCATGGAAGGCATCCTCGCACGCGTCTCGCTCTCGCTCGACAAGGTCGAGCGCCGGCAGACGGCCGCGCTCACCGATCTCGAAGAGCAAGTGGACAACAAGGCCCGCCGCATGCTCGGCGTGCTCAGCGACCTGGGCCTCGATATCGGCAAGGCCGCGGCGCGCGGGGCGACCGGCGGTCCCTTTGTTCCTGTGAAACCGCCGTCGTCCGGCGCCAGCGCCTTCGAACGGCAGCTCTACCGTATCAACGTCGCGCGCGCGCAGATTGACCGCTACACGCACGCGCTCGTCGCCGTGCCGGTCCGCAAACCGATCTACGGCGAGGTCGACATGAGCTCGCCCTTCGGCATGCGCATGGACCCCTTCATGAAAGGTCCGGCGATTCATACCGGCATCGACCTGCGCGGCGACAAAGGCGATCCGGTGCGCGTCACCGCCAACGGCACCGTCACCATCGCGAGCGCGCAAGGCGGCTACGGCAACATGGTCGAGGTCGACCATGGCAACGGGCTGGCCACGCGCTACGGCCACCTGTCGGCAATCGATGTGAAGGTCGGCCAGGCGGTGCGTTTAGGCCAGACCATCGGCAAGATCGGCTCGACCGGCCGCTCCACCGGCCCGCATCTGCATTACGAGACACGCATCCACGGCGACGCGGTCGATCCGCAGAAGTTTCTGCGTGCGGGCGTGCGCCTCGGTAGCGGCATTCTCGGCAACGCGATTTAGAGCGCGTACCAAATCCAGTTCTGTCAACGCGATTTGCTGAATGCCGCTTTGCGCCGTACGCGACAGCATCGCCGCGAAATGGACGGATGGGCCGGGAAATGCCATCAACCTGATCATCCCGATCAACGAAACCAAAAAAAAAATCAGCTCGGTCCGTGGGTCGTTGGGTAGGAGCCGCCTTCAAAAGTTTGAACCGAAAACTTGTTCGTGGAAGACAAACTACACGATGGCAAGATAAGCCTCGGAGCCGACCACGTGCGGCGCGGCCCAACCTCATCGGTTTCGGTGGGAATGGTTGGCGTGAGGGCGGGGCAATCGGACATTAAAGCGCTCTGCTGACAGGCAACATCAACCGGCCTCACAGGCGACGACGCCTGGGCAAAGCCCGCTGCAGGGAATCGCAGTGAGGATATCCTATCGAAGCTACCAATCTACGTCGGCAAAAAACCGTCGGAACAAACGGCAGCTCGCCAGATGGCTCGTCTACTGGGTTTTGGCCTCGTAGACGACTTTGCCTCCCACCATCGTCAAGACAGGCTTGATGTCTTTGATGTCAGACGCTGGAACGGTGAGGTAATCGCGATCGAGAATGAGAAGATCGGCATACTTCCCGGGCGCCAGCGAGCCGATATTGCTTTCCTGAAACAGAAACGCCGCGTTGTTGCGCGTATGAGCGATAAGCGCCTCTTCCCGCGAAATGCTCTGACGGTTCACCTTCCGCCCGCCGATCATCTCACCGGTCACCGCGAACGAGAGGGTATAGAACGGGTTCGACGGGGTGACCGCAGTCGCGTCCGAGCCAAGGCCCCAGTGAATGCCGGAGTCTTGTGCGCGCCGGAACGGGGGCATATCCCACGCCCTGTCCCCATGCATCTTATGCATCAGCGCACCCTGGATCAGCGGCCGTGAGTGAAGCTGCGCGTTCATCCCAAGCCGCTTCATGCGCTCAAGCTGAACGTCCGTGACCTGGTCGAGATGCGCGAATGACCACCGCAGTCCCTTGATCGGATGCGTCTTGTTCACCTCTTCATAGACATCGAGCATGGCGTCGATGACCGGTTCCATCTCGACGTGCGAATTGAAGTAGATGCCGCGTTCGGCCAGCGCGACGATAAGGCGCTTGAATTCTGCGCTGTCCTGCGGACGCGGCGCAGTCGCCGGACGTAAAAGTTGTGTATAGAGCGGCAGGTAAGCGACCTCGCCCCAGCCGACATTGCCGAAATAATCGTTGCCCTGAAACGGCACCAGTTGCTTCACGTCAGCAATGGCGACGTCGAGCTGGGCAGGCGTCCCCGGCATCCGGATGACGGTGTAAAACGCGCGGATGTTCAGTTCGTTTTTTGCAGCGAGCACTCGATATGGCTCGTAGTGCTTGTCGCCCATGCCGCGGCCGCCGGCATCCAGCCAGGCCGTGAGGCCGAGCGAGTTGAGGTAGCTCACAAGCTGTCGCGTCTGCCCGACCCAGGTGTCGAAATCCTTGTGCGGAATCTTGGCGGCGACGAACGCCACCGCACCCCCGCCGCTGAACAGGCCGCTCGGCTGGCCGCTGGCGTCGCGTTCGATTTTGCCGCCGGGCGGATCGGCCGTCGTCGCGTCGATGCCCGCCGCTTTCAAGCCAGCGGTGTTGAGGACCGTGTGATTGTAGACCGACTGCAGCGCCACCGGATTGTTCGGAGCGAGTGTATCGAGCTCGGCGCGCGTGAACCGTTGCTGGCTGTCGGCGAATTGTTCTTCCGACCAGCCGCCCAAGACAGCGATCCATTCGCCGGCCGGTATTTTGGCAGCACGGTCGGCGAGAAGCTTCACCGCACGCGCGCGCGCGGTTACGCCGTCAAATCGCACCTCGTCGTGCTCGGCGGCACGAATCCAATGCGCATGGTTGTCGATCAGTCCCGGGATGACCGTGCGGCCGGCCAGATCGATGACTTTGGTCTGCGGCCCCTTCAGCCGATCGACGTCGGAAGCGGTGCCCACCGCCACGATGCGCGACCCCTTAATGGCAAGCGCCTGCGCGACGCTGAATCGGTCGTCCACCGTGACGATTTTGCCGTTCGTCAGCAGCAGGTCCGCTGCGTCCTGAGCGAACACAGGAGAGGACAGCAGCGCGAGTCCAGGAACGATAGCGAGACAACACTGGACGATGTGCGACAACAGACCTGACGCGAAACGCATTGAGCCCCCCTTTACAGGCGGAAGAAATTTACGCCTTCTTCGCCCGCGCCGAGTATGCAGAATATTTCAGCGGACACAAAGCGGGCGAAGTGATGATTTCGCTGCGTCTCAACGCCTGCCATCGACCGTGAGCTTCTGAGCGAGCATCTCGTCGACTTCTGCTTTCGTGTAACCAATCTCCGACAGGACCTCCACGCTCTCGCCGCCGAGATAGGGGGCAACCGTCTGTTCACGGCGCAAGCCCGCTGAGAATCTGTTGGGGTTTCTCAACTCGAATTTGGTGCCCTCGACGGGGTGCTCCACCTTTTCGAAAAATCCGACGTCTTCGAGGTGTCCATCGGAGATCAAAGTATCGACAGAATGGACCTGCCCGGCGGGCACGTCGGCCTTTTCGAGAATATCCAGCCACTCGGCCGAGGTTTTTCTCTTCAGGCCTTCCGCGCGGATCGAAAAATACTCGCGGACATTCGCGTAGCGCGCCTTGACGGAGCAGAACCGCGGATCGCTCTTCAACTCTGGGCGGCCGATCGCGTCAAAGAGGCCAAACGCTTGCTGATCGGTATTTGCCGATACGCAGATCCAACCGTCGCTCGTCGCAATCGGCTGCGCCAACGGGTCCAGCACACGACGATCCCCCCAATCGCCGCGAGGCGGCACGAACGTCCTGTCGCCCATATGCTCCACCAAGACGAAGCTTGCGGCATTCTCGAACATCGGCACCTCAACCGTCTGCGCTTCCCCCGTCCTTTCACGATGCAGCAAGGCGGCAAGGATGCACTGAGCGGCAATTAACCCGACGGTGTGGTCCATCATGACCATCGGCACGAACTTCGGTTCGCCGAAAATCCGTGCGTTGCACGACGCCACACCGGACATGCCCTGGATGATTGAATCATAGGCCGGACGCGAGGCGTAGCGTCCTCGGCTCCCGAAGCCCGTGAGATTGCAGACAATGAGCGACGGATGGCGGGTGCGCAGCGCGTCGGCACCGAGGCCGAGCCTATCCAGCGCGGCCGGCCGAATGTTTGTCACGAAAACATCGGCCGTGCCCAGCAGCTTGTGCAGCGCCTCGATGGCCTTGTCCTGCTTGAGATCGAGGACAAGGGACCGCTTGTTGCGGTTGAAGTGCGTGAATTTTCCCGACAGCTCTCCACTCTTGGATGAGCCGCCCATCGTCCGGAGCAGATCGCCGCCCGGAGGCTCGACCTTCACAACATCGGCGCCGAAATCGGCCAGAAAAAGAGTCGCAGTCGGCCCGACAACCACGCTCGTGAGATCGACCACACGAATTCCAGCCAACGGCCCGCCGCTCATGATGATCTTCGCCCCCTCCGGCTAATGCCGTGGATGCTCGCCACGCGAACCGACGGTATCCCAACGGCCGCGTAGCTATTCCACGTCTTCGACCTCGAGCGGCCCGCCGCCGAAGGCCTTCTGCGCCAGCGCCGCCTGCATGAACTCGTCCAGATCGCCGTCCAGCACGCCGCCGGTGTTCGAGGTCTGCACGCCGGTGCGCAGGTCCTTCACCATCTGGTAGGGCTGCAGCACGTAGGAGCGGATCTGGTGACCCCAGCCGACATCGGTCTTGGCCGCTTGCGCAGCTTCGGCCTTGGCCTCGCGCTTCTTCACCTCGATCTCGAACATCTTGGCGCGCAGCATGTCCCAGGCCATGGCGCGGTTGCGGTGCTGCGAGCGGTCCTGCTGGCACTTGACCACGATGCCGGTCGGCTCGTGGATCAGGCGCACCGCGGACTCGGTCTTGTTGACGTGCTGACCGCCGGCGCCGCCGGAGCGCATCACTTCCATGCGCACGTCGCTTTCGTTGATCTCGATCTTGATGCGGTCGTCGACCACCGGGGAGACCACGACGCTGGCGAATGACGTATGCCGGCGCGCGTTGGAATCGAACGGCGAGATGCGCACCAGCCGATGCACGCCATTCTCGTTCTTCAGCCAGCCGTAGGCGTTATGGCCTTTGATCTGAACCGTCGCCGACTTGAGGCCGGCGCTCTCGCCTTCGCTCTCTTCCAGCCAGTCGACCTTGTAGCCGTGCTGCTCCGCCCAGCGCACATACATGCGCATCAACATCGAGGCCCAGTCCTGGCTCTCGGTGCCGCCGGCACCGGCGTGCACTTCGAGATAGCAGTCGTTGGCATCGGCCTCGCCCGAGAGCAGCGCTTCCATTTCGCGCCGCGCCACGTCCACCTTGAGACGTTTAAGCGCCGCTTCGGCCTCTGCGATTGTCGCATCGTCCTTCTCGCTCTCGCCGAGCTCGATCATGGTGAGCTGGTCGTCGAGCTCGCGCTCGACGCGGCCGATGCCGGTGAGGCTGTCCTCCAACGCGTCGCGCTCGCGCATGGTGCGCTGCGCCGTCGCGGAATCGTTCCAGAAATTGGGGTCCTCGGCCGCCTTGTTCAGTTCGGCGAGCCGTTGCGTCGCGGTATCGACGTCAAAGATGCCTCCTCAGCAGTCCGAGCGACTGCTTGATGTCGGCGACAAGGGTCTGAGTTTCCGCGCGCATAAGTCTTTCCATGCCGCCTAAGCGGCGTTGTCCGAGTCAGACCGGGGATTTAGCGGTGCTAAGGCTTCGACGCAACCGCGCTCGCGGCCGCTAGTACAACCCGCCAGTGCCTGACCGCACCGCGCGGTCGGCGTCGGGCGAGACGCCCTGCCCCCACGGACGGCCACCTCCGCCTCCGCCACCACCCTCGCCGCTGCCGTAGCCGACCACCGAATAGCTGTCGGGCGGCGCGGTGCCAGGCTTGAAGGCTTCGAGGATCGCCCGCTCGGTGCCGGGACCGGCGCGCTGGCCGCTCTTCAAGTCGACACGGATAAGCTTGATGCCCGGCGGCACGCGGAACGGCACCGCCGGCTTATCGGCGAGCGCGACCTTCATGAAATCCTTGACGATGGGCGCCGACAGATGCCCGCCGGTGCCGCCGCGGCCGAGATGACGCGGCTTGTCGTAGCCCATGTAGACGCCGACCACGAGGTCGGGTGTATAGCCGATGAACCACGCGTCCTTCTCGTCGTTGGTGGTGCCGGTCTTGCCGGCGACCGGCTTGCCGACCTCTTTCTGGAATCCGGCGCCGCCCGCGGTGCCGCGCAGCACCACGCCCTCCATGATCGAGGTGATCTGGTAGGCGGTCATCGGATCGAGCACCTGCTGGCGGCGATCTATCAGCGAGGGCTCAGGCTGGTCCTGCCACTTCTGCGCATCGCAGCCGATGCATTCGCGTTCGTCGTGCTTGTAGACCGTGTGGCCGTAGCGATCCTGGATGCGGTCGATCAGCGTCGGCTTCACGCGCCGGCCGCCATTGTCGAACATCGCGTAGGCGGTGACCATGCGCAGCAGCGTGGTCTCGCCGGCGCCGAGCGAGAAGGAGAGATACGGCGGCAGATCGTCATAGACGCCGAAGCGCTTGGCGTATTCGGCGATCAGCGGCATGCCGACATCTTGCGCGAGCCGCACCGTCATCACGTTGCGCGAATGCTCGATGCCGTAGCGCAGCGTGGCGGGTCCATTGAAACTGCCTTCGTAGTTCTCCGGACGCCAAACGCCGAGACCCGGCCCCTGATCGATCTCGACCGGCGCATCGAGCACCAAGGTCGAGGGCGTGTAGCCATTGTCGAGGGCGGCGGCGTAGACGATCGGCTTGAACGACGAGCCGGGCTGCCGCAACGCCTGCGTCGCGCGGTTGAACTGGCTCTGGTCGAAGGAGAAACCGCCGACCATCGCCAGCACGCGGCCGGTGTTGGGGTCCTCGACCACCATAGCGCCGGAGACTTCCGGCACCTGATGCAGACGGAAATTGCCTTCGGTCTTGGCCGGCTCGACATAGACCACGTCGCCGGGCGCGACCACCTGCGTGACCTTGGTCACCGCCTTGCCGCCGCTCTTGGCCCACTTCACGCCTTCCAGCGGCAGGATGCCGATCGCGCGTTCCTTGCTGACATAGCCGCCCGGCTCGCGTCCCGGCTGCAGGCCGACACGCGCCGACTGGTCGCTGACCTCCAGCACCACGGCCAGGCGCCACGGCGCGACGTCGGCGAGCGCCTTCACGTCGGCGAGCTTGGTGCCCCAATCGCCGGAGATGTCGATCTTCTGTACCGGCCCGCGCCAGCCTTGCGTCTCGTCATAGTGCACGAGCCCGTCGATCAGCGATTTGCGCGCCAGCACCTGCAGCTTGGGATCGAGCGTGGTGCGGATCGACAGACCGCCTTCGTACAGCTTCTTTTCGCCGTAGCGCTCGTACAGCTCGCGGCGGACCTCTTCGGCGAAATATTCGGCGGCGAAGATGCGCACGCCGGTCGGCTTGGTGGTGACGCCGAGCGGGCTGCGCTTGGCCTTGTCGGCATCCGGCGCCTTGATGAAGCCCGCATCCGCCATGCGGTCGAGCACCCAGTTGCGCCGTTCGATCGCGCGCTCGCGATAGCGGAACGGATGATAGTTGTTCGGCGCCTTCGGCAGCGAGGCGAGATAGGCAACTTCCGGAACGGTCAGTTCGTTGACCGACTTGTCGAAGTAGACAAGCGAGGCGGACGCGATGCCGTAAGCGCCGAGGCCGAGGTAGATTTCGTTCAGATACAGCTCGAGGATTTTCTCTTTGCTGTAGGTGCGTTCAATCTTGAGCGCGAGCAGCGCCTCTTTGATCTTGCGGGTGAAGGTGCGCTCATTGGTGAGCAGGAAGTTCTTGGCGACCTGCTGGGTGATGGTGGACGCGCCCTGCAGCTTTCCGCCGCCACCGAAATTCTGGATATAGACAAAGCCGGCGCGTGCGATGCCGGTGAAATCAAGCCCGCCGTGTTCGTAGAAGTTCTTGTCTTCGGCGGCGAGGAAGCCCGAGATCACCAGCTTCGGCACCGCCTGGATCGGCAGATAGAGCCGCCGCTCGCGCGCGTATTCGGCGACCAACGAACCGTCGGCCGCGTGCACACGCGTGGTGACGGGGGGCTCGTAGTCCTGGAGCTGCGAGTAGTCGGGCAGATCCTTGGAGTAATGCCACAGCAGGCCCGCGGCGGCGGCGACGCCCACCACGAACAGGATGGTGCCGGCCGCGAACAGAAAGCCGAGAAATCTGAGAACGAGCCTCATACGTGCTGCATCCCATCAGCCGCCGGAGATCGGGCCTTAAGTCTATCTGAACCCGTAGCAAAAAGCGGTCGCGCGGTTTTATGTTGAAACTGAGGCCAGCCCTTAACGTTGCGTTTTAAGTGCCGCATTTCCAATCAATTTCCCTTGGGGCCGGTGCCCGCCAGCCGCGGCGCAAAGAAAGTCTCGATCGCCTGCGCCACCGCACCGGCGGTCTTGCCCTGCCAGGCCGCCGAGGTGAGCTGCTTGAGGTCGTCCTTGGTCGACATATAGCCAAGCTCGACCAGCACGGACGGCACGTCCGGCGCCTTGAGCACCTTGAAGCCGGCCGATTTCATCGGATGCTTGTGCAGCTTGGCGGTGGTCTTGAGCTCGCCGACCAGCGTGCGGGCGAATTGGTTCGAATAGGCCTTGGTCTCGCGCTGGGCGAGATCGACCAGGATGCCGGCAACGTCGTCCGGCTCGGCGGTGAGGTCGACACCGGCGATAGCGTCGGCGCGGTTTTCCGCTTCCGCAAGCCGCGCGGCCTCAGCGTCGGAGGCGTTCTCCGACAAGGTATAGACGGTGGCACCCTCGGCGATGCCCTCGCCTTTCGGCACGGCGTCGCAGTGGATCGAGACCAGGAGCGACGCTCCCTGCGAACGCGCGTAGTGCACGCGGTCAGCGAGCGGAATGAAGCTGTCGTCCGAACGCGTCAGGGCGATGCGGTATTTGCCGCTCTTCTCCAGGCGGCTGCGCAGGAGTTGGGCGAACTGCAGCACCAGATCCTTTTCCATCTCGCCGCTTGCCGCCTTGGTGCCGTTGTCGATGCCGCCATGGCCGGGATCGAGCACGACCAGCGGGCGCGGATCGGCAGGCGCCTTGGCGAGCGGCTCGGCGGGCGCTTTGGCGTTGGCGGCGTGGGCGGCGCGGTTCGCTCCCCGGTTTTCTTGCGCGATGGTGCGCAGGAAGCTGGCGCGGTCGGTCGGCACCAGGTCGAGCACCAGGCGCGCCGGCAGGCCATCGGCGGCGTCGATGGCGAAGGCCTTCTCGATACGCGCCGGACTCTTCAGATCGAGCACGATGCGCGAGCCGCCCTGCATAATGAGGCCGTAGCGGAAGGCTTTGACCAACCCGCGCCCCTGCTCGCCCGCCTTGGGCGGCAGCCGGAAGGAAATCTGCGGCAGGTCGATCACCACGCGATAGGGATCGGCCAAAGTGAATGGCACCAGGTCGATCTTGGCTGAAATATCGACCACCACCCGCGTCTGCTTCTCGTCGCCGCCGACCCGGATGTCGCTCGCCTGGGGCAGCGAGTCGGCCGGTTGGCCGGCGACCGGCAGCGATCCGGTCTTTTCGGCGGCCGGCGCAGGCGTTGCCGCCGGCAGCCCGAGGACCAGGCCGGCCAGCGCCGCAGCGGCGATCATGGGTGCGCGAAACGTCACGAATCCTCCCCTTACCAAGCGTTTTAACCCATTCGGAGACGGCCCGGTTAAGGCAAGTTGACCGGAACCGGTGTATTCCTCGCCGGGTGTGGCCGCCGTGCCAAGGCTTTCCCTTGCCAGCGCTGGTTTAGGGCCGTATGTAATGTGTGCTGACGGTTAAGTTCCGGTTGTGCCGCGTTCGGGCCTCCGGCCCGCCGGTCCAGGATCGCCCCCTCGAGGAAGTCGGGCGAACGGACGGCGAAACGAGCCGAAACCCTTGTGAAGGACACCCGGATCAGCAAGCGGCCCTAAAAGCCGCGCGCGTCTAACCGTAAGCGACGAGAAACCTCGGCAGCGCTTCGATCGGCGCGGCCGCAGCGCTACGGGTCGCACATTTCATGCTGCCACTGTTGCAGCAAAGGCAATTCGAGGTCCAACGCTCCCGCGAGGCAATCGCGGGTGCGCGTAAAGTATTGGGCCTCGCGGCGCTTTCCTCTGAAAACGCGCCCCATCCCTTCAACACATATCGGGCCGCCACCCCTGCGCGTGCCATCGCGCCGTCGACGACGCGCGAGCGCGCGGGCGCGGCCGCCCCAGTGAGATTTTCCAATGGCCGACAAAATGCTCATCGACGCGACCCATCCGGAGGAGACCCGGGTGGTCGTCCTGCGCGGCAATCGCGTCGAAGAATTCGACTTCGAGTCCGCTAACCGCAAGCAGCTTCGCGGCAATATCTACCTCGCCAAGGTCACCCGGGTTGAACCGTCGCTACAGGCGGCTTTCGTCGATTACGGCGGCAACCGGCACGGCTTCCTCGCCTTCTCGGAAATCCATCCCGACTACTATCAAATCCCGGTCGCCGACCGTCAGGCGCTGATCGCGGAAGAAGAACGCGCACAACGCGCAGCCGAGGCGGATTACGACAATCGCTCCAGCCGCCGCGGCGGGCGCAATCGCCACCGCCGCTCCGAGCGCAATCGCGACAACAATGACGTGCTGCGCAGCGAGCCGATCGTCGAGCCGCCGACCGAGGGCACGCCGCAAGGCTTCGCCTCCGACACCGGCGAGATGACGCCGGGGCCTGAGGCGCTCGGCGGCCTGCCGCCGGAAGAAGGCGTCGCCACCATGGCGGCCTCCGATCAGCCGCTGGCGGAGACTCCCGCCGCGGCCGAAGCCGCGCCGGTCGCGCCGCCGGCTGAGCCCGCAGCCGAGCATGCTGCGCCCGCCCCCGCAGAAACGCAGAGCGCCGCGCTCCCCGAGCCGGCGCCCGAGCAAGGCACCAACGAGGCCGCGCCGGCGCCAAGCGACTATGCCGCCTCCTCCGAGGAGCAGCCTGCCGCCAACGGCGAGGCCGGCTCCGATCGCAATGGTGAATCTTCCGCCGACACCAACGGTGACGAGGACGACGACGCCGACACCGCGGAAGCCGAGAGCGTTGAATCAGTCGGCGGCGCCGACGCGCTGGAAGAAGCGCAAGAGCGCACCCCGCGCGTGCGTGTGCGCCAGTACAAGATCCAAGAGGTCATCAAGCGCCGGCAGGTCATGCTGGTGCAGGTCGTCAAGGAAGAGCGCGGCTCGAAGGGCGCGGCCCTCACCACCTATCTCTCGCTCGCCGGCCGCTATTCGGTGCTGATGCCGAACACCGCACGCGGCGGCGGCATTTCGCGCAAGATCACCTCGTCGGAAGACCGCTCGCGGCTGAAGGAAATCGCCGGCGAGCTCGACGTGCCGGAGGGCATGGGCGTTATCCTGCGCACCGCCGGCGCCAGCCGCACCAAGACGGAAGTCAAACGCGACTTCGAATACCTGCTGCGGCTGTGGGAGACCGTGCGCGACCTGACGCTGAAGTCCGTGGCGCCCAAGCTCGTCTACGAGGAAGGCTCGCTCACCAAGCGCTCGATCCGCGACCTTTACTCCAAGGACATCGACGAAATCGTCGTTTCCGGCGAGAAGGGCTACGAGGAAGCGCGCGAGTTCATGCGCATGCTGATGCCGAGCCACGCGCGCAACGTGAAGCTCTACAAGGATCCGCAGCCGCTGTTCACGCGCTACGGCATCGAGAGCCAGCTCGACGCGATGTTCTCGCCGACCGTGCAGCTCCGTTCCGGCGGCTACATCGTCATCAACCAGGCCGAAGCGCTGGTCGCCATCGACGTGAACTCCGGCCGCGCCACGCGCGAGCATCACATCGAGGACACCGCCCTCAAGACCAACTGCGAAGCGGCCGAAGAAGTCGCCCGCCAGCTCCGCCTGCGCGATCTCGCCGGCCTTATCGTCATCGACTTCATCGACATGGACGAGGGCCGCAACAACCGCCAGGTCGAGCGGCGTATGAAGGACGCGCTCAAGCACGACCGCGCGCGCATCCAGGTCGGCCGTATCTCGCATTTCGGCCTGTTGGAAATGTCGCGCCAGCGCATCCGCACCTCGGTGCTGGAGAGCTCGACCGAGAAGTGCCCGGTCTGCGGCGGCAGCGGCCACGTGCGCTCGGTCTCGTCGGTGTCGCTGCAGCTTCTGCGCGCCATCGAAGAGATGCTGATCAAGGGCGCCACGCACAGTCTGATCGTGCGCACGCGCTCGGAGGTCGCGCTCTACGTGCTCAACCACAAGCGCGCGCATCTGCGGGCGCTGGAGGAGAGATTCCGCATCACCATCACGATTTCGGCGGACGCGACGGTGTCGGGTCAGGTGTCTTACGTGATCGACCGCGGCGAGCAGGTGCATTCGCCCGACGAGGCACGCGCCATCGCGGCGGCGACAGCGCCGACCGGCCTGTCCGTGCATGCGGATGACGAGGCGCTGGCGCAGGAGGCGGAAGCCGAAGCGGAGGCGGAAGAGGATTTCGTACCCGCCGAACGGCCTGTCGACGAACAGGACGAGGGCGAACCGGCGCTTGCAGAGGGCGGTGTTGAGCCGCAGCAACCGCGCCGCGACGGCGAGCGCGACGGCCGCCGGCGGCGGCGGCGTGGCCGCGGCCGTGGCCGCGGTCGCGACGAGCCGCGCGAGGCTCCGCAGCAGTTCACGCACGAGACCGTGCCCGAACACGCGATCGCGCATGAGGATCACGACGGCGGCTCGCCCGACGAAGAGCGGGGCGAGTCGATGCCGGGCCAGGAAGGCGGACCGCTGGAAGCCGGCGAAACGGCCGAGGGCCGGCGTCGCCGGCGCCGTGGCCGCCGTGGCGGCCGCCGCAACCGTCATCGCAATGGCGAAGGCGGCTACGAGAATGGCAACTCCCGCCCAGGCGAGATGCAAGCCGGCGCGGATTTCCCGCCGGTGAGCGATCAGGACGCGTCTGCCGTGGCTCCGTCTTTCGATCGCGCCCCGGAGCCCGCGCCTTCATATGAAGCGCCAGTCGAGGCCCGTTCGGCTTACGAAGCGCCCGCCGCACCGCCGCCTGCGCCTCCGGCCCCGCCGGCGCCAGCAGCCGAGGTCGTGCCGGCCGAGCCGCCACGTCGCCGCTCCACTATCCGCGAGCCCGCGCCGATCGGCGGCGAAAGCACGCCGGCGCCCTCGCCGACATTGCCGCCGCCGACCCCGGTGATCGTTACCACGGCAAGCGAGGATAGCGGTCAACCGAAGCGCGGCTGGTGGGCGAAGCGTCTGCTGGGCGACAAGAGCTGAGCGAACCGAGCGAGCGCATGATCCCGAAAAGTGGGCACCGGTTTTCGGATAAGATCATGCGCCACTTCTCATGAAGTCGAAGTGGCTCGAAAGCGACGCCAAGGCCGCCATCGATGTCCACGGCAAGGCCGGCGTCGCGCCTGACCTGGCGCTACGCGTCTACTCGACGCAATTGCTGGGGCGCGCCAGCAAGCTCGTGCTGCATGGCGGCGGCAACACTTCGCTGAAGACTAAAGCACGCGACCTTACCGGCGCGGAAATTGACGTGCTCTGCGTCAAAGGCTCCGGCTGGGACATGGGCCAGATCGAGCCCGCCGGCATGCCGGCGGTGCGGCTCGATGCGTTGCGCGCCTTGCGAAAGCGCGACGCCATGAGCGACGACGAGATGGCGCGCGTGCAGCGCGCTTTCCTGATCGATCCGCAGGCGCCTGCGCCGTCGGTCGAGATGCTGCTGCATGCTTTCATGCCGGCGAAATACATCGACCACACGCATGCGACGGCGGTGCTGAGCCTCATCGACCAGAAGGACAGTGCGCCGTTATGCGCGGAAGTCTTCGGCGGACGTCTTGGCTTCGTACCCTACAAGAAGCCCGGCTTCGGGCTCGCCAAGCTTGCCGCTGAAGTCTTTGACAAAAACCCAAAGGTCGAGGGCCTCATCCTCGACAAACACGGCATCTTCACTTTCGGCGACGACGCGCGGCAAGCTTACGAGCGCATGATCGAGTTCGTCACGCTCGCGGAAGCTCGTCTGCAAAAACACCGCAAGGCGGTCTCCACCACGAAAATGCCGGCGCAGGTCGCGCCGCCAAAAGACGTGGCGCCCATCCTGCGCGGCGCCTGCGCCGAGCGCGACGCCTTTGGTGAAGGCGCGCATCGCCGCTTCGTCGTCGATTTCCGTGGCGGCGACGCCGTTCTCGCTTACGTCAACGGCCAGGACCTCGCCCGCTATAGCCGTGGCGTGATTACGCCCGACCACGTCATCCGCACCAAGGCCGCGGCGTTAATCGTGCCGCCGCCGGAAGCGGGCAAGCTCGATGCCTTCAAAGCGTCCGTGCAAGCCGCCGTGCGCACATTCGTCGACGACTATCGCGTTTATTTTGATCGCCACCGGACGCGCGTGCCGACCGCCACGATGCACGATCCTATGCCGCGCGTCGTGCTGGTACCCGGCCTCGGCCTGTTCGGGCTCGGCACCAGCGCCAAGCATGCGCATATCGCTGCCGATATCGCCGAAGCGGCGCTCGAAGGCATCACTGACGCGGAAGCGATCGGCCGCTTCGCCTCGATATCCGACGCCGACATGTTCGACGTCGAATACTGGCCGCTCGAACTCGCCAAGCTCGGCGCGCGCAATCGGCGGCCGCTCGCCGGCCAAGTGGTAGTGGTCACCGGCGGGGCCGGAGCCATCGGCGCGGCGACGGGAAAGGCCTTTGCCGGCGCCGGCGCCGAAGTCGTGTTGCTCGATCTCGACGGCAAAGCCGCTCAGGAGCAGGCCCGAGCAATCAATCGCCACGCGCTGGGCATCGCCTGCGACGTCACCGATACCGCCGCGGTCGCCGCCGCCTTCGATCAGGTGATCATGGCCTTCGGCGGAGTCGACATCGTCGTCTCCAATGCCGGTAGCGCCTGGCAGGGTAAGATCGGCGAGGTCGACGAAGACGTCCTGCGCAAGAGCTTCGAACTGAATTTCTTCGCGCACCAGAAAGTGGCGCAGGCCGCGGTCAAAATCATGCTCAAGCAGGGCACCGGCGGCTGTCTGCTGTTCAACGTGTCCAAGCAGGCCGTGAACCCCGGCGCCAATTTCGGCCCCTACGGCCTGCCCAAGGCGGCAACGCTGTTCCTGGTGCGGCAGTACGCCGTCGACTACGGCGCCGACGGCATCCGCGCCAACGCGGTGAATGCCGACCGCATCCGCTCCGGCCTCGTCACCGAGGACTTCATCAAGAGCCGCGCCGCCGCGCGTGGCGTCTCGGAAGACAAATATATGAAGGACAACCTGCTCGGCCGCGAGGTCACGGCTGACGACGTGGCGCAGGCCTTCCTGGCGCAGGCGCTGGCGCTCAAGACTACCGCCGACGTCACTACCGTCGACGGCGGAAACATCGCCGCCGCCTTGCGCTAACGTGCTATCCTGATTCCAACGACAAACGTCCAAGGAGCAATCGACATGTTGCGAACCCTCGCGGTCGCCAGCCTGCTGCCGGTACTTCTGCTCGCCACCCCGGCCTCAGCGCTGACCAAGGCGCAGAAGATGGAGACCTGCAAGTTCGGCGCCGACGACCAGAAGCTCACCGGCAAGAAGCGCAACGCCTTCATCGCCAAGTGCATGTCCGGCAAAGACGACCCGCGCGGACCGGCGCAGCCGCAAGGCGCGCCGAAGTACTAGCCATGCCGGAAGCCGACAAGACAGGCGAACGCTACCAGGCCGACCAGCCGCAGGCAGCGCCCGGGTTCTTCCTCAAAGGTTCGCACCAGCTCGACTGGGGCATGAAGAACCGCCTCGCCCGCACCTTCAATCCGCAAAGCGGCCGCACGGTCATGCTTGCGATCGACCACGGCTATTTCCAGGGACCGACCGCCGGCCTCGAGCGCATCGATCTGTCCATCGTGCCGCTGCTGCCGCACTGCGACGCGCTGTTTTGTACGCGCGGCATTCTGCGCTCGGTGATCCCGGCCGATTCACAGAAACCGATGGTGCTGCGCGCCAGCGGCGGCCCGTCGATCCTGCGCGACGAACTGTCGGACGAGCAGATCGCCATGGACATGGACGACGCGGTGCGCCTCAACGCGGCCGGCGTCGGCATTCAGGTGTTCATCGGCGGCGAGCACGAGACGCGCTCGATCCACAATATGACGCGGCTGGTGGACGCGGGCCTGCGCGTCGGCATGCCGGTGATGGGCGTCACCGCCGTCGGCAAGGCGATGACGCGCAACGCGCAGTATTTCCGCCTCGCCTGCCGCATGATCGCCGAACTCGGCGCGCAGTACGTGAAGACCTATTACGTCGACGAAGGCTTCGAAACCGTCACCTCCTCCTGCCCGGTGCCGATCGTCATGGCTGGGGGCAAGAAATTGCCCGAACTCGACGCGCTCACCATGGCCTACAACGCCGTCAGCCAGGGCGCAGCCGGCGTCGACATGGGCCGCAACATCTTCCAATCCGACGCGCCCAAGGCGATGATCGCCGCCGTCAACGCCGTGGTGCACCAGAACGTAAAGCCGAAGGATGCCTTCGACCTCTACAATTCGGTCAAAGCCAAAGGCTGAGCTGCCGTTCGTCAACATCGTCAGGGAGGACGTCCATGAAATTGCGTCTCGTCCTATTAAGCGCGATTCCGCTGCTGCTTTTGGCAAACCCCGCCTCGGCGGTTACCAACGCGCAGAAGATGGAAACTTGCAAGTTCGGCGCCGACGATCAGAAGCTCGAAGGCGCCAAGCGCAAAACGTTTATCGCCAAGTGCATGGCGAACAAGAACGACAAACGCGGACCGGCGATCGCTCCGGCCAGCGGCGGTGGCGGCACGTCGCCCCCGCACGGCTCTTATCAGTAAGAGATATCAACTCGCCTTGGCGAGCACGGCCGTGACTTGGTCGCGGCCGTCGCCGCGCTCGCGCGCGAACATCGCGGCGATTTCGGCCGCCGGCTTCGGCGGCGAGAACACATAACCCTGGATCTGCGTGCAGCCGGCGTCGTGCAGCCGCGCAAGCTGCTCGACCGACTCGACGCCTTCCGCCGTGGTCGCCATGCCGAGCGCGCCCGCCAGCGTCACGATGGCGTGGATAATGGCGAGACTCTCGTCGCGCGCGGTCACGTCGTCGATGAAGCTCTTGTCGATCTTGATCTTGTCGAACGGGAAACGGCGCAGATAGCTCAGCGACGAGTAGCCGGTGCCGAAGTCGTCGAGCGCCGTGCGCACACCAAGCGCGCGCAAATTTTGCAGCATACCCGTCGTCGCGCTGTTGCCATCGACGAAGATCGACTCCGTCACCTCCAGTTCCAGCCGGTGCGCCGGCATACCGGCGTCGGCCAGGGCGCTGACAACGCTCGACAACAATTTTTGGCTCTTGAACTGCACGGCGGAGAGGTTCACCGCCACGGTCGTGTCTTCCGGCCATTGGCGCGCAACGCGCAGCGCTTCGCGCAGCACCCATTCGCCGATCGGCTCGATCAGACCTGTGGACTCCGCGACCGGGATGAACTCCGTCGGCGGCACGAATCCCCACTCGGCCGATTTCCAGCGCACCAGCGCTTCGCAACCGGCGATGGTGCCTTTACGCAGATCCATTAGCGGCTGGAAGACGACGAAAAGCTCGCCATTATCAATGGCCGAACGCAGGCCAGTCTCCAGGGCGCGCCGGCGGTGCGCCCAGGCCTCCATTTCCGGCTCGAACATGCGGTAGGTGCCGCCGCCGTCGGCCTTGGCGCTGTAGAGGGCCATGTCGGCCTTCTTCATCATCACGTCGGCGGCCCAGCCATCCTGCGGCGCCGTAGCAATGCCGATGCTGGTGCCGATGGAAATTTCGCCGTGGTCCAGCTTGAACGGCATCTTGAACGCTTCGAGGATCTGGCGCGCCAGGACCATCGCGTCGGCAAGCTGATGCGCGTCCGTTTGCAGGATGGCGAATTCATCGCCGCCGAGCCGCGCGACGATGTCTCGGTCGCGCACGCAAGAGCGGAGGCGGCGGCCGGCGTGCGCCAGCAGCATGTCGCCGACATGATGGCCCAGCGTATCGTTGACCGATTTGAACTGATCGAGATCGAGACAGAGCAGCGCCACCGGCTGCCCCTGTGCGCGCGCCTCGTTGAGCGCGCGCTCGACCCTTTCGTTGAAATACACCCTGTTGGGCAGGCCGGTCACCGTATCGAACCGCGCGAGATGCAGGATGCGCTCGTCCGCGAGCTTCTTGTCGGTCACATCGGCGCCGAAGCCGTGATAGCCGGTCAGCGCACCGGCATTATCGAACAGGGGTTTCGCCGACAGCATCCAGTAACGGCACGCGCCGCCGATCGTCACCGGCAGCGTGACATCGCGGAACGAGCCGCCGCCAGCCATGCGGCGAATGATGTCGGTAAGTTCCGGAGAACGATTTTCCGAGCGGCTGCCGATCACGTCGACAAACTTGCGGCCTTGCAGATCGGACACCGGCTCGCCGGCCGCTTCCGCGAAACGACCCGAGACATTCGTAAGCGCGCCGCCTGCGTCGGTCTCCCACAGCCAGTCGCTGGCGTGCTCCTGGAAATCGGTCAGCAGCAAGCTGATGACCTCACGCTGCGCTTCGAGCTTGAGCTGGTCGCGCAAGTGCGTGAGGAACATATTGCCGTGCGCTGCGATGTTGCGCGACATGAACAGCGCGTAGATCACCAGCAGCAACGCGGTGACTTTGTACGGCGTCCCGTGGGTCGCCGCGAGCGTAAGGATCGCAGCCACCACCATCGACCACATATAAGTGAGCGCCGCGCGCGGAATGGTCGACAAGCAGAAGGCGCCGCCGCAAATCATGCCGACCACCATGACCGCCAGCACCAATTGTTGAATGGTCTCGGCGCCCACAAACAGCGCCAGCGGCGCCGCCCCCCAGGTCGTTCCGAGCAGTGCGGCGTGCAGGATGGATTGACGCGTCGCGCGCGCTGAAGCGCCCTTTGGAGGCGCGTTGCGCTTGAGCCGCCAGGATATCAGCGCCGCAAATGCCTGCAGGCAGACCAATAACCCCCAGAAGACCAGAAAGACATTGGAGCCGCTATTCCAGAACACGTACGCGATGATTGCCGCGTTCAGGACATTCGCGGTCATCGAGAGCGGAACGAGACGTACGATGGCGTTGATTTGCGCGGCGCGCACGCGCCGCTGATCCGCTTCATCGAGATCGTTGAATGTTGTGAAGGTGCCGAACAGAAGCGTCAGCGCCTTTGCGCCGAGCGAACGCCGGCTCACCACTTTCTCGTGCTCTGACATCGGCGTGTGCTGAAAACGGCGCGCTGGAGTCGTTAAAATCGTTGCGCGACCCTGCCAGTTATTCACTAATCAAGCGTGTGAAAAGATCGCTAAAAAAATGTCACCCGAATACTCAACACCGGTGGCAAGGCAGATTGCGCTTTTTTATCACAGCCGATTAACCGGCACATCTTACCGCTCGCGGCGCGAGGTGCGTCGTGGTCGTGCCGTATTCAGGTACGGCTGCCGGAAACTTAGGTGCTCTTTCACGCCCGCAGTTGCGGCCCGCCTACCGCCCGCGACAGACCGACGCGGCGGCCTCGCTTTGATCAGCCGCAATGCATTTTCCGCAAAATCTGCGACAAAAATTCATCATCACACAGGAGGTCGGCCATGCGCTCGCACCTGGTGGGATTTTTCTTAAGCGGTCTGCTGCTGGTCATGCCCGCGTACGCGGACAACCCAGTGCCGAACGTGCAGTTTCAGGAAGTCCTGATCAAGACTTCGCTGATGACGTTCAACGACGCCAATCTGACCGGCAACTACACGGTAATGCACGCCAAAATGGCTAAGCCGTTTCGCGAGCAGCTCACGCCCGACAAAATGAAGCAGGCTTTCAAGAGCTTTGCCGCTCAGGCTGTCGAGATGCGCGGTATCCTCTTGAAGCCACCGGTCGCCACCACCGCCTCGGCAATCGATAAGCGCGGCGCGCTGGTTCTGCGCGGCTATTTCGAAACCGCGCCGAGCCGTGTCATTTACGAGATCGATTTCCTTCCCTCCGAGGGCGAGTGGAAACCGATCATGTTGCACGTCCGCGTGAAGGCGGCGGGCGAGGGATAATCGCGGCCCGCACGATTTCGTTATCGGTCGGTCAATGGAAAGGCATCCCCATGTCACAGCCAGCCATGTCTCAACCCAAAACCGTGTCCACCTGGCGTAAAGTCGTCGCCGCAATTCTCGATTTCATCTTCGTGATGTTCGCCGCCGGATATGCCATCGGCTACATGACCGGCAACCTCACCGCGGAAGGTTTCAAGCTCGAAGGCGCGCCGGCCTTCATCCTGTTCGCGATCATCGTGCTCTACTTCGTGATTTTCTCGCGCTATCTCGGCGGCACGGTGTTCCAGCGCTTGCTGGGCGTCCGCTGACGGGATTGCGTCGCTCACGTCCCGGCTGGCAGAGCGCGTCTTAATCGCTTTGCAGGATGACGTTCTTGACCATCGGATAAATCTGGTTCTGCCAGGTGCGGCCGGAGAAGACGCCGTAATGGCCGACGCCGGCCTGCATGTGGTGGCGCTTGCGGTACGGCCGCAGGCCGCTGCACAGATCATGCGCGGCGAGCGTCTGCCCGACGGCGCAGATGTCGTCCTTCTCCCCTTCCACAGTGAAAAGCATCGTGCGCCTGATCGCAGCCGGCTCGACCTTTTGATTGCGATAAGTCAGCTGGCCGCGCGGCAGCGTGTGCTCCTGAAACACGAGCCGCACCGTCTCGAGATAGAACTCGGCGGTGAGGTCGAGCACCGCGAAATATTCGTCGTAGAAGGCCTTGGTTGCCGCCGCCTTCTCAACCTCACCGGCGGCGAGTTGCGCGTAGAGATCGCGATGCGCCGTCAGATGACGCTCCATATTCATGCTCATGAAGGCGGCGAGTTGCACGAATCCGGGATAGACCTTGCGCCCGCCGCCGGCGTAGCGGCGCGGCACGGCGGCAATCAAGTTCTTCTCGAACCAGTCGATGCCTTTCGACTTGGCGAGCGCGTTCACTTTGGTCGGATTGACACGTGTGTCGATCGGCCCCGCCATCAGCGTCATCGAGCGCGGCGCCGCGATATTATCCTCCTGCGCCATGACGCTTGCCGCAACCAGAGTGGCCACGCACGGCTGGCAGACCGCCACGACGTGCGCGCCCGGGCCGATGTGCTCGAGGAAGCGGATCAGGTGCGCGGTGTAATCGTCGAAGCCGAAGCGCCCGTCACCAACGGCGGCGTCACGCGCGTTGTGCCAATCGGTGATGTAGACATCATGCTCCGGCAGCATGGTGCGCACGGTCGCGCGCAGCAGCGTTGCAAAATGTCCCGACAGCGGCGCGACCAGCAACACGCGCGGCTGCGTCTCCACGATGTCCTTCTTGAAATGCAGCAGCGTGGCAAAGGGCGTTACGTCTGCCGCCTCCTCGATCACCGGCACCTCGCGGTCGCCGACGGTGACGCTGTCGATACCGTAAGGCGGCCGCTCGTGTGTGAGCCCGGCGCGCGCAATCAGCTCATAGGCGGCAGTGAGATTGCGCAGCACCGGCCGCGCCGACCCGTTCGCCAGGCTGCTGAGGTTATTAGCGGCAAAGCTGCCGATTGCCAGATCCCTGGCGGCCCTGCCGGCGAATGCGCGCACCGGGACCATGATGTCCGCGTGCGCCTGATAGGCCTCGTACAACATTCATTTCCTGGCG
>Ga0134124_10000488_pt1 | contig 33639 bp, 23 predicted proteins | sample KB304_FD_96880 | JGI IMG/M metagenome (GOLD analysis project Ga0134124, IMG submission 96880) | Terrestrial soil microbial communities without Nitrogen fertilizer from Kellogg Biological Station, Michigan, USA - KB3-0-4 | ecosystem: Environmental > Terrestrial > Soil > Unclassified ... | reverse complement strand
GGCCCGATCGGAAACAGGCCACCGTCCTGTACGGTGATGATGCCTCCGCCACGCGTCAGGTCGCAGACAGCTTCGCCGGCGTTGCCAGTCACGAACTGCGCCCGGGCCGAGGGGCTCGCGCCAGCCAACGCCGCGAGCGCGAGCAGCGCCGAGCAAACGAACTTGGCCATCGATTCACCCCTGCCGGTCGGTGTGCGTGATGAACGACCCGGACGATTGTGAGCCGTGGCATGAGACAACGGCAAGGCCTTGCGCACCGCGGAGTCCGGTCCTCTCCTGCCCTGCAGCAGTGCGCACTGCAGCCCAGACGACTTGAAGTCATCCTCTGTTTGACCGAACGAGTCGCCCTCCTACGAGCGGCTTGCGCCCCGGCCCGCGATTGGGCATCCTCTGCCGGACAAGAACACGCAGGAGGATGCACATGGCTCTCCAACGTCGGCGGTTGACGGCCGCCTGCCTGTTGCTCTGCGGCGCGCTCCTCGCCGCGTGTTCCAAGGGCCCACAGCCCGGCGCGGTTCTCGACGAGGCGAAGCAGGCGGGCCGCGACGGTGCGTCGTTCAAGCACTCGGCCGACGACTACTTCCACGACATGGACGGCGCGGTCAAGCTCGACGCGACCGAGATCGCCGGCCGCAACATGTGGATCGTCTGGAGCGGCGGCAACGACCGCTTCTGGGACAGCATGAGCGGCTACACCTTCGGCGCGTTCGATCTCCTCAAGATCATCAGCTCGCATCCCTCGCTCGGCTACAACCGCGAGTCGCGCTGGAACACCTTCGGGCTCGTCAACGAGCCGTGCTTCGAGAGCGCGACCGCGGCCGACCCGAAGCGCCGCGGCCTCTGGCTCGACGTCCGCGCCAAGAACTGCGCTCCCGATCCGTTCGAAGACGAGACGAAGTACCCCGGCGTCGCGGTGGGCTCGCGCGGCAAGCCGCTCGGCGACGGCACGACGCAGCCGGTCGGCTCGTTCTACGGCTACGCGACCGGAATCGTCGGCCTGCGCCTGTTTCCCAATCCGGCATTCGACGAGAAGGCCGCCAAGGCGTGGGATCCCGAGCGCTACTACACCGACCCGAGCTACTACAACCGCAGGGACCTCGTCCGGCCGTACCGCGTCGGCATGTCGTGCGGCTTCTGCCACGTCGGGCCGAGCCCGATCCATCCGCCGGCGGATCCCACCCATCCGGAGTACGCGAACCTGAGCTCGTCGGTCGGCGCGCAGTACATGTGGGTCGACCGCCTGTTCATCTTCAATTCCAACCGGCCCGAAGGGCGGACGAACTACATGTACCAGCTCGCCCACACCTTCCGTCCGGGCAGCATGGACACGTCGCTCGTCTCGACCGACGGCATCAACAACCCGCGCACGATGAACGCGGTCTACGCGTTCGCCGCGCGCCTGGGCATGGCCAAGCGGATCGGCGCCGAGAAGCTCGCCGGCGGCGAGCTCGACAACAAGCAGCTCAACGACTTCGTGACGAGCGGGCCGCTGCTCGACTACTGGTCCAAGGCCGACGCGACGGCGAAGACGATGCACGTGCTGAAGGACGGCGCCGACTCGGTGGGCCTCCTCGGCGCGCTCAACCGCGTCTATCTCAACATCGGCCTCTTCAGCGAGGAGTGGCTGCTGCACTTCAACCCGGTGATCGGCGGCAAGGACATCTCGCCGATCAAGATCGCCGATGCGCAGAAGAACTCGGGCTACTGGCAAGCGACCGAGCTCGGAACGCCGGCGACGGCGCTCTTCTTCCTCAAGGCCGCGCAGCCGGATCATTTGAAAGACGCGCCCGGCGGCGCGCAGTACCTGAATGACGATGCGGCCACGGTCGACCGCGGCAAGGTCGTCTTCGCCGACACCTGCGCGCGCTGCCACTCGAGCAAGGGCCCGCCGCCGCCGGCGCCGTATCCGGCGTCGTGCCAGGGTGCGGGCTACCTCGACTGCTTCAAGGCGTACTGGAAACGGACGCAGACCGACGAATTCAAGCAGCAGATGCGAAAGATCGTCCAGGCGCCCGACTTCCTCGACGACAACTACCTCTCGAGCGACGCGCGCATCCCGGTGACGCTCTTGCGCACCAATGCGTGCAGCCCGCTCGCGACGAACGCGCTCGGCGGCAACATCTGGGACAACTTCTCGTCGCAGTCGTACAAGCAGCTGCCCTCGGTCGGCACGGTGACGATGTACGACCCGTTCACCGGCGATCCGATGCCGTACCAGATGCCCGCGGGCGGCCGCGGCTACACCCGCGTGCCGTCGCTGATCGGGCTCTGGTCGACGGGTCCTTACCTGCTCAACAACAGCGTCGGCCCGTTCGACAGCAGCCCGTCGGTCGCGGCGCGCATGAAGGTCTTCGACGCCTCGATCGAGCAGATGCTCTGGCCCGAGAAGCGCGAGCGCGACTCGGTCCTCGGCAACAAGGTCCCGGGCACGATCGACCGCACGACCGAGCGCAGCAAGGTCACGATCCCGAGCGGCTACCTGCCCGAGGCGGCGCGCCCGCTGCAGGGAACCTTGCACCGCTGGGTGCCGTGGCTGGTCGGCGAAGGCGAGGGCATCGAGCTCGGCCCGATCCCGCAGGGGATCCCGGTCGGGCTGCTCTCGAACCTCAAGCTTCGCGCCGAGAGCGACGACCTCGGCGACAAGGCGGCGCACGTGCGCGACATCGGCGACTTCCTCGTCAAGCTCAAGGTCGACCTCGCGACCGCCCCCGCGGGCGCGACCGACGCCGATCTGCGCCAGCGCTTCGCCAACCTGAAGGAGCCGATGATGAAGCTCAGCAAGTGCAAGGACTTCGTCGTCAACCGCGGCCACTACTTCGGCACCGCGGAGTTCAACAAGCAGGAGGGCTTGAGCGCCGACGAGAAGGCGTTCGGCACCGAGCCCGAGCTGAGCGACGCGGACAAGCGTGCCTTGATCGCGTTCCTGAAAACGTTCTGAGCCGCGCGAACGCGCCCCATGGCAGACGGCGCCGAAGGACCCGCGTGGGACTACGTGATCGTCGGCTCGGGCGCAGGCGGCGGAACGCTCGCGGCGCGTCTCGTCGAGGCGGGCGCGAGCGTCTTCCTGATCGAGGCCGGCGGTGATCCGCGTGTGTGCGAGGCCGCGCGAATGCCCGACGACTACGACGTCCCGGCGTTCCATCCCTACGCGTGCGAGAACCCGGCAATGAGCTGGAACTTCCAGGTGCGCCACTACGCGAGCGAGGAGCGCCAGGCGCGCGATCCGAAGTACAGCGCGGGCGAGGGCGTGCTGTATCCGCGCGCCGCGACGCTCGGCGGCTGCACCGCGCACAACGCGATGATCTACATGCCGCCGCACGACTCCGACTGGAACCGGATCGCCGAGCTGACTGGCGACGCGTCGTGGCGCGCGCCGCGGATGCGCCGCTACGCGCGGCGCGTCGAGGACTGCCACCACGCGCCGCTCTGGCGCGCGCTCGCGAAGATCGGCATCGACCCGACCGGGCACGGCTGGGACGGGTGGCTGCGCACCGAGAAGTCGATTCCGCTCGACGCGTTCGGCGACGACGAGCTGGTGCAGTTCCTCCGCGGCACGACGCGCACGTTCGTCCGCGGCCTGAAGACGCCGTTCGCGAGCACGGTCCGGTGGCTGCGCCGCGGCGCCGATCCGAACGCGCGGCCGTGGCGCCTCGGCAGCTTCGAGGGGCTCTGCTACACGCCGCTGACGACCCGCGGCCACCGCCGGGCCGGCAGCCGCGAGCGCGTCCTCGACGCCGCGCACGCGCACCGCGACCGGCTGCACATCGAGCTCGATGCGCTCGCGATGCGTGTCGTCTTCGACGACGCCGGGGTCGCGCGCGGCGTCGCCTATGGCAAGGGAAAGCGCCTCTACCGCGCGCATGCCGAAGCGAGCGACGATCCCGGCGAGGCGCGCGAAGTGCGTGCGCGACGCGAGGTCATCCTGTGCGGCGGCGCGTTCAACACGCCGCAGCTGCTGATGCTCTCGGGGATCGGACCCGCAGCGCATCTGCGCACGCACGGCATCGCGGCGCGCGTCGACCTGCCCGGCGTCGGAGCGAACCTGCAGGACCGCTACGAAGTCGCGCTGACCCATCGCATGCGCCGGCCGTGGCGCGTCCTCGAGGGCGCCACGTTCAAGACCGGCGACCCGCTCTGGCAGCGCTGGAGCGAATCGCGCACCGGCATGTACGGCTCGAACGGCGCTGCGCTCGCGCTGATCGGCAAGTCGGCACCGACGAAGCCCGAGCCCGACCTGTTCTGCATGGCGCTGCTCGCGCGCTTCGAAGGCTACCGGCCGCGCTTTTCCGAGCTGATCGGCGGCCCGGGCGAGATGCTGACGTGGGCGATCCTCAAGGCGCACACCGAGAACCGCGCCGGCACCGTGCGGCTGCGCTCGGCCGATCCGCGCGACGTTCCGCTCGTCAACTTCAGTTACTTCGAGGAAGGCAGCGACGCTGCTGCCGAAGATCTCGCAGCGGTCGTCGCCGGCGTCCGTTTCGTGCGCAGCCTCACCGCGCCGCTGATCGCGAGCGGGCTGATCGCCGAGGAGATCGCTCCCGGCCCCGCGGTCGCGAGCGATGCCCAGATCGCCGACTATGTGCGCAACACCGCGTGGGGCCACCACGCATCGGGCACCTGCGCGATCGGCGCCGACGGCGACGCCGCTGCGGTGCTCGACAGCGCATTTCGCGTCCGGGGGACGCAGCGTCTGCGCGTCGTCGACGCGTCGGTGTTCCCGCGCATCCCGGGCTTCTTCATCGCGAGCGCCGTGTACATGGCGGCCGAGAAGGCCGCCGACGCGATCCTCGACCAAGCGCGCGCCACGGCGCACGAGCGCGCGCAGACGACGCCTTCTTGACCGCGGCCAGACCGCAAGGAGCCATCCATGGCCTACGACGCCAACCAGCTGATGTCGATGTCGCAAGCCGAGCTCGACGACCTCTTTCGAGCCAGCCCGGCGGGGCCGATCCCGAGCGGCAGCGCCACGGGCACGGCGATCATCGCGCCCGGAACCAAGTACACCGGCGCCATCGCGCAGGTCATCAACCATTTCGGCTGGCAAGGGAAGGTCTTCGATGCCGAGCGCGGCTACCTGAAGAACAAGATCCTCGCCTTCGGCGTCGAGGCGATCGTCGCCAAGGTCTACAAGGCGCCGAGCTGGCTCGACAACAAGGAGTGCATCGTCCTCGACTACTCCGACACCTCGCTCGTCGCCCACTACATCCGCGACGAGATCCGCCTCATCGGACCGGGCTTCTATCTCGGCAAGGTCTACTGGGCCAAGGACCGCCTGATCGACTTCTGCCTGCAGTTCTGAGCATGACGCCGCAGGACCACTTCATGGTGGTCGCGCCGGTCGCCGCCGGCAAGGAGCCGGCGCTGCGCGCGCTGCTGGCGGCGATGAACTCGGCGCCGGGCATCGCCGATCCGCGCAACGCGCTCGTTCCGTTCGGCGCGTTCGAGCAGCTGCACTTCGCGCGGCTGGTCGTGCTCGACGACGCGCTGCAGGTCGACATGAAGGTCTACGGCGTCGAGCCCGCGCGCTTGCCGACGGTTCTCGTCTTCATCGGCGACTGCGACGGCGCCGCCGACGACGCGCTCGCCGATCTCGCAAAGCGCGCTGGCCCCGGGCTGGCGCGCATCTTCGGCCACTGCGAAGGCTTCGCCGACGGCACCGATGTGCTCGCCTGGCTGCGCGCCCGCGACCGTCGCGCCGCGGCGAGCTTCGTCAACTGGGTCGGGCGAAGCGTCCGCCAGGTCCGCGAGGAGAGTGCGCTGCAGCGGGCGCTGTCGGCGCGGGTGCCGCGCCAGGCGCTCGCGACCCCCGCCGATGTGCAGCGCGTCCGCGGCGAACTGGTCGACTATGTCGCCGCCGAGGTGCGGGCCGGACGGCTCGCGCTGACGCCGCCCGAGCGGACTCCGCTCGACTGGCAGCTGCGCAAGCTCGCCCACCTGATCGCGGTGCCGCTCGTCACCATCGCCGCGCTTCCGTTCCTGATCGTGCTCGCGCCGTTCCTTGTCTGGCGGCTGCGCAACCTCGAGACGAGCGACCCCGAGGTCTGCCCGCGGCCGCGCGCCGCCGACCTCGAGGCCCTCATCGAGCTCGAGGATCGCGACACGACCAACCAGTACACCGCGCTCGGCGCCGTCAAGCCGGGCCGCTTCAGGCGGTGGCTGCTGACCGTGCTCCTCGCGTTCACCGAGTACGCGTGCCGGCACGTCTACACGCGCGGCTTTCTCGCCCGGGTGCAGACGATCCATTTCGCGCACTGGTTCTTCTTCGACGACAAGACGCGCGTCGTCTTCGTCAGCAACTACGACGGCAGCCACCAGGGCTACATGGACGACTTCATCAACAAGGTCGGCTGGGGGCTGAACGTGCTCTTCAGCAACGGCGTCGGCTGGCCACGCACGCGCTGGCTCGTCTTCGGCGGCTCGCGCATCGAGCAGTCGTTCAAGTACTTCCAGCGGCGACATCAGGTGCCGACGCAGGTCTGGTACAAGGCCTACCCCGGCCTGGCGCTGGTCGAGATGAAGAGGAACCACCGCATCCGCGAAGGCCTCGAGCGGCCGGCGATGAGCGATGCCGATGCGCTCGCATGGCTGAGGTTGCTGTGAGCAGCGCGCTTCCGGTCGACCTCGACGACATCCAGGGGCTCGTCCGCTTCGGCTACAAACATCACACCGAAGCGTCGTTCGTGTTGCTGCGGGTCAAGGATCGCGATGCCGCGCGGCGCTGGCTCGCAAGCGTTCCCGTGAGCTCGGCGGTGACGATCGAGCCGCTGCCAGAGTTCGCGATCCAGGTCGCGCTCACCGCCGACGGCATGCGCGCGCTCGGCATCGACGATGCGGTCGTCGACGGATTCGCCGCCGAGTTCGTCGTCGGCATGGGCAACGATGCCAACCGCGCGCGCCGCCTCGGCGACGTCGGCGCCAACGATCCCTCGCGCTGGCAGTGGGGCGCCGGCGATCGCGTTCCGCACGTCGCGGTGCTGCTCTACGCGATGCCAGGCAGGCTCGCCGTCCTGCAGCAGGCGATCGAGTCCCAGTGCCAGGCGGGATTCGAGCGGATGGCATGCCTGGCGACGAGCGATCTCGACGGCATCGAGCCGTTCGGCTTCACCGATGGCATCTCGCAGCCGTTGCTCGACTGGGAACGCAAGCGCGCGGCGCGCGATGCGGAGCGCACCGAGTACTCGAACCTGTGCTGTCTCGGTGAAGTCCTGCTCGGCTATCCGAACGAATACGGCGGCTACACCGACCGGCCGCTGCTCGATCGCGCCGCTGCGGGCCCGATGCTGCCGAGCGCCGAGGACGCGCCCGACCGCGCCGACCTCGGCAGGAACGGCAGCTATCTGGTGCTGCGCCAGCTGCGCCAGGACGTGCACGGCTTCTGGCGATTCGTCGACCTGCAGGCGGGCGGCGACGCCGTTCGGCGCGAGCAGCTCGCGAGCGCGATGGTCGGTCGCAAGCGCGACGGCACTCCGCTGATCGTCCCCGCGATCGAGAAGATCGAGGGCGGCGGCGACCCCAAGGATCTCAACGCATTCACCTACCGCTCCGACCGCGACGGCCTCTCCTGTCCGCTCGGCGCGCACATTCGGCGCAGCAATCCGCGCAACGCCGACCTGCCGCCGGGCCCGAGCGGATGGATCTCCTGGGCCAAGCGCACCCTCGGCTTCGACGCCGACGCTCTAGCCCACGACCTCGTCGCATCGACGCGCTTTCACCGGCTGCTGCGCCGCGGCCGCGAGTACGGGCCCGGGGTGACGATCGAACAGGCGCTCGGCCAACCGGGCGGCAACAGCAACGATCCCGGCCTGCACTTCATCTGTCTCGGCGCCAACATCGCGCGCCAGTTCGAGTTCGTGCAGAACGCGTGGGCGATGGGCGTCCACTTCGACGGCGTCGCCAACGAAAGCGATCCGCTGCTCGGGACGCGCGCGGCCGGCGTCGACGGCGCCTCCACCGACGGCTTCTCGCTGCCGCGCGCCGACGGGCCCGACGAGCGCATCGCTGCGCTGCCGCAGTTCGTCACGGTGCTCGGCGGCGCCTACTTCTTCCTGCCCGGCGTGCGCGCACTGCGCTGGCTCGCCGGCACGCCACGGGAGGCGTCGCCATGAACTCGAACGTCAGCCGACCGGTGCCGCCGGCGAACACCGGCTCGAGGCTGCTCGACGCGCTCGCCGACGCGATGCTCGCGATCCTCCAGCTCGAGCGCCGCTTCGATCCGTTCGTGCGGCCGCTGCTCGACCCCATCTTTCGCGATCCGCTCGCTCGCTTGGTCACCTTCCTCATCAATGCGCGCCGCGTCGACGAGAAGCTCGCGCTCGCCGAGGAGCGGCCGTTCCCGGGCGAAGAGCAGTTCATCGACTCGATCATCACGAGCTTCCAGCAGCAGATGCGCGGCTTGTGGAAGCCCGGCGGGTTCGAGCGCGGCGGCAACACCAAGACGCAGGGGATCGTGCGCGCCGAGTTCATCGTCCACGAGGGTCTGCCCGCGGAGTTCCGGCACGGCATCTTCGCCGAGCCGAAGACGTACCGCGCCTGGGTGCGCTTCTCGGGCCCGGGCCCCTACATCACGCCCGACATCGACGACGTCGGCTTCATGAGCATCAGCATCAAGCTGCTCGGCGTGCCCGGCCCGAAGCTGATGGAGGAGGAGAAATTCACCCAGGACATGTTCGGCGTCTCGACGCCGACCTTCGTCACTCCCGACGTTCGCGCCAACGCGCAGCTGCAGGTCGAAAGCCTGAAGAACGCGTCGATCTTCTACTTTCTCAACCTCCACCGGCCGCACGTGCTCGACGGCATCATGCAGGCGCTCTGGCTGAAGACGCAGACGAGCCCCTTCGAAGCGCCGTACTTCAGCTGCGTGCCGTACCTGCTCGGCGACGGCCAGGCGATGGTGTATTCGGTGTGGCCGAAGACGAGCCGGCGCACGCCGATCCCGAACCTGCCGTTTCGCCCGCCCGACGACTACCTGCGGGCCGCGATGGTGAAGTCCCTCGACGCCGGCGATGTCGAGCTCGACTTTCGCGTCCAGCGCCAGACCGATCCGCACCTGATGCCGATCGAGGATGCGTCGGTCCTCTGGCCGGAGCGGCTGTCGCCGCGCGTCTCGGTCGCGACCTTGCGCATCCCGCGCCAGAAGTTCGATTCACCGGCGCAGCTGGAATTCGCCAAGCGTCTCTCGTACAACCCCTGGCACTCGATCGCCGAGCACCGCCCGCTCGGCAACCAGAGCCGGGCGCGGCGCCGCATGTATCTCGCGCTCTCGACGCTGCGCCACGAGATGAACAACGTGCCGCACTACGAGCCGACCGGCGACGAGGTGTTCGACCCGGCCTAGCCGGGTGCCCTCACTTCGCGGTGCGTGCCTTCTGCGCGAGCTGCTCGACGACCTGGAGCGAGCGCTCCTGCGATCCCGCCGTGCTTGGCGAAGTCATCCAGCGCCCGGCGACGACGAACATCGGCACGCTGTCGACCTTGTAGTCGGCAACCATTTTCTTGGCGCGCGTCACCGAGGTCGCGACCGAGAACGACTTGAACGCGGCGAGGAACTTGGCGGCGTCGACGCCGTTCTTGCCGAGGTAGGCGGCGATGTTCTCGCCGGTGTCGAGGCGCTGCCGCTCGATGTGTATGCCGCGGAAGATCTTCAGCTGCGCGTCCTTGACGGCGCCGATCGTCTCGAGCGCGTAGTACGCGTGCATGAAGTTGTCGGCGTTCATCAGGAACGGCACCGGGACGCGGCGAAACGCGATTTCGGGCGGCGTCTGCTTCTCCCACGCCTCGAGCGTCGGCTCGAACGCGCTGCAGTGCGGGCACGCGTACGAGAAGAACTCGAGCACCTCGACCTTGCCGGGCGGCGCGTTGGTCGGCTGCGGCGTATCGACCTTGGTGAAATCCTTGCCTTCGACCGGGGCGCTGCCCTGCGCCGCGGCGGGAACGAAGGGGACGGAACCGGCGACGCCGGCGACGAGGAAGGCGGTGGAGAGCTGACGTCGGTTCATGTTCATGGAAGAGGCAACGGTTGAAGGCGGATTCGGGCCGACACGGCGAGTTCCCGGCGACGGCCGGGCGGCGGCCGGGTGCCGACGGGCGGCGGGCTCAACGCGGCTGCACCTTGACGCGGATCGCCGCGACCGGCGTGCCGCTGTCGCGCAGGCGCTGCTTCAGGTTGGGGACGAGCTGGCGCAGCTTGGCCGCGACCGCGGCATTGCTGCACAGAAGCGACCAGCCTTCGTCGTCGACCGGCCCGGCGCTCACCTGCGCCGCCAGCCCGAGCGGCAGGGCCGGAGCGACGGCGTCGTAGAGCGTGTTGGACAGGCGCAGCCGCTCCGAGAGCCGCCCGAGCGGGGCGCTCTCGCGCAGCGCCTGGGCGATCGGCATCGCCGCGGCAGGCTGGGCGGGCTTGGCTGGCACCGCTCCAGTCTAGCCGGGAGCTCGGCTGATAAAATCGAAGGTTCTTTCGCGCCGAGCGTTCAGCTCTCGCTTGCATTGCCTCCGCCCGGCCGCACCTCGACCTTTCGGCTCCCGATCCGGCACGCGCTTCCGATGGCCCGCCGACCGGGCGCCACCCAACACGGCTTCTTCGACCTCCGCCCATGTTGCCCAAGCTTCTCACCTCGATCTTCGGCAGCCGCAACGACCGGCTGCTGAAGCAGTACCGGCACGTCGTGCAGAAGGTCAACGCCTTCGAGCCCGCGTACGAGCAGCTGAGCGACACCGAGCTGCGCGCCAAGACCGAAGAGTTCCGCAGCCGCCACGCCAAGGGCGAGGCGCTCGACGCGCTGCTCCCGGAGGCGTTCGCCGCGGTGCGCGAGGCGAGCAAGCGGACGCTGAAGATGCGCCACTTCGACGTCCAGCTGATCGGCGGCATGGTGCTGCACGCCGGCAAGATCGCCGAGATGCGCACCGGCGAGGGCAAGACGCTCGTCGCGACGCTGCCGGTCTACCTCAACTCGCTCGCTGGCAAGGGCGTCCACGTCGTCACCGTCAACGACTACCTCGCCCGTCGCGACGCCGAGTGGATGGGCAAGCTCTACAACTTCCTGGGCCTCAGCGTCGGCGTCAACCTGCCGCAGATGGCCAAGGAGGACAAGCAGACCGCGTACGCCGCCGACGTGACCTACGGCACCAACAACGAGTTCGGCTTCGACTACCTGCGCGACAACATGGTGCAAGACGTCGTCGACCGCGTCGCCCGGGGCCTCAGCTACGCGATCGTCGACGAGGTCGACTCGATCCTGATCGACGAGGCGCGCACGCCCCTCATCATCAGCGGCCAGGCCGAGGACCACACCGAGCTCTACGTTCGCATCAACGCTGTCGTGCCGAAGCTGAAGAAGCAGATCGGCGAGCTCGACATCCGCACCGGCGAGGGCGTGATCGATCCGGGCGACTTCACCGTCGACGAGAAGACGCACCAGGTCTTTCTCACCGAGGAGGGCCACGAGAACGCCGAGCAGCTGCTGCGCGACGCCGGTCTCCTGGTCGAAGGCGCGAGCCTGTACGACCCGGCCAACATCACGCTGATGCACCACGTCTACGCGGCGCTGCGCGCGCGCCACCTCTACCATCGCGACCAGCACTACGTCGTGCAGAAGGGCGAGGACGGCAAGCCCGAGGTGATCATCGTCGACGAGTTCACCGGGCGCCTCATGGTCGGCCGGCGCTGGAGCGACGGCCTGCACCAGGCGGTCGAGGCGAAGGAGGGCGTGCCGATCCAGAGCGAGAACCAGACGCTCGCGTCGATCACGTTCCAGAACTACTTCCGCATGTACGGCAAGCTCTCCGGAATGACCGGCACCGCCGACACCGAGGCGTACGAGTTTCAGGAGATCTACGGCCTCGAGACCGTCGTCATCCCGCCGAATCTGCCGACGATCCGCAAGGACGAGACGGACCTCGTCTACAAGACCGCGACCGAGAAGTTCAACGCCGTCATCGACGACATCCGCGACTGCCACACGCGCGGCCAGCCGGTGCTCGTCGGCACGACCTCGATCGAGAACTCCGAGCTGATCTCGGAACTGCTCAAGAAGGCCAAGCTCCCGCACCAGGTGCTCAACGCCAAGCAGCACGCGATGGAGGCGGGCATCGTCGCCCAGGCCGGGCGGCCGGGCGTGATCACGATCGCGACCAACATGGCAGGGCGGGGCACCGACATCGTCCTCGGCGGCAACGTCGAGAACCAGATCAAGATCATCGACGCCGACGAGGCCATTCCCGCCGAGGAGAAGCGCGCGCGCGCGCAGCAGCTGCACGACGAGTGGCAGAGCCTGCACGACGCCGTCAAGGCGCAGGGAGGCCTGCGCATCGTCGCGACCGAGCGCCACGAGAGCCGCCGGATCGACAACCAGCTGCGCGGCCGCTCGGGCCGGCAAGGCGACCCGGGCTCGTCGCGCTTCTATCTGAGCCTCGACGACTCGCTGATGCGCATCTTCGCCGGCGACCGCGTCCGCGCGATCATGGACCGCCTCAAGATGCCCGAGGGCGAGGCGATCGAGTCGGGCCTCGTCACCCGCTCGATCGAGGGCGCGCAGCGCAAGGTCGAGGCGCGCAACTTCGACATTCGCAAGCAACTCCTCGAGTACGACGACGTCGCCAACGACCAGCGCAAGGTCATCTACCAGCAGCGCAACGACATCCTCGAGGCGCCGAGCCTGAGCGCGCAGATCGCCAACCTGCGCAGGAGCACGATGGAAGACGTCGTGCGGACCTACGTGCCGGCCGAGAGCGTCGAGGAGCAATGGGACCTGAAGACGCTCGAGAAGGTGCTGAGCGACGAATGGCAGCTCACCGTGCCGCTCGCAGCGATGGTCGAGAACAGCGACACCGTGACCGACGAGGACATCGTCGAGAAGGTGCAGCAGGCGGCCGACGAGCTCTTCGACGGCAAGGTCGCGCGCGTCGGCGTCGAGCAGTTCACGCCGTTCATGCGGATGATCCTGCTGCAGTCGATCGATCACCACTGGCGCGACCACCTCGCCTCGCTCGACTACCTGCGCCAAGGCATCCACCTGCGGGGCTACGCGCAGAAGAACCCGAAGCAGGAGTACAAGCGCGAGGCATTCGAGCTCTTCTCGCAGATGCTCGACGTCGTCAAGATGGACGTCACCCGCATCCTGATGAGCGTGCGCATCCAGAGCGAGGAGGAGGTCCGCGAGGCGGCGCTCGCGATCGAAGAGCGCGCCGAGAACATCTCCAACGTCACCTACACGCACCCCAACGACGACGGCAGCGTCTCCGAAGAGCGCGAGGCGCAGGCGGCGCAGCAGGCCGCGCAGGCCGCGATGGGCGCGGTGGCGGCGGCGATGGCGTCGTCGAAGGCGGCGACGGCGATGCCGGGCGGCATCCCCAAGGTGGGGCGCAACGAGCCTTGCCCGTGCGGGAGCGGGAAGAAGTACAAGCAGTGCCACGGAAGACTCGCGTAGGTCTTGGTCCGGCGAATATCGATCAGGTTCGTTGCTGTCGCGGCAACGCTCTGGAGTGCAAGGGCGAAACGCGCCATCAAAACTACTGACCTTCGACATTGACGCCCCAGCGAGAAGCGACTAGCGTCTTCTCGCCGTCCCACGGCGGTCGAGCAACTAGGGAGTTGAGATGAGGCGATGGGCGAAGGTGGGCCTAATTTGCGCAGGTGTAGCCGCGGGCGGTCTAGGCATCTTCTTTGTGGCTTCCTCGACGACGCTCAAGTGCCATCTCGACAACGCTGCCTACTGCTCGGGAAACAAGTGCGATCTGACCATCAAGGTCGCCAGTTGCGCCGATGACGGAAGCGGAATCTCCATCAGGCAGCTGAACGTCTTCCTCGATCCAAATACCCTCCACCTGTGCGAAGCGAAGAAGATCACTTGGACGATCGACACCGATCCACAGAACCCGACCTACGTTTTCGCGGAGAACGGCATCGAGTTCAACGATGCCAGTCACAATAAGTCTGCCGATCCGGCTGACCTACCGCCCGACGAGAAGGCCAAGGACAAGGTTACCTACACCTGGCACTTCAAGCACAAGCATTTCGGGGACTCGGTCTACTTTCCGTACACGATCAACGTGGTCAAGGCCAATAACACTGCCTGCGCATCCAAAGACCCGCGGATCAGCAGCGAGTGACGCTGGCGTGGCTTTTCAAGAGTTGCTCTTCGGCGCGGGTGAGGGCAAGCCTCAGATCGAAAACGACGGCGTCACCGCCGAGGCGCTCGGCGATCTCGCGAGCCACTTCCAAGTCTGTGAGGGCCTGCGAACGATCGCCATTAAGAAGATGAGCCTCGGCGCTCGCGCATTGCAAGAGCGCCAAACTCAGCTCGTCCTTTACGGACAGTAGCACATCCTTCCCTCTATCCAGCTGTCGGCGGCCCTCGCGCGGATGACCCTGCCGCGTCAAGAGCAAACCGAGGTATCCGAGAGTTTGGCCTTGCAATCGCTGGTCTCCCAGTACCTCCGCTATCGCCAGTGCTGCGGTGAAGTGTTGACCCGCGGTTGATCGCTCGGTCGCGCCTTCCACGAGACCGAGGTTGCACAGCACGATTGCTTCCAATCGAGCGTGGCCGATTTCCCGAGCCACCTGCAGCGAATTCCCCAACATCGAACGAGCTTCCTCGCTCTCACCTTGCACATGCCTCAGCAGGCCTAGGTTGCAGAGCGTGTCGCCCTCCCACTGTCGATTGCCGAGTTCTCGGGCGACAACCAGACCTGCCTCGTAGGCTGCTCGCGCCTTCGCTATCTCGCCTTGGCTGTAGTAGACATTGCCGAGATTGCCGAGGACACCGCCCTCCCATCGGCGATTGTCGATTTGTCGAGCCACGGCAAGCGCTTGCTCATAGTCGTTAAGCGCCGCGTCCATTCGGCCCATGTAGTCGTGCAGCGTGCCGAGACCGTTCAGGAGCTCGCACTCAAGAGTCTTGTCTCCGATCGTGCGAGCAAGGGTCAATCCGGCTTTGAGGTCGAGCGCCGCCTCGTCGCTTCGACCCAAATTCGCCTTCAGCGAGCCAAGCTTGCTCAGGGCTTCTCCTTCGCAGCGACGATCAGACGTGTCGCGCGCTGCCGTCAAAGCCGTCTCGAAGCTAGCTCGCGCCTCGCTGATTCGCCCAAGAGCCTTCGACGCTCGACCCTTGATGATTTGCACGCTGGCAACGATGGAGATCGGCAACCCTGGCATGGAGAGAACCAGCGATGCAAGCTCGACACCGAGCCTGAACGGGCCGCGAAGCTCCAGTACAGCCCAGCCGAGTGCAAGCGTTCTGAAGGCAGTGGTGCAATCGCCTCGCTGGGATGCACGCCGACAAGCGCTCGCGAGATTGTCCAACTCAACGCTGGCGCGTGCAGTCACTTCGTGCTCGCTCAGCCCTCCGTAATAGATCCCGTGTCGAAGCTCGGTGTTCAAGCTTGTCGAAGGTCCACTGCCTTCGAAACGGTTCTCGGCGCGCAGGTGTTGTGCCGCGTACTCCTGAACGCTTTGAAGCAGGTCGAAGCGATCGTCGGCCGTGCGTCGGACGAAAGACTTGTCGACGAGAGATTGAACCAAGTCCATTGGCGGTGTGGAGTGACTGTCCGGCGTCACGACCACTGCCTCAGCCGCCTCGAGACTGAATCCTCCTTCGAAGACCGAAAGTTGCGCGAGCGCGGATTTCTCCGGCGTAGACAAGAGCTCCCACGACCAATCGAGCGTCGCACGCAAGGTGACTTGGCGATCGAGTCGGCCACCGCGCATCGCTAGCACGGTGAACCGCTCGTTCATCCGGTCGAGGAGCATTCTGGGCGAGAGCACGCGCGATCGCGCGGCTGCCAGCTCGATCGCCAACGGAAGACCGTCGAGCAACGTTACCAGGCGGCTGATCGCTGCTTTGTCGCTCAGGCTTGACGTAGGGTTGCTTGATGTTGCGGCGGCGCGCCCGGCGAACAAGCGACAGCCTTCGTCTTCCGTCATGGGTGTCAAGACCAAAGCCTGCTCGCCGGCGATGCCCAGCACTTCACGGCTCGTGACGATGAACTTGGCTTGCGGTGCTCTCTCCAGCCAGACGCCGATCGTGGCTTCCGCGTGACGCGCAACCTGCTCAAACGTGTCGAGGAGAACCAGGCAAGCGCCGCGTGCTGCAATCGCCGAGGCGATTTGTTGGACGGGGTCTGATTTGCCGAGCGGCACATCGAGCGCTTGCGCAACCGCATAAACGATCCCGTCGAGTCCCCGCGCAGTAGACAAATCGCAAAACCATGCCCCACCGGGATAGTCGCCGAGCCATGTCGTCGCGTGTCGCAGCACCATGCGGGTTTTGCCGATCCCGCCGATTCCCAGCACCGTGACGAGCCGTGTCGGTCCTTCCAACAAGGTTGCAAGCGTTTGCAACGCTTCGGCGCGACCGATGAAAGCGTCTCGCTCGGCAGGCAGGTTGTTCGGGATCTTGCGTGCAGGAACCCACGCGTCGGTCGTTCGGACGACTCGATACGCCTTGGCCGAGTCGGATGGCGGCTCGAACGAGGCGTCGGCTTCGTCCACCTGAAGGATCTCCAACGGCTCTGTCAGACCCTTCAGGCGCCAATGGCCATGACTCTTGATCGTCAGCCCCGCGCCCGCACCACCCAGCGCCTGAACGGCCGACGCGGTGAGCAAGGTCTGCCCGCCCAGAGCAGCGCTCATGACTCGAGCTACGACTGGCAGTGCAACGCCATCGACCTCGAACGCGGGGGCGCCGCGCACCTTGTCGGTATCGGTGTTCTCCCGCAGCGACACCTCACCGACGTGCAAGCCTACGCGCGCCTTCAGACGCGCGCTGATCGTTCGAAGCGCTTGGTGATACGCGACAGCGAAGGCCACTCCGTCCCTCGGGTTTCGGAACAGGACGAGAAAGCCGTCGCTCCGCGCGATCTCCTGCCCGCCCCAGACGACCATGAGCTCTCGCGCAGTGCGATCGTGAGCTTTCCAAAGGGCGGCCATCGCGCCGTCCCCGAGCTCGTCGTTGAGCTGGGTGCTATCGACCACGTCGGTGAGAAGCAAGGTCAACATCGATTCGAGCGCGGAGCGCGGCGCAGGTCATCCATGCTAGTCGCACTAATCTCCGGCCGCGTTTCCGCGCCGAGGACGACGCTCTAACGCAGTCGTTCCATGAGTCTCAAGCGTTCCTGTCGATCGACCGGAAGAACGGATGGTTGCTTGCGAATCGTCAGGATCAGCGCCAGCGCGTAGTCTTGTACGCGATAGTCGTATCGTCGGTATTCGGCATAGTCCTCCGATCCCCAAACGGCAGCCGGCCGGTTATCGGCGAGAAGCGGCTTGAGCTCGGTCACCGCGGCTTCGCCTTCATCGATCAATGCTTGCGCGGCTTCCTCCCAACGAAGGTGAGGAAGTCCGAATGCATTGAAGTAGCGGCTGTTTTTCAAAGCGTCGATCAATACATCTACCTTGAACGACGGATCTTTTCGGCGATAAAGCTCCGGTGCTGTTCGACGCAAAGCGAGAAGGCCGAGAAGGCTAGAGCGATCGCGTGCGACCAAGGAGTCGCTTAGATCCTGCAAATAGTTGGGCGCATCTTTACGCCTCAGTGCTTCGGAGAATGTCAATGAATTGAAGGGCTCTCGTCCTTTGAGCGAGTCGTCGGCCAGTGCCCTCGCGAGCTCTGGCACGGTCAACTTCTTGAGCTGCTCAGTCGTCTGCAGTCGCCTCAGTTGAGCTTGCGCGGCGACAGAATCGCCCTGTTGAACGACGGCCGGCGTGCGGTCATTGGGTTGCGAGGTTGCACAACCCGGCATCAGCGCGGCGATCATCACCAATTCGAGACGGCGAACACGAGGTGGCATCGCTGGCCTCTTACGGTTCGAGGCGCGTCATCAAAGGGAACTGTGTTCGATTGAGCTGCTGCGCCTGAACGTTCCATTGGGTCACAGCCAAATCAAACATGTCGCGCTGCCAATTGACACCGATCTTGCCGAAGGGACCAAGCACGACAGGCGGTTGACCAACGGCGAAAGAGAAATTCCAGTAGTGATACCCAAGCAGTCTATCCACGCATGCCGATTGGCCGTCGATCGAAACTGGTACGCTGACTGCCTCGAACGAGGCACGGTCGGGCCAAACGACTGGCTGGTCGGTCAGGGTCGCGGCCGCGATGTTGCTGCCGGGAACGACTCTCTCGGCAACAAACGAGCCGTCGTCGTTGCGGCCGTAGTGACCGAATGTCCTGTTCGCGATCCGGTCCACAGCCCATCCGTCCAAGTCGAGTGAAGTTTGAGCGCTTACGATGCGGTCCTGTTGTTCGCTGTGCGGCTGCATGTACGCACCTGAATCGATATCGATGATCCTGATCACCTGCACATAGGCATTCGCGCTCGAATTGCATGCCGCCGAGCAGAGTGGCGGGTGAAAGCTGAAAGCCACCGTGATGTCCACCCCGCGTACGTCCGCCTCCGGCGTACCGGTGAAGGTGAAAGTTCCGCAGGGAGTGGTGGGCGTCTCAGGCAGGCTTGGACAAGGTGTGCCCACCGTGCCGCATGCCATCAAGCCTGGCGTCAACAAGACTCCCAGCAAGGCGATCAGGCGAGATCTGCGTGATGACATCACTGTGCGTGCTCCGCTGTGTGCGTTCATCCTAGGTCCCTTGCCGTCCGCCGGCAATCGATAAGGGGAGCTTTCCCTTCGATTTGACGATGACCGTGGGCGTGTGCGATGTAACCCTCTCGACAACCAAGCCGCTGCGGGTCATCATTTAGACCTCAAGAGGAGTCATGCACATGGGCAATTCCCGGCTACGCACGGTGGCTGTCGCCATCTTCGTTTTGTCTGGCTGTGCGCCGACCGCGCCCTTGAAAACCTCTCCCGGGCCGAACCGAGCGTTCTTTACGCAATCCAATCAGACCTGCTTGCCCGAGCGGCCAGTCACGCTCAACCAGTTCAACAAGAGCGGTAGCACCGCGACGATCGAGGTCAACCCCGGCCAGCGGGAATTTCCGCGCACGGGGGCTGGCATCCGTTGGCAGTTCAGCGGTAATTCCCTCTCGTTCACGTACGACGGAATCAATTTCGCGAAGCAGCAGCAACAACCCGCCGGACCAGTGGCTTCCGGTTACGGCAAGGATGCCACCGAGTTCGTGGTTTGCTTCGGCGACACGTCGAGCATGCCAAACACCACTTGGCGCTACAACATCAAGTTCTTCGAGAACAGCAACCCGTCGGTCGTGTGGTTGTGCGATCCCACGCTGGTCAATTCCGGAGGGGAATCTGGTGGGCGTGAGACGGTGACTTGCAAGCAGACGAATTGATAGCGCCTCTAAGGCGCGTGGCGAACCTGACTCAACAGCGTTCTGCAGTGCTTGAGTGCCCGACCTAGTTCGGAATCGGCCTCAACCTCTACCAGTTCGGTTGCGATCGACTCGGCCGCGGCTAGCGCTCTAGATGCGGCCGGGTAGCTGCCTCTTAGGTGTTCCGCCTCACTGCGGGCGCACAGAAGAATCCCTAGGCTGACCCGATCATCGACGCTGCGAAGCAGTGCTTCGCCGGCACTCAGCTCGGCGAAAGCGGACGTGAAGTCACGCCTCCGAGCCCGGATCAGTGCCCCATAGCCCAGGAACTGTCCCTCTGCTCGCCGATCGCCGCCCTGACGTGCCAAGTCGAGCGCAGCTTCGATCGACGTCAGCGCCCTGGCCTGATCCCCTAGAGCATCGGCAACTAGTCCGAGATTGCAAAGAATCGTCGCCTGTGCGAGCAAGTGCCCCGTCTCCCTCGAGGCCTGCAGAGCCGATTCGAGCTCCATCTCGGCCTCCTCGAGGCGACCTTCGGAAAGGTGCAGGAGGCCCAAGTTGCAACGCGTGTTGGCTTCCCATTGTCGATTGCCGAATTCGCCGGCGATCGATGCGGCTTCTTCATAGAGTTGGCGCGCCTCCTTTAGGTGGCCCTGGTTGGCGTGGAATTGGCCCAGGTTGCCCGCCGAGCCGCCTTCCCAGTGACGATCGCCTGTGGCGCGAGCCAAGCGCAGTGCGGTTTCGTAATGCTCCCGGGCCTCGCGCAATCGACCGCGGGCCTCACAGAATTGGCCAAGTGCGTTGCGAAGCGAGCACTCTCGCGAAGGGTCCGGGATCGACAACCTGAGCTTCAATGCGCGATCGAACGAAGAGGCGGCTTCTTCCAACGCACCGGCGCGCGCTTGCAGCTCGCCCATGTACTTGAGTGCGCGCGCCTCCAGCCCCACCTCGTCGGCAGCACGGGCACGGCGGACTGCAGATCTCAACGCGTCCAGTGCTTCTTCACCCCTGCCGCAGACGAGCAGAGCGGCACCGGCAACAAAGTCCGCCTCTGCCCGCGCGCGGCCCTGGCAGTTGCTCATTGCCCGCACGGAGCTTGAGAGCTCGATTGCGAGGCGATACGGGCCTCTCATCTCGATTGCGCTCCATGCGCCGTTGAGCGTTCGTGCGGCAGCGTCAGCATCTTCGCTCGCGATCGAGCGGCGACACGCGACGACCAGATTCTCCAGCTCGACGATCGATTTCTGCGCATGGAAGATAGGCCCCTCACGCGCGAAGTACATTGCGTGGCGCTTCTCCGCGAGTTGCCCGCAATCGGGGCCACTGCCGTGAAACGCACCCGGCGTCCGCAGCTGTTCGCTCGCGTAATCACGCACGCTTTCGATGAGGTCGAACCGGTCAGACGACACAAGACGGACGAAACTGTTGTCCGTCAACGCCTCCACCACATCCGTGATCGCTGAGACGTCCGCGTCGAGGGAGTCGTCGAGCACGCGTGCAGCGGATTCGATGGTGAACCCACCGTGAAAGACGGAGAGATGAGCCAAGGAGGCCTTCTGCAATTCAGGCAGCAGCTCCCACGACCAGTCGAACGTGGCGCGGAGGGTGGATTGACGGAGGATGCGCCCGGTGCGCGACTTCAACAGGTCGAAACGACGGTGCATGCGCGACAGCATCGTTGCAGGCGACATGACGCCGATGCGTGCCGCGGCCAGTTCGATTGCCAAGGGGAGCCCGTCGAGGGTGTCGACCAGCTCTCGGATGGATGAGAGTGCCTCGACGTCAGGGCGGTAACTATGTCGAACCGCGGACGCACGATCGAGAAACAGCGCGGAAGCGTCGCCGGTCGGAAGCGGATCCAAGTCCAGCAACCGTTCGCCTTCGATGCCCAATCGTGCGCGAGTCGTCACGAGGAACTGAACCTCGTCGGAAGCTCGCAGCCACCGACCGATCGTGTCTTCAGCAGCATGGACCACTTGCTCGAAGTTGTCGGCGATCAGCAGGCATCGTCCGCGCGCGGCAATGACGTGGCCGAGCTGTTCCACCGGGTCGCCACGACCCAGCGTCACCCCCAAGCCGAGCGCCGTTGCGAACGCGACGGCGTCAACACTGCGAGCCTGCGAGAAATCGCAGAAATAGACGCCGCCAGGGTACTCGCCCAGGCTGACGCGACCGTAGCGGCGCGCCAAGCGTGTCTTGCCTGTGCCGCCCATCCCATGCACGGAAACGACGCGGGCTCCTCCGTCGAACAGAGCGGCGAGGTCGGCGAGCACTTGGACGCGTCCGACGAAGGTGTCTCGTTCCGCCGTGACATTGGTCGGGATCTCGCGGACGGGAGCCCATACACCGTCTCGCGCCCTCGTGACCCGGTAGGCCTTCGGGCTGTCGGACGGGACGACGATTGACGCGCTCGCGTCGACTTCATAGACATCGACGGGTTCGGCGATACCCTTCAAACGCCAAAATCCGCGGGTCTGGCAGCGGGAACGCATCTCTGTCCCGAGGGCCTCGCGACCAGCCGCGCTGATGAGCGTTTGTCCGCCAGCAGCGATCGCCATGAGACGAGAAGCCACGACGACTGCGAAGCCGTCGACCTCGACGGCTTTCGCACCGTACGCAATGTCCTCAGGTGCGTTGCGTCTCAATATCACGGGGCCGACGTGAATGCCGGCGCGTGCTGCAAACGGCATGTCAAGGCGCGACAGCGCCTCGTGATAGGCGGCGGCGTATGCGACGGCGTCGGCCACGTCTTCGAATAGCAAAAAGAGGCCGTCCGATTTGTCGATCTCCACACCGCGCCATACCCGCAGAAGATCTCGCGCGACGCGATCGTGCACGGCCCATTGCTGCGCCATCGCCGCCTCACCCATCGCCGCGGTGAGCTGGGTGCTGTCGACCACATCGGTAAAGAGCAAGGCGCGGATTTCAGTCATAAGCTTCTCGCTCATGCCCAAACACGCAACCGGCTATCGCTGCAAGGACAGCGCCGCTATGCCTCTCCGCAGGACGCCTGCGCCATTGACGGGCATCTCAGACTACTGCGGCTCGCTGGCCGCGTGGAACGCCGGCAGACCAGGAAACTTGCAGAAGACCGCTACCCTTTTCACAGCGGTCGCTTCTCCTAGGCGCTCGGAGCCGTGCCGTAGGCCTCCGAATGGCTACGGATATCGAGCTGAAAGCCTCGTAGATGCGCACGCCACGCCGCCGAGGGGCCTTCTCACTGAGCAAGTGCTCAGATGCGCTTGCCGCGTCGGATAGACACCCAAGCTGCCAGCCATACGAGGCGTTCCACATCGTCCTGGCTGTGTGAGCACTCTTTCGCAGATGACCCATGACGTTCATGTCCCCTTGCGAACTCCGGACGCAGTGTGCGCCGGCGCCGCGGCGATGTCGAGAGGCAACTGAGAACGTCCGGCGGCGACGGAGCCTCCTCCGTCGTGGCGCTGCGCTCCGAGGGGTCGCAGTACGAGAGAACAGCCGCAATACGAAGATTTTTCCTAGGATGCGGGAACAATCGCGTGTAGAACATGATGCTGTTAACTCGAAAGCTCAAGATGACCGACCTTCGTACGTTGCTTGGTCACCTGTTTCTGGTCGGTGCGTCGCTGTCGCTTGCCCTAAGCGCCGCGGCCGCGGACAACCCGAACCAAGCGGTCATCGATCAAGCCGAGGCGGCCAAGGCTGTTGCCGAGGCGCAAACTGCGGCGGCGAACGCACAAAAGGCACAGTACGAAGCGCAGGCCGCAGCGTTGAAAGCGAAATTCGGTGACATACCTGATTCGGGTTATGGTGGGACAGCGACTGCTGCCGCCGGCGCTGGCAATGCCGAGGCGAGCCTTCTTGGCGCAAAGGCACTTCAAGCCATCGCCGCACGGATAGCAGCGGAGGTATGCCTCGCTGTAAGCGCACAGGCTGGCGCTTGCTCCGCGCCGACGTCCGGCGCTGGCTCGAGCACCGCTGGAGCGCCCGCAGCTGCGCCGGTGATTGACGCGCAGCCGATAGTGGCTGCTGCGGCCGCCGCGAGTGCACCGTCGATCCTGGTCTTTGGCGCGACAACCGTGCCTGACTTCCAAGCGTTGACGGCGTTCAAGGCGCAATACGCCTTCCTTGAGGGGGTCTTCAATCGCGCTACCACGGCTGCTCCTCCGGGCGACGTCTCCGCACGCGTGACCACGTTTCTTGCGCCGGTCGCGGCTATCGGCCTCGGCCTGGACGCGATCAACAAGCTGCTTGCGTTCGCAAAAACTGACTACACGTTTGCGGCCCTGGAAGTCACGGGCACCGATGCGATGCTGCTAACGGCCGTTGCACATGAGCTCCCGAGCCGAGTCGCCACGGTGCAATTTCCGGCCGTGTACTCAGCGGACATCGTCAATTCAGTAAATCTGGTGTTCGACCAGATCACCAAGGTTTATGACCTGGGCGTACAGGCACGCCAGAACCAACGCGCCTACGAAGCAGCGCAGGTGCAAGCGGAAAAGGAGCTTGCGGCCGACCCGAACAACCCGAAAAAGAAGGAACAGGTGGCCAAATGCAAGGAAGGCGCGGCGATTTGGAAAAATGTCGCGGAGACTTTCGAAGCCTGGAGCAAGCAGGGCACCACCGCCGACGACAAAGGCAACGTACCCTTAGCCAACGTCATCCGGCAAGGTTCCGTTAAGCAGAAGCTGGACGCCGGTGCGTTCATGTTGGTGCTGCAGGTCTACAAATCGGCCGGCACTAGCTACGCGAAGAAAAATCTCTGGTCATCCTTGGGAGCAAATCCGTTCTACGTCATGGGAGGTGTCGTCGCTGGCTTCACACTGTTCCAGGGCGCGGAAGGCAAGGTCATCGCTTCAGGCGTGATCCCGTGGCACGGCGGCTACTACTCTGTCAGTGAGATTCAGAGCGTCGTCAACAAGTAGTCCGATCTAGAGGCTCGCCGGCGGCCGTCTGGATTAAAGGGTTCGAGTTCACGCGCCAAAGATTGCGGCGGCGTTTTTCGACGGACTGCCGCGAAGTCGAGCTGGCCAACGCTTCAGTGTTGCCGCACTCCAGCTGAGCGGCGTGAGGGCTTTGCCCGCGGTGAATCTTTGCGACTCGACCAAAGCGCTCATAGTCGCTCGCCGTGGTCGCCCGAGCGGAGCCACCTTTTGACTTGTATCAGGGCCAACGCAATTGACCCCCCGCTGGAGCCCTCGCTGCGTTGGCTGCGCGCTGCTCTTGCATGTTGCAAGTCCGCGAGTCTGCGCTGTCCGCCTGGGCTGCACTTTGAATCGAGCACACGCATGTTCGACAGCATGCCCCGCGCTGTCGACGTCGGCCATGAAAGTCAGGTTCACCGCGGCCACCTCGTTCGCCTACACGTTCGTCGACGCCGCCGGAGGACACTGACGTCGACCGTGGCTATTCGGCGCTGATGCCGGGAATCATCTCGGCGAAGACGCGCAGCGTGTCGACGGTGTCAAACAGCGGCTCCTTGTCTTTCTGGGTCCTCGTTGTAGGCGAGGGCTGGCCCTTTGCCTATCGCTCGCGCTCGAGTTTGGGCCCGTTGGCGGCAGCCATCGCTCTAGCGAGCGTGGCTTCCAAAATCGTCGATCGGACCGGCTTCTCACTGAACGTAAGGTCGTATCGCTTCACCGCATCGGCGATATCCACTTCCTCCACCACGCCCGCAATCACCTGCCCCGTCAACACGACGATTGGCGACTTCGGGTCCTTCTCGCGCAGCGCCGCGATTAGCTTGAGCACGCTGGTGTCACCCACGATCCAGTCGATCACATACCCGTCGTACTTCTGCGCCGCCGCACTCGCAAGCAGGTCGGCAATCTTGTAGAACGGCCGCGCGTCGTAGCCGCTCGCGTCGAAGTGGGCGCAGATCGAGTTGGTGAGGTCCTCGTCGTCGTCGAGGATGGCGATGACCTTGCGCGTGGCGTCGGCGGGGCGCGCTTCGATCTTCTCGATCCGGTAGACGACGTCCTCCGTCGCCTCGCTCGCGGGGATTGCCGACCAGCCGGCCGACGTGCGGATGGCGACGACAGGCCCGGCCGAGTGCCGATCGACCTCGTCGCCCAGCCAGATTCGGCATGGCATCGCGGTCGGGCCGACATTCATGGTGCCGGAGACCGCCGCGCCGGGCTGCGTCGCCGCAACGACATCGGCCAAGGTCTCGCCGAACAGCGCCGCGACCTTCGCGAGGTCTTCGAGCGTCCACGGCGAAGCGCCCGTCATCCGCCGATGCGCCTGCGAGTACGACAGCCCCATCGCATCGGCGAGCCACGCGGACTGGCGGTATTTCGGCAGCCCGTGGCGCTCCATCAGAGCGCGAACGCACGCAACCGCGAGCGACGAGGGCGCGTTTTCGTTGACGTCCGGTCTCGGCGCACCGGCGACGGTCATCGGGTTTTCACCAACCTTCCAAAGTTGTCGCAAATCGCTAGGATCATCGCAAACAACGCCACAAGAAACGGAAACCTGATCGCCTCATGACAGTTTCAAGCAACTAGCGACGGTTTTTCGCGCATTTTGCGCCTGCAGCGCGGCCGTCGCACTCAGACGAACCCGGGAGACCTCTATGAACGTCCTCGTGATCGACGACCATCCGCTGATCCTGCACGCGATGCGATCCGTTGTTCAGCAGCTCGCAGAGCGGGTCGAAGTTGTCACCGTGACCGGCTCGCAGGCCGCCCGCGATGCGCTGAGCGCAGGCGCCGAATTCGACCTGGCGCTGCTCGACCTGCAACTCGGGTACGACGACGGCTTCGCCCTGCTCGAGGAGCTTCGCACGACTTACCCCGCGATGCCGATCGTCGTCGTCGCCGCGTCCGACTTTCGCGACGACGTCATGCGCGCGATCGACCTCGGCGCGATGGGCTTCGTTCCCAAGTGCTCGAGCAACGAGGTCCTCGTCTCAGCGCTCGAGATGGTGCTCTCGGGCGGCATCTACCTGCCGCCCTCGGTGATGCGATCGGGACCGCAGCACCGCCCTGCGGGTCAACGCAGTGCACTGCCGCACTGGGACGATCGCCTCGACAGCGATCGCGCCGCCGCGACCGTCGCGGCGCTCGACCTGACGCCTCGGCAGAAGGAGGTTCTCGCGCTGCTGCTCCGCGGACAGTCGAACAAGCTCATCGCGCGCGCGCTCAACCTTTCGGTCGAAACGATCAAGGACCACGTCGCCGCCGTGTTGCGAACACTCAACGTCAGCTCGCGGACGCAGGCTGTCGTCGCGGTCAGCCAGATGTCGCGGCCTGGCGCGGCGCCTTCGTGGCGGCAGCCGCACCACCCCGCGATCCGGTCCTGATGCGCGACTGCCCGCTTGCGACCGACGCAGGCGAGTGACGAAAATGAGTCCGACGGACTGAACCTTGCGGACTCATCGGATGATCATCGTCACTGGCACGATCCACGCTCGCCTCGACACCCTCGACGAGCTGCGCCGCCTGAGCCTCGAGCACGTCGCCCGTTCGCGCGCCGAGCCGGGCTGCCTCGAGCACGGCGTCGCCGCCGACGTCAACGACAGTCTGCGGCTCGTGTTCTTCGAGCGCTGGGCCGACCGTGACGCGCTGCTCGCGCACTTCCGCGTGCCGGCGTCACGCGAGTTCGGAGCGCAGGTCGCGCGGTTGGCCGCGCGCCCGCCCGAGCTCCACGTCTACGACGCCGGCGTCGGCGAGATCGCGCTGCGCTGACCTGCGGCAGCAGCGGTCGCTGCCTTCGGCACCCCAAGCCGCGCGCGGTGCCGCGCGATCTGTGCGCGCACCTGCTCGGGCGCCGTCCCGCCGAGCACGTTGCGCGACGCGAGCGAGCCCTTGAGCGTCAGCACGCCCTGCACGTCGGCGCCGATCGCGGGGTGGAACGTCTGCAGCACCGAGAGCGGCAGCTCGCCCAGGCCCACGTTCTCGGCCATCGCGTGCTTGACGACCTTGGCCACCGCCTCGTGCGCGTCGCGAAACGGCACGCCCTTGTAGACGAGCGCGTCGGCGAGGTCGGTCGCGGTCGCGTAGCCGAGCTTGGTCGCGCGCTCCATCGCCTCGGCCTTGACGCTGATGCCGGGGATCATCTCGGCGAAGACGCGCAGCGTGTCCTTCACCGTATCGACGGTGTCGAACAGCGGCTCCTTGTCTTCCTGGTTGTCCTTGTTGTAGGCGAGCGGCTGGCCCTTCATCAGCACGATGAGCGCCATCAGATGGCCGACGACGCGCCCGGTCTTGCCGCGCGCGAGCTCGGGGACGTCGGGGTTCTTCTTCTGCGGCATGATCGACGAGCCGGTGCAGAAGCGGTCGGCGAGCTCGATGAAGCCGACGCTCTGGTTCGACCACAGCACGAGCTCTTCGCTGAGGCGCGAGACGTGCACCATCGCCAGGCTCGCCGCTGAGGCGAACTCGATCGCGAAGTCGCGGTCGCTGACGGCGTCGATGCTGTTCTGGCAGACGCCTTCCATGCGCAGCGCCTTCGCCACCGCCTCGCGGTCGAGCGGAAAGCTCGTTCCCGCGAGCGCGGCGGCGCCGAGCGGCAGCCGGTTGGTGCGCGAGCGGACCTCGCCCATCCGCTCGGCGTCGCGCGCGAACATCTCGACGTACGCGAGCAGGTGGTGCGCGAACGAGACCGGCTGCGCGACCTGCAGGTGCGTGAAGCCGGGCAAGATGGTCTCGGTGTGCTGCGCTGCGAGCTCGACGAGCGCGCGCTGCACGTCGCCGAGCAGCACGCCGATCGCCTCGATCTCCTCGCGCAGCCACAGCCGCACGTCGGTCGCGACCTGGTCGTTGCGCGAGCGGCCGGTGTGCAGCTTCTTGCCGGCGTCGCCGGCGAGCTCGACCAGGCGCGCCTCAATGTTGAGGTGGACGTCCTCGAGATCGACCCTCCACTCGAACGTCTTCTTCTCGATCTCTTCGGTGATCTGCGCCATGCCGCGGCGGATCGCGGCGAGGTCGGCTGCGGTGACGACACCGCGGTCGGCGAGCATCGCCGCGTGCGCGAGGCTGCCCTCGATGTCGGCGCGCCAGAGGCGTTGGTCGAACGCGACGCTGGCCGTGTAACGCTTCACGAGCTCGCTCGTCGGCTCCGAAAAGCGCGCCGACCAGGCCTCGGATTTCTTCTCGAACTGGTTCGCGGACATGAAAAGCCAGGTGTTTCGGGGTTGCCCGAGCGTGCGCATCGCACGGATTGCGGGCGCCCGGGGCGCCGCAGCACCCCACGGCGGGGCACCGCTTGGCGACAATCCCGGAATGTGCAACCTCAGGATGTGCGCGATTCTATCGGCGGCGTCTCGCCACCGATGAGCTTCGACATGGCCGCTCCCGCCCCGGGCGGCACGACGCCGCGCACGACCGGCTTCGGCAACACCGTCTTCGACGTTGTCGTGCCGGCGCAAGCGGCGCATCGCGGCCCGGAATCGGCGTTCGACGTCTGCCACGTCGGCGTCGTGCTGCGGGCGCTCGTCTTCGTGCACGGCGTGATGGCGATCGGCATGGTCTTCGGTGCCACCGGCTTCGCGTCGTGGACGACGCTCACGGCCGCCGGCGCGAGCGTCGCGCTGCCCGCCGTGCTGCTCTGGCTCCTCGTCGTCTGCGGCCTCAAGGCGCAGCTCGCACGTGCGCCGCTGACCGCGCAATGGGCGACCGTCGTCGCGCTCGGTGCCGTTTCGGCGTTCGGCGCTTCGCGGCTGATCGCGCTGCTGCTTCCCGAAGTTCCCGGCGGCAGCGGCTTCGGCGCGCTGCGCGGCCCCGGCCCGGCGCTCGCCGGTGCGGCGATGGCCGCGGCGATCTTTCTCTGGCTGCGATTGATGGCCAAGGCGACGCTGCCGGCCGAGACGACGGCGCGCCTGGCCGAGCTGCAGTCGCGCATCCGCCCACACTTCCTCTTCAACACGCTCAACACCGCGCTAGCGCTGGTGCGCCTCGACCCCGGCAAGGCCGAGGGCGTCCTCGAGGACCTCGCCGAGCTGTTCCGCGTCGCGATCGCCGAGAGCACCGAGTCGGTGTCGCTCGGCGAAGAGGTCGATCTTGCGCGCCGCTACCTCGACATCGAGCAGATCCGTTTCGGCAGCCGGTTGCACGTCGCGTGGGAGCTCGACCCGCAGGCCGCGTCGGCTCGGGTGCCGCCGCTGATCCTGCAGCCGCTCGTCGAGAACGCCGTTCGCCACGGCGTCGAGCCTTCGGCCGAGGGCGGCGTGATCCGCGTGAAGACACGGGTCAAGCTCGGTCGCGCGGTGCTGTCGATCGCCAACAGCGTGCCCCGCGAGCCTTCGCGGCCCGGGCACGGCATGGCGCTCAAGAACGTCCGCGAGCGTCTGCGCCTGATGCACGACGTCGCGGCGCAGTTCGAGAAGCGCCAGGAACAGGATGTCTTTCGAGTTCAGATCGTGGTGCCGCTATGAGTGCTGATCCTTCGCAAGCCCTGTCCGATCCGCCCCTCGATGCGCCGCTGCGCGTCCTCGTCGTCGACGACGAGGAGCTCGCGCGGATGCGGATGAAGATCCTCGTCGCCGAGTGCACCGAGCCGAGCGCCGTCGTCGTCGGCGAGGCCGCCAACTCGGCGCAGGCGCTCGTCTGGCTGGCGACGCGCCAGTGCGACCTGCTGCTCCTCGACGTCCAGATGCCCGGCCGCGACGGCACCGAGCTCGCTGCCGAGCTGCGCACGCGTTCGCCGGCGCCGGCGGTCGTCTTCGTGACCGCGCATCCCGAGCACGCGTTGCAGGCGTTCGACCTCGATGCCGTCGACTACCTGACCAAGCCCGTCAAGCGCGAGCGGCTGCAGGCGGCGCTGCGCCGCGTCGCGCAGCGCTTAGGGTCGCCGATCAAGCCCGGCGGCGCGGTCAAGATGGACGACGACGGCCCGGTGATCGTCGTCAGCGACCGCGGCCGCATCATCCGCGTCCCCGTCGCCGACGTGCTCTACATGAAGGCCGAGCTGAAGTACGTGACGCTGCGGACGGCCGAGCACACCCACGTCCTCGACGACTCGCTCGCCGAGCTGGCCGAGCGGCTCGGCGACCGGTTCCTGCGCGTCCACCGCAACGCCCTCGTCGCGAAGCGCGCCGTTCGCGCGCTCGAGCGCCGCCCGGTCGCGACCGACAACGACGACGGCGCCGAGGCGTGGGGCGTCTGCATCGCGCCGGTCAACGAGTGGCTCGCCGTCTCGCGTCGCCAGGTCGCCGCGGTGCGCGAGGCGCTGGTCGTTCCCGACCGCCACTGAAGCAGGAGTCGCGGCCGGCACGCGTGCTTCGGCCCTGCGACGGTTCGAGAATGGCACGGTGAGCGCTGCCGGCGAACCTCCTCCTTTTCGGCCGCCGCCTGAACGGCGCGCAGCGTCGGCGATCGGCTGGATCGCGGCGACGCTGCTCGTCATCGGAGCGCTCGTGTTCGCATGGGATCCGCCGCCGAACCCGGATGTCGCAGCATCGATGGCGCTGCCTTCGCTGCCGTCGCTGCCGGACCCTGCGGCGCCATCGAGCGGCGCGTCGAGCGAGGACGCGAACGGCACGCTGCCGCCGACGGTGGCGAGCGGAACCGAGCTGATCGAGGTCTGCGGCGTCGGCTGGGTGGCGCCCGATGCATCGGGCGCCGCCGACCGTGCCGCGGTCGGCGCGGACAACGATGTCCTCGCCAGCCAGCGCGCGCTGCTCGACGCGGTGCGCCGCAAAGACGGCGACGTCGGCGAGGGGATGGCGACCGTGCTCGAGCTGCAAGGTGCGGGTCGCGAGAATGCGGCGGGGACTCCGCTGCAAGCGCTCATCCTGTGCAGCGCCGCGCCGGCTTCGTCTTCGATCGCGGCCTGCGCGGGTCGCGACGAAGACCGCCAGCGCGCGGCGGCGCTCGTCGAGCGGCTCGCCAAGCGCGCGACCGCGACGAACGAGCCGCGCGTCTATGCGCTCGCGATGCAGCAGTGCCAGTGGGCAAAAGGGGCAGGCAGCTGCGCGTTGCTCAACGTCGACCAATGGGCGCGCGTCGACGACGGCAACGCGCTGCCATGGCTGTACATCCTCCAGCGAGCGCGCGACCGCATCGATCCTGCGCAGGTCGAGGAGGCACTCCACCACATCGGCGCGGCGGCTCGCTTCGAGGTTGCCTCGTACGCGATCGCGGGTCGCATCGCCGACGTCGCCGGCGCGACCGACGTCGACGTGATCGCAGCGCTGCTCGCCGCCGTCGATGCGGTCAACATTGCCGCGTCGCGCATCGAGCCCTACGCCGCGCTGAACAACGTGTGCAAGAGCGCGTCGCTGGCCGATGCCAACCGCAGGCAGGCGTGCGAGCGGGCAGCGGAGACGCTCACCGATCGCTCGGATTCGCCGATGGCGGTGGTGGCCGGTGCCGAGCTCGGTCGCGGCATCGGCTGGCCCGCCGACCGGGTCGATGCGTTGCGTCGACTTGCGTATTCGAGCTCCGCGATGGATGAAGCCAACGCGAGGGCGCTCGGCCTCGCCGAGCTGCCGAGCTCGTGCGGCAGCGCGCGCCGCATGCTCGCTTCGTTTTCGAAGAAGGCGAAGGACGGCGAAGTGCAGGCGGTGCGCGCGTGGCTCGCGTCGCACGGCGGCGCTGCTGCGGTCGTCGCCTCCGTTCCGTCGCCGTCCGCACCCGCGAGTCCGGACGGCGCTTTGCGTCCTGATCCCGCAGCAGCGCAGCCCGCAGCCGATGCGGCGTCCGCCGCGTTCACTGCCGTCGCGGCGGCTCTGCCCGCCGCACCGCCCGCTTCGTCGAGCGCCCTCGCGGCGTCGGCGCCGGAGACTGCCGCGAGCGCTACCCCGTATTCCGCAACCCCGCCGCCAGACCGTTGATCGAGATGTGGATGCCGCGCTTGACGCGGTCCATCGTCGGATCGTTCTTGCGGCTGGCGCGGTAGCGCCGCATCAGCTCGACCTGCAGGTGATTCAGCGGGTCGAGGTACGGAAAGCGGTGCTCGATCGAGCGCGCGAGCGCGGGGTTGTTCGCGAGGCGATGGCGCTCGCCGGTGATGCGCGTGAGCGCGGCGTTCGTCCGTTTCCATTCTTCCTCGATGCGCGCGAAGATGCGCTTGCCGGCCTTCCTGTCCTCGGCGAGCGCGGCGTACCGCGCGGCGATCGCCATGTCGCTCTTGGCGATCACCATGTCGAGGTTGGAGATCAGCGTCGCGAAGAACGGCCACTCGCGCGCCATGCGCCGAAGCAGCGCGAGCCGCTCGCCGCGGCTGCGTCCCTTGCCGAGGAAAGCCTCGATGCCGAGGCCGAAGCCGTACCAGCCCGGCAGCGCGACGCGGCACTGGCCCCAGCTGAAGCTCCAGGGAATGGCGCGCAGGTCCTCGATCCGGCGCGAGGCCTTGCGCGACGCCGGCCGCGAGCCGATGTTGAGCTCGGCGATCTCGCGGATCGGCGTCGCGCTGAAGAAATAGTCGGCAAAGCCCGGCGTCTCGTAGACGAGCGCGCGGTACGCCGCCATGCTCGCCGCGCTGATCGCCTCGGCGGCGTCGAGAAAGCTCTGCGGTGCGGCGCGCGTCGGCTGCAGCAGTGTCGCTTCGAGCGTCGCGGCGACGAGCGTCTCGAGGTTGCGACGACCGATCTCGGGCTGCGCGTACTTCGACGCGATCACCTCGCCTTGCTCGGTGAGACGGATCTGGCCGTTCACCGTCCCCGGCGGCTGCGCCAGGATCGCCTGGTAGCTCGGGCCGCCGCCGCGGCCGACGGTGCCGCCGCGGCCGTGGAAGAGGCGCAGCGTGATGCGATGCGAAGCGCCGAGCTCGGCGAACAGCTGAACCAGCGCGATCTCGGCGCGGTAGAGCTCCCAGTTGCTCGTGAACGTGCCGCCGTCCTTGTTGCTGTCGCTGTAGCCGATCATCACGTCCTGCTCGGCGCCCGAGCGCTGGACCATCGCCGCGATGCCAGGCAGCGCGTAGTACTCGCGCATGATCGTCGCCGCGCCGCGCAGGTCGTCGATCGTTTCGAAGAGCGGCGAAACGATCAGTGCAGCGGTCGCGCCGTCGTCGAGCGTGCCGCGCACGAGCCCGGCCTCCTTGAGCAGCACGAGGACTTCGAGCAGGTCGCTGACGCTCTCGGTGTGCGAGATGATGCAGTGGCGCAGCGCCTCGCGGCCGAAGCGGCGCAGCATCTCGGCCGCCGCCTCGAAGATCGCGAGCTCCTTCAGCGTCTCGGCCGAGTACGCGTCGCTGCGCTCGCTCGCACCGACGCGAAGCGGCCGCGCGTCGGCGAGCACGGCGAGCAGCAGCGTGCGCTTCCTCGCTTCGTCGAGCGCCGGATAGTCGCCCTCGATCCGCGCGACCGCGAGCAGCTCGGCGACGACCGCCTCGTGCTTGTCCGAGCTCTGCCGCAGGTCGACCGTCGCGAGGTGGAAGCCGAACACCTGCACTGCGCGGATCAGCGGCGCGAGGCGCGGCCGCACGAGCGCCTCGGCGTGGTGCGACGCGAGCGAGTCGGCGATCGTTCGCAGGTCGGCGAGCAGGTCGCTCGCCGCG
>Ga0134124_10000487_pt1 | contig 33663 bp, 25 predicted proteins | sample KB304_FD_96880 | JGI IMG/M metagenome (GOLD analysis project Ga0134124, IMG submission 96880) | Terrestrial soil microbial communities without Nitrogen fertilizer from Kellogg Biological Station, Michigan, USA - KB3-0-4 | ecosystem: Environmental > Terrestrial > Soil > Unclassified ... | reverse complement strand
TGGGTTCCTTTTGCATAGCCCAGGCGTTCACGCCTGGGTAAGAGTAAGAGCGCGGATATCTAGCCCGGTTCACCGGGCTTGCGTCGCCTTTAGGTAAATTCTTAGATCGCTAGGTCAGTCTGCGGTGCTAAAGCCCAAGGAAAGCCCCGTGAACGGGGCTCCGAGCTTGACCCGGCTCGCGACCCAGGCGTGAACGCCTGGGCTAGGGAAAAGCAGGCCTTTTTTTTCACAGAGTCTCTGCGTTGGTAGGATTGCTCGGTCAACGCTGTTTCAGCTTCAGCAGCCTACTGGCGCATCGTCGTGTCAGTTGCGTCGAAGCCGTCATCCGTTCGCTTGATGATCATCAACGTCATGTCGTCAATAGGAGCCATCGTCCCAACGAACTTCGACAACGCCTCGTCGATCTTATCCCGAACGCCGGATGCCGAACGCGCGAGATTGTTTCTTACGACCTCGATCAGCCGGTCTTCGTCGAACTCCTCGTCGCGTTCGTTTATTGATTCGGTGATCCCGTCGCTGTAAATCACAAGCACGTCGCCGTGATGAAACTCGACGGAAGCCTCCTGATACACGACGCCTTGCATCATTCCAATGGGCAGCCCGCCAGTGTCGAGGCGCTCCTCTTCGCCCGAGTGCCGCACAAGCATCGGCGCATTATGCCCGCCGTTTGAATACGTCAGAGTCCCGGTCGCGGGATCAAGCTCTCCATAGAACAGCGTCAGGAATTTGTTAGGAGGCGAGTTCTCGAAGATGTACTGATTGATTTCGAACATTACCTCGCTGATGGTCGAGCGGGTCTGTGATTGAGCTCGCACGGCCGCGTGGACCGAGGACATCAACAGAGCCGCGCCGGTGCCTTTCCCCGATACGTCACCGACCGCAACGATCAGCCGGCTGTCGCGCTTGCGATGTATGAAGTCGTAGTAGTCGCCCCCAATCTCCCGGCAGGGAAAAGACACGCCGGTCATGTCCCAACCGTCGATCTTCGGCGGCGCAAACGGCTGCAATCGCATCTGGATTTCAGACGCGACTTTCAGCTCCTCTTCCATCCTTCGCTTTTCAAGGCGTTCGTCGAGCAATCGTTCATGCTCGATCTTGATGGAAGCCACCGACGCGATTGTGGTCAGCACTTTCAGGTCTTCTTCCCTGAAGCGGTTGTCGAAGGGATTGTCGACATAGACCATGCCAAAAATTTCTTCGCCTGAAGCGAGCGGCACCGCCATCACCGATCTGATCTGGCTCAGCACCACCGAATGCTGAGATTGGAACCGCGGGTCGTGCATCGCGTCCGAAGTCAGCACCGAAGCGCCTTCACTCAGGACTTTGTTTGTGATCGACCTGCTCAATTGCACCTGCGAGGCGGCGGGCAGCGCGGCTTCGTTAGCGCCGCGCGCGATCTTGCAGGTCAGGTCGCCGTTCTCCTTCAGGAACAGAAATCCCCGCTCGGCCGGTATCGCCTGAAAGACCAGATCGATGGTCATCTTCAGGGTGTCCTCGAGTGAGGTGCGAGGCAAAAGCGCGATGCCCACCTGGGAAACAATGCTGAGCAGGTCGCGGCTCGGCGCTTCCTGCTTCTTTGCGACTCCGGTGCCCGAAGCGACGCGGTTCTCTCCGGAGATTGAACCGGATCTTATGGAAGAGATGAGATCATTGGTCGAGCGCGAGGGGATCGGCGATGTGATCGTGTCGGCCGGCAATACCTGCGCCGCGGGTCCGGTCAGATAGACCGTCGCACCCGACAGCATGTCCTTCTCTCCGGACGTGTATTCGATTTCCGTTTCGCCTATGCGGATGATGTCTCCCGCAAAGAGCCGGACGGTCCCGGTGACACGCTTCCCGTTCACGTAAGTCCCGTTCGCGCTGCCGTTGTCGACCAGCATCACTTGATCGGTTTCTCGCCTGATTTCGGCGTGAAGCCGCGAAGCGAACGGATCGCTTATGCAAATGTCGTTACGTGAGGAGCGCCCGATTGTTAACTTCGTCCGGTCGAGCTTCACGACGGAAGGCTCGTAGTCTTTTGGGCGGATGATAAAGGTAGACATAGTTGAAGACTCGGCGATGCGATTCGTGAAACGTGACGCGTGATGCGTGAAACGTGAAACGTGATTCACGTGCCGATCGATTCACGTTTCACGCATCACGTTTCACGTTTCACGCATCACTCATCATTCCGACATCACGACAATCGTGCGAGCCAGTTTGTCGTGCCAGCCTTGTTGGCGCGGGTCCCATAACATCCAGAGAAAGCCAAGAAACAACGCCGCCGTTGAAAGGGGATAGCCGATCATGTGGCGAAGCAATGCCTGCTTCATCGTAAAAGGCTTGCCATCAACCCGCACAATGTAGATGCCAAGGATGCGCATGCCCGCGGTCTGGCCGCCGATTCCCGCAAGCACTACGAAGTTGAGCACAAACAACAACAGAGTAAGGCCCGCTACAATCAACAGGTCGGTGTTCGAGCCCACCACCGACCGCTTGCTCGCGGCGGTTACCACAAAAGTAAACACCATGATCGCAATCAGCGTGATCAGAAAATCAAACATCCACGCCCCGTAGCGCAGCCCGAATCCGGCTTGCTCGAACGAGCCGATGAGCGCGTGAGTCGCAGGCGCGTAACGCCCCGCAACCGCGCGTCCCGCGCCGTTGCGGGGTGAAGACTTCGGCGCGGCCGAACCCAGCGAAACAGTTCGAGGCCGTCCGTCAGTTCCTGAAGCTCGTGAAGCGGCCTCTCTTCCAGCGACCGACGCTCGTTCGAAATTCCGCTGCAAACGCGCGGACTCCATGGCGCTCGGATTGCCGGCAGTGCGCGCCTCCGATCGGTCCGCTCCCACGTCGACCCCGGTCCCGTGGCGTTGCGGTTTAGCCTTTCCGCACTGCGGACAGAACCTGGATCGCGCGTTTAGTTCTTTGCCGCAGTATGGGCAAAACTTCGTCATAAGAATAAAAAGCCAGATCAATCACGCCAGAAGAAACTGCAAGACAGTTCCACCCAGCTTCAGTTCATCACCCGCGGAAAGCACCCGTGGAGACTTGGCGTTGAGACGAATCGAGCCCCCGGTGACTGAATTAACGATCGTGCCATTGACTGACCCGAGGTCCTCGATCAGGAATTGTTCGCCCGACCTGTATATTCTCGCGTGCTTGCGCGACACCTTGGTCTCCGGGTCGTGCATCGTCAGGTCCACTTCGGGGAAGATCCCGGTGTGCGGATCGGTTCGGCCAATCAACACGCTCGCCTTGTCTATAACGAATGGCCTGACCATGTCGCCGGTGCCCACGACAACGAGTTGCGCGGTCACCCGTGCCTGCGTGCCCGCGCCCGCATAGCCACCGGCGGCGGCGGCGCCTCCGGGAGGAGGCTGGCGATAGCCGCAGTGCGCGCAGAAGACGTCATCGGCGCCGATCTTCTCGCCGCAATGCCCGCAGTAAACCCACTCCATCGGCGCCATCGGAGACACCGGAACGATCGACGGCACTCCCTGCGATCCCTGGAACGGCGTCAGCCCGACTTCGCCTGACGCCGATCGACGAGGGTCACGGAATGGCCGCGATAGTTCGGGTCGCGGATGCGCCGCCAGATAAGCCTTATGAGCCTCGAGCGAGCGCATTAGCTCAAGCGCAGAAGCGTGCCGGTCTTCGGGCTTGTGCGCGACCATCCTCATCAGAATGGCCTCCATCTCAGGCGAGATGTTCGGGTTGATCTGGCACGGCCGCGGATTCTTGCTGAAATCAAAAATCAGCAAAGGATTGTCCTGCGGGTCCGAGCCGGTGAGCATGTGAAACATCGTGGCGCCAAGCGAATAGATATCGGAGCGCGGCTCCACTTTTCCGGCAAACAACTCGGGGGGCGCGTAGCCCATCGTACCGATGGCCGTGACGCCCTTCTCCGTCGGCCGCACGATGCGCGCGATGCCGAAGTCGACCAGCATCACCCGCTCGGTCTTGTCATCCAGCATCAGGTTGGCCGGTTTGAGGTCGCGGTAGATGATCGGCGGCTTCTGCGTGTGTATGTAGTGAAGCACGTCACAAATCCAAACCGCCCACTTGCACACGGTGGCTTCGTCCACAATGCCGCCGCGAACTCGCATCTGCTCGGCAAGGTCGCCCCCGCCGATCCATCGCATCACGAGGTAGTACCTGCCGGTTTCGATGAAGTAATCGAAGACGGTTGGGATCGAAGGATGATCGAGTTGCGCCAGCACTTCGGCTTCGCGCTTGAAGTCTTCGACCGCTTTCGCGCGCTGGCTCTGGTCGGCGAACATCTCGATCATTTCTTTGACTGCACAGAGGCGGTCGGCAAGCCTCTTGTCGCGCGCCTGATAGACGGAACCCATACCGCCGCCGCCGACGCGATGGACGATCGCATACCTGTCAAGAAGCAAGGTTCCGGGCTCGAGTTGCTGGCTCGCTGCGTGTTTTGATTTCTTCGAGTCAGGCATAGGATCTTCGATGTTATCGCTGCGCGCTTCCAGAATCACTGGCGGGGGTGGAGCCGGCATAGCGTCCTGCCTCGCTCCGCACTCGCCACAAAACGGGTCTCCCGGGTTTAAGCGCCTTCCACATTCAGGACAGAACATAAGAACCAGTTTCTGGTTTTAGGTTCCTGGTTTCTGGTTCCCGGTCTCTCGTCGCTGGTTATCGCGAATGGCGGCTCAACCAGAAACCAGAAACCAAGTCATTTGAGAATCTGAAACTTCAAAAAGGTCTTGCCGACTATTATCTCATCGCCATTCTGAAGCATATGGCGTTTGCCCGGCAGAAGCCGGCGGCCGCGATTAACGAACGTGCCGTTGGTCGAGCCAAGGTCCTCGATAAAAAACTGGCTATTGTGATTTACGATACGCGCGTGTCTCCGCGAAACCTTCGCCTCCGCGTCGTCTTCGTCCAAATCGACATCTGGAAATATTCCGCTGTCTGCGTCCCAACGTCCGATGTTCGCTTCGATACCGGTTATCGGAAATTCTTTGCCGATACGCCCGCCTCTCTCGATTATGAGCCTGGCCAATGCGCCCGGCTTCCGAATTCCGCTGTTCACCGGATCGTCCGATTCAAGCTCGCCCGTTTGCTGGGTGGACGAAAGAGCGAATGTGCTGGACGGCGACGCCGAACGCATCGCGTGTTCGTCGCCTGGACCGGCAGCCGGTGAACCGGAAGCGGGCGATCTAAAGGCGGGTCCTGAGCGTTCATTGGTCTGGGCTCTCCTTGATGTCGCGCTGATCGCCCTTGAATCCGACGCCTTCTTACGATCGCGGGCCGGGGTCGCGGGTTTTGGCACGCTTGTCGACGTGGTAAACGAAGGCGGCGCCGGCAGGGGTCCGTCTATACGTGCTGGCGGATTGTAAGTCACCGGTTCGCTTTCGATCGCGCTGGGAGGCTGATAAATGGGCGCTGCCTCGCGGCGCGACGGCGATGTCGTCATCAGGTCCAGCTTCATCCCACACTCGTCGCAGTACTCGCTCCCGTCAATATTGTTAGTCCCACAATTGTCGCACCTGATCATGAGGTTGGGTCTCCGTCGGCCTCACCACCCAGAGGGATGTAGCGGCAGTCGGATTATACTCTACACATTTTAGCAGTACAATTCTAAGAAATCAGCGCTGGTGTCCTACAACTGTGTTGCTTAATAGCCTCCGCGTGCTTTGCGGTCCTTTGCGTCTTTGCGCGGAGTATTGGGTATTGAAAGAAGAAGACACAATACTCAGCGCAAAGACGCAAAGGACCGCAAAGCACGCGGAGGACTGACCATACGTTACAAGTCAGCAACTCAATGACCGAACACCACCGAAATCAGCGGTACCGACCTTGACCCTCCCGGCAATTTGTAATGCACACCTCCTTGGAATAGAATGCGACTCACAACGGCCCGAAGATAGACAATGCAGTTCAGAATATTGCTTCAACCACCACAAAGGAGGTGAGTATGCCCGTTAATCTCTTGTCGATCCTGCGCAGAGCCTCACTCTGCCTGGTCGCTCTCCTGTTCGTCTTGTGCGCACAATCGCTTGCGCAAGACAGCACAAAGGTAATTGAACAGGTGCCGATCAACCCGCTTCTAAAGAATCACACCAACTGGTTCGATCCGGTGAAGATCTACTCCCTGAAACAGGACCATTACCCGTTGCCGGACGCCGACTATCCGAAAGGCATCAAGTACGAGGTCTACAGCGCCGTCGGCTACGACCTCGCCAACACGATGGTGATAAAAGGCCCAAAAAAGAATAGCCGCGGCCAGCGAGAAGTTGTCATCGTTGATACCCTCGGTAATCCCGGAGTCACAAAGGAGGTCATCCACTACTTCAGAACCACTCGCGGCGCCGACGGAGACTTCATACTTCCGCCGGGTCCGCTTCCGATCCAGGCGATCATCTACACGCACAATCATATCGATCACACGTTTGGAGTCTGGGGTTACCTTACCGAAGCGGACCGCCCGCCCTGCCCGCAGGAAGACCCGACCAAGCCCGGAGCCGACGGGTACTTTGACGCCGATGCGAAAAACAAAGACTGCGTAACGGTCATCGGCCAATACAAGATCAACGACGGCCTGGGCACGACCGCGTTCATCACCGGCACCATCATCGACGCGCGGTCGAGCTACATGTACGGCAGCTTTCTTCGCAACTTTAAGGAAGGCGGAAATCAGGTCAACGACGGCATCGGCCCGCAGGAGTATGCCTGCTGCTTCGATCCAAAAACACACAAGTGCATAACCCCACAGGAAAAGGCCGCGGGCCAGGAGTGCATCTCGCTTCAGGGCAGTTACCGCATGCCTTCGAGGACCTTCAACGAGGAGTTGTACGTCACCGCAGCCGGCGTCCAGATGAAGATCATCTACGTGCCGAGCGAGACCAACGACGAGCTTGCGGTCTTCCTTCCCGACAAGCTGAACAGCGGCGGCAACGTAGCCGCAAGCGCTCTCACGCCGGACGATTGGTGGGGACGCGGACTGCTCTTTTCTGCTGAAGTGATTCAGGGCCCCTCATTCCCGAACCTCTACAGCTTGCGCGGCACAAGCTATCGAAATCCGGCTGACTGGTACCGCAGCGTCGACAAGCTCCGAGCTTACGACTCGTGGTGCATGGTGCCGAGTCACGGTCCGCCGGTCTGCGAAGCTGAAAACATTCACCGGCTGCTCAGAAACTTTCGCGACGCCGTGCAGTTCACTCACGATCAAACGATCAGGTGGATGAACAAAGGCTTCACGATGGACGAGCTGGCTCCGCTGATCGAAACGCTGTACCTCCAAAAGAACGGGCAGGAAGAGATCATCATGAATGATCTCGATAAGGTGAAGCCGATCCTCAACGTCAATTCAAAAGTCGTCGACCCGAGAGACTACCTGAGACCGTTTTATGGATCGGTCACGCAGGGTGTGCGCGAGATCTACGCCGGCAATGTCGGCTGGTATCAAGCCGACCCCGTAGGTCTTCGGCCCACGCCGCCGCACGAGCTTGGTATCAGGTATCTAAAGGCGATGGGCGGAGCTTCAAAGGTCAACGACGCAGCTCAACAGGCGTTGACCAGAGGCCAAACCCTGCTCGCCGAAGCCAAGGCGGAAAAGAGTGAAGCAAAGTTAGTTGCAGGCCGTGGCGAAGTCGAATGGGCCGCGGAGCTTACCACACACGTCGTTCGCGCTTACGTCACTCCTGAAGATCTTCTCGGCATCAGCGCCGGGAATTCCTCGGGTCCGGTCTCGAAGGACGACTTCAAAACAGCGAAAACCATCAAGGCCAATGCGTTTCTGAAACTGGGCGAACTGGCCGAGAATCCGAACTGGCGCAACTGGTACATCACCGCCGCGCACGAGCTGAAGGGCCTTCCGTTTCCGAAGGCGATCCCTGGAGGCCTGGTTTCGCCGGGAGTCCAGGGCGGGCTGCCGGCCGGGGCGTGGGTCAGCTCATTGTCGCTTCGTCTGAAGGCCGAGAAGACCGCTCCCGCGAACGTGAATGTGTCGCTGGGCTTCTGGTTTCCAGCAAACACCAATCAGGGATTTGGTGCTCTCGGTTACATAGTGAAGATCCGCAACGGTATCGCGGAGTTCATCGAGAACACTCCTAAAGGCGGGAATCTCAGTATGAGCGATGTTGACAATGCAAAGCTTGCGATCTCGATTGAGAAGAGGACTCTTGACGAGCTTCTGATTGCCGAGATGCAAGGCGAGGTGTTTTTCTGGACGGCATTCGAGTTGGCGGTTAAGAAAGGCGACATAAAACCGCTGAATGAGAGGACGACAATCGCCGCCTTCAAAGAAGCATTCACTGCTTACTTTGATCCGAAGCCTGTCGGACTTCCGCCGCTGACGGTCAGGTAGCCTCCGCTTCGACCTTTGCGGCTTTGCGGTCCTTAGCGAGCTTTGTGCCAACGTATCTTTTCTTATCGAACTGATTCTTTCGCGCAAAGACGCCAGGATCCGCAAAGCCCGCAAGGGTGCTGAACCCTCTTCACCCTTTCCTCATTGCCTCAATCAGTATCGCGGCGACTTCCGGGCGCGAGAACTCGCGCGGGGGGATCTCAGCATTCGCCAACATCTCGCGAACCTTTGTTCCCGAAAGCGTCACGTGCTCCGCTGAATCGTGAGGACAAGTCTTGTTCGAAGCCATGGCATCACAACGCCGGCAATAGAATGAATGATCGAAGAACATCGGCGTCACCGCCAGTGCTTCGGCATCAAACTCGTTAAAGATGTAATGCGCATCATAAGTCCCGTAAAAGCTTCCAACGCCGGCGTGGTCCCGTCCGACGATGAAATGCGAGCAGCCATAATTCTTGCGAATGATGGCGTGGAACACGGCCTCGCGAGGGCCGGCGTAACGCATCGCCGCTGGATTCACCGCCAGCAGCGTCCGCGTCTTTGGGAAATAATGCTCGAGCATCGCTTCGTAACATCGCATGCGAACGTCTGCCGCGATGTCGTCGGATTTAGTCTCGCCCACCAGCGGATGAAGCAGCAGACCATCGACCGTTTCAAGCGCGCACTTGATGATGTACTCGTGAGCGCGGTGAATCGGGTTACGCGTCTGAAAGGCAACCACTCTCCGCCAGCCCTTCTTTTTGAACGCCTCCCGGGTCTGCTTCGGGTCGAGGCGATAATTCGGAAATGCAGAATTCCGCGGCCGATTCAACATGCTTATCGGACCGCCCAGCAGCCACTCGCCCTGATCGAAGAGCGCACGAACTCCCGGGTGCGAAGGATCGGTCGTCAAATAAACGCGCTCGGCTTCTCGCTGCTGGTCGTATCGAAACTTCTGCCGCAGGTGCAGCACTCCAAGCAGATGATCGTCAATCGAGTAGAGCGCGATGTCGGAGCCTTCCGACAGCCGTCCGGCGAGATCGTCTGAAGCCGACAAGGTCACCGGGATCGTCCACGGCAGCCCCGACGCGAGATGCATGTTTCCCCGCACGGCAACGTAGTCGTCTTCACACATGAAGCCCTCGAGCGGGCTGAACGCGCCGTTGGCGATCATCTCCAGGTCGGAGATTTCGCGAGGGCGCAGGTTGATTCGCGGCATTGCCGGTGCGCGTTCGAGCAGCGTCTCTCGCTCGACGCCGGTCGTTTCGCGATTGATGAGCCGGCCTCCGTGCGCAGGTATCGTTTCCATAATGAGTCCCCCTCTATATGTAAGATTTCCTATAAGGGATGCTACCGACGATGCCGGGTAAGGGCGAGAAAAATGATCCGATTTACGAAGCCCGATAGCGCCATAGGGTTTTCTGTGTCGAGAGTGGACCGATTAACTTATCACAGTACGGATGGACGTATCCATTTCTAAGTTGACTCCAGGTACTCGTCAATACCGCTGCCGCCCGAGGCTGATCGACTGAGCCCCCCTTTCTTGCACCGAGCGTGTGTATTATGATCTAGATAGTGCCGGAACGATTCAGAATTCTTCGATGGCTGCCGCGCTTACCGAACAGGAGGAAACAATGAGGCGAACGTCTGTTAGGGTCACAATGATTGCGCTGATCGCGGCGCTCGTTCAAGCCGCGTTGCCAAACACAACCGCTAACGCCCAGACGCGGCGTGCGCGTCGCCGGCCGGCGACTGTCACGCTTGTTCCAGCCGGAACCCAGTTGCGAATCCGTTTGAACGATACTCTTTCGAGCAAGGAAGGGCGCGCCGGAGATAAGTTCACCGCCACGGTTGTCAATCCATCCAAATACGAAGAGGCGAAAGTAAACGGTCATATTCGGTCGATCATAAAGTCCGGCCGCGTTGAAGGACGCACCACGATGAGCCTTGCGTTCGACTCGATACGACTATCGGACGGCCGCACCGGCCTCCTGCGCGGCGAAGTGCTGCGAGTCTATGACTCAAACTCGGCGGACAAGGTTGATGAAGAGGGACGCGTTCAATCGGGCGGCCGCGGAAAGCAGACGCTCAAGCGAAGCGGCATCGGCGCAGTCGCGGGAGCGGTGATCGGCGGGTTGGCTGGCGGCGGAAAGGGCGCGGCAATCGGAATGATAGTTGGAGGCGCAGCCGGCGCTGGTTCGATAGCAGTGCAGGGCAGCAAGGAGCTAAAGATCGAGCGGGGGACTGACATTCTAATTCGCGTCAATCGTCGCTGAAGCAATTGGTAGGCTCGATCGAACGCGTTAGAGCGCGGCAGGAAGCTATCGGCCGACAAGCTGCCAGCTTGTCGAGAGCTTGCAGCATTAGATTGGCGAAAAGGGTCTTCGACAAGGTGGCGGTTTGTCGCCCGTTTCAATTTTACTGCCTGGCGTATACCCGCAGACTGATGTCGACGGTGAAAACCGGCAGCGATTCAGTGTCCGTAAAAACTCGCAATTGATCGAAGTAAAGATCGGGCGTTTCAATCGGCAACGACTCGACGATTACCTTGTAGTTCCTGCCGGGTTCGATGATCTCGATACGGGACGTGAAGCGTTTTGTGCCACCTTCGACACGCAGGACCTTTACAGCAGCATTGTCCGCGGTAATCGAAATCTCAGTAGAAGTTTTCTTACCCGGAGACGCGTACAATGCGACGCGAGACTCAGGGGATATGAAGATGGGCCCGATGTACCTGCCTTGACGAAGCGGGGCGCCGCCGAGCACGTTCGCATTCAACGTAAAGACTATCGTGGGGCGCTCGGGATCGTTTGTGTGCAAGATTGCAGTCTTCGATATCTCGCCCGCTTGCGAAACCGTTTGAACTTCCAGCGTCGCTCTTCCCTCCTTGCCCGGCGGGACACTCTTATCCCATCTGGTCACTTCGCATCCGCAGTTACCCGAAAAGTCCGTCAACTTGAGTTCCGCATCGCCGTCATTCTTTACAACAAAGATCTGACTTATTATTTCGCCCCGGTAGACGTCGCCGAAGCTGAACGAGGTCGATGGAGTGACGGCTCTGGGCGCGCGTTGCCCCGATGCATTGCGCCGCGCGTGAGCCGGCAGGGTCATCATCGGCACGACAATCAGCGTGAGGAATATCAATCGCGGCATTCTGTGAAGCTCGTCTATCAGCACATCTCCTCCTCGACAACCGTTTGTTGAAGCTAAAGCGTAATTCACTTGCGCCGTTAAGCGCAATTGCATACCCAAAAGCTTAGAAAGATGGATTGGTCCGCGAGAATCATCGGACCGGACGTTCATTAGTTCTGGGGCTTTTCTTGAATAAACCCCGCCGTGCTGATATCTTCAATCCAAGTTGAATGAGAGGATCAAGTCAATGTCCGACCGAGCCGTTGCAGTTGCTTTGAGATTAGCGCCCGCGCTCTTGTTGACGGCCATCACTGCCGTCGGCCAGATAGAGTTCAGCAAACCGAAAACGATCAAACCGCTGCCCAATCCCTCGATCATTTTCGCGACTCGTGATGAGGTGATTTCGATAACCAAGCAGATGCTTGAGACTCGAGAGATTCCTCTGGACAAGGAAGACTGCAATTCGACGACAGGGGAATGCACCCTTATCAGCAAGCCTGTCATCTTCATCAAGGGTATCGCGACCAAGAGTCAACTCGAACACTACTGCAACATGCCGCGCGTGGACGTTCGCGACTGGGCCCGGGGCCGATACGTTCTGCGCTTTCAGCTTACGCCCGCGACGCCAAAGACTTCCCAGGTCGGCGTTTATGCAAGGTTCGAGGGAATGATGAACGGCGCGTCCGGCAGCGAGTGGGTTGCGCTTACATCAAAGGGCGAGCTCGAAGACTTGATGCTCCGCTGTATTCAGGATCGCATTCAGGGCGGCGATTGCAAAGAGATTTTTCGGTAGCAGATCACGCCGCGCGCAGACGGACCCAATTCAGATGACCACCGCTGCAAGTAAATTCATCCGCCGCCTGATCAACCACAACGGCGGCGAGTCCCCCCCCCAGCGGTCGCCAACACTGCTACCCTGAGAACCGATGTCGCTTCAAGGTTGCGCCTCGGTCCCATATCTTTGATCCAATTCCAAGACGATGATCCGTCCAATATAGTGACGCTACCCAGCAAAAATATTGTGCGCATTGCGGAAAACTTGTTGTCCCGACGAGGTCCGGGTTTCGGAAGCTGAACGCAACGAGGTGAACAAACCCGCGCCGAACTTGCCTAGCTAGTGATCAACCGCAGTTTGCTCTGTAGCTTATTTTGCCGTGCAATCGACGTGGAACTGTATTAGAATGCCGCCCGGCGAAGGCGAGATGCAAATCACCTGCGCCGCCAGCATCCGACGGTTGAGCTGAATTATTTCTATTGTGGGCTTGGCAGTTCTGAGAGCCTTACGCTCGCAGTCTAGCCCACAAAAAGAGCGCAAGCGCCAGTAGAAGCGTCCCGGTCCCCAAGTCAGAACCCGAGTGTGAATGGGCGCGAATCGGAGAGAGGCCTTGATCGGAAGACTTATCATCACTTACTGGCGTAGCGCGGTTACCACCGGGATTCTCTCCGGGATCGCAGAGGCATCCAGGCGCGCCACAGTCGCTGCACCAGCTGCCGCCAATTGTGTGCCCAGCAAAGGCAACGGTAGCGAACGGCGGGAATTGAGTCGAACTGTTCTGAGTCGGTGAAGTTACTAAGGGGAGAACGGCTATTACGAACAAACAGGCGAATATCCTCTTCATACCAACCTCCTTGGGCGGCAATACCGCTGAGCCAAAGGGTGTGCTCAGCCGAAGTGTTTACTATCAACAGTTGATCTATGCCTCGTTAGCGCACAGCACCCATACAATTGAAGGATTCCAACTACTAGGCAGACAACTTACACAGATCGCTCGCCACGCCTTCCTTGCCAGGCAGATAGATGCGGTTGAGCAAGCAAGTCAACTAATGCTTGCCTTGCCAATCTCGGATCAACTAGAAGGTATTGCGAAATACTACCAATCGCTGTGTACAAAACAACGCGGCGATTTTGATGGGGCTCGTCGCTTACTTGAGAGCGTCATCGAAGAATCGACGCCCCAATATAGAGCGCGAGCTTTCCAAATTATTGGCGCAACACATCACGAGAGCGGCAAACCTGACGCAGCGCTTCCCTTTTATCTGGTCGCGGGGAAGGCCGGTGCGAACTGCGACCTGCCGACCTTGGCCGAGTCTCAACGGATGACGGCTGTTGTTCGCGGCATCCATGGTGATCACAAGCGAGCACTCGAAGACCTCGACAGACTATTCCCGCTCATACGTGTTATAGGCAAATCATATCCCGTCCTGTATTACGATTATCTCAACAGCCTCGCGGTGGAGCTCGGCGAAGTCAGTCGATTTGCTGAAGCAGAAGCGGCTTGCGCGATAGCCATTGCTTCGCCTTTTGCGACCGCTTATCCAGAATGGAGCGAGACTCGCGACGAGATCGCGGCCAAACGTAAGACTGCTTCGCGATCGGTTGTTGCGATTCATCGGGTTCCCGAAGTCGACCGAGCTCACGAAACGGACCGAGCTCACGAAACGGACCGCGCTCGTGAAGCCCTCCGCGCGACGGATGCCGCGCGCCCTCATGAAGCTCATCGAGCGACCGAAGCCAATCGCGCGATTGATGCCGCGCACGCCCGGAAAGCAGCGCTCGCGATACGAGCAAAGTCGCAACGCAAGCCAAAACCGTTTAGCGCTCTCGCTTTCAGTTCTCAAGCGAGCAATAAAGACTTCTTTCAAAGATCAATAATCAAGTTTCCAGCAAGAACAACTACCGCTCCCAACAACGCAGCGAGCATCCTCGATCGGGTGCTGATCTGCGTCGGGCCACGGGCGCCCCCGTCGCTCTCCTAATCAACTGACGGGAAAATCAAAATCAGAATCAGATTCGTAAGATGGGCCGCCTAATCTAGCGATGACGGCCCACCTTGCCCATTCACGCACGTTCGTGTGTCAGGATTGGTCTGTCCAAAAGCACGTCTGTGCGCTGGAGAGCGTGCATGAGTATAAAACAAGAAAGCAAAAGAGCAAGCGCTAGATCGCTAAAAACACAAATCCGAGAGCCGCAAGCGATCTATGAGGCCCCGACCGAGGATCCAAGACAGGACCCGAGAATTCGCATAGTGCTCGACTTTTTCAATGCCAACCTCCATCGAAGAATCCGTTTAATCGAACTGGCCGAAGCAGCGAAGATCTCTCCTTCGCGCTTGTCACACCTCTTCAAAACTGAGATGGGACTTTCACCAGGACAATATCTTATGAGTCTCCGAATGCAGAAAGCCGCTAAGCTTCTGGCAACCAGCCGGCTGAGCGTCAAACAGATAATGGCATTAGTAGGATATGACAACAAGAGTCACTTCGTGCGCCATTTCAGAAGATTGTTTGGCCAAGCGCCGTCCGAATACAGGAAGGCTTCGCCAACTCCATAGCGTTTCTGGTGGGCGCTTGTGAGCAAAGTAGCAAGATAGGACAACAGAACAGCAATATTGATTACCCTTTTCTTATTGTACAGCTCAAACTATCGTGCGATACTCTCGCTCCGTGATTGACACTGTGTGGGCTCTTACACTCTGTTTGAAGCAGTTCGTGAAACTTGGTTTGGTAGCGGTGACTTGTCATCGAGTCTGGTAATCGGGAACCCTAACGGCAGGGGAGGCTGCGACTAGCGACGAACGGCCTTCCCCGTCCTTTACGTACGTTGGTGTGTCAGTAGTCGTGTGGGGCGGCATACCTTCGCGCGCCGGAGAGCGTGAATGAGCTTGAAAGAAGCAAGAAAACGAACGAGTACTGAATCGCGAAAAGGAAAGGACCCGCACCCGTATGTTATCGACGAAAGTGAGATTCGCGCGTTGGTTGGCAGTCTGGACATCCACTACATGAGCACGGTGGCGGCCCGATTCCAAATTGTCGCCGATCTTACCAGCGGCGCCTTCGAAGAGAAAATAGACCGGCTCGACTCGTCCGACCTGATGCTGATCAAGCAGATAGCAAATGAAGACGATAGTGACTACTATCGCCGGATTATGAGTGCGATCGTTGCCAGCCTGGGGCGCGGGCGGCAAGGTATCAACGCCGCACATTTGACCGCGAGCCTTGCAGTCCTGATGACTTTCAGATGGTCGCCGGAGTACCGCTCAGCTCTGGACGATTACAGACACAGGGTCAGAAGAGAAAAGCTGAACCGGCTCGAGCGGGCCCCGCGCCGCGGCACAAGCGGACGATCCGTCTCGCACTCATCGAGTGATCAAATGACGAAGACGCCGCAGCGGCGAACAGGATGAGCGAATCGGCGATGGTTTGACTGCGCGTGAATCGCCGGCCGAGCGCGAGGCCCAGTGGCCGCAAAACGTGGGTGCTAGTGAACAGCCCAAGGTGTCCGAGCGCGATTAGTCTTCTGACCGATCGTAGTCTGGCCTCAAGGCGGAGGTTTCTTAGGCAAGAGCAAGGAGGTGCATTGCCCTGAGACATCCCCAACTTTCCGCCGGCAGGCCGGACTACGAACGCTTTTGCGAATGTAGTACTGATGATTCTCCTTTAGCGATTAGAGAGGGACCGTCTGCGGAACGAGTTCATACCCAGTAAGGTCGAACCGCCGGCGCCCCTCTCCTTTTTTTCCCAGCAACCTTCTTTGTCTTAACACTGTCTTTGCATCGAGGTATCCCGAAACACAGCAGGCAAGGAGGCCTGCGCTCCAAGGTGGGTAGCCGCGCTCACCATCTGTGACATATTACTACGCTGGAATCGATCTCGGAGGCGCAATCAGCCGATCGAGAATAGCTGGCTTTTCCATCCGCCAACCAAGCCTCGTCTTTCACTGCAGGCCTAAAACCCAACAACGACCGCGAATCAGATTTGCAACAGAGCGGTGTTTCGCTACCCGCGCGGGCCGCGTCGCAGGTCACCCGGCCGCCCCTCAGTTACAAGCGAAGAGTGAGAACTATACACACCGTCATTCCCTCGTACCGCGTGATCAGCTTTTGAATCAGAGTCCGACAATTCTTTTGCCTCGTAAGCCGCTGGCACTACCGTTGCCAATGTGTCGATCAGTTCTCGATGAAAAGGTTCCGGGCATTCATGCGTGATTGATTCCCGGTCTAAGGTCAAACGTCAACAAGCGAATCTGGAGTCTTCGATGAGCACCGAGACGAGAAGGCAGGAATCTGGGTTTACGATTCTCGAGACTGCTGTCGTGGTTCTGGTTGTTGGAGCGGTCATTGCCATGGCCACTCCCAAAATTGCCAGCGCCATGCGCGAATACCGGCTGAACGTAGCCATGCGTCAAATGGCTGACCTCGTCCACCGGGTAAAAACGCAGGCGGTCTCCGATAATCACAAAGCGTCGCTTGTCGTCGACACCTTTAACAATCGGATGGGGCTGATCGTCTACGACATCAATGGCAACGTTGTTCGTACCGATTACATGCCGTTGCCGTTTGGCGTAACCTTCGCGACTCCGGCCGGGGTGAATGCTCCGGTTTCGGGTGCGCCGACTAATCGGCCGGTGTCTTTTCCCGGACAGGACGGGTCGACCACAGTTTTCCAGCAGGACTTCAATTCGCGCGGATTCCCGATAGTCAACGCGGGCGCCATCAACGCCGTTTATCTGACGAACGGCGCCACCTACCGGGCAGTCACAATGAACAGCGTAAGCGCCACCACCAGTTTCCGATGGGAGGGTGATCAGTGGATAGACTTTCGCCGTTGAGCACAGGAGTAACAATGAGAGACGAGCAGGGATTCAGCCTTATCGAGGTTGCCATAGCTTCCGTCATAACGATGGTCGGTCTGGTGTTTCTCGCCGGCATGTTTACTCTCGCGATGAGCCAGAACCGGATGGTTAAGCAACACACGACGACTACCGCGCTGGCTCAGCAAAAGCTCGAAGAGCTGATGGCAATCGAGAAGAACGACGCCCGCCTGTTGATACCCGGGGGACAGACCGAGGTAGGTAATCTTACGGAAGCCGGGAAGGTGACCAATTACTACGATTCGTTGTGCGTAAACGATGCGGGAGTACCGTCGACGGATTGCTCACCGGGTGGAATCGCGTCGGCGCCCTCGTACCGGCGGTACTGGAAGGTCGAGAATGATCCTGGCGGGTTTGACCGGGCCATCGTGATTGCGGTTCGCGTAGTAGCTCTGCAAGCGGCTCGCGCGGGAGCTATGAACGAAGAGACCACGCTGACCACGGTGCGTTCTTTCTGAGGAACGGGTCCGACAATCTTCAGCTTGTCGCCGGCTTTCTTCAGCAATCAAAACGACAAACTAAAGTTTGTCGTGCCTTCGCAGGAGCCAGGAATGAAGACGAACAGCGAGAGCGGTTTCACACTTCTCGAACTAACGGTCGCGGCGATGTTAACGGTGGGCCTGGTCGGAGCGGTGTCCGCTTTGATGAACAGGAACCAGCAAGTCTATGTAACCGAGGCCAGCGTCACGGACCTGAACGAGAACGTCCGCACCGCGGTCGACTACATGACCCGTGATATTCAATCTGCCGGAATGGGTTTGCCGAGGCCTAACAGCAGCTTCGCAGGGTTGTTCTACAATGACGGCGCGAGCGGAGCTCCCGATCAGGTGCTGATGGTCAATGGCGACCCCTATGCGCCCAACGCTTACATCGACTCGCAGGCAAGCGCAAGCGCAACGTTCACCTTCCCCTTACCATCGGAAGTGACGGTGACGGGCAGTGGTTCGACCTCCCATTTTACTTATCTCGACCAGCACGCCGGGCAGACTAAGAATCTGTACGAAGCCTATTCCACAACTAACAAATATTACATTTGCTACGACGACACCAAGGCCGTTGTGTTCGCGCTTACAAGCAACGGTCAATACGCCGGCGGCAAGGCCCAGCTCAGTCACGACACTTCGAACGCGATGAATCGAGCGGGCATCTATGGAACCAGAATAGATCAGTTGTTCAGCACGCCGGTGGATGCGGGTGAGCCCAACTACGGTAACGCCCAGGTATCAGTTCTGGGCGGACTCGTAGCCTACCGGGTGAATCAGGCAACGAAAGAGCTCGAGCGCACCGAGGACCTGAACAACTGGTACGGGATTGCGCGAGGAATAACCAACCTTCAGGTTCAGTACCGGACGGTATCCGGAACCGCCGCCAACCCCATCAACAACGTCACCAGCGCTCCGGGCGACCGCACTACGATTCGGTCGGCGACAATAACAATTTCAGCCGAAACGCCGGACCTTCCCCCGGGCAACAAGGGCTATCGACAGGCCGTCCAGACGTTTGAGGTTGCGCCGCGTAATCTCAATCTCCTTCGTAATAACAATCTCAGTGCTAACACGAAAGGCACGTGGGCCTTCTAGCGGGTGCTTCAATGAAAGACAACTCACGCAGAGACAAAAACGGGGAGCGCGGAATGGCGCTGATCACATCGTTGCTGGCGACCAGCATGCTGCTGGTGCTCGGAATGGCGGTAGTCCTCTCAGCGACGACTGACACCGTTACGACCAAGGCTCAGCGAGTCGGAGAGCAGTCATTCTTCGTCGCCGACGCCGGCGTGGGCATCGCCAGGCGCGCGATCGAGCAAGCGCTCTCAGAAGAGATCGAGAAAATACGGAACGGCACGTCTCCCTTTTACCGCAACAACCCTCCATCGGCGGCCGGCCAGTTCCCGGACGTGCAAGTTATTCCGAACCCCGTAGCAAGCTCCAATTGGAGCGACCAGCCAGCCTTTTACCAAAACGTAAAAGCACGCGCCGATCAACTGGTCAGAAACAGCGCGCGCGATCAGGAATTCGATCAGCTCAACGGCAGCAACTTTTCCGTAGGATTCAGTCCTTTGACGGGGAGTATTACGCTGGTAACGCAAACGCCAAATCAGGCAACCCAGGTGGTCTTGTTGCACTATGCGATTCGAGTCACTGGCCGGACTACGGCAGGAGGCAGCGCGACCGTCAACGAAACCGGGCGCCTGTCGACGAACATCAATCTAAGCTATGGTCCACCCGCCGGCAGCTATCGCAATTTCAGCTTCTCCGGTTTCGGCGCGTTCTTCGATGTTGGTGATGATCCGGCTCATCCTGAATACGTTCTGGTTCCCGGAACGTTCTCCGGACCGGTGCACACCAACACTCACTTCGGGTTTTACACCGGCTGGCAATACACGTTTCGCAATGTCATTTCACAAGTCGACGCGAACATCCGAACCTACTACAACAACTTTGTTCCGATCCCGACGAGCGACTATGCGGGCAGCATCCACCTTAGCGCGGAAGGCTATAAGCAAGTTGCGCGAGTGCCGTTGCCGACCAACGCCTTCTCGCAAGAGTATGCCGTGATAAACGGAACCGGCATTACAGATGTGAAGTCAGATGGCACGCCTGTCGATCCGCCGGCGGTGATACCAAGGGACGGGCAAGGCAATGCTCTACCGGTGCTTGACGGCAGCGGACACGTAACCGCGGACGCTCTGGTTGCCAATCTGCGAACCGCCCAGAATACCGCACCGGCCAGGTCGGGCACTGCTCTCGCCAACGGTGTTTACATTTCGTCCTCTGACGGTTCGTCGATCAGCGGCGCGGGAATCTATGTGCAGGGCACAGCGGACGACATCAAGCTGTATGGCGACACCAACGGCGACCAGGTCTACGTGATAACCCAGGGCAGCACGAGCACCACGATTCGAACCAGCTTCACAAACAACACAACAACGATTTCATCGGGCTCGAGCTCATACACATACAGCGGCGTTCCGACAGACACGTCCGATCCGGCAAATCCGCGGCCCGCAGTCTCTCTATTCGTCAACGGCGGCATCACAAGCTTGCGCGGAGGGAAGGAGAGCTCGACCTCCAACCCGGCGCTCGCATCGCGGACGGCGCTGACCGTTACGGCCAAGCGGAGCATCAAGGTAACCGGTGATCTTAAATACGCGGACCCGGTGGTCAACTCAGACGGCACTCCGGTTTCGAATATTGCCGGCGTCAAGAACGTGCTGGGCCTGTTCACCAATGACGGAAACATCTACCTCGACGCCAAGACCAGCTACGTTGCCAATCCCGATCTCAGCATCGAGATCGACGCCGCCAATGCCGTCTTCGACTCCGACACATCCAACGACAGCGAAGCTCCCTACACCGGGAAAGAGGGTGGTGTCACAACCTGGTTTGGCAGCGGACATCAGTCGCCATCCTCTAGCGCGCGGATCAGACTGGTCGGAAGCGACGTCGAGAAAAACAATAGTCTCGTGGATTATTACAACGGCGACACTTATTTTGATGTGCGATTCTCCGGCGGCGGATTCAGGCCGCCATTCTTCCCAGGAACCACGTACGCGCTTGGGCCTCCGCCGGTTGCGGGTGTGCTTGCCATATCGTCTATCGATCAAGCGGCATCTACCGCGAAGTCCTGGTTCAGGGACAACAACTAGTTGCTTGTCACGGACCTTTCGCTAGTGAAGTCGTGGTACCGGTGCAAATCCGTCAAAGCCGCGTCATCCGTGGTCTATTGGAACGCGCCAGAACCGGCAGCTCATTTTCGGCGCTCTACCCAATTGGGTTAGGCCAACCTCTCCGCCGCGCGACCCATCAATTCTCTGCCTTACGGTCAACCCGGCCCGGTCACATATCAGCGATCCGTCGGTCAATTTGAACGAAGATTGGGGCACGCAGCTCAGACACATGTTATGAAACACTGCTGTTGCTGACGTTTCGCTACGTTGCATCGGTGGCATCGCCCTTGCACAAGCCCTTACGCGACTCTCTTTGAAGAGATCGAAGAGAGACGGACGGAACGCAAGAGGCAGAAAAGCACAAAGGTTGAGCCCCGCGACAAGGATTTAGTAATGAAGAGCGAGAGTCTGCAGCGCAAATCGGCGAACCGACGGTCAGCGGATCGAGCGGCTGATGGGTTCTCTGTAATCGAGCTGCTTGTGATATTTGCGATTGTCATCATCCTGACGGCCGCGGCAGTTTTCAAGATGGTTCCGCAGCGACGCGCGTACGGCCCCGATGACGCCGGCGGTCAGATCACGAACTTTCTTCGCGACGCCTACCAGCGTGCGATTTCTCAGCGGCAGACAATGAAGGTTCAAATCGATAAATCGACCATGCTCATCAAGATTATCGATGAAAACAAATTGCCTGTCGGCGATGAAGTAGAAGTTCGGCGGGCGCAGCTCAACCCTGAGATAAGTGTGAGCCAGCCGACTGTGGGTGGGAGTGCGCTCAATCCACCCGCCTCTCCCTACAATTATCCGGTTGCGGCTTACTCAAGCAATCTGTGGATAGCGCGTTTCCGCAGCGACGGCTCGGTCGTCGACGCCTCCGGCAACACGCTCAGCGCAACGATATTCGTTTCGCCGGTGAGTATGAAGACCAACGAAACTAACTTGATAAGAGCCGTCACGCTGTTCGGACCAAGCGGGTCGATACGATTCTGGCGATACACAGGATCAAGCTTTGACGCGGGAGCAAACTGATGGACGAAACGCGCAACGAAGCTGGCTTTTCATACGTGGACGTGATGATCGCGGTCACTATTCTGTTGGTCGGAGTAATAGCGATGCTGTCGGCAATAACCTCCGGCATCGTTATGACCACCACCGGCCAGCAGCAACTCGCCGCAAAGCAATACGCGCAGTCAACGATCGAATCAATCTTTTCCGCGCGCGACCTCGAGTCGCTGGGCTTCGATGCAATCGGTAACGTAGGCGACCCGAACATCCCGGGCGCCGTCTTCCTTACCGGCGATCGCAAGTTCTATTCAACCGCCGGGCCGGACGGGGTCGTCGGCACCGCTGATGATGCGGCCGGTCCAGACGGTACGGTCGGGACCAGTGATGATTCACCGGCGGTCGACGGGTTCACTCGGCGGATCATAATAACGGATATTCCCGATCCCGACCGGCCAGCGGCGGCAATCAGCCTGCGCCAGATTGATGTGACTGTCTCTTACAAGCTTGGTAAGAGCGTGTACCGCGAAACAATGACCAGTTACGTCGCCAACTATCGAACCAAGGATTGAGACACCAAATGATTATCTACCCACAGAATTCGAATCACCCGGATCACCTCCGGAGCCCGCAGTCGGGATTTACAATGATCGAGATGGTCATATCCATAGCAATCTTTTCGATAGTCATGGGCTCCATATACGGTCTGCTGCACGTTGCGCGCGGCGGAAAGATAAACACAAGCCAGCGGACAGAAGTGCTTCAGGGCGTTCGCGTGGCGCTCAACGCGATCGGGCGCGACTCCATCAATGCGGGGGTCGGTTATCCCAACCTCGGCGCCTTGCTTCCTCCCAACAAGCTCACCTTAGTCGGCGGCACAGCGGACTCCGATACCACGCTCGATTTTCTGACGCCGGTGTACGTAGCGAACAATCTTAATTCGGTGAACGGCACGATGACCGACCAGGTGACCTTCCTTTATGTAGACGATGCGTTCAACGCCGGCGCCTCGCTGCCAATTAGTGCGATAAGCGATTCCAGTGGAACAAACAGCGTACTGACCGTTCAGGCTGGCTTTAACAACAGTTCCTGCTCCCTGGGGGACATTTACCTGATCACCGCAAACAACGCTTCGGCGATTGGAATGGTGACAAGCAAGACAGGCACAAACACGCTGAATTTCGCGTCGACCGACCCGCTGGGAATCAATTCCCCGGGTGCGAAAAGCGCCATCGACACACTTGTAACCCCGGCGAGTCTGCTAAAGCTGACGTGGGTTACTTACTACGTGTCAGACGAGGACGGCAACGGCACGGGCACCGGCACACTCGAGCGGCGAGTGTTCGGGAGCTACAACGCCGGCACCAATACGCTAATCAACTGGGTCGATCAACCACTCGCATTCGGCGTTGAGAACTTGCAGATACAATACGTGCTGGCTAATGGCACCGTCGTGGATCTTCCAACATCGTCACAGATGGCCGATGTTCGCCAGATTCGCGCCACCGTTACCGTTCGCAGCCCGGATGTCGATCCAAAGACGAATCAACCTTACAGATCGTCACTTACCTCCAGCTTCAGCACGCGCAATCTCGTATACGAAAAGCTCTGATGTTGGAAGGAGCCTCTCGGTCTGGATTTGCTGTTCACAGGCTAGAGGCGAAGCAGGAACGCTCAAACAGCAGAAGGGGATGAGATGACAACTGAGAGACCGAACTTTCCTGAGCGCGGCGAACGCGGAACTGCTTCGCTTACTGCGGTGCTGATTCTCGCGTTGCTATCGTTGTTCACGGCAGCGACGCTGCATAAAGTAACAACCGAATCAGTCATGATGGGCAACGACTACGCAAACACCAAGGCGTTTTACGCCGCTCAGGCGAGTCTCGAGTTGATGTCGAGGAACTTCAACAAGGTCTTCGACTCTGAACTTATTCCGAGTTCGGCCGACATAGCAAAGATAGAGAGCACCACACCCAATATCGACGGGTTCAATTTCATTCAAGACATATCGCAAAGCGGTACGCAGGATACGAAGCCTATCGACTCGGGCGATTACGCGGGGCTCATCTCGATGCGAACGCCTTACAAGCTCGACGCGACAGCAACGTATCCAAGTGGCGCTCAAGTCCAACTCACGCGCACCTTCTACAATCATCAAATCCCCATCTTCCAGTTCGGGATTTTCTACAACGACGACATGGAATTTCACCCGGGCCCGATATTTGACTTCGGCGGCCGCGTCCACTCGAACGCTAACATTTTCATGATGAGCGGCGACAATCTGTATTTTCGCTCGCGCGTGACCGCGGCTGGTCAAATCGTCCGCGACACCGCGCGCAACGGCCTGCCCAGTTCGCCTACATGGCCAGGCAAGGTGTGGGTGGCGGACGCCAGCGGGACCTTTCAGGAGGTCGTAAAGGGGAGCGTCATTGGCGGACCGGACACCGCGCATAACATCGCCGATATGCCTGATGGATCGGTTAATTCAAGCTGGGCCTCAACCGACTCAAAGCCCTTCAGCGGCAACCTGCTCTCCGGGGTGCGGCCACTAAAGCTTCCGATTCAAATAAGCAGCAACAGCGATCCGATCCAATTGGTCAAGCGTGGAAAAAACAGCGACGACTTCGAAGTCACCGCCTTGGCCCGACCCGTTGATGATGACATCCTGCGAGCTTCGCGCTACTGCAACAAGCCGGGCATTAGGGTCAGTCTCAGCGATAGTCAGACAGAGCTGCCGGGCGGTACCGGCGGAAGGCGCCTGGACGGCGCTGAGAACGGGCTCGGCGGTGACAGCGGAAGCACCGTGACTCCTGGCGACGGCAGTCGTGGCTATAAACCGCCCGTGATGGTCGACGGATATCAAGCCAAGCGCTTCAACGGCCATCGCCTGTTCACCGGTACGAGTTACACTAACAACGGTCTGCCCGCAAATCGTCAAACGTGGATCAAGGTCGAACTGGTCACCGTAGACGCGGCTACCCTGGCAATAACAGCCCAGGACATTACCGCGGACTTCCTCAGCCTGGGCATGACTCAAAAGGATCCCAGTGGGCTCAACATCGGCGATGATCGGGCCGTCCTCAAATTGCAGCGCTACGAAGTGCTGGGACCACCTCTAAGAGTTGCGGCGGCAGAGGTAAACACAACTATTACTACTACGCCCGTCTACACAACGCAGACCGACCCGCGTTCGGGTGTGCCCTCCGCGCTCAATGTTTACAGCTATAACAGCAGCGGCACGCCCTTCAGCTACGTGGCAACGAGCAGAAGCGACACCTCGACAAGTCCGGCGAAATGGAAGGCGCAAAACCTGGCCCAGGCGGCCGCCGAAGGGACCGCGCACAACGCTACTAACCTTACGGCTGGGACGGCTTTTGAACAGACCGTAGTCGTCGGTGGTACGACTTACAGAGTGGTGCCCTTTCCTATTGAGATATTCAACACGCGCGAGGGACTCTTCAACGAAGACCTCGCGGCGATCGGAACTCCGAGCTGGATGTCTCTGTACACCGATGGAACGGGAGGCAAGGTCCCGGTCAATGGTGTGATCAGCCTGATTGACATCGATATGACCAATCTGGGCAAGTTCCTGCGCGGTGACTGGAACGCCCAGTTTCCAGCTAACGCAGCCTTACCCGGCGGCAGGCTTTCGAGTGACGACGTGCCCAACAACAGCGGATCCGGATACATTGTCTATGTCTCGGATCGCCGCGGCGACCATGACGATGACGGCGAATATGACATGGAGGACATATACATCAACAGTGACGGGACGCCGAATGGAACTCTGCAGGCCGGCGAGGACGTCAATCACGACGGTGCGCTGAACACCGACTACGGCTGGGAAGCGGAGCGGTACACGGTGAGCACAGCGAGTGATGTCGCCGCTGTAACCGACCACAAGTATTTCCGCCGTGGCGTTCGGCTGATCAATGGCGACACTCTCATAGGCACCGTCAACAAGGGCTATTCGATCGCATCTGAAAATGGTATCTACATTCTCGGCAACTACAATGCTACCGGCGTGTCAGCTGTCGGCACGCCGACTCCGTATAACCAATACACTGGAGCTGAAGTGCCGGCTTCAGTCGTGGCTGACGCCATCACGATATTGTCCGAGCACTGGCTGGACGGGCAGAGTTTTCGAAGCCCATTTAACCTGGGCACGCGCGTTGGAACCGAGACAACTGTGAGGACGGCCCTTCTAATGGGTGACACTATGAGCAGCCTTAAGGTGGCGGGTGTTCCGAACGGCGGCAGCGGCGATGCTGACCTCTGCGGTGGAGTGCACAATTTCCCGCGCTTCCTCGAGAATTGGGGAGCCCGCTTGAATTACTGCGGCTCACTCATAGACCTGTTTAACAGCCGCCAGCACAATGGTGCTCACAAGGACGGTAACAATACGTATTCACCGCCGACTCGCAATTGGGTATTTGACTCAACGTTCCTTGACGCAACGCGATTGCCACCCGGCACGCCGTTCTTCCAGTTCGTACAGATGACCGGCTTCAGACAAACCTTGCGCCAGCTTACCTAGCGCAGGTCAGGAAGCTGTTCAGGAAATGGCAGGATGCAGTCGATTACCAATAATCGGGCCAGATCGTTACCTGGCCCGATTCTCCTTTTCAGTAGCAGTCCCGACATTGCCCGGCCGATTTCAGTTGTATCGGAACATCTCCAAACCTGCGAACGAAGTCTACAAGCGCTCGGCTGAAATCAATAAAAACGGTCGGTCAGATTGACGCGCAAGCACCTCCGCAGTTGACTGTTTCGGTCTTTTCGATGCCCCTTCCGCAGCTCTCGAAGCAAGCGTAACACTCGCGTTTATTGCACTTACGAGCGATGCCGGCCTCGGCACACTCATTGCCAATGTCTTCGCGATGGCTCTCATCAAAACGAGATGTTTTGTTAGGAGACTACACGACTAGAAGACTCGAAAAGAAAAGATCAATATGAACACGCTGAAGAAATGCCCGTCGATCGCCACGTTCATTTCACTTGGACTTATTCTTTCGTGCCTCTGCGTGCCAACAATTCGGTTCGGCAATGTGCACGCACAGAACGGACACAGATCGGCGCAAGCCCAGCGACTCGAGCTGGAAGACGACTCAATCGACATCTCCCAATTCCTATCGCCGATCATGGCGAGAGTTTCGCCTGATCTGCGCGAGCAGCTTGATCGTCAATCCTCGAGCGGCGACGTCCGAACGATGGATGCGAAGGGCGGAGCGGTTGGCGGCCCCGGTGGTGGAAATGTTGGCGGACCCGCGAAAGACCAGATCGTCAAGGCAATCGTTCAACTCAAGCAGCAGCCAGGCAACGGGCTTAGCGGCTTCCTGGGCGCGGCAAACGTCGTTGAGATAGGCCAGTTCTCGAATTTCAACGCGAAGCTCGTGGAGTTGCCGCTAAGCAAAATCAACGCGTTGGCGACCTTCAAGGAAGTGAGCTACATCTCACTGGACCGGAACGTCGAGATGCATGGCCACGTCGAGACGACAAGCGGCGCCGCGGCGATGCGCGCCGCTTCCGGAAACAGTGGGATAGACGGAAGGGGCATCGCCATCGCCGTGCTGGACTCTGGCCTCTACAGGGACCACGACGCGCTTCGTGATCGAATCGTCGCCAATGTGGACTTCACCGGCGCGACCGGTACACAAGCGACAAACGACCAATACGGGCACGGAACGCACGTTGCGGGACTTGCCGCGGGTGATCGCGACCTATCGAACGGCGCATATGCCGGCATCGCACCGGGCGCTAAAATCGCCAACCTCCGTGTGTTGGACTCGCAGGGCAGGGGAACGACTTCTGCCGTGATGAGCGCGCTCGATTGGGTGATGGCCAATCGCGCGAGATACAACATCCGTGTGGTCAATATGAGCCTGGGCGCCCTGGCTATCGACTCCTACGTCAACGATCCTTTGTGCCGCGCCGTGCGTCGCCTGGTCGACGCCGGCATCGTTTGTGTGGCTGCCGCGGGCAACAATGGAACGGACAGCAGCGGCAACAAAGTCTACGGTTTGATACACTCGCCCGGTAACGAACCGTCTGCGATCACCGTGGGCGCCACGAACACCCAGGGCACCGACGCGCGCATCGATGATGCGATGGCTAGCTACAGCTCGCGCGGTCCGACGCGCAGCTACAGAACAGACGCGCAAGGAATTAAGCACTACGACAACCTGGTCAAGCCCGACCTGGTCGCGCCCGGTAATAAGCTCTTCTCTGCCGAGGCCAACAATAACTACATCGTTACCGCCAATCCTCAACTCGACAATCCGTACATCAACAGCGACCACAAGGACATGATGATGCTGAGCGGCACATCAATGGCCACGCCCATCGTCGCGGGAGCGGCTGCCCTGTTACTGCAGGCCAATCCTTCACTGACGCCGAATCTGGTGAAAGCGATCCTGATGTACACGGCTCAGCCGATTGCCGGCGCGAACATGTTCGAGCAGGGCGCAGGCGAGGTCAACATCGAAGGCGCGGTTCGACTGGCGAAACTTGTGCAACCGGTGTTGACCAACGGTACGCCGCTCGGCTCGCCGCTGCTCATCAACGTTCCACCGACTCCTCAATCGACCATAGCCGGGCAGACATTCCTCTGGGGTCAGGGCATCATCGCCGGCTACACCTACATAACCGGGACCGGCCTAATCACGTCCTATCAGAAGGTCTACGGAACGGGAGTGTTGTTGAGCGACGGTGTTCTATTGAGCAACGGAGTACTGGTGGGTGACACCACGATGTTGTCGAGCGGAGTATTGCTCGGCGATAACATCGTTGTCAGCAACGGAGCGCTCCTGGGCGACGGCACACCTTTCGTTTCGTGCGGCGTGTTACTCGGCGACGGCGTGTTGCTGGGCGATGGAGTTTTTCTCGGCGACGGCGTGTTGCTGGCTGACGGCGTTTTACTTGGCGACGGCGTATTACTGGGAGATGCGATTTCTCAGTCGAATACAGCGCAGATTAACGGTGACTCCGGGCCGGGCATGCCCCCGTCACCATAGCGAAGAAGGTCAAGTTGAAAACAGGCAGACGTTGAAGGTCTCTTCTTCCAAGCCTGCTGGAGTCCTGAATTGAGAAGCACAAACAGAATCCTGGTGCATAACATCATGGTCTTATCAGCGGTTGAGAAGGCAATGACTCGAGTTGGCGTTGAGGCGCCCGCAACCTTTCCGGCGAAGATCGAGGCGCTCGAAAAGAAGCACGAGAGCGAAGTGCTTCGCTTCCTGGCTGCGCGGCCAACCCATACTGTCTTCATGGCTGGGTTCATACGCGACAACGGAATCGTCAGCCATCTCAACCGGGGCACCTTCTACGGTTGCCGTGATTCACAAGGTAGACTCGAGGGCGTTGCATTGATCGGCCACTTCACCCTCGTCGAAACCTGTAGCGAGGAGGCGCTCGCCGCCTTCGCAAGGCTTACCCAGGACTGCCCTTCGGCGCACATGATCCTTGGCGAGCAAGACACCGTCGAAACCTTTTGGCGGTACTTCGCAGAAACCGGCCGAACTCCGCGCCGCGTAGGTCGAGAGCTGTTATTGGAGCGACAACTGCCAATCGAACCGTTTGAGGCCGTCAGAGGTCTTCGGCAGGCCACGCCCAATGATCTTCCAAGGGTCCTTCCGGTCAACGCCCAGATGGTGCTCGAGGAGAGCGGGGTCAATCCGATGGAGGCCGATCCGCAGGGCTTTCACGAGCGCTGGCTGCGGCGCATCGATCAGGGCCGCGTCTGGCTGTGGACTGAAAACGGCCGCTTGATCTTCAATGCGACGGTTATGTCTGAAGCACCAGACGTCTGTTACCTGGAAGGCATCTACGTCAACCCTTCAGAGCGCGGCAGAGGCTACGGGTTGCGTTGCCTTTCTCAATTGAGCAGCCATCTCCTGAACGACACCAGGTCGCTGTGTCTATTCGTCAACGAGCAGAACCGGGGAGCTCTGAAATTCTATCGTAAGGCCGGTTACGCCGAGTGCGGCTTGTACGACACGATTTTCCTGCATTTGAAGAACTAGCGAGAGTGTGAGCGTTACGCAATGGGTCAGGCAATTACAAATCGGAAATCGCGGGCATATCAGACGGCCGTGAGCGCCGTCGGCGTCACCGCATGGGTGATTGCCGCACTGGCGATCGCAGAAGGTTTCGTCTGGCGCGAACGGCTCATCGTACTTGCTCTCGTCCCGGTTATTATCGTTGTCGGAACGTTCGCCCAACATTTTCGTCTGCCGCTCGGATTGAAGTTCACTAAAGACCGTGTCGTATTTACGCTGGCCGACGCGTTCATTCTGCTGGTGGCCTGCTCGTACGGAACATCCGCGGCGGTGTTTTTGGCAGGCATCGAAGGATTCACGTCGTCGCGACGAACAGTGCGGCGCCTGTCCAGCAATTTGTTTTCATCCAGCATGATGTCGATTGGCGCCTTCGTCGCGTCGCTCAGTATTCGCCTGGTTTTGCAGGGTGGTTTTCGCGCTGACGCCGGCGCCGGGTTCGATCAGGATTTGCTCTCGGTCGCCGTAGCCATGCTCGTCGGAGGCATCGTTCAGATAACGGTGAACCTGGGGCTCTTCTCGACGCTCTTCGCATTGCGGCAGGACGACAAGACGCTCGAAGTCTTCACGGGGTTCTTTTCGGCGACGCCGATGTTCCTTCCCAATAGCGCGGCCGCAACATTGATGTATTACGCGCTTCAGCATGACCTGAAGATCCTCGCGGTCATCGGCGGGCCGATCTTTCTCGCGATCTACTTTGGGCAGCGCCAGTATAGGGACGGCATACAGAAACGCATCGAGGTGATGGAGAAGGCTCACCGCGAAACCATAGAAGCGCTGGCCGTGGCGATCAACGCCAAAGACGAAGTTACTCACGAGCACGTGCTGCGCGTTCAGATTTACGCCGCGGGCGTCGCGCGAATCCTTGGGTGCTCACCCGCTGAAGTCGAAGCGCTCAGGGCCGGCGCGCTCCTTCACGATATCGGGAAGATCGCTGTGCCCGACTACATTATCAACAAGCCGGGCAAGCTTACTGCGGCGGAATTCGAGAAGATGAAGATCCATACGATCGCCGGAGCGCGGATCCTGAGCCGAGTTGAGTTTCCATACCCGATCGTTCCGGTGGTTCGGCATCATCACGAACGTTGGGACGGCGCGGGCTATCCCGACGGCTTGAGCGGTGAGAACATTCCCCTGACCGCGCGAATCCTGACCGTAGTGGATTGCTTTGACGCAGTCCGCGAGGACCGCCAATACCGAAAAGGAATGACTCGCCAGGAAGCAATCGACCTGGTCCTCCGAGGCAGCGGAACTCAATACGATCCAACCGTCGTGGGCACCTTCATCGCGCACCTGTCCGAGTTCGAAACTGAGATAAGCGCGCACCGGGGAACGCCGCTGCCGAGCTTCGGGATCGAGGCATCCGAACAGCTATCGGAGGCCGCCAAAAAGGTCGCGCCCGCCGCGGGGCTCGCTGAAGATGAACAGGCCGACAAGTCAAAGGGCGCAAGTGTAACCGATGACGACATGGCCGCGATGTGCGATCTCGCACAGGCGGTAATCGGCGCGCGCAGCCAGGATGCAGTCCTCGCCGCGTTCGCTGAGAAAGTACAATTGGTTGTCCCGCATTCGATGTGCGCGATCACGCTGGTGGACTCCAAGTCAGGTCAGAACGTAGTCGCGCATGCGACGGGCTCGCATTGGATGTTCCTCAAGGGGCGAGTGATCGGCGCCGGCGAAGGCGTGACCGGGTGGGTACTCGCCAATAGAAAACCGTTCTGTAATACCGATCCCAGACTGGATCTTCCACCGTCTGTGGTCGAGCAGAACGCAGATTACAAAACGCTGGCGGCATTTCCGATCATCAGGGGCTCGGCCAAAGATTCGACTAAAGATTTGACCAAAGACATGACCAAAGACATGATCATGTACGGCGCGGTCTCTATTTATTCATCAACGCTGGATGAGTACACCGCGGATCATCAAAAGCTGATGCGCGAAGCAATACGCTTGCTTGCGAGCGCGTTGTCAGCGGTATCGGAAGGCGCGGCTTGGGAGAAACAATTGCTACCCGTCCCCGAGGACCGTGACACACAAGCAGCATTAAAGGATTGGGTCCCGGACTACGACGTCACACATTGAGTGTCCTACTTTGGAGTCGATCCGAGCACAAAGCGTGCGCGCTCGGTCCTGAGCATCTGGTAAGGAGTCATGCATTTCATCCCGAGCCCGATGCAAGCATCAGGAATCTTGATCTTCTTCGTCGAGGTCGAAGCTATCTCGTGGGTCACAACCGTGTGTCCGTGTGCGAGCGCGTGAGCAACCAGGTAGTAATCCGCTACAAGAAGAAATGTGTTGACCGCAGCCGGCTCATAGCTTTGGCTAGTGGCCCAGGCGCTAACCGTACTCAATGCCGGCAGCAGCGTCGTATCAGGTTTTAGAAAGAAGTCATCGCCGCGATCTGTGGCCCAGGCCGCGAGCTCATCGGCTACGGCCTGAATTTCGTCGCCTACTTTCTCGATGCTGAACACTCGCTTTGCCGCATTCCCCTGAATCAGCCAGTCCCAGAACGCTGGGCAAAAATCCATTCCATAGTGAAGGTTTTTTGCTTGTATAAACACATTGGCGTCGAGCAAATAAGCCATTTACCCAATCACCCCCAAACTTCGCCCCAACTTCCTAAAGGTCTCGAGTTTTGCGAAGCCGAGCATGCGAAACGCATCTCGGTGCAACGTCTGGCCCTCGAGAGTGCTTACCACAAGCGCCCGCGCGAAGCGCTTGCTAACGCGGGCTGCCTGAGTCAGGTAAAAGTTGCCGCCGCTCTTTTTTGAAATCGCGAGTATGCGTTTCAATTCCTTGTCATACTCGCGCCAGAACTCTTCACGCGTGAGCCCGCCCGCGTCATGAATTCGTCGCAAGATCACCAGCGTGCTAACTTTGAACCGCCTTGCCAGGCGGGCAAGTGATACCCTCAAATCCAAACCGCGGTCATACTCCTGCTTCAGAACCGCGAGCGGAACGAGAAGCTCCGCGGCAACATTGTTGCACCAGCGTTCGACTTGATGTTCTGGAACCAACGAAGCTTGAGCATCCGACACCGCCGATTGACCGAGCCATATATGCGCAAGCTCATGCGCGAGCGTGAACATCTGAGCGGCCTTCGTGTCGGCTCCATTGATGAACACGAGCGGCGCATGACTGTCAGAAAGCGCGAAGCCGCGAAACTCTTCAGGATCGAGACGCCGGGTATTGTTGTTAAGCACCACGCCGCTGCACATAACCATGATTCCAGCTTCATCGGCTTGCGCGATGAATATTCTCAGAGCGTCGCTCCAGGTTGGGATTCGGCGGCGCTCTTCGATATCGAACCCCAGGGCGTGACGCATGATTTCGGCAGTGGTCTCGACACTGTTATTCAAGCTTGCAGACCCTACGAACGAGAGCGCGGAGGCTCGCTCGGATCGGGCGAAGTCGCGATACCATTCCTGGCGTTGCTGGCACACGTAAATCATGTCGAGGAGGTCCGGGCTGGGGCGCGAAATGGCTTTGTTTCGGATAGTACGGAAATCAGGTATGGGAATCTCTTCAACCGGCGGCTCTTTGAGAAATAGAAAGCCAACGGGTGTATGCGTAGCCTTGGCGAAGTCTTCCACCTGTTTGAGCGTCGGCGTGACAGTGCCCTTCTGCCACGCTTCGAGCTTGGGAAAGCGGTGCGTCAGAGCAGCGGTCTCCAGGCCCGCGCGCTCACGAGCCCACGTCAGGAGTTCAGGTTTAATGTCTGCGCGAATCACGCGAGCAAACTCCTTCAAAAGTCTAGAACTTGCGGTTCGCCCATTATCACCGGTGGAGACTCTTTCAGACAACATCAGTTTCCATCATTGGATTAGATCACAGAGTCTGCATAACTTCAGTCAATAGCTATTCGGTA
>Ga0134124_10000486_pt1 | contig 33677 bp, 33 predicted proteins | sample KB304_FD_96880 | JGI IMG/M metagenome (GOLD analysis project Ga0134124, IMG submission 96880) | Terrestrial soil microbial communities without Nitrogen fertilizer from Kellogg Biological Station, Michigan, USA - KB3-0-4 | ecosystem: Environmental > Terrestrial > Soil > Unclassified ... | reverse complement strand
GAGGATGAGATTAATCTGGCGCGAGGGATCTGCTTCAACCTTGAGCAGGAGGGTTGCCGTGTAAGTCATGTCGAAACCGGGGAAGCGGCTCTGGAAAGGCTTTTTTACGACAGGTTTGCACTTATCATCCTGGATGTCATGCTACCGGGAATGGACGGATTTACGTTATGCAGGAACGTCAGGGAATTCGACTCAAGAGTCCCTATATTGATGCTTACTGCACGTTCAGAGGAAGGAGACAGGGTTACCGGACTTGCCAGCGGCGCCGATGACTATCTGACCAAGCCTTTCAGCCTGAACGAGTTCCTGCTCCGGGTCAAAGGGATGCTCCGCCGCTCTTCCTGGTATCTGCCTGAACCTGTTGAAGAGGGATATCGCTTCGGTGAAAATGAAGTCTATCTGCTCTCCTACAGAGCAAAAACAGCACAGGGGGAGATAGATCTGACCGATCTTGAAGTCCGCATGCTTACTCTCCTTTTCCAGAAAGAGGGTACTGCAGTAAGCAGAAGCGAGCTTCTTGAAAGGGTCTGGGGATATTCTAACGAAGTTGAGACAAGGACACTTGACAATTTTATTGTCCGCTTCAGAAAATATTTTGAATCCGACCCTGCAAGTCCTGCCTATTTCCAGACAGTTAGAGGTATAGGTTACAGGTTCACCAGGAAAGGACTCAATAACAGTTAACCGGTTTTTTGCCACATGCATATCACCGATCTTACTGCTTTGCGCCGCAGCTGACAGTTCAAACAAGAAAAGGCCGGGAGTTGCCCCCCGGCCTTTTTAATTTCAGGTATTGGCTGCTACAATCCTGCCTTGCTCCTGATAATGTCTGCCTTGTCATTCCTTTCCCAAGTGAACTCAGGAAGCTCCCTTCCAAAATGACCATATGCAGCGGTCAGCTTGTAGATCGGACGTAGAAGATCCAGTTGCTCAATGATAGCTCTCGGGCGCATGTCAAAGACTTCACGGATTATCTGCACAATCCTCGACTCTGCTACAGTTCCTGTCCCGAAAGTATTTACCATTATAGAAACAGGCTCTGCTACACCTATGGCATATGCCACCTGGACCTCACATTTCTCGCAGATACCTGATGCCACAAGATTTTTTGCAACGTAACGTCCCATATAAGCCGCAGAACGGTCAACCTTGGACGGATCTTTCCCTGAGAAAGCCCCGCCGCCATGCCTTCCGGCGCCGCCGTAGGTGTCCACAATTATCTTGCGGCCGGTAAGGCCGCAATCCCCCATTGGTCCGCCGACAACAAAGCGACCGGTCGGGTTGATGAAGATACGGGTTTTTTCATCCATGAGATTTGCCGGGATAACCTTCCTTACAACTGCATCGATGATTCCCTCTTTAATTGTGTCATGAGAAACATCCGGAGTATGTTGAGTTGATATGACTACAGTATCGACATAGACAGGTTTGTCATTCTCATATCTGACCGACACCTGTGATTTGGAATCCGGACGAAGGAAATGAAGCTCTCCTGACTTGCGGACATCGGAAAGGCGTTTCACCAGCTGATGCGAAAGGAGTATGGGCATAGGCATAAGCTCATCTGTCTCATTGCAGGCATAGCCGAACATGATCCCCTGATCGCCGGCACCCTGATCCTTGAACATCCCCTCCCCTTCGGTTACCCCCATCGAAATATCAGGTGACTGCTTGTCGATAGAGGTAAGAACAGCACAGGTTTCCCAGTCAAAACCCATCTGTGAGTCGTTGTATCCGATCTCCCGGATGGTCTCACGTACTATCTTGGAATAGTCGATGACAGCCGAAGTGGTTATCTCCCCTGCAATAACAGCCATGCCGGTCGTTACCATCGTCTCGCATGCAACCCTTGATTTTGGATCCTGCGCAATTATCGCGTCTAATATCGCGTCAGAAATCTGGTCCGCAACCTTATCAGGATGCCCCTCTGAAACTGATTCGGAGCTGAAAATATACTCTTTTTTCTCCATGTGTTTATCTCCTTGTTGATTCCATGTTCTATTATAAATTGAAATTTATAGCTTTTTGCCTGTTTTGTTGTCAAGTGATTAAATAGCCAAGATATTATCAAGTAGTTATATTGATTACTTTTTATTATAAAGTCATGTCGAATAGTCAGATGCCAACAACTTCAGAAAGCCCGAAAGGGCTCTGAGTGAGCTCCCCAACATTTAAGCGATAAGGCGTACCGCTTTCCCAGTACGCCTTATCGTATTTCATATGTCGAAAAGTCTATAGTCAATCAAAACTGTCAGAAAAATGAGCTGTTATTTCTGATTTCAGATAACTTTCCACTTCCTTTGCTGTAGCAAATTCGAGAGCTTTCGATACCAGCTCCTTTGCCTTTACAAGCGAACATCTCCTTAGAATCTGTTTCACTCGTAGTATTGATGGAGGTGACATGGAAAGTTCGTCAAATCCGAGGCCAAGAAGTACCGGAAGAAAAACCGGATCACCGGCCATTTCGCCGCAGATGCAGGCATCAATACCGGCAGCATGAGCAGCATCTACAACCATTTTCAAAGACCGCAATATAGCCGGATGCAAAGGCTCATAAAGAGGTGACAGGTGCTCATTGGTCCTGTCAATTGCCAGTGAGTACTGGATAAGATCGTTTGTGCCGACACTGAAAAAATCGACCTCTTTAGCAAGCTGATCAGCCGTCAAAACAGCAGAAGGTATTTCGATCATTATCCCTATTTTGAGGTGCTTATCATAATTGATACCTTCAGCTTCAAGTTCGTTTTTAATCTCCTGCAAGATCCATTTCGCTTCCCTGATCTCGGCGACACCAGAAATCATCGGAAAGAAAATTCTTGCCTCTCCATATGCGCTCGCCCTGAGAATTGCACGAAGTTGAGGTCTGAATGTCTCGGGATTGCGCAGTGAAAGCCTGATGGCTCGAAGTCCCAAGGCAGGGTTGAGCTCTTCTTCCAGGTTCAATCCAGGAACAAACTTGTCGCCGCCGACATCAAGTGTCCTGATGCTGACCGGAAAAGGAGCTACTTTTTTGAGCATCAATTTATACGCTTCAAATTGTTCATCTTCATCAGGAAGGTCAGTACGGTTAATGAAAAGCATTTCCGTCCTGTAGAGTCCGACCCCTTCTCCACCATGATCATTGAGCGAATCCACTTCCTCCAGAAACTCGAGATTCCCCTTCAGAGTTATACGATGCCCGTCAACAGTCTCCGAAGATAAATCTTTAAGCTTTGAAAGCTCCCTGTCGCAGTATTCATAGTACTGTTTGCGAGCCAGAAGAGCCCTGAAAGCCGTATTGTCAGGATTGACCATGGCAATACCGGTAGAACCGTCGATCACCAGATGATCGCCTGCCATGACTGAAGATGTGGCGCCATCCAGGCCAACTACCGCAGGTATTCCGAGAGCCCGGGCGAGAATCGACGTGTGGGAGGTTTTCCCCCCGAGGTCGGTTACAAACCCTATAACCCGGCTCTTATCAATCTGAAGCACGTCAGCGGGGGAAAGGTCATGAGCGACAATAATCACTTTGCCATCAACATACTGCAGTGGTTCCTGTGAAATGCCGGCCATCCGGCGCAGAATTCTTTCGCCTACTATTTCAACATCACCCATCCGCTCTCGAAAATATTCATCCTCAATGGTATCAAAAAACTCTCTGAATTTGACGAGAGTCCTCTTGAAAGAGCCCTCGGCATTTATATGCTCAGACTCGATCCTCGCCACAGTCTCCGTTGTAAGCATAGAGTCTTCAAGAATAAGAAGATGGGTATCGAGTACATAGAGATGCTCAGCCCCCCTCTCCGCCTCGATCTGGAATTTTATGAGACGAAGGTCATCTTTTACCTTTTCGATAGCATCGAGAAATCTTTTCACCTCGCGTGGAACGTCTTCTGGAAGTACTCCCGCTTCAGAGACGGCGACTTTTGCCCGGTCTGCGACCAATGCCCGTCCGATAGCAATACCGGGAGAAGCGGCGATCCCCTGCATTACAAGATTATCACTCCTCTCCAAAACCATTTTCGATCAATTCTCCGAGTTTCTGGAAGGCCAGGCCTTCATCAGTCCCTGCCACCTTAAGGTGGATCAGTGTCCCTTTTGCAGCAGCCAGCATCATTATCCCCATAATGCTCTTGCCATTGACCTCGACGCCGTCCCTGAGAACTTTGATATCAGAATCAAACTGACTTGCAGTCTTTACAAAAAGAGCCGAGGCTCTAGCATGGAGCCCCAGCTTATTTACAATCACAAATTGCTGTTCAAGCATGATATGTGGTTCAACTCCTTGAATATTTTAATAGGGTCTACTTCTTCAGATAATCCCCGGCAACAGCTACACCCTCTCTGCCGGAATCTCTGAGCTGTGCGGCCAATTCAGCTACACCTAACCTCTCCCGTTCACTTGCAAAACGGATCAGCATCGGAAGATTCACCCCTGTAAGCACTTCTACCCTGTTTTCCTGGAGAAAAGAGAGGCTCATGTTAGAGGGGGTTCCACCAAACATATCTGTCATTATAATGATGCCTTCAGCAGAAACTGATTCAATTGCCGAATCAAGCGCCGCCTTTATCTTTTCGACAGAATCATCAGCTTTGATCTCCACAGAAGCAGATGCCTCCATAGGTCCGACAATCATCTCTGCAGCCCTGATGAGTTCTGCAGCCAAGCCGGCATGCCCCACCACTACAAGTCCTATCATATCTCAACCTTTCCCGATGTCTCGATGAGTAACTTTCAAAGAAATGTTCCTGCCTTGAAGAAAATCCCGTAACGCTTCAACAATGACTACAGAACGATGGCGTCCTCCTGTGCACCCCACAGAAACCGTCAGATAGGACTTACCCTCTTTCTGGTACAAGGGAATAAGAAAACCGGTCATACTGAAAAATTTATCGAGAAATATAGCGGCATCAGGCTGTTCGAAAATAAACTCTTTGACACCACTGTCGAGTCCCGACAAAAGCTTGAGTTTCGGTTCAAAGTAAGGATTGGCCAGGAAACGCACATCCATGACAATATCCGATTCAAGCGGCACACCATACCTGAATCCAAACGACTGAATATGGACGTTGAAAATCTTGGGTGCACCTTCGCCGGAAACGATGCGGACAATTAAATCTTTCAGTTGATGTACATTCAGTTCAGATGTTTCGATGACTGATGTTGCAATCTGCTTAAGTCCGGCAAGATGTTCCCGCTCAAAAGCAATACCCTCAAGTACTGACCCGTTTTCAAGAGCAGGATGCCTGCGCCTGGTTTCGGAAAAGCGTCTCACGAGGACTTCGTCTGTCGAGTCGAGGAATAACACCTCCACTTTGTGCCCGGCCTCACGAAGTTCCCTGAAGAGAATCTCATGGCCCTTGAAAAAGTCCCGCGCGCGAATATCGATTACAATTGCCACATTGGTAATTCGTTCAGAAGATTTATCCACCAGATCAATGAAGACGTTCAGGAGTGCCAGAGGAAGATTGTCAAGACAGAAGAAACCCTCATCTTCAAGTGCATGAACCGCAGACGACTTACCCGACCCTGACAGGCCGGTAATGACGCATATCCTTAGCTTACTCAACCTCATCTCCCAAAGGCCTGACTTCAAGCCTGGAAAGCAGCTTCTCCTGAAACTCTCTGGCTGAATGATAACCCATGCCTTTCAGCAGGAAGTTCCTGGCAGCTACCTCGATTATTGATGTAAGGTTTCTGCCCGGCCTGACCGGGATGCAGATATAAGGAAGATCTACCCCAAGGATGGCGTACACCTGATCATCCACACCAAGGCGATCATATTCATGATCCGGATCCCATTCTACGAGCTCTATCACCATATCAATGATCTTTTTTTCCCGGATGGAAGAGACCCCGTAAAGATCCTTTATATTGATGATCCCCAGTCCCCTTATCTCAAGATGGTACTGAATGAGCTCTCCTGCCTGACCTACCAGAGATGCAGGGACTTTCTTCTTGACATTGATTATGTCATCACCTACAAGCCGGTGACCGCGTATGACCAGGTCCAAGGCACATTCACTCTTCCCTATTCCGCTTTTTCCCAGAAGAAGTAGCCCGACACCGAGGACATCCACCAGAACACCATGAATGTGAGTCGTCGGGAGAAGTTTCTCCTCAAGGAATTTTGTTATCAGTGAGATGAAGAGCGATGACTGGAGAGATGTGCCGAGGAGAGGAATACCGGCTTTTTCTGCAGCATTTTTCAGGTAATCAGGGGGCGTAAGCCCTTTAGTTACTATGAGGCATGATATGGGGAAAGAACAGAATCGAGCAACATTGGCTGATGCAAGACCTGTAGACATCTGTTCAAGATATGAAATTTCCGTGTTACCCAGCACCTGAAGCCGGTCAGGATGAAGATGCTCTGTGTAACCGGTAAGTGCAAGACCTGGTTTTTGAATCCTTGCACTGTACAAACGGTGTGTCAACCCGGCTTCACCCGCAAACAGCGTAAGATCAAGACCATACTCATTATCTTGCAAAAGGTCGTGAATCGTGAGGCTTGCCCTGTTCAAATTCGCCTCTCTCTGTTCGTGTGGATAATTCTATGAATCGAACCTGAATCCGGAGCTTTCATCAGTTCATGCCTGATTTCAGGATCCTTAAGTATCCTGGAAATTTTCGCAAGCGCCTGGAGATGAGCTCCGACATCAGCATCAGATGATATAAGGAGAAAAAACAGATGTGCAGTCCGTTTATCAAGAGAGTTGAAATCAACACCTTCACGACTGCGCCCGAACACAAGAAGAGGCTCTTTGGTAATACCGTGCAGTTTTGCATGAGGTATCGCTATGCCGTCACCAATGCCTGTGCTGCCAAGCATTTCCCGTTCCAGAAGAGCCTCCAGAATCGCATCAGGAGACACTCCGGGAAGCCGCGAAACAACATTGGCTGAAAGCTCTGCAAGAACATCATCTCTGGTTTTAGAGACGAGTTCGGCAATAATCGCTTCAACCGGCAGATCCAATATCATCCTGTCACCATCAGACCTTACCTGATTTAAGCTCTTGCAGGCTCGATAAGTCCATAGTTGCCGTCCTTCCGGCGATAGATCACACTGAGATTCTCCGAAGAAGAATCGGTAAATACAAGAAAATCCTTGTGCATGAGATCCATCTGCATGACAGCCTCATCAACTGACATCGGTTTGATGGAGATCGGCTCGGAACGGATAACTACCGGCGTCTGCTGTTGTTCGAGGCTTTCAGCCTGGACGATAGTTCTACGGCCCTCCCTGGCACGAACTTCAACTGAAGGCTTGTGCCCCTTAAGACGCTCTTTATAGCGGCGAAGTTGACGCTCTATCTTGTCAACTACTGCATCAATGGATGCATACATGTCGTTTGTCGCCTCTGAAGCCTTGATTGTGACTCCTTTGGCAGTGAGAGTTATCTCGGCAATATGACGAATTTTCTCAACGGTCAGGTATGACTGCGCGATAACAGGCTCGTCGATGTACTTTTTAACCCTCTCAAGTTTCTCCTCCACATAACTTTTCAACGCATCACTCTGCTCCATGTGCCTGAATGTAGTGGTAATCTGCATAAAATCCTCCTGTCTGGTAGTGGTTTCTGCCTCTTCTTCCTAAAACATTCTTTTGCGTTCAGAAGATGATCCTAGTCTGAGCATCTCCCGATATTTTGTGACAGTTCTCCTGGCGATATTGATATTTCCTGCTGCCAGCATCTCTGCCAGAGTCTGGTCGCTTAAAGGTTTCTTCTGATCTTCCGATTCTATCAACTCCTTGATCTTCCTCTTGACACTCTCTGATGCGATGAAATCGCCCCCTGTAATCGAGATGGCACTGTTGAAGAAATACTTCATCTCGAAGATACCCTGGGGGGTATGCATGTACTTGTTAGTGGTCACACGACTTATAGTGGACTCGTGCATCCCGATATCCTCGGCAACATCCCTGAGAACAAGCGGACGAAGATACTCTATCCCCTTTTCGAAAAACTCCCTCTGAAATTTCACTATACTTTTTGCTGCCTTGAAGATAGTCCGCTGGCGTTGATGAATGCTTTTGATAAGCCATATGGCAGCACGCATCTTATCGCTCACATACTCTTCAGTGCCGGAATCCAGCTCCTTGAATTTGACATCGGTGTAGTATGGATTGATCCTGAGAGCCGGCAGACCTTCATCGTTGAGCGTAACGACATAATCATCACCTACCTTGAACACGAATATATCAGGTGAAATATACTGGACATCATCATGAGCAAACATATGTCCGGGTTTGGGGTCAAGGCCTGAGATAATTTTTGCAGCGTCCAGGATATCCTGCAGACTTATTCCAAGAGCCTTGGAAATCTGCTTGTAACGTCTTGTCTCCAGATCTTTGAGGTGGTCGCGCAGGATCTGGTCTACAACCCCTCCCTGCATCCCGAGTTGCTGAACCTGTATAAGCAGGCACTCTCTAAGGTTTCTAGCTGCTACGCCGGGAGGGTCGAAATCCTGGACCCTTTTAAGGACGTTTTCTACAGTCTCGTACGACGAGTCACTAGACCTCGCAAGATCTTCTACCGTGGTTCTCAGATAACCGTCTTCGTCAATATTCCCGATGATCTCGACAGCTATACCGATATCTTCCTGTTCAAATTTTGAAAGATTCAGCTGCCACATAAGGTGATCTACGAGAGTCCCCTTTTTGGTCAGCAGGTTTTCGAAAGAGGGGCGATCCTCATCATCACTGTACTGTTCCCCTGAACTGTAGTTATATCCATCAAGATAGGAGTCCCAATCCATCTCCTTGATGGTATCGCTTCCGGCAGTAACCTCCTTGAAGCTGTCCCCCTCTTTCAGCGTTTCAGGCTCCCGCTCCTGTATCTCGACCTGCTCAACCTCCTTGAGGCTCTCCTGCTCAACGGTCTCTTCAAGGATCGGATTCTCCTCAAGCTCCTGTTGCACAAGATCCTGAAGTTCAAGACGGGACAGCTGAAGTAGCTTGATTGCCTGCTGCAGCTGAGGAGTCATTACCAGCTGTTGCGTAAGCTTCATCTGTTGGCGCATTTCAATTGCCATCATTCATCCCCACTAAAGCCTGAACTTGTCACCGAGATAGATTTCCCTTGCTTTTCTGCTGTTTGCAATCTGCTCCGGAGTACCACATTCCAGGAGCTCTCCGGCATTTACGATATAAGCCTTATCACAGACACCGAGAGTCTCGCGCACATTATGGTCTGATATAAGTATACCTATATTTTTTGCCTTCAGCTCAGCTATTATGTTCTGGATATCAATTACCGCAATCGGATCGATACCCGCAAAAGGCTCATCCAGAAGTATAAATTTTGGTCTCGTCGTTAAGGCTCTGGCAATTTCAACTCTTCTCCGCTCGCCTCCGGAAAGGGCATACCCCTTACTCTTTGCGATATGGGTTATCCTGAACTCGCTTAGCAGCTCATCAGCCCTTTCTCTCTGCATCTGCCTTGTCGGCTCTACGGTCTCAAGGATAGCAAGCAGATTTTCTTCAACAGTAAGACGTCTGAAAACAGACGGCTCTTGAGGGAGATAACTGAGCCCGGACCTTGCTCTCATGAAAACCGGCAGTCGGGTTATCGACTCGCCCCCCATCATGATCTCGCCGTCGTCCGGCTTGCACAAGCCTACCACCATATAGAACGTTGTGGTCTTGCCGGCTCCGTTGGGTCCAAGCAGACCTGCGACCTCTCCTGCCTCAAGGTCGATATCAATGCCATTAACAACCAGCCTGCCGCCGAAAGATTTCTTCAGGCCCCTTGCACTTAGAGTATTATGGCTTTTTTGAACGACCATCAGAACCCTTGCCCTGTGGATAAATAACTGCTTCTACCCTTTTCCCTGAACCGGAAGTTACTTCACTCCGATCCTGGTCGAGATAGTAGGTAATGACCTTGCCGGAGATAGTGTCATTGTTCTGAAAAACCTTCGGATTACCATCCAGAACAATAGTTGAGCTTTTTGCGTCATAGACTCCATGATCGGCCTGAGCACGCCTGGGTCCCTGAACAATGCGAACATTTCCGGTAACCTCGGCAGTGCTGATCTCGTTGCCGGCCTCGGAATATACTACAACAAACCTGTCCGAGTAGATTGTAAGGTCACCCTGTCTTGCAGCGACATTTCCGGAAAATGTGGCCAATTTCCGGCCATTATCGGTCACAAGCGAATCGGATTTAATCGTGATAGGTTCACTACTTCGTCTTGAAAGTGAAAGATTCCCCTCAGCAAAAACCTGGAAAGAGAACGCAAAGGAAACCAGAAGAACAGAACAAATGCTTCGTATCATTTCTCCCTCATGCCCGGGTAAATAGTAGCTGAAACCCTGCTGTGGATATTTGCCGCAAAACCGTCAATCGCGAAATCCATACCTATCCCCTCGACTGAAAGACCTTTATCCACAAATATGACATGCTCTTTGGTGCTGAAAATTCTGGACTTGGAGCTATATGACAGTCCAGGACACTTAAAGAATGCACCATCTTCAGCTTTTGCCATGACCTCTCCCCTGAGAATCAGGTTTCTGGAGGAATGAAAATATTCACCGTGACTTGCAGTTACAGTCACAGGACCTTTCTGATCACTCTCAACGATAAAACGAATACCTGAAAGGGTGCTCTTTTCCACCGTCTTGTCATACTCTCCGCTCTCGGCAAAAAGTTCCCATTTTTTTCTACCTGCATCGCTTTCCGTAAAGTGGATCGCCTTAAGTGCAACATCCGCAGCAAACTGCTTGGGAAGAGAGTGCTTATCCCTCCTGGAACTTTCAATAAAGAACCTGACTGTTATCCCAACAACAACAAGAAGGGCAACAATAAGAATCCCGCCGAGCAATCGTCTGAACAAGAAAGAATTGGGCATAAAGTCGGTAAACTATAGCATCAAAACGGTTTACAGTAAAGTGTTAGATAATGATGCCTTGTAATTTTGGCACAAAGTTTGTATCAAAAAAGCGGCTTCTTGTGGAGTCCCACTGGCAGCCGCTCTTATTGCATCATCATCAGATATCTTGAAATAATTGTCAGCTCTTGAAACGAAAAAGTCAGAAGTATCTTGCCGTTAACTCATCCCACGTCCCCTGAGCTTTAAGAAGCATGTCGGAAATTTCCCGTACCGCACCAAATCCGCCCGGGTTCCTTGTTACAAAATGGACAAAAGGGAGTACCTCAGCAACTGCGTCTGCAGGAGCAGCAGCAAAGCCGACCCGCTTCAGCACCGGTATATCGATCAGATCATCACCGACAAAAGCTACTTCGTCATCCGAAAACCCGGTATCAGCAAGTATCCTGAGGTATGGCGACAACTTGTCTGTCGCTTTCTGGAACACCCGCTCTATACCCAATTCTGTTGCACGATTTGCGACCACTTTCGATTCCCTGCCGGAGATGATCCCGACTTCGATTCCTGCCCGCTGGAGCATCTTGATTCCGTGACCGTCCTTGACGTTGAAGAATTTGCTTTCAACCCCGTTCGAGTCGAATATTATCCTGCCGTCGGTCATGACACCGTCAACATCGAGCAGTAGAAGTCTTATCTTCTTCAGACGCTCCTCCATCAGGCAATCCCCGCCTTGAGGAGGTCATGGAGATGCAGTATTCCGACCGGCCTGTTAGAACTGTCATCTTCGAAGACAAAGAGCGAGGTGATCGAATACTGCTCCATCCTCTGCAGTCCCTTGGCAGCAAGCTCGCTGTTCAGTATCCGTTTCGGATTGCGGATCATCAAGTCACTGGCAGGATGATCGAGGAAATCTGTCCCCTTTTCCAGTGCCCTTCTGAGATCTCCATCCGTAATCACCCCCAGGAGTGCGCCTTCGTCATCAATGACCCCGGTACATCCCAGTCCTTTAGAAGTGATCTCGAATATTGCCTCCCGCATGAGTTTATCTGCCTTGACCAGCGGCACGGAATTCCCGGAGTGCATCATATCGCTTACCGAAAGGAGAAGCTTCTTCCCGAGTGCACCACCAGGATGGAAAAGAGCAAAATCCTCCTCCTTGAAGCCCCGCTCAACCAGTAGTGCAACTGCAAGCGCATCGCCCATCGCCAATGTGGCCGTTGTTGAAGCAGTGGGCGCAAGACCAAGCGGACAGGCTTCCTCCTTGATTGCGACGTTCAGATGGATATCGCCTGCCTTTGCCAGGGTTGACGACGGTTTTCCGGTCATGGAGACGAGTTCTGCGCCGATACGCTTCACAATAGGCAGGATCCGGATAACCTCTTCGGTCTCGCCACTGTTGGAGATGGCGATAACGACATCACCCCTGATGATCATCCCGAGGTCGCCATGCAGCGCCTCTCCGGGGTGGAGGAAAAATGACGGCGTCCCGGTTGATGACATCGTAGAAGCTATCTTCTGGCCTATCAGTCCCGACTTCCCCATTCCGGTGACAATGACCCGCCCCTTTGAGGCAAGTATCATCCGGACAGCTTTTTCAAAGCTGATGTCAACCGATTCAGCCAGAGCAGAAAGCGCTTCCGCCTCAAGCCGTATTACTCTTTTTGCCTCTTCGATAATCATGGTTGTTTCACAATGGCGTCGATCGCCATCAGTTTTTTCAGAAGTCCGGCCAGATCGGCCAGCTTCACCGAATTCGGCCCGTCGCAAAGTGCCTTGTCAGGATCCTCATGCACCTCCATGAAAATCCCGTCAATGCCGGTTGCCACGGCAGCGCGGCCTAGATACTCGACAAACTCCCGCTGGCCGCCTGATGAGCCCCCCTGACCTCCGGGGAGCTGAACACTGTGGGTCGCATCAAAGACAACAGGGTAACCGAGGCGCCTCATGATCGGGAGACTGCGCATGTCGGAAACCAGATTATTGTAACCGAAGGAGACCCCTCTTTCCGTGAGGATGAGATTGCTGTTCCCCGAATCGACCGCCTTGCCGACAACATTACCCATATCCCAGGGAGCAAGGAACTGCCCCTTCTTGATATTGAGCACTTTCCCCGATTTAGCCGCCGCAACTACCAGATCGGTCTGACGGCAGAGGAATGCCGGGATCTGCAGGATGTCCAGAACCGAAGCAGCTTCATCAATCTGATCGATACCATGGATATCGGAAAGGAGTGGGAGCCCGAAAGTTTCCTTGACCTTGGCAAGGATCCGAAGCCCCTCCTTCATACCCGGCCCGCGGAATGATGTCACCGAAGTCCTGTTGGCCTTGTCGTACGAAGCCTTGAACACCAACTGCATCCCGACCTTGGAGGTGATCCCGATGAGTTTCTCCGCCACCCGCAGCGTCGCCTCTTCATTCTCTATTACACAAGGTCCGGCAATCAGAAGCAGCGGATTGCTCCCGCCTATGGCGACATTTCCTATCTTTATCTCTTTCACCTGAATATCTGAAGACACTGATCTACCCCCTGTTTGCCAGCGACGAAGCGATGAATGCCTTGAAGAGCGGATGAGGATTCAGAGGGCGCGACTTGAACTCGGGATGGAACTGGCAGCCAAGGAACCAGGGGTGATCTGCTATCTCGACAATCTCGACGAGATCGACCTCCTTGTATGTCCCGGAAAGGATCAGACCGTTTGCTGTCAGGATGTCGCGATAGGCATTGTTGAATTCGAACCTGTGGCGATGACGCTCCGAAATCTCTGCGCCGCCGTAGGCCTTCTGGGCATAGGTCCCTTTTTTCAATGAACAGGGGTAGGCTCCCAGACGCATGGTCCCTCCCTTCTTCATTACACCCTTCTGCTCTTCCATCAGGTGGATCAGAGGATTTTCGCAGTCGGCCCTGAACTCGCTGGAATAGGCATCCTTCAGCCCGCAGACATTTCTTCCGTACTCGACAACCGCCATCTGCATACCGAGACAAATCCCGAAGAACGGAATCTTCCGGGTCCGGGCAAATTCGATCGCCCTGATCTTCCCTTCTGTGCCCCGTTCGCCGAAACCGCCCGGGACCAGGATCCCGTCGACATCGGTAAAAGCACCGTCAACGCCTTCCTGCTCGATTTTTTCAGAGTCGACGTATTTGAGGACAACCCGGCAGTCATTGGCAATCCCGCCATGAGTGAGCGCCTCGGCTAGAGACTTGTATGAATCCGCCAGATGGACATACTTGCCGACAATGGCAATCTTCACTTCGCCATTGGAAGGCTCCCTGAGCTTCTCGACCACGCTCTGCCAGGCGGAAAGGTCCGGTGCCTTGGTCCAGATATTGAGCTTCTCCACGACCTGATCGTCCAGACCCTCCTTGTGCAGCGCCTGGGGGACGGCATAGATATGATCGGCGTCCGGAGAGGTGATGACCGCTTTCTCGTCAACATTGCAGAAGAGCGCGATCTTGCGCTTAAGCTCCCTGGGCACTTCCTGTTCACAGCGGCAAAGGAGAATATCGGGCTGGATACCTATCTGTTGAAGCTCCTTGACAGAGTGCTGCGTCGGTTTGCTCTTCAGCTCGCCGGCGGTCTTGATGTACGGAACTAAGGTCAGATGGATGTAGAGGACGTTCCCGTGACCGCGGTCGCTCCTGAACTGCCGTATTGCTTCCAGGAACGGGAGGGACTCGATATCCCCTACCGTGCCCCCTATTTCGACAATAGCGACATCGTTCCCCTTGGCATTTTCGAGTATCTTCTGCTTTATCTCATCGGTGATGTGCGGGATCACCTGTACTGTTCCGCCGAGATAATCGCCGCGACGCTCCTTCTCTATGACCGAGAAGTAGACCTGACCGGTGGTGAAGTTGCTTTTTTTCGAGAGCCTGGCCGTCGTATAGCGCTCGTAATGGCCGAGATCGAGATCGGTCTCTGCGCCGTCATCGGTTACGAATACCTCTCCATGCTGGAAAGGCGACATGGTGCCGGGATCGACATTGATGTACGGATCGAGCTTCTGCAGCGTTACCTTCAGGCCCCGGGCCTCCAGAAGAGCTCCGAGAGACGCCGATGCCAGACCTTTTCCTATAGATGAAACAACGCCGCCGGTTACGAATATAAATTTTGTCTTCATATCATTTTCACCTGTTTTCATTGAAGTTTTCTGAGTTTATCGACGACTGCGGCAAGATCTGCCGGAGTATCGACTCCTATCGAATCATGAGAGGTCTCGACGACCTTGATCCGGTAACCATTCTCGAGAACGCGGAGCTGCTCGAGCTTTTCGGAAAGTTCCAGATAGGTCGGCGACATCTGCGAAAACTGGAGCAGGAATTCCCGCCGGTAGACGTACAGCCCGACATGCTTGTAGCAGAGGAGTTTTCCTGTCGAGAACTTTTCATCCTTCAGGTCGTTCCATTTGTCACGGAAATTAGGCACCGGTGACCGGGAGAAATAAAGCGCATAACCCTCCCAGTCGGTTACGACCTTCACCACGTTCGGGCTCAGGAAATCATGGAGCGTCTTGATCCTCGATTTAAGCGTCGACATCACTATCGAACCGTCACCCACCAGAGGTTCGATCGCCTCATCGATCATGGCCGGCTCGATGATAGGTTCGTCACCCTGGACATTGACGATGATATCGCTGTCGATCCGGCCGGCGACTTCGGCCAGCCGGTCAGTCCCGGTCTCGTGACCGGTCGAGGTCATCTCGACCCTGCCGCCGAATTTACGGACAGCTGCAGCAATCCGCTCGTCATCGGTAGCCACCACGACATCGGAGACCAGGGACGAACGGATCGTCCGCTCATACACATGCTGGATCATCGGCTTGCCGCAGATGTCGGCCAGAGCCTTCCCTTCGAAGCGGGTCGAACCGTACCTTGCAGGAATAATTGCTGTAATTTTCATGGGATATAAGGACCGTTCAAGTAGTGTCAGTCCCTTTAGTACGGCGGGACGTATAACGCTACATCAAACGGGAGGAGGTGTCAAGGTGGTATTGGGGTGGATGAGCTCACTGAAAATAAAGTCAACCGGAGCTGGTACCGGCAGGCTCCTGTGTCTTCCTGAATTAACACAGCAACCTGCCGGCATTTCGAATCATTCCTGGCGCGATGTTGCTACTTGTTGCCACCGCCGTCAAATGCAAGAGGGGCATCGTAAGGGATTGCACAGTTAACCGTTGAGTTATCCCGATAGAGCCCCTTATTAAGACCACCATCAAAATAAACACCGGTGCTCATACTGATTATACTATTGTTTTTAACAATCACATTTTCCGTGGGGACACTAATTCCCGCTCCCCCTTGAGCCGAAGCAGCAATAACTCTGTTGTTCTCTATGAGATAAGCTTGAGTGGGAGTACCGGCACCTTGACCTCCACTTGTGGTTATCCCATCGCCACCCGGATTGAAAACGTCGTTGTTTATAACGGATACACCATTGCCAATTACTGCTATGGAAGCTCCGCCCGTGCTGGACGAATCTACAGAGCAGTTGCGAACGATCAAACTATGCGAATCGATGTGGATACCTTGGTCTGGGTAATCAAACGGCTCAGCGCCACCCGTGTTATGCACAACAGTAACGCCTTCAATTAAAACGTTAGAGGCAACATTTTCGCCACCAGTGCCGGGTCTATGGAACATAACCCCATTGTTGAATCCAATCACTCGCCCGTTTCTTATCGCAATATTTCTAATTTGTCCATTAACGCCATTGTACCCGATACCGGCGCCGGACCCAGTTTGTGTATTTCTTATCTCAAAGTCGGCGAGATCTAATACGACATTGCTGGCATTAATGGAGATTGCAGTTCCTGTCGTAGTCGTTGTCATATTGCCGGTAAGGCAGTAGTTTCCTGAGGAACTGATTGTTTTGGGCAGGCTATTGATCGCCGTGCAAGCTGCATAAGATGTTGCCGCCGAAAAAATGGTAAGCAGCATGGTGGACATAATGGTTGTGCGTTTCATCCGTTATTCTCCTTTTTGACTTGTCGATTAAATATTGTTGAAACAATTCTGTAGCGTTGCAAATCAAGACCAGATCCTTGCGATTATCATCACCTCCTTTCCTGGTCTTAGTTCCTGACTTTCCTGCTACCTTTCCTTTTCTCGCCTCTTCCTCCAACTTTGTGTTATGCGGTTCAATGACCGCACATCGCATGTAAAGCCCGCAAACGACAAAAGGCCGCGCAATCAGCCTGCATGCTGATCAGAACGGCCCTGCGATAAAGAGTATGGAGCTCAACGACTACCATTACTCACCCTTCATTAAATTATCACATTAAAACTACTGCATTTCTACGCTGATTTATTTGAATTGTAAAGTAGGTATTTAGCGCAGCTTAATAATAAAATCGTAACGCTACACAACTGACGCATTGAGGAGCTTTTTGAAAATCAATTGCATTCTCTAATGTGGAATCTGGAAATAAAAAAGGCGGCCTCTTGGTCGCCTTTCAAGCTTGCGCATGAGGGATCAGCCCTTTACACGAGGCAAATCGCACGCCATTTCCTCAACTTTCTTCCGTAGAACTCTATCTTTAACCATCTCTACCATCAGCCGCTGATACGCCTTTGCCACTGCAAATCCACTCATGCCGCCAACTGCTTCGCCAATCTCCTGATTGGATGCAGCGGACTGTTTTTTCATCAGGTAGATGATGATTTTTCGGATGTCATTTCTTTGCGGGCTGACAGCAAGCTCCGGCGCGACGCCGAAGTGTGCGCTTACAAGGGACAGGACGTCATCAATTCCGCAGGGGGATCGTAACGCTTTCTTGTGAGATGTCTCCGTTCTCTGAAGAAGCTCATCTTCGAGCCGGTTCAGGGCTTCCTTGATGAACGGTAAACTCCCAAGGATCATGCCGCCGTAAACTTTCTTCATCGGGCTTTCCTGTTTCTCTCCCATGGCACTTTCTACAAATATCTTGTATTTCTGTTTCGCCGTTGATGCATCCTTGGAAAACATGTCTAATAGGTCAGTTGTACGGACAAGCCCGTCACTCTCTCCAATATACGCAGAATAACTGCTATGAGAATACTCTTCAGGGTGCTCCACCACATTTGCCCGCACCGGATTCAGGTGAAGGTATCTGCTCAATTCGAGGAGATAGCTATCCCGGTCAACAAGTATGGCCTTGTACCGCCCCTGGAACAGATGACCGCTTCGTTTCCGTTTGATGTTGATATAGGTGGTGTATGAGCTGTTCAGATAATGCATGATTTTGCTGAGGTTTTTTTCGGGGGTTTCGATGAGCAGATGATAGTGGTTGGTCATGAGGACATAGCAGTGGAGGATAAAGCCGTACTTTGTCTGTCCTTCACGCAGATACTCCTTGAACTTCCGGTAATCGGCCTTGGTAAAAACGACCTTGCCGCGCTCGTTGCCACGGGCTGTCACATGATAAAGAGCGCCTTCATATTCAATTCGTAGCGGTCTCGCCATACTGCTTCCCTCCCCAGATCAACCGAGGAGGGAAGCATGCTTCACAAATGTCTCATGTCAAGGGCTGACCCCTCTGGCTTCCTCATCAAACGGGAGGAGGTGTCAAGGTGGTATTGGGGATGTTTCTGACCGTAAATGGCAAGGGACAGGTTGCAAGGGAAAAAGCAGCCTGTCCCCTTTATTCTTCCTACTTTGTCTGCCCTTCACGAAGATACTCTTTGAATTTTCGGTAATCGGACTTGGTAAAAAAGACCTTGCCGCACTCGTTGCCACGGGCAGTCACATGATAAAGGGCACCTTCATATTCAATGCATACCGGCCTCGCCATAATACTTCCCTCCTCAGATCAACTGAGGAGGGAAGCACACTCTATAAATGTCTCATGTCAAGGGCTGACCCCTCTGGTCTGCCTTTGATCATCTTGACCTTACCAAATTTGCCACTATGAATGTTGAGTATTACTGGTGAGTCCTAACAGGTACACCGTTTGCACCAACCACATAAGAATCAACATTTGATACGATGGTGTCGCTCCCGAGCATAGTCAACCCGAAGTTGTTAGCGTCTAAGCCACTTACTGTTAATATCGAATTTCGCACAATTCCTTTGGTGTCATACGATGCTGGATAAGTAGTGTCTATGAACATCCCGATGCTTTGCCCATAAGAATTGACATCTACCTTAACGTTATCAATAGTATAAGCGAAGCCTTTCTTCACAATGCCGCCCCATCCGTCAGTAAATATTCCGGCTTGCCACTCGGGGACAGCAAAATTACTAAAAATTCTAATCTCTGAATCTTTGATATTTGTATAGCTACCCCGGTTCCATATGCCTTTAGCACCCTGGCTATAAGTTACATCTATTTTTACCCCGGTAATATCTAATGAGGAGGCAAGTGTATAGATTCCAATTGATGTTCTTGGGTGATTACCATATGGAGATGGATTACCTATAAGGTTTATTGAGACATTACTTATTTTAGAATTTGCCAACGTGCCCCCATTAGATGAATCGTCTAAATACCTTGCAAAGATACCATTACATTCGGACCCAGTAGCATTTGTGCAATCATTGGTAAGTGACAGATTGCTTATTCTTGAATTGTTTGCTGCAACAACTAATGATCCTCCTGAAGAATAGGGTGTAGAATACGTTGCATTAATGTAAGTTGTTTCCTGCCCACTTCCTTCAATAGAAACGTGATTTTTCATAGTAATATTAGAGCCAATTTCATACGTACCTGGCATGATTTTGATTAAATAGGGATTCGAAGCCGATGCATCGGATATTGAGTTAACAGCTGCAACCGGGTCAGTAAAGTCCCCACCGCTCTTGGCAACAACGATAACGTTCGCATAATGCGCTGCAGGACCGGTTGCTCCTGTGTCACCTTTTACGCCCTGCGGGCCTTGCGGACCTTCTGGGCCTACTGGGCCAGTAAGACCGATCTGACCTTGCTGGCCGGTTGCACCGGGATCGCCTTTAACTCCTTGCTCTCCGGGCAGGCCTTGTGCTCCCGTTAAACCGGTATCACCTTTATCCCCCTTATCACCTTTTACGCCTTGCAGGCCTTGAATACCGGCGTCTCCCTTATCCCCTTTATCACCTTTTACACCCTGCAGACCTTGTATGCCTTGAATACCGGGATCGCCCTTATCGCCTTTTACGCCTTGTGGCCCGACGATTCCGGCACTGCATACCCACGCGCTGCCGTTGAACAGCAGCATCTGACCGGAGCCACAACTAAAGCCCAGCTTGGACGATGTCACTGCACCATCGGCGATCTTCTGGGTCGTCACCGCGCCATCGGCGATCTTCGGCGTCGTCACCGCACCGTTGATGATATCATCGGTATTCACTTGAGACGCAAAACCCTGCACCGGCAACGCACACATCGCTGCCACAGCCAACCACCTGACTACCCTGCTTCCAATTTCTCTTCTCATTCTTTTCCTCCTGTTTGGTTTAATGCGGTTCGATGACCGCACATCGCATAAGCAAATCACATCAAACGACAAAAGGCCGCTCAATCAGCATGAATGCTGACAGGAACGGCCCTGCAAAAAAAGAGCATGGCACCTCAACGGTCACCATTACTCACCCTCCATTAAAAACTCACATTAAATTATCACATTAAAAACGGCTTTTATTCATACGCTGACTATTCTTATTTGTCAAGTCAGTTTTTAGCGTAAATTAATAATAAAATCATAACGCTGTGCAATTGGCACGACAGGAGTTTTTTTGGGAATCAATTGCATTCATCAATAAGGAACTAGAAATAAAGAAAGGCGGCCTCATGGCCGCCTTTAAAACATTCTCCAGATATCTATCAATTATCCGACTTTTGTCAGCCCAGTCAGAGTCCCCATAACCCCGTTAAAGCTTGAAGGTAGTGAAAGGTGCAAAGCCCCTCAAGCTGACAACTGCCTGACTGGGCTCTGCCACTGTTGCTACGGATCTATTATTCAGTACAATGGATGTTCGAACGAAAGATAGACGAAAGCTCCATACTCGCCCTTGGACGGACCGATGCCGATGGGGAATGCAATTCCCGGCACAACCTGCAGTTTTCCCAAATCAATCGCATAGCGAAGTCCGGGGCTTACGAGCAGTGAATTTTCATTGGCGGTCTCTCCGTTGCCCTGTACCGTCTGTTCAGTCCCACCTGCGACCTCAAGCATGAGGTTCAGGTTTTTCGAAGCCAGGAAAATCGCGCTCGCGCCATAGTTGGTCGCCACTGTATCTGCCTTGGCCCCTGCAGCATCCCTGCTGTCGGGGGTCAAGGTTAAACCCAGGTTGTAATGGGTAACCCATCTCTCGGCAAGTTTGACACTAAGGGGCAAATTCACCTGGTAACCAAGAGTTCCGGCCCCAAGCCCTTTTTTCTCGTCTCCGGTGGGAAGAATGAGAGAGAAGCGGGGTGCGAATGCAAGACCTTCCTTCAACACCGCCTGGTAACGGTAGTTCAGCGCCACGTCGCCGACACCCGTGTCGTTCTGCCCGTCACCTTTGATCTTCTGTACCGGGATGGTATATGAAAGCTGGTGCGTCTGATTCGGTACCGGCCATTCCTGAGTGAAGGTGAAGTGCGCGCTGTTTCCCTTATTGTGCTGATAGGTAAATATGTGCTGGATGACCCCATCCTCCTGGTTATAGGCCTCCTCTATGAGAAACGAGTTGTCCTGAATCTCCCGCGGGCCCTCCCCGGCAAGTACGGCTGATGCGTTCAGCATAACGGTCAGACAGAAAAAAACGGCAAATCTTTTCATCAACATGTAACCTCCTGATTAATTTATAATGCCAGCGAGCAAACCAACGGCACTTCTTTTCCTCTCAAAACACTGCGCTCCTGAAGCCGCTTTATCACGTCGCTGCCGCCAGACACTCTCCAGGAGAAACACACCTCGTCAGACGTCGAACCATGCTGCGGCGGCAGTTGCGGAAGGTCTCGGCAAGGCACATACTTTTCCTGGGATCACCGTAAATCTTCCATGGCCCCTGGCAGACCATGGGTAGCCTGACCCAGCCCATGAAAGCAGCCACGTCCTTGAGAGGGTAGCCCAGAAACACCCCGATCTCATGCGGGAAGGAATTCCCGGTAAATCGGGCGGCAAGTACCTCCAGAAGCTTTTCCGGTGAAGACGGAACCGTGTAACCGGCCCTTCTGAGAACGGCAGTCACGTTCGGCCTGCGCAGGAGCTCCGCAAGGGCTGCGGGGTGGTAGATCAAAAGCAGTACCGACTCGCCGCGGTCGATGAGCTCGCAGCCAACCAGTCCGCTTTCCTTAAGGACCGACTCTCCCCATTGCTTCCAGAGATGATACAGGTTCCTGCCACAGTTGCGCTCACGGTTGGCAATACTGATCAGATTGGCCGGCTTGGCCCCCGCGAGAATTTCTGCTGCCTCCAGGGCAAGGAACGAAACGAGGCAGTCGCGCGGATCGCTGAATCGTGCCGAAATATCCTGCCAGACCGGCCTCTTTGCGGCCAGATTCGAATATCCCATCTGCTTCACCTCACTTCATCGATGCCAAACCAGCATCATCAATATTGATTTTCATTTTCATCTGTATTGGATGAAAAAAGGCAGAGTATTCCCTGCCTTATCATGCTTGCCAAATACTATGCTTTTCTGACAAAGATCTCCCGCGCCATGGCCGTATCAATCGCAAACTCGGAATACCCCACGCGGAATATGTAGGATGGGAAAGCCTGCGTCAGGACTATCCGGTTGCCGGGAAGGACCCCCATGGCCATCAGTTTCTGCATCTTCTTGCTGTCCTCGGTGAGAATGTAGGCGATCTCGCCCTCGCCTCCAGACTTCAGCTCGGTGAGCGGCACCACCCCCAGATCGCCGGTACTGGCCGCCTCCTCACAGCAGTCGCCCGGCGGAATCCGCTTGCCGTGCGGACAGGTGGTCGGATGATTGAGCATGGTGCAGACCTTGGTATCGACTCCCTCGTTAAGCAGGTGCTCGAACTGGCAGGCCTTGATTTCGGCGTTGTCGCCGCGGATATTGAGCACATCCATCATGAGCCGCTCTGCCAGACGGTGGCGACGGATGGTCTTTTCACCTTCCGCGCGTCCTTCAGGGCGAAAGTGAATCCGCTCCCCCTTCAGTTCGACAAAAGCGTATCCGGTCAGCTCCCTGATGGCCGGGTCATCTACAGTGACTCCGACACTCTCCAGATCGACAAACCCGCGCCCCTCTTCCTCGATGGCAATCCACATCGACTCCAGTATCTCTTCTGCTTTTTCTGTCAATTTCATTTATCGGCTCCTTTATTTAAAATTTTCTTCAATTTCTTCAAGATGGCAGGTTCCAGCGGGTTCTTGTAGTTGCAGCGGGGGCAGTGGACACTATGACAACCGCCGGGGCAACTGCCGCATGCCTTTGCCCCTTCACTCTCGTCAAACTCGTGACCACAGTAGCCGCATTTCATCGTCTCCCCCTACGCCAGAATGCCGGTCAGAAGCAGGAACTTGTTCAAGATCCAGCCGCTGCCGAAAGCAAAAACGCTGACGAACAGGCCGATTGCCGTGGCCACCTTCAACCCGCGCTCCTTCTTCATGATGAGGAACTGGGCGACACAGGGTATGAAGAGGGTCAGGGTCACGGCGGCAACAGTCAACTGGCGCGCGTCCATCAGTCCCTTTTCCTGCATGTCGTAGAGCCCGGCGGCACCGTAATCACGGCGGAAGAAGCCGAAGATGAAGGCAACTGCAGCCTCGCCGGGAAGGCCGATTGAAGTCATGACCGGCTTCATCCACCCCACGACCGTCTCGAAGAAATGGGTTATCTTGCCGAGCCAGAGCAGGACCGACGCCAGGATGAAGAGCGGCAGGATCTCCATGAAGTACCACTGCATCCGGGTATAGGTCTTGGTGAAGATGTTCGATAGCTGCGGCAGACGCATGGGGGGGATCTCCATATAAAACATGGGGGTCTCTCCCGGCATCAGCTTGGCAGTAAGGAAGCCGACAACCAGAAAGATGAGAAGCAGACAGGCGCTCCAGACCAGCAGGGCGCCGGGGGCTTTTGACAGCAGGGCAATAATGACCCCAAGCTGGGCGGAGCAGGGGATGGCCAGTGCCAGCAGCAGTGTGGCAATGATCCGCTCCCGCACAGTTTCCAGGGTTCTTGTCACCATGGTGGCCATGGTGTCGCAACCGAACCCGAGCACCATCGGGATGACCGCCCGGCCGGTAAGGCCGATCTTCTTGAAAAGCCGGTCGACCAGCAGCGCCAGTCGGGGAAAGTAGCCGCTGTCCTCCAGGACGGAGAAAAAGAGAAAAAAGGTAGCAACGATCGGCAGAATGATTCCCACCGCATAGCGGATACCCAGGGTTATGACGCCGTACTCACCCACGAACAGCTCCTGCACAATTTCCCACGGGATCAATCCCTTAATCACATCGGTAATCCAGGGATTGAAGTGTTCCTTAAACCCCTGCGTCTCCAAAAGGTCCACCAGCGTACCGGCGCCGAAACTGCCGACAAACTTGTACAGCCCGAAATAAAGCACGATCAGCAGAAGAGGCACCCCGGTGAGAGGTCGCACTGAGAGGGTGGAAAGACGCTCCGCCATAGTCACCCGCCTCTTGTCCGGGAGGGTAATCACCCCGTTCAGCAGGCCGTGCACGATCGCCTTGCGCTCCATGGAGAGATCCATGTGAAATGATTCCCGCCGCTCGAACCGCTTTGCTCTTACTTTCCCGGCTACAACGTCGGCGTTTGCACCCTCAGTAACGCTCACCAGCTGCGCCACTTCGTCATCCCCCTGAAGGAGAAGCAAAGCCAACGCCTTGCGGGAGAGACGATAGTCACCGGCCAGATTGGAAGCAGTTTCGTTTATGTCGTTCTCCAGACGGCGGGAATAGCCGAATACGGCATGACGCTTGCCTTCATGGCCGATGATAGCCTGACGGATCTCCATGACCCCCCGCTTCTTGGCGGTGGCGGCTCCGATCACCGGAATTCCCAGCTTCTCCTCCAGCAGAGGGATGTCGATCCCGATCCCCATCCTCTCCGCCTCATCCATGATGTTCACCACCAGCAGGACCGGCAGGCCCGCTTCGACCAGCTGGAGAGTCATGCTCAACATACGCTCCAGATTTCTGGCATCCAGCACATGGATGATCAGGTCGGGTGACTCATTGAGCAGGATCTCCCTCGCAACCCGCTCTTCCTCGGTAATGGGAAGAATAGCGTACATCCCGGGGGTATCGATAATCTCGCACTGGATCCCGTCAATGGTGGCCGAACCCCTGGACACCTCCACCGAAGTGCCGGGATAGTTGGAGACCGTTACATAGGCGCCGGTCAGGGCATTGAACAGAACACTCTTCCCCACGTTGGGGTTACCTACCAGCGCGACCTTTCTGACTGCTCCGCCGGACGTCTGGCCTCCTGACTGCTGATTTCCGCTTGCTGCCTCATTCATTGGCTTCCCTTTGTCGTCAATACTGTAATTGATAATCAATTTCATCTGCCGGGCAAAAAAAATCAGCTATTACATTTCGCGCAGATGCCGTAAAGCTCAAGCTTGTGATTCATAATCGTAAAGCCATGGTTCCTGGCCACTTCAGCCTGGAGTTTTTCAATCGTTTCGTTCTCGAATTCCATGATCGCACCGCATCTGGTGCAGACAAGATGGTCGTGATGCTCACCGGCATGAAGGTGCTCGTAGCGTGTCTGCCCGTCACCGAACTGGATTTCGCGAGCTATGCCGGACTCTGCAAAAAGCTTAAGGGTCCGGTAGACGGTTGCGAAACCAATTCCGGGCATACTCTCCTTCAATTTCAGGTACAGCTCTTCAGTGCTGAGATGCTGGTCGCAGGAGAGAAAGCAGTCAAGGATCATATCCCGCTGCTTAGTCGATTTGAGCCCCTTTGATGAGGCATAATTCTGGAATATCTGTTTTTCGGATGCTTTCAAAATTCGGATCCCTATTGATAATGATTTTCAATTTACTTTATTGCTGAAGCGAAAGTCAAGGGGATATTTAGAAAAATATTGCAGCAAAAAACGGTAGAAGACTAGCCGAAGCGGTAGATCATCTTTCCGTCTTCGTAAAGTTCGATATGACCATCCTGGGAAACCTTTATCACCTTCCCGAAGAAAGAAGCTGCACTTGCAGCCGCGGTCCTTCCTCCACCGGTAATGATCTCCTGCACGTGAGACGTGTCAATGATGAACCCGGTCTCCACCAGCTTTCCCTCTTTGTTGAAAACAGTCATGCCGTCCGAAGTCAGGATCCGCAGGAGTGTTCCGCTGCTTTTCAGATCTGTCAGCCTCTGTCCTCTGGTCATCTTGATCAGAGTTCTGCAGACCGGATCATCACCACCAACAGAGCCCTTCTTCAGTGCGGCAAGTTCCGTCCTGCCCCGGCCGTAAATGAGTATGACCGTGCCGTGCCGGCTCTTGGAGAGTGCATAGGCAGTCCAGAGGAGATCGTCGGCAGCTGTAGATTCAAGAGAGCCGGCGAGAAACGAGCGGAATATGTCCGGATCGAATATTTTCCACCCCCCCATCCTCCTGACAAGGAGTTTTGCCGGAGAGGTAAGAACTTCGATCTCCGAAGCCTCATTGACCGTTATTGCAAAAGCTCCATCTCCGCTTCTGCTTACGATCGAAAAAAGCTCTCTTTGAGTCAGCTTCTCTACGCTGTTGATGCCGGTATGGTCACATATTCTCAAGGCACCGATAACCTGCATCTGGATATTGGCGATGAAAAACTGGTTGGTGCCGTCGATCAGACGATATGTTAAAGGATTGTCAAAAAAAACAGGAGATACTACCTGTGACGGAGAAAGCGGAACCAGTTTGTGGTTACGGTCACGGAACATGGAGCTGAGTCTTGCTTTTGTACCCCTGTGGACAATGAATCCGGTGGTTGCGGGCTTCCCCTCATACCGCTGATAAGATAACCCTTTCAGTAGCTGGATGAGCTGCTGGATCGGCCAGAACCCCTTGCTGTGGTCACCGCGAAGGGATCGTGCAACCGTTATGTCCATGATCGATGCAAGCAATGCCGTGCGGAAATGGGCTGCATACCCCTCCAGGGTGAAGCCTGTATAAAGACCGCCGAAAGCGGTGATAAGTTCGCGGCAGAAATTCACCTCGGCAGAAGTGAACCCGATGGAGTCGCGCTTTGCACAGAAAATGTACGGTGAGCCCTCTATCGAGACGACTTCGGTTATTCCGGGACCGGAACACTGGCAAACGCAGGTCTCAGGGACAAGCTCCACCTGAGCCCCGCCGAGGAACGAGCTGATATCCCCTCTTATTGCATCAAAAACTGTAATAGGCATAACGCTCCGTAAAAGCTACTGGATAATCAGGGAATCGATTTCAACGGAACCCTGCTGGAGATCAAGAGTTCCTTGAAGCGTTGTAAAGTATGAGTCCAGATGCGACAGATATTCAGTCCCCTCCCTGCCCCCATAAAGTCTTATGAATATCGGTCGGTCAAGAATCAGATCTTCCATGAACGTGTAACTGTGTGCTGCAACAGTGCTTCCTTCATTTGCATAGACATAGGCATTGTTAAGGCTTGTATATTCGACCAGTGAGTGCCCCAGAACGGTCGCCTGATAATTCGGGCTGAACGTTGCAGTCACTTCAGAGTCTGCAGTGAGAGTGAGAACACAATCACCTGTTCCACTGCATGTTCCTCCCCACACGTTAAAGAGCGATTCCCAGTCAGGGCTTGCCTGCAGAGTTACAGGATCGACGTTATTGAAAACTGCGCTGCAACCGCCCGATACGCCGCTTTGGCAGGAGATTCCTGAAGGTGCACTGTTGACGGTCCCGGCACCTGTTCCGAAAGGTGTGACGGTCAGGGTGTAATCAGCAGACCGTGCCGGATGTGGATTTAACAAGAGCAGGATTAGCAACACAAAGGCCGCAGTAAAGGATATCCTTAAGATTTTAGGATTCAAGCGGCTCATACCTGCCCCTGAGCAACAAAATTTGTTATTAATTTAGCAAATTTTAAGATGGAATTGCTACAGATTTCAACCGCAACCATCTTTTATGGTTCTCCCAACAGATATATATTATTTCCTGAATATATGTTATTGTTCGGCAAGAGGGTGAACAAATGAAAGATCTGCTGATAGTTGGCGGGGTCGTTATTTTCTGGTACGTCATGAACAGGTACATTTTGCCGAAAATGGGTGTGCAGACCTGAATGTCCGATTCATGCTCCCCGGGGTCCCGGGGTAAGGATAAAATAAAGGAAACTGATAGCGACCTACTCAAAAAAGAGTAAGTCGAACCTGGACTTTGGTTGTGCCTTTTTGCATGGCTGGCAACCCTTATACTCGGTCATTTTCTACCGTTCCTGTGCTATAATTTAAGCAGGAAGTCACTTGTTAATGTAGAAAAGGAGGTAAGCGTCATGTCAAGCATCGGATGGGAATTCTGGGGGCTCAAATTCAGCTGGTTTCTTACCGCTCTGATATCGATAATTCTGGCTGCAATCACCTTGCTGACGGCAAAAGAGGGAGGAAGCCTGCACCATGTGGACACGATGGCCGGAGACGAGGGAGAGGATTGGTAAAGACCGCTGGGGTATTAATAAAAAAGCTGTGCGCCTTTACTCAATGAGTGAAGGCGCATTTTTGCATTGTAGAATATGAGAGACGATCTTCATTCTGCCCTATCTACTCTTTTTTGATCTCGATGTTCAAATCGGTAATTTTCTTCCTCAGGGTGTTCCGGTTTATCCCCAGGATATTTGCCGCCCGGACCTGATTCCAACGGGTCTTTTCCAGCAGGAAGCTGATAAGCGGCCTTTCCACCTGTTCGATGACCATATTGTACAGATCACCGCTATCCAGTTTTTCGACATTCACAAATGAAGCCCTGAGTTTCCTGTCAACGAGGGCTTCGAGAGAGACATCCACCCCTTGGTCTGCCGCCTTGCCGCTTGATGTCAGGACAGGGAAATCGTCTATCGTGAGCAGCGGGTCCGAAGATAGGATCACGGCACGCTTTATGACATTTTCCAGCTCTCTCACGTTCCCTGGCCAGGAGTTTGCCGCAATCCTGTCAAGAGCGGACTGATCGATTTTTTTCATCTGGATGTCCAGCTCCGCACAGGTCTTCTGGAGAAAATGGTCGACAAGAAGGAGTATATCCTCACGCCTCTCCCGTAAAGGAAGCAGATTTATCGGAACGACATTGAGCCGGTAGTACAGATCCTCCCTGAAAAGCCGCTGCTGGACCAGCTGTTGTAGGTCCTGATTCGTAGCGGCAACAATCCGTACATCGACCTGGATATTCTGGGTTCCGCCTGTCCTTGTTATCTCGCGCTCCTGCAACACGCGAAGGATCTTTGCCTGAAGGTCGAGTGGCATATCCCCGATCTCGTCAAGAAAGATAGTCCCACCGTTGGCCTGTTCGAATTTTCCCGGTTTTCGCTCTGTTGCGCCGGTGAATGATCCTTTTTCATGCCCGAACAGCTCGGACTCCAGAAGCTCCTTCGGAATGGCCGCACAGTTCATTGCAATGAACGGCTTTACAAGCCTGGGCGAATTGTAGTGAATGGCCCGTGCGATCAGCTCTTTTCCCGTACCCGATTCTCCCTGTATCAGAACCGTCATGTCACTGGGAGCGACCTTGCCGATGGTCTTGTAGACCTCCCGCATCGGGGGAGAGTTACCTATGATGCCGTTTTCGAGCAGATAGCGCTCCTTCAGCTCATCCTTGAGCGAGGTGACCTGAAGGGTCATCTCCCGTGCACGGTTCGCCTTTTCGACAATCGCATCCATGACGTCAAGATCGAACGGCTTTGTCAGGTAGTCGTAAGCTCCGCGCTTCATCGCCTCGACAGCATTCTTCATTCCGGCTTCGGCAGTCATGATAACTACAAGAAGATCGCTTTTGAGCTCACGCACCTTGTCGAGAAGGTCAAGGCCCGAAACACCCGGCATCTTGATATCGAGGATGGCAAGTTCATAGCTTTCACTGCGGATAAGCCGGAGTGCCTCATCCCCGTCTCGGGCAAGATCAACGGTAAACCCTTTTTTCCGCAGAGCCTTGGAGAGCACCCAGCGCATGCTCTCTTCGTCATCGGCTACCAGTATTCTGTTAATTGACATAAAAGACCTCATTAAAGCAGGATCTGGACCAGAAAAATCGCATCAGCAACTGATCCCTGTCTCGACTCTGCTCATATTTTTCACTGAACCAGGGGGAGCATGATGGTAAAAACCGTCCCGCGGCCCTCTTTCGAATCGACCCGGATCATCCCGCGATGCTCTGCAACTATCTTCTGGCAGATCGCCAGACCGAGACCGGTACCTTTCTCCTTGGTCGTGTAGAACGGGGTAAAGAGATTCTCCATCTCATCCTGAGGTATCCCGGCGCCGTCATCAATGATCTCGATCGCAATCATGCGCGAACGCCGCTCCCCTTTCTGCGTCATGCTGTACTCGGAAACTATCCTGCTGGTGATCTCTATGACCCCGTTATCGCCTACCGCCTCAACCGCATTCTTGATCAGATTGAGAAAAAGCTGGGTAAGGCGCGCTTCATCGGCCAGTATAGGCGGAATACTCGGATCGAGATGGCGCTGGAATGTTATCGATTTGTTTTCTGTCGCCTGCTGCTGAAGAAAGACAATATGCGCCAGGATCTTGTGAAGATTGACGCCTACCAGATTCAGGCTTCTGGGAGAGGAAAGATCAAGGAGCTCCTCGACAATCCGGTTAACCCGCTGGACCTCCTTGAGGACAACCCTGGTACACTCCCGCAGCTCATCATCTTCTGCCAGCTCCATCTCCAGAAGCTGCGCCGCCCCCCGTATCCCGCCAAGAGGGTTTTTTATCTCGTGTGCAAGCCCTGCGGCCAGAGTCCCGAGGGCTGAAAGCCTGTCCGCCTTGCGCACTGCAGCCTCAAGGTCCCTGATATTGGTCAGATCCTTCAAAAGGACAATTGTCCCGGCGCGCACGCCGTCAGCCAGTAGAAGAGGAGATACGGTCACGCTGAGCGGGGTCAGGCGTCCGCCTTTTTTCAGCACGATATTTTCGTGGTCCGAGATAGACATCCCGCTGCCGGAACTCTTCTCCGCCATCTCAAGCAACGCAGTCTCTTCCTTGAAAAGCACCGAAAACTTCTGCCCCCTGCTTATGCGCCGTGAAACCCCTACCATCTCTTCGGCAACTGGGTTCATAAGGGTAACCTCACCTTCACGATTAAGGACAATGACACCGTCCCCGACGCTGTCTATGACATTCGCATAGAATTCAGGAAGATTTTCAGGATTCATGATGTCCTTGTAGGAAAAATTCTCGCATAGCTGCTTCCATTCCGGCCTTGTCATCAATTCTGTTCACGGCTGCCCTGAACTGGGCTGCACCGGCAAGCCCCCTGGCATACCAGCAAAGGTGCTTCCGCATCTCTCTTACTGCCACCCGTTCCCCGGCATAATCGACAAAAAGCTCAAGATGCCTTATTGCAACATCCAACCTATCCTCGCCCCCAAGAGGTACAACGGTCTCCCCCTTCAAGAGCGAAAGGGCTTCACGGAATATCCAGGGGTTACCAAGCGCACCGCGTGCTATCATGACTCCGTCGCACCCTGTCTGCTCAAACATCGACCTGACATCTTCAGGTGTGAAGAGATCGCCGCTTCCTAGCACCGGTATCTTCAAAACCTTTTTCAGCTCGGCAATATGTGACCAGTCAGAACGTCCTTCAAACATCTGGTTTCTTGTACGAGGGTGAAGAGTTACTGCATCCGCGCCTTCATCCTCGGCAATTCGGGCTATCTCAAGATAGTTCAGGGAATCGGCATTCCATCCTGAACGGATTTTTATGGTCAGCGGAAGCGAAGTAGCCCTGCGCACGGCGCGAACTATCGATCTTACCCTTTCAGGATCCTGCAGAAGTGCACTTCCTGCACCGCTATTGACTACTTTCCTTACAGGACACCCCATGTTGATGTCGATAAGTTCTCCATACCCTTCAGAGAGCCTTGCCCCTTCAGCAACCATCTCCGGCTCGTCTCCGAACAGCTGCAACCCGAGCGGGCGGTCGCAGGAACTGCTCCTCATAAGAGAAAAACTTTTCTCGCCGTCCCTTACCAGGCCGTTCACGCTTACCATCTCGGTGAAACAGAGAGCTGCGCCATGCTCTCTTGCTAGAAGGCGGACAGGAAGATTGGTAATCCCCGCCATAGGTGCAAGTAGCAAGTTTTCTGCCAGTTCAAGTGACCCTATTTTCAGTACTGGTTTCATTGGATATGGCTTCTGAAAGGCTGATACAAGGGATATAGCAATTGTAAGCCAGAAAAGATGACGAACCGGACAATCAACAGGAAAGGATGGACTGCTTACAAAACAGGCAGCATCCCGGAAAGTGCACATTAACAAGGCATTGTAAATCGAGATTTCGACCGGCTGCCTGGAAAGTGCCCTTATTTACGCCTGAAACAGCTCAGAAACTCTTCTTTACTAAGCTCTTTCTTCCGAACAAGATACTCTACGCTTCTGCTCATCGCCATACGCTCACCCTCTTTCATTGAATCTTTCAGAAGCACAAAAAACGGGATATTGCGTGTCTGCGGATAAAGGCGCAGACGCTCCTGGAATTCAAAGCCGGAGCTGTCAGGCAGCATGAAGGAGGTAAAAAGAAGATAAGGATGGGCAATAGTTGCAAGCGCCACCCCCTCTTTTGCCGAGTAGGCATTAACCAGTGAAAAGCCAAGCTCGGACATGAGCTGCCCAAGCTGCTCATCACCCTTCCTTGTGACAAGCATAGCCTGGAGATCGTAATCCTCTGCATCATCGGAAAGCCCCATGACAGCAAGTTTGTCTATGACATGATCCCTGTCGATCGGGGTAAGGAAAAAACCGGCAACCGGGAATGCCCCGCCGACCTTCCCTTTTTCGCTCAGGAAAACCGGGAGCACAGGAATATCCCTGGTCAGGGGAGAGCTCTTGATTGCAGAAAGGATGCCCCAGCCATCTACAGAGTGGGGTGAGATGTCCAGCACGATTCCCAGTGGATGGTTTTCTGAAAGTTCCTCTGTTTTTGCAGTTCGGGCCCGGTAACCGGCCTCGGCAAGATAGCTGCAGACGAGAGCACCCCTGTCGATTCTGTCACCAAGCCCAAAAATCCACAGTTCACGCTCCGGCTTGCTGTTTGACATTTCTTCTCCTGTTGGAATCCAGATTGTTTATAACCTGTGTCATATCATATTTTAAGATAATGGCAATAATACTTTAATCTTTTCGTCATGAAGGTATAATGAGGCCCAGGCTTCATCAGCGAATTTAATACAATACTGTCGGCGGAGGATGGCATGTCAAGCACGGTTTATTTTGCAGATATGAGGGCAGGGCATAAAGAGAACCTTTTCGACAAGATTTCCCGTCTCATGAATAACTGCGGCCTCAAGGATATCATTGCAGCCGGGGATCTGGCCGCTGTAAAGCTGCACTTTGGTGAAAAGGGGAATCACACCTTTATCCGCCCTGTATTCATCAGGAGAGTCGTAGAGGAGATCAAGAGCTGCGGAGGAAAACCTTTTCTGACCGACTCGTCGACACTTTACCCCGGAGAACGTAAAGAAGCGGTATCCGCTCTTACCTGCGCCGTTGAAAACGGCTTTGCCTACGCGGTTGTAAATGCACCCCTGATCATGTGCGACGGAATCAAAGGACAGAATGCCGTAAAAGTCGGAGTAAACGGAGAGCTACTGAAATCCGTCAGCATAGGGGCTGAAATAGTCGAAGCAGATGCCCTGATAACGGTCTCTCATTTCAAGTGTCATGAGCTTACCGGATTCGGCGGAGCACTGAAAAACCTCGGCATGGGCTGTTCCAGCCGTGCCGGAAAGATGCAACAGCACTCCACAGTCTCCCCCAAAGTAGCAGAAAAATTTTGCAACGGCTGCGGAATCT
>Ga0134124_10000485_pt1 | contig 33732 bp, 31 predicted proteins | sample KB304_FD_96880 | JGI IMG/M metagenome (GOLD analysis project Ga0134124, IMG submission 96880) | Terrestrial soil microbial communities without Nitrogen fertilizer from Kellogg Biological Station, Michigan, USA - KB3-0-4 | ecosystem: Environmental > Terrestrial > Soil > Unclassified ... | reverse complement strand
GTTCGTCGAAGCCGGTGCGCCAGCAGATTCCGGCACTTTGTTCGGCGACTCGACTGCCCACGCTCCCGGCAGCGACGCAAAACACGAGCCCGGCATTGTCTATCCGTCGCACGAGACGATGTTCCCGATCAACGTTTCGCACATTCGGCACGAGTGGTCGGCAGGCGGAAACGATCTGTTCAGGCTCACGTTCAAGGGCGAAAAGACGACCGTCACGGTCTACACGACGGCCAGCGATTGGACTCCCAGCGAAGAAGAGTGGGATTGGATCGCCGAGTCCAATCGCGGCAAGGCAGTCGAGCTTTCGGTAACCGGTCTGCTCACCTCGCAGCCGAAAGAAGCTTGGTCCTCCGCGACCATTACCGAGTTGTTCAGCGATGCGGCCGTCGACGGTGCCATCTACTATTGGTCCACGGGCACCAAAGGCGTGATGCGCGCGCTGGTCTCGGACCCGGTGCCTCAAAAGTTTTACACCGACCCGACTGCCGCCGACAGCGCCACCTGCGTCGCCTGTCACACGCTGTCTCGTGACGGCAAACGCCTAGCAGTCGGCTACGACGGAGAGAACTTGCGCGTCGTCACGGTGCCGGATCGCTCGGTGCTGATCCCGAGCGCCACGAGCGGCGCGACTGGTACGGGCGGCTCAGCAGCAGCGGGTGGCGCTCCCGGGATGATGATGCCCGGCATGCCCGGCATGCCGAAGCCAGACAAGCCGGGTGGAAAAGACGACAAGGGCATTCCAGCCGCTTGGAGCACTTTTTCGCCGGACGGAAAGCTGATCTTGATCGCCAAGAGCGGTGTCCTGACGCTGCTCGACTCAGATACCGGACAGACCGTCGGTAGCAACGGCGGGATCGTGTCGTTGCCGTCGGGTTCGATTGCGACCCACCCTGATTGGAACGCAAAAGGGGATATGGTCGCGATCACGCTCGGCACGAAGGACGGCAACAAAGACATCGAGGGCGGCTCGATTGCCCTGCTGCCATACAACGCCGGCACTTGGGGCGAGCCGATGATGCTGGTGCAGAACTCGGGCGGCGACGACAACGACTACTTTCCGATGTGGAGCCCGGACAGCCAATACATCGCGTTCGTCAACGCCAAGGGCAAAGCCAACAACGCGACGAGCGCCACGCTGCGTTTGGTGCACGTCGCGGATGGCAAGGTGCAAGTACTCACGCGTTTGAACGAACGGGTGAACAACCAGGACGGTGTCACGGGGATCGGGAACTCGATGCCCACTTGGGCACCTTCGACCAATCCCGGCGTCTTTTGGCTGGCGTTTTCCAGCTTGCGCGCCTACGGCACCCTCCGACCGCAAGACCCCAAGAGCGATCAGATTTGGATCGCCGCCATCGATCCGCGCCAGAGCGATCCAAGCTACAGCGGTTTTTGGGCGCCCTTCCAGAGCTTGGAAGAAGGCAACCATCGCGCGTTCTGGACGCACAGCTCGGAAGACACTCAATGTAAGTGTGTCGATATCTGCGGCGACGACTTGGACAATGACTGCAACGGGGTCGCGGACGACGCCACGTGCTCGGTGTGCGGGCCCGCCGAAATCTGTGGCGACGGAATCGACAACAATTGCGATTGCGTGGTCGACAACTGCAACGTCGAAAATTGCGGCAACGGTCTCGACGACGACGGCGACGGGTTGATCGACGCCGACGATCCGGTTTGCCAAGTGAAGTGAACGCACGAGCGGGATGGTTTACGAGGCGACGCTTGACTCCGCGCCTCGTAAACCTGCTTCGCGCCCCGTAAACCGGCTTCGCCGGCGCGCGCGACCCCGATGACGGGCCGCGCTCACCCGCTCATTGCCAGAGGCAATAACCGATGGGTGACTTCGGCGGCACGTAGCAGGCCATGCCGTCGGGGCAGGCGAAGGTTTTGTTCTCGTTTTTGCACACGAGCACGCAGTGGCTTGCGGACGTGAACGAGACACAGCTGGCTTCTGCTTCAGCGCCCGACGGAGCACTCGAGCAATCAGCATTGCTGGTGCAGCGATTGGAGCAGGCCCAGCCGGCAGCAACGTTCGGCGTCTGACTGCCGACTCCGAAGCACGGGACAGTCGCCAGATTGCAGTCTTTGGAGTCACCGTGGCATTCCAGCGTGTAGACCGACTGGCCGTCGACCGCGGGCGGCGGGCCACCGCTTTCGCCCGCACTTGCCCTGCCGGCGCTGCCAACGGCAGCCGTGCCCCCGGTCGGAGCCGGCGCTCCGCCGCTCGAAGCGGAGGCGCCTGCGCTCGAGGTGCCCGCGCCGGAGCCGGCGCCTGTTCCGGAAGTGCTCGAGCCGGAGCCTGTACCCGCGGCACCGCCGCCGGAGCTCGAACTCGAAGCGGGGTCCGAGCTGCATGCCGCGCACACCAGGACCAGCGCGCAGAGCCTCGCACGAGGCAGTGGGCAGTTTGCCATAGTCCCTCAGATACGCGCTCCATTGAGCTTCCGCAATACGGATCTCGAAAATAGAGAGTTTGAAAAATGCGCTAACTGGCTCAGAAAAACCCCGTGTGGCGGCCATGCGCGCCGCGCTTCCTCCGCGAACGACGGGGCACGCTTTCTCTTTTTCTCTTTCTTCGGACGCGATTCAGAAAACGCACACGGCGCCCCCATATACGCCATGTGCACCGCATTTTTGGATCCCTCGCGGCTCAGTGTTCGCTCGCTGCCAGCCTCGGCGCCCTGCTCGTGCTCAGCGGCTGTTCCAGTGCGGAAAAGCCGTCGACGTCGGGCCCGGTCAACAGCGCAAGTGCCGGAAACTCGAGCACCAATCTCAACGTAGGTGATGGCTCGAACGGCAAGGGAGGCAGCAACGGTGACGGCAACGGCAGTGGCCTCACCCCCGACGGCTGTGACCTAAAGACCGACGACGAAGTGTGCGCCGCGCAGGCGTACGAGGGGGAAGCCGTCCCACTCGATATCTACATCATGTTCGATCAATCGGGCTCGATGTTGAACGACGTCGGCGGCATCACCCGACTCGACGCGATCGAACACGCTGCCGGCACCTTTTTGCGGGACCAAGCCAGCAGTGCGATCGGCGTGGGCGTGGGCTACTTCGGCTACCAGCCGATCGGGCAAACCACCTGCGGGGCCAATGACTACGCGACCCCGAGCGTGACCGTTACCCTCGATCACGAGGCTATTCTGAGCTCGCTGGCCCAGCGCGAGCCCATTGGAGAGACGCCCACCGGCGCGGCCATTCGGGGCGCCTGCAGCTACGCGCAGGGCTGGAAGAAAGCCAACCCTGGACGCCAGGTAGTAATGCTTCTGCTCACGGACGGTGAGCCCAAGGCGCCCCAAAGCTGCTCGACTGGCGGCTGCTGTCCGACGCTAGCCGACGCAGTGCAGGCAACCACTGATTGTCGCAACGGCAAGCCGGGGATCAAGACTTACGTGCTCGGTGTCGGCCCGTTCCTGGACAATCTGCAGCAAATTGCCCAGGCAGGCGGGACCGAGCACGCTTACTTGATCGGCGATCAAGACGTCGAGCAAAAGGTGCTGCAAGCGCTCAATACCATCCGGGGTGATGCCAGCATTCCGTGCACGCTCAAGATCCCCGAGCCCACCGGCGGCATGGAGCTCAATTACGGCTTCGTCAACGTCGCCTACCAGGACTCGAGCTGTGCGATCTCGACGATCTACAACGTACCGAGTGCCGCGAGCTGCGACGCTTCCGGCGGTTGGTACTACGACAACCCCGCTGCTCCCAGCACCGTAAACCTGTGCGGCGCCAGCTGTGATCGCGTGTCCGCCCCCGGCGGGCGATTGGCATTCACGGTCGGTTGCCAAACGAAAACGATAGTCAAGTGAAGTCGTCCCGTAAGGGTCGTACCCCTTCGGGTATTCCGAAGCGGCTTCGCCAGAAAGGTCAGAATAAAATGCGGCACACTCGTTATTCCACGCTCGCTGCGATTGCGCTTTCGTTGGGCTTCGTCGGCGCTGTTGCTTGCGGAGGTTCGAGCAGCAACGGTTCTCATTCCGGAAGCGGCTCCCACGGCCCGACCGGCGTGGCCAACGGCAGCGGCTGTACCAGCGCGCAGCAGTGCGCGAGCGGCCTCTGCAACAGCGGCCAATGCACCGCCGGCCCGAGCAGCGCTGCGACCGGCGCAGGGCCGCACTTCATCGGTGGCGGGCCCACCTCTCGTCCTCTCACGACGGGCTGCGCGCCCACCACCGCGTCGCAATGCGGCGGCACGTGCGAGATGTCTGGTGGCACCCCGGTGTCGGTGCTCGCCCCTCCCGCAACCATCTGTTACTCGGGTGAAGGCGACCTCACTCCGAACGATCCAACGGGCGTCATCGAACAGGTCATCGAGACCCTCAACGGCAAGACGTACCTGCACCTGCGCGTCACGTTCGATCCGCGCTTCGTCGACAACACCTACGGTGTCAACGCCTCCGCGGGCTGGCTCAACCGGGTGATGAAAGATCCCATGGGCGGGAAAGCACCGCCGATGGGCGGCAAAGCGCCGCCAATGGGCGGCGGCATGGCGGCGAAGGCGGCCCACACGTTCGACGATCTGGTCGGTAGCGATCACGTCGAGCTGGTGTTGGTCGACCTCAAAGGCAACACGGTCCTCGACTTCGACGTCGACTACGTTTCGCAGAAGAGCGGCGCGCCCTGCGGTTACGGCACGCTCGGTGTGAGCGGCGGCGAAGGTAAGATGATCAAGGGTGATGCGTCGGCGATCGTCAACGTGGCAACTTCCATCGATCGCAACCTGAACGGCTGCGGCTACTGCTTGATCACTGATTCGCCAGCCACAGACGATAATTTCACTCCTGACCCCAGCGCCCCGAACTGGGACTATCGCGTGGTTTACGAGGTCTGGATCGACTTCTCGGTCTTCAAAGGGCTCGGCTTTGGTGGCGCCTACATCCCGAACGTACACGCCTCACCGTCGATGGCCAGCGACAACACCATCGAGGTCACACCGAATCCCTGCCCGCCAGATTGGGACACGCCCTACTGCCCGCCGAGCGTGATAGAAGAGGGTGGCAACTGCTTCAGTGCCCCACCCACAGACGGCACCTGCCCCGAAGGCACCGTCCCGGATATCAAGAACGAGGGTCAAAGCTGCGTGCCGTCGACCTACTAGCGGTTCGACGAACAGCCTCTTTCGACGAAAAGCCCCATGAGTGTAATGAGTCGCGTTTCTTGGATCGGGTTTTCGGCGCTCCTGCTTGCCCTGACTGGCGCATGCAAGAGCAGCGATGATTCCAGCTTGGTGAACGCGAGCGGAGGCACAGGTGGCCTGGCCTCCGTGGACCTCAACGTGGGCAATGGCGGCAACGTGAGCAACGGCGGCAGCGGCGACGCTGCCGGTGCTGCTGGCGAAATGGAAGGCCCCAAAGTCTCGGGCTGCGACCGTTTCGAAGGTCTCGACGAATGCGGCGTGACCTCGGTCGAAGCGAGCTTCAGTGCCGCCAACGTGCTGCTGGTGATCGACAAGTCGAGCAGCATGGATGATCAGCCGGCAGGCTTCGAACTCAAGAAGTGGGCTGCGCTGAAAGCGGCACTCGGGCCCGCACTCGAGGCGGTAAAGGAGGAGATGAGCTTCGGTCTCCTGCTCTACCCGTATAGCGTGAGCGAGATCCCGCTCGATTGCTTCGAGGGTTGTTGCCAGGTTCCGCAAGGGGCCCCGGCAATCGAGGTCGGTGTCGCGCCGGGGACCAGCAGTGTGTCCAAGGTGATGGCCGCGCTCGACGCGACCGCGCCGGGCGGCGGGACCCCCACCGCAGCCGCGCTCGACGCCGCGCTCGCTTACTTCACGACCGGCGACGGCAAAGATTTGAAGGGCGATCGCTTCGTGTTGCTCGCCACCGACGGCGGCCCGAACTGCGGCCCGAGCACCACCACCTGCTCCGCCGATCATTGCACGCCGAACCTGGATGGCGTGTGCCCGGCGAGTGAAGGCAACTGTTGCCGGGGTGAAGGCTCGTATTGTCTGGATAACGCCGCGGTCCTCGACAAGATTCGGGCACTCGCAGACGCACAGGTGCCGACCTTCGTGATCGGCATCCCAGGCACCGAAAGCTACGCCCAGTACCTAGATGAGTTCGCGACCGCCGGCGGGGTGCCCAATCCGAAGAAGAAGCCCGCCTACTACGCGGTCTCCGCTGAAGGCGGAGTCGAGGGACTCACGCGAACGTTTCGCGACATCACCACGCACCTGGTGCGCTCGTGTGACGTCGATTTGGGACCGGAAGCGCCCAACAAAGCGCTCGTCAACGTCGCGGTCGATTGCGAAATAGTACGGTCCGAAGACGGCGCTGGCTGGAACATCACCGAGGACGCGCCGACCACGCTGGTCTTGGCCGGCGACACTTGTGACCGCGTCAAGCGCGAAGGCGCGCGACGCATCGATGTCGTTTACGGCTGCCAAACGGTGAAGTGAAATGAACATGCGCAAACGCTCGAGCTCCATCGCCGGTTTGGCAACGCTGCTGGTCGGCATCGCAGTCGCCTGCAGCGACCCGCAGGGCAGCACCATCAACCCCAACTCGAACACGAACACGACCGGGAGCGCTGGGTCGCGCTCGAGCGGCGGCGGCCCTGCCACGGGCAGCGCGGGCAAGACCAGCAGCACGGGCACGGGCGGCAACACGAGTAGCTCCACAGCGGGCACGACCGGCAGCGGCAACACGGGCAACGTCCCGATCTCGGGCGAAGCTTGCAAAGGCCTGCCCATCGTCGTGAGCAGTGACGCACAAGCCGGCGCTGGTGGCGCTAGTGGTGCGGACGGCGGCGGCGAAGGCGGCGACGCGACCATCGAGGCGTGCAATGGCGTCTCGGTCGAAGCCGAAGCCGTACCGGTCGACGTGTTCGTGATCATGGATCGCTCACAATCCATGGGCATGACGGTCCAGGGTTCGAACATCACGCGCTGGGACGCGCTGCACGCCGCCATGGAGAGCTTCGCCAAGGATCCGAAGGCCGCGAACATTCGCGCGGGCATCGGCTTTTTCAGCCTGAGCGGCGGCGCTGACGACACGCTCGATTGCAATCCCACCGGGTACGCGGCGCCCAGCGTGCCGATCGGGCTAATCTCCGACGTCGGCAAGGATTTGGCGGCGGCCATGGATACCGTGACCCCAGGCGGTTTGACCCCGACCGTACCGGCTCTGCAGGGCGCCCTCAACTACGCGAGCTCCTGGGCCCGAAAGAATCCGGGTCGCGCGACCACGGTGGTGTTGGTGACCGACGGCTACCCCACACAATGTGACAACGCCCCGGAGCACATTTCCGATGCCGCGAAGGGCGGCTACGAGAGCGCTGAGCACATCCGTACGTTCGTGATCGGCGTCGGTGACGTGGCCAAGTACAACTTGAACAATTTCGCGCGCGCCGGCGGCACCAAGACCGCTTATCTGACTGACGCGGGCAACGTCACCAACACGTTCGTCGACGCGCTGAACAACATCACGAATCGCGCGCTTGCCTGCGAGTACCAACTCCCACCGCCCCCCGACGGCATGAAGCTCGACACCGAAAAGGTGCAGGTGCTCTACACGCCATCGTCGGGCGATCCCGAAGAGGTGCCGAGCATCTCCTCACTCTCGGCTTGTGCTAAAAACCCGAACGGCGGCTGGTACTACGACAACCCCGATTCCCCGTCGAAGATCACCGTCTGCCCGTGCACGTGTGCGCGGCTGCAAGCGGGGCGCGTCGACGTGGCGCTCGGCTGCAAACCGCGCCTCGGCATCCGCTGATCGACCCTAACCGAACAGCCCACTCACGAGATCGATGCCCACGTGGCAGGCGATCCCCGGCAGCAAGCTCGCGCGCTGTCGGGCGAGCAGCCCGAAAATCAGCCCATAGACTCCGACGCGCAAGGCGGCGCCTGATCCCTGCTCGAGGTGCGCGAGACCAAAAAGCACCGCCTGCAACAGCAGGCCGAGCGTCGGACTGCGGGTGAATGCCGCGAGCTGCGTTTGCAGATAACCGCGATAGACGAGCTCTTCACAAAAGCCGACGGCCGAGGCGACCAGCACCCAGGTGAGGCGCTCCGCCTCCGTGCTCGGCAGCAATGCCGACACCGCGGCGTTCCGCCCCGCGAATAAGCGTCGCGCCAGGCCCTCGAGCACGCAAATCAGCACGAAGGCCAGTAACGCGTAGAGCAGATCGAGCCCGGCATCTCCAGCCGTCCGCCAACCTCGACCCAGCAGTTCGGGCAGCACGTTACGCGGGCGGAACAGCCGCGCGACGTACAGAACGAGCAGCCCGTTCACCAGCAAAAGAGGCAAATATTGGCGAACGATGAGCGTCGCGAGTGGGCCTGGGCCTGCCGTACGCGATGCAGGTGGCGCGCCGGCGCGCTGGAGGAGCGTGCCGGTGATGGCGACGGCGAGCATCACCCCGACGAGCGCGCTGGTATGCCCCAGCGAGGCGAGCGAGGGCGCACGCTTCGAGCCGGTGCGCGGCTCATTTGCTGGGTTCAAGGTTGGCAAGCTCCTTGCTTTGGTTGGCACCAAGCGCCGCTTGCATCGACAGCTGCGCCTCGAATCTACCTACCATCAGGAGTCTGCCATGTTTACCGAAGCCATCGTTGCTGCCCCGCCCGTGCTCGCTGCTGGTTGGTCCCTGCTCTACTTACTATTCGGCGGCGGTCTCGGTGGTGCAATCCTGATTTTCTTCGGGCTCAAGCTGATCGGACGCTAGCCTCGCTAGCTCGCACTTGCGCTCTCGGCCCGAGCGCCACAAGCATAGCTCCATGCCGATCGCTGTCGTCACGGGAGCCAACCGAGGCCTCGGGCTGGAAACTGCGCACACCCTGGCGCGTCGTGGCTATCGCGTTTGGCTCACGGGGCGTGACGCCGAGAGCAGCAAGCAAGCCGCAGCCGCACTACGGGCGGAAAACCTGGATGTGCAGGCTGCGGCGTTGGACATCACGAACCAAGCGACCATCGACGCGTTTGCGCGCCAGCTGGAAACCGAGCCTGAAATCGCGGCTTTGGTGAACAACGCCGGTGCCAGCCTGAGAGGCTTCGACGCGCAGATCGCCGCATCGACGCTCGACAACAACTATCGCGGTGCGGTGCGTGTGACGGACGCACTGTGGCATCGGCTCTCGCCCGACGCCAACATCGTGTTCGTTTCGAGCGGCATGGGGGAGTTGTCCAGCTTCTCGGCCCAGCTGCGCGCGCGCCTTCTGGCGACAACGCTCACGCGCGCTCAAATCGAGGAAGTAGCGAAAGAGTTCGTGAACGCGGTGGGTCGTGGCGAGCATGAGTCACTCGGCTTTCCAAGCAACGCCTATAGCGTCTCGAAAGCGTTGATGAACGCTTTCACGCGCGTGCTCGCACGCGAACTCGCGGGCAGCGCGCGGCGCGTCAATGCCGTGTGTCCAGGTTGGGTGAAGACGCGCATGGGCGGAAGCTCCGCGCCCCGAAGCTTGGTCCAGGGAGCGAGTGGCATCGTCTGGGCCGCCACGCTCAGTGGTGATGCGCGCCCGAACGGCGGCTTCTTTCGCGACGGCAAGCCAATCGCCTGGTGAGTTTTGTCCCGCTGATCTTCAGCGTTTGTCACGCCAATCAGAACAATTCGTGAATTCGGCCGGGTCCACCGCCAGCGGCGAACCGACTCGGTACACGCCGCTCGACCTGCCTTTGGAGGCGTTGCTGGCGTTGGCGTACTGCATGGGTGTCACGCCCAAATGGCGCTTGAAATGCCGGTTCAAGTGACTCTGGTCGACGAAGCCACAGCGCACCGCGACGTCTGCGGGCGCAGCGCCAGCGTTCAACATGCTGCGAGCTCGGGCAACGCGCAGACACAGCTGGTAGGCGTGCGGCGGCAAGCCGTAGCGCCGCTTGAACGCGCGCAGCGCTTGGAACCGACTGAGCCCCACCTTGCTGGCCAACGTTTCTAGATCGATGTCCAAGCCTTCTTCGTGCAAGCATTCGCGCATGCGCGCCGTGCCGCGGATCGCCGGGCCATCACGAAGCTTCTCGTCGTCCGCACCGGCAATGAGTTCCGCAATCAGAGACTCCGACAGTTCGAGCGCGTCCGCCTGCAGCTGCATGGTCGAGTCGCTCTGATCCAGGGTCGTGAACAGTCGCTGAAACTTGGCCAGCAGCCCCTCGGAGATCCGCTTGGTGACCGCAGAAAATTCGGGGCGGATCGGCCGCAGCTGTTGCTCGGACACCCATTCTTCGAGCAGGGTGGGCTGAATCACCAGCACGTTGAACGAGCCCGGTCTTCCAGCCTCTGGCGTGGCCACCAAAGCCTCGTCAGGCTGATTGCAGAAGGCCATGCCCGGTTCGACAGGGTGCAGCAAGCCGCGGTATCGCACCTGACCGCGCCAGCTCTGTGGCACCGTCACCGCAAACGCGTCACCGACCACTCGCCAATCGCGCGGGGAGTGATAGGCGTCGAGCACCTCGATCCCCCGGAGTCCGGGAGAGCGTCGAAAACCGATCACTTCTGGAGGAGAGTGCGCCGCGATGCTCATCCAGTGCGTGAGCAAGAATTGCATGCCTCCCGCGACGAGGCAAATCGGTAACGCCACCGTGAGTTGCCACCACAGCTGCGCCCCCGGTGAGTCGCGGAGTGCTACGCTGGCCCGAAATGAGCTTCGATCCCGGCAACCGATCCAAGCTCACGCGCCGTGATTTGGGCAGATTTGCCGATGACACACTGTTTCATCGCATCGCTCGTGAGGTCTGCGAATGCGAGTGCTTGGCACGTAAGGAGCTGTTCGAAGCTTGGGAGGTCGCGCGCCGGACGCGGCGTCGCTTCCGTGGCGGACGGGTGATCGACCTAGCATGCGGGCATGGCCTGCTCGCTCAGATTCTGCTCTTGCTCGATGACTCATCGCCGTCCGCTTTGGCCATCGACACGCGACTGCCGCAAAGCGCTCGGGTATTGAGCGAGCGTTTCGCGGGCGCTTGGCCGCGTCTGCGCGGCCGTGTCGAACTGGTGCAGGGCGAGATCGCGAGCGTCGCAGCAGGGCCCGGTGATCTACTCGTTTCTTGCCATGCCTGTGGTTCGCTGACGGACGAGGTCCTGAGCCGAGCAATGGCAATTGGTGCGCGCGTTGCGGTGCTACCGTGTTGCCACGATGCTCTCGGCAATGACCAGGGCGGACTCGGGGGTTGGCTCGATCCCGCCTTGGCCATCGACGTGACGCGCGTCGCGCGCTTGCGCGACCACGGATTCAGCGTGCACACGCAAACCATTCCCGCGGCAATCACGCCCAAGAATCGGCTACTGCTCGCCGAACCCGCGGGCGGTCCCAAGCTCTAGCCCCGCCGGCGCAGCTTTTCGTCCGCCCGTTGGGCGCGGGTTCGAACTCGATGTCGCGCGCGCATTTCACGCAGACGTTGCGGGTCGTGGCGGTCGCGTTGATAAGACTGCTCGCGCTCGAACTTGCTTGCTTGCTCGAGACGCTCGGCGAGCACCGTTCCTTGCGCGATCGCCGCCAAAACCGCGCACCCCGGTTCACTCGAATGACTACAGTCACGAAAGCGGCATTGCTGGGCGAGCGCGTCTATCTCCGCAAAGCCGCTGCTTCCGAGCTCGGTGTCGTCGTCCGCGAACAAGGCGAATTCACGCATGCCCGGCGTGTCGAGCAACAGCCCGCCCCCCGGAAGCGTGAATAGTTCTCGGCCGGTGGTGGTGTGGCGACCACGGGTATCCGCGGCGCGGACCGCGCCCACCCGCTGCACGGGAGCCTGCATCAGACGGTTGATCAGACTGGATTTCCCCACGCCCGACGATCCAACCAGCACCGCGGTAGCGCCTGGCTCGATTTGGCTTTGCAGCTCGGCCAGTCCCGCACCCTCTTCGGCGCTGGCCAAGAGCACGGGCACCCCGCACAGTTCGTTTCGCAAACGCTCAGCGTGGAGCGCCGCGAAGGGCGTGAGATCGGCCTTGTTCAGCAGCACCAAGGCACGCGCGGGGGCGTCGCGAATTGCCCGCAAGTAGCGCTCTATCCGCCGCGGATTGAGGCCGTGCCCGTGAGCGTGAGGGTCGGCGTGCTCCGCCGCGAGAGCGCAAACGACGATCGCGAGATCGACGTTTGCTGCGATCGGCTGTGCCTCGGAGCTGCCTCCCGGCAACCGGCGCTGAAACAAACTACTTCGCTCGAACGCATACACGATCCGAGCAAGATCGCCGCTGTCGCTCTCGAGCAGGACGAAGTCACCCACGCACACGCGAATCGCCGCGTGACTCAACCGCCCAGCGACGATTGCGCGTCGAGTTTTCTCACCATCGGCGACGAGGTATCGACCGCGCGCCTCGGACACGACGCGCGCCAGTCGCGCGTCGTGTGAAACCTCACCCGCCGCCGACAGCGCCTGAAACCGAGCCTGAAAGAATGCACCGAATCCGAGCCGGCGAAGCGACTCACTTGGCCTGAAATCCACGGGAAATGCCCCGAACAACAGAAAATGACGCGGCTACCTGCGCGAGAGCGCGAGAGCGCGCCGTGCAAGGTCGAGACCGCTACAGCGGTCCAACGACGAGCGCGCAGCCGTCATCGGTCCAGCCCACCAGCGCTCGACGAAGCGAGCGCCAGCCGAGCGGCAGACCGTGAGCAGGAGCGCAACCCTCGCGCGCGGGAACGCGGTCAGAGACAGCGAAGCGCGGCACGCGAGTGAACCCGAACATCGACGGTGTTTTTGCGATCGTTCATGGCCTACTCCTCGCGTGAGCCCAACCCGGGGCGACTCGGCAAAGTATGTCGAGGAATTCAGCCACGCGCAAGCGGCTGTCGTTCAGACTCGAATCGGAGCCAGGGCTCGGCACTCAGCGAGCGTCTTTGGCTGCCGGAGCCGCGCGAAACAGCCCGGCGTCACCGCCGAACCAAACTTCGGCGTCGCTCCGCCCCCGCACCACCCGCAGCGGACCTGCGAGCGCAACCGCTCGAAAGCGCTGGCCATCGAAATGCGCAGCACCCGTCGCTCCAACCAGCCACACGGAATCCGGACGGGTGCCCCAAAACGACGTTGCGCTGCCGACCGGTGATGACAAGGTCGCCCACTTTCCATCTCGATAGTGAAATAGCTCAGCGGCGGTGCTCACCCAAGCTTCCCCGCGCGTGGCCCAGAACGCCCGAGGCTCTGACCAAGTCGGCGCCGGGATGGCAAGCGTCCAGCCGTGGCCATCGATGCCCGAAATGCCGCCGGCCTCGAGGCCCCACAGCACTCCATCCTGAAGGGTGACGAGGCGCCTCGAGCTGCCAGCAGGGGCGGTGGTCCAACCGGAATTACGCTTGATGATGCAAACCGCGCCCACGCGGCAAACCAGCTCCGGATCCGCCGAGCCGAGCACTCCCCACAAACCACTCGCCGCAGCTCCCCCGAGCTGACCCAGCTCTTCGCGCCCGTCTCGCCAACCGCTCGGCAAGTGACGCAGGTAAACGGCTCGTTCGCCCTTCTCACCGCGACGGGTGCCCATGATGCGAGGCTCGTTGTCACGACCGAAGAATATGCCAAGGTCGTCACTCTCGGATGCCTGAGGGCGCAACGTTGCTGGCAGCGGCAGGGCTCGAAGGCCGCGCGCGTCACCGACATAGGGTGTGTCCGCGAGGACGGCGATCCGCGTGCCCTCCCCCAGCGCGATCGCATCGACGGGAACCGAGAGCAGCCGCGTGAAAGTCAATTCGAGCGGCGGCGTGGGCGGTGCTGGCACTGCGGAGGGCGCAGCGGAGGCTGTGACGGCGGCCAGGGGCTGCGCGCTCGCACTCGGCGCGGCGGCCAACGCGGCGGAGCGCGGCGCTTGCTCGATTGGGGGGGCCGTTTGCGGTGCAGCACAAGCGAGCAGCAAGAGACACGAGACGCAGACTAGACCCGGCTTCATCAGCCTCGAACTTAGGGCCCGCGAATGGCTAAGTCGATCGTTCTCGCGCCCGATGCATCCCGGCCGGCTTCGTTGCTCCTCAGTTACATGCCAGTAGTATGCGCCTTCGTCGCGCCTCGCCGTCCGGGCGCCTCGACCGCGATAATCGACCGACTTGGCCATTCCCGGACCCTTAGCTCAGATTCGCGCGCGCTTCGCCTACTCGCGCGAGGCGAGCGCTTCGAACAGCGCGCGGTATTGGGCGATGATCCTGGGCCAAGAGTAGTGTTGCTCGGTGTAAGCGCGCCCACTCTCACCGAGCTTGCGACGCAGTTCCGGGCTTGCGACCAGCTCGGCCAGCTTGGACACGAAGGCTGCGGCGTCGCCTGGGGGTACGAGCTGCCCGTTCTCGCCGTCGATTACTGCGTCGGGAATGCCTTCCAGGCGTGAAGCCACGATCGGCAGCCCACTGGCGGAGGCCTCGATGGCCACGATGCCGAAACCCTCGACGTTGCCGGGCACCGCGATGTTCGGCATCACGAAGACGTCACTCGAGCCGAGCAACGCGAGTAGCCGCGCGTCGCTGACGTTGCCCGCGAGCCACACGTTGTCCGTCATGCCCGTCTCGGCAGCTGCACGCTCGATTTCATCGCGGTGAGCCCCCACCCCGACCACCACGTACAGGACGTTCGAAAGCCGGGGCAGCACGTTTCGCACGAACCAAGCGACGCCTTTCCTGGGCACCAGGCGGCCGACGGTGACGAGCGCAACTCGGCCGGCTCGCCGTTGCTCCAATTCGGCGTCACGCTGCGTCGCGCGTGAGACGCTGAAGTAGCGCTGCGGAACACCGATGGGAATGGCGCGCACGTGACTCAAGCCCCGTGCCTCGGCCAGCCTTCGCGTCGATTCACTATTGGCGATGATCGCGTCCGCCCTCAGAAACAGCTTCAAGTAAGCCTGGTACAGGCGCGGCGCGAACGTCAGGTCGAGACCGTGCACCGAGATCGCGACTTTCTTGCCGAACAGACGCGGCAGGCAGCCGCCCGCGCTGAGCATGGCATCCCCCAAGTGAATCACGTCGTAGCGATGCGCCGTGAGCGCCACGCGCAAGAAGACGTAGGGCAGAAACCAAACCAGGTGCGCCTGCGAACCACCCCAAGTGACCGTGGTTTTTGGCTCTGGAAAGCCCGTGAGCAGGCCGTAGCTCAGGTTCTCCATGCCCCCCACACGCGGTGGGTACTTACGGGTGACGAATAGCACGCGCATGACTGGGCTCCTCAGCCTGGCACGGAGGGCAAGGGTTTCTGCAGCAACACTTGGCCGTAGTCTCGAGACACCTCGGCGTAGCCCGCTCGCATGTAGAACGCGTGGGCCCGCTGGTTCGAGAGCTCCGTGTCGACGAAGCTGCCCACGGCCCCACGGGACGCAAACCAACGTTCCAAATCGGCCAAGAGCGCGCTGCCGCGCCGTGTGTTGGCCTCCACGACCGCGCTCGCCACCCCCAGTGTCAGGACGTAACCGATGCGTTCGTGGGGGATCAGCGGCTCCCAACGCCGTCGCGCCAGCACGTGCCTAGGCATCGCCGCAGCATGCAAAGCGAGGCGCGCAAAGCTCGCCTTCGACAGCCAGCGGCGCGTGTGAGCCTCGGTCTCTCGATAGCGAATGGTGCCCGCAGCGAACGCGCCATGATGGGGCGCTTGGTCTGGCCCGCGGTCCCACACCACGTGCGCCGCGGGGTCAGCGAACAAGGCCGCGTACAAGTCTTCGAGCACGGACAGCCCTGCGCGCGACGAGGCGGTGCCCGGTAAGCACAGCCGATGACAGCGCGCTAGTGCTTGGAGGTCGACTTGCTGGAGCTCAGCATCAAGCGGCTGACGAGCCATAGGTACTTCACTCCACGGCGCATCAAGGGCAAAAGACTGGCGCCGGTCTTGGACTCGCCGGTAAGTCGCGGCGGAGACTCGTAATACACTTCCCGCAGATCGACCCCACGACGGGTCAGGTAGTACATCAGCTCGATGAAGTACTCACCGTAGTCACCGGTCAGGTCGTGGGAGCGGAGCAAAGCACGCCGGCAGACGATGAACCCACTCGTGTAGTCGGTGATCTCCAAGCGCAAGATGCGGCTGACCGAGAAATTCAGGACTGCCGACAGACCCGCGGCCAATACCTCACCCTTCGGTAAGCGATCGACGAAGGAATCATTGGCTTCTGCATAGCGAGTGGCGATGCAACAGCCGGAAACACGCGCCACCTCGTACAGCTCTCGCATCACCGCCGGCGGATGCGAATGGTCGGCGTCCATCCATGCGATGTACTCGGTGTTGGCAGCACGGATCCCGAGCTGAATCGAGTCCGTCAGGCACGGTTTGACCTGGCGAGCGATCAGCTGCACGCTCGGGTTGGCAGCCGCGATCTTGCGCACCAATTCCGGAGTGCCGTCGGAGGAATTGTCGTCCACCACGATCACTTGGCAACCGGGCATGGCTTGCCCGAGTTCCGCGATCAACGACTCGAGATTGCCGACCTCGTTGAGGGTCGGCAAGATCACCGTCAGGTCAGCATACGTGTCAGCAGACATTTCGGACAAAGCCTCAGCTCGTCGCGTCCGAAGCAACGCGACTCGCGGCTGGAGTGGGTGACCAATTGAGCTCGATCAACGCGATCAGGGTGCCGATCAAGCTGACGATCGACAACACGACCCATGCGATGGAAACTGGAAATTTTGCGCGAATCACCACTCGTTCCAGCGGCTCGTCAGTTTGATTCTCGACTTCGAGCAGATTGCCCGAATTTTTGACGACCACCTTCGCGCCCGGCGGAGTCGTGGTCACGACCATGCCGAACTCGGGCTCGTTCGCGCGCAGCGAGAAATGCGCACGCGGCTTCAGGTGACGCAACTTGATGCGCACGTTCTCGACCGAAACCTGCTCCGGAGTGACGCCTTCCAAAAAGCCCTTTTTGTGCGAATAGTTGGCGTCGAACAGGATGGGTAAGCGACGCTGTGCCGCCCACATTGCCGGCTTGAACTCGTTGCCCACGACCAGGAAGCCATCACTGTAGCCAGTACCCGACAAGATGTCCCGTTGACCACGGTAGCGCCTGATGTGCGTGTAGCTCGCGATGCCATCGGCCGCCTCGCGCTCGTCGCGCATGATCTGCAGCGGGTTCATCGCGTCGGGCCGCACCGTGTCGTTGGCCATCGCGCCGAAGTGGCGACCTGCCGCGTGCGTCCACCAAATGGCGGAGGCCAACATCACGCCGACCAAAGCCAGAGCGACGGGCAGCGCGGCTCGCTTCAGCCGCGAGAGCAGCGCCTCTGCGCCCAAGGCCGCGAAGATGGCGAGACCATAAGCCGCCATGCCCAAACAACGCTGGGCGACGCGAAAATTGCCGCCATTCAGCTTGCGAAAACCTTCCCAAGCCGGCGACCAACAGGTGAGTGTGAGCCCGACGATCAACAAGATCAGCGCGAACACGCCGGTCTTGCGATTGGTCCGCGAGCGCGCGGCGAATACCACGCCCAGCAACGCGAGCAGCACGGCAATTGGAGGCAGCGCCGTCGCGCCTTCCTCCACACCCCACCCGCGGTTCGCCCAATGAGCGCCCTTGCCGATGTAGCGCGAGGGTACGACGACGGCGGTCTGAACCAGTGAATAGTCGAATAGCTGCTTGATTCCGGTCCACAGCGGAAGCGTGCCAACGTCGCCCACCGGACGGGCCATGGGGAACTTCGACCAGCAGGCGAGCTTGAAGCTGATCATCGAAAGCGCCAAGACACAGGCGAGCGAAAACAAGCCGATGGTCCTGAGCAGTTCTTTGCGCGTCGGGCGCTCGAACGCCCATTCGACCAGCACGAACAGCGGCACGGCCGGCAAGAAGAGATACGTGAACGAATGGAAGGTCGGCCCCAGCAGCAGTACGCCGAGTGCGAGGCCGAAGCGCAACGCGCTCTCGACCGTGCGTTCGTGCATCACTCGCTCGACCGCCCAGAGCAGGACAGGCAGGCCGAGGTGCCACAAAAACATGTCGTTGCCGACTGCGATCTTCCACAGCACGCCCAGGCTCGTGGCCATTGCAACTGCCCCGACCAAGGCCGCTTCAGGGCTCAGCCGTCGCCGGAGCCAAACCGTGAATACATAGACTCCGGCGACGCCCCACAGGCCCTCGAGCAAGCGCAGGCCGATGCTCGGTCCGGCCATGAGGATCAGCGGCACGGCCGCGGAAAACAGGTTGCTCTGCGGGTCTTGGACGAAGTACGTGCCGCCGTTGATGACGAAGGAGAAGAACGGAAACTCGCCGAAGCGCCGTATCCCAGTGTAGATGATGTCGGCGTGGGTCTGACTGATATACCAATCAGCACCGTCGCAATGAAGCGCGATCCAAAATAGGAGTATGCCTGTCACTAGCGCGACGGCCGATAAGGAGTACCGCCGCCAGTCGAGTCGTCGCTCAAGCATACCGATGGCGACGCGATAGCACGTGCCCCCGAGAACGGCACTCGAATTCTAGCGGGGAAAGCCGCAGCAAGAGCCGCATTTTCCCGGCAAATCAGGGCAGAACAGGCAACGTCTGCGGGCGGCTCGCCGAGGCTGTCCGCGGTGCAGCCAGAATTGCCATCCTCATGCCGCGATGCTAGCTCAGGCGGCCGCGATTCGCGGGCATTACCTTGGAGCTTTTTGCATGGACGCCGCCTTCAAGCTCGCGCTGCTGAGCTACCCCTACCACTCCTCGAAGCACACTGGGCGGGGGCACGATCGCTATGTGGCCGAGGTGGTCGAGAACACGACCCGTGAGTGCAGCAACGTCGCCCTCACCTTGCTCGATACCGGCTTCGCCAAAAACACGCTCGATGGCCTGCGCAGGCTGCCGCAACAAGGCCTGGAACTGCTGCGCTCCGATGCGGACGTGTACCACGCAATCTCGGCGGCTGGCGGCGCGCCCGCAGCGCTCCTCGGCAGGCGTCCGCTCGTCGTCACCGTCCATGACTTGGTGCCGTTCAACGTGTCTGGCTACGAGAGCGGGTTGAAGCACCGACTGTTTCGCCAAAGCGTGCGCATCTGCCTGAAGCTGGCAGATGCCATCATCGTGCCCTATCAAGTCACCAAGGACGAGCTCGTCTCTCGCCTGCATGCCGACCCGGCCAAAGTGCACGTGGTCAACTACGGTGTGGATCACGAAAGCTACTTCCCCAAAGCCGAGATCCCGCGCGCCCCGCGGACGATTCTGTACGTCGGGGCAGTCACCCGCTCCAAGGGCGTGGAAGTGTTGATCCGAGCCTTCGCCCAAATCAAAGCCCGCGTGCCGGACGCCAAGTTGCTGATCGGCGGCAAGAGCAGTGTCGATCAGCCCGGGCTAGAAGGCCTGGCCAAGAGCTTGGGCGTGAGCGATGTCAGCTTCGAGGGCTACATTGCAGAAGCCGACTTGGCCACGCGTTACCGCGAAGCCACCGTGATGGTGTTCCCGTCGCACTACGGTTTCGGTTTGTCCACGCTGGAGGCGATGGCTTGTGGTACGCCCGTGGTCGGTGTGCGCGCGCTGGATGCACCGGAGTTCTTCGCTGACGCCGGCATCTTGGCCGAACCGAACGACGTCGATAGCTTGGCTGAGTCGTTGCAAAGCGTACTAGTCAACCCCGACTTGCAGCGCGATCTTTCGCAGCGCTCGATCGCGCGCGCGTCGCTGTTTTCCTGGGCGCGAACCGCGCGCGGCAACGTGAGCGTGTACGAGCAGGTGCTACGGAGCCGTTCCTGAGCGGAGCGCTTTCTCGGCCGTCAATGACCTGAGCAGCTTGAGAGCGACCGCGCCCAGCAAGACGTCGACGAGCATGTTCAGCATGCGTGAGGCGATGGGCATCACGACCGCGAGTGAGCCCGCCACCTTGCCGCCGAGCATTGCGTACATCAAGGTCTCGCGCACCCCCAGCCCGCCTGGCACGATGATGGCCAAGAACCCCACGACTTCAGCCACCAGCGAGGAGCCGACCACGAGTAGAGCCCGCGAAAGTTCGACGTCGTAGCCGATCGAGAAGCAAAACAGGTACGCGCCTAGACCAGAAGCCAGCGCGGCCAACAGCTGAATCAAATGCAACTCGAGCAGCAGGCTCTTGCTGACTTCGAAGTAAGAAAAGCTACGCTTGAACAGGCGATTCGTGAGTGAAAATAGCGCCTTCAGCAGCGGGCGATTGAAGAGCACGCAGCACACGTCGGCGATCATCAGACCGACCAGCGCGTACGCCACGGGGCGCAGCGGGATCTCGCCGTGCGTAAACAGCAGGCACGAAAGACCGAGCATCAGCGACATGCCGAGCGAGAGTAGTAGATTGATCAAATTGACGTAGACGATCAGCGCCTTGGAGAAGCCGAGACCGTCGAGCCAATACAACTGGAGGGCGTACGACCAGACCTTGCCTGGAATGTATTTGGTGAGGCCGCTGGCGTTGACCGCAGCCACGCTCTGCCGAAAACCAATCTTGCTCTCCGAAAGCGAGTTGAGCGCGGTGTACCAAGCAAAGGTCGCGAGCAGGCAGGCCGCGAGCAAAGAAAGCGCCGAACCCAACAGGTAGAGCGGCGCAATGCGGAACTCGTGAGCCTGAATGTCCGCCCAATTTCGCTGAAAAGCGCGGAAGAAAAAGAAGCCCGCACACAGCACGATCAGCGCCGACAACGCGGGCTTGATGACGGAGCGCAGACGGGACATGCGGGACATCAACGACGGGCGGCGCTTCGGATGACGCGGCGCGTGGCACGCCAAAGTTTGCACATTTCGGCGCGCACACTAGCACAGCGCTTGCGCCTTCGGCACACGCCCCGCGCCTGTTTGACGCGTCGAAGGTCGCGTGATACCCGCATCGGAAATGTCACAGGCGGCAGCCGCAAAACGGGCGCTCATCACCGGAATCACTGGCCAAGATGGCTCGTACCTGCTCGAGCTGTTGCTGAGCAAGGGCTATGAGGTTCACGGCGTGGTGCGTCGCTCGAGCTCGTTCAACCGCGGTCGCATCGACGCAGTGCATTCGAACCCGGCATACGCTGGTCGCTTCGACTTGCACTACGGCGACATGTTGGACACCAACAACCTGAACCGCCTGGTGGCCAAGGTCCAACCGACCGAGATCTACAACTTGGCCGCGCAGAGCCACGTCAAGGTCTCCTTCGAGATGCCGGAATACACCGCTCAGGTCGACGCCGTGGGCACTCTACGTTTGCTCGACGCGCTGCGCGAAACCGGGGTCAAGGCGCGCTTCTACCAGGCGTCGACCAGCGAGCTGTTCGGCAAGGTGCAGGCCGTTCCTCAAAGCGAAACCACGCCCTTCTATCCGCGCAGCCCGTACGGCGTGGCCAAGCTGTATTCCTACTGGCTCACGGTCAACTACCGCGAAGCCTACGACGTGTATGCGGTGAACGGCATCCTGTTCAATCACGAGTCACCACGCCGTGGTGAGAGCTTCGTGACGCGCAAGATCACGCTCGGAGCCGCCAAAATCAAGCTCGGCAAGATCGAGACGCTGCGCCTCGGCAACCTCGACGCGCAGCGTGACTGGGGCTACGCGCCCGAGTACGTAGAAGGCATGTGGCTCGCGCTGCAACAGCCAAAGCCCGACGACTACGTGCTCGCCACCGGCGAATGTCACACCGTGCGTGAGTTTTGTGAGCTCACCTTCAAGGCGCTCGACATCGAGCTGCGCTGGGAGGGCAAAGCCGAGAACGAACGCGGGATCGACGTCAAGACCGGCGCCGTATTGGTCGCCGTCGACCCGAGTTACTACCGCCCTACCGAGGTCGATCTGCTGCTGGGCGACGCGAGCAAGGCAAAGCGATTGCTCGGCTGGTCACCCAAGACCAGCTTCAAGGAGCTCGTGAGCCTGATGGCAATTGCAGACTTCGAGGCGCTCCGCGACGACGCGAAGACGCCCAAGATGTTCTACTGACGGGCGACCGGTCAGCGACGCAACGCCAGTAACGCACTGCTGATGCGCGCGATTTGCGCGTCGGTCAGGCCTGAACTCGAGGGTAAATACAGCCCTCGGCGAGCCAAATCGTCCGTCACGGGGTAGTCACCCGAGACGTCACAGCCGAACTTGGCGAGCGCGGGCTGGCGATGCATGGACACGAAGAAAGAGCGGGTTTCGATGCCCGCAGCCTTGAGCCCGACCATCACTTGATCGCGACTGACGCCGAAGTCATCACCGATCAGGATCGAATACATCCAATACGAGTTCGTGGTCCAAGGCAGCTCGGGGGGGATGGTGATGCCGCGCTGCCCGGTGAGCAGCGCGTTGTAGCGAACGGCGTTCGAACGCCGGCACTCGAGATAATGATCTGCGCGCTCCAGCTGAGCGAGGCCAATCGCAGCCAGCACGTTGGGCATGCGGTAATTGAAGCCAATGTCTTCGTGGACGTAGCGGCGAGAGCCGTCTAGCGGGAAGCAAAGGTTCTTGAAGTAGCGCAAGCGCTCGATGAAGCGCTCGTCCCGCACGACGACCATGCCGCCTTCACCAGTGGTGATGAGCTTGTTCGCGAAGAAGCTGAAACAGCTCATGTCGCCGATGCTGCCGCACAATCGCCCCTTGTAGCGGGAGCCGATCGCCTCGGCGGCGTCTTCGATCACGAGCAAACCATGCTTTTCCGCGATGCGCTGCACGGCATCCATGTCACAGCTGTGACCGTACACGTGCACGGGCATGATGGCCCGGGTTTTAGGCGTGATCTTGGCCTCAATCAGGCTCGGATCCAGATTCCAATTCGAGGCGTCGGCATCCACGAATACCGGCTTGGCGCCGGTGTAGCAAACGGCGAACGCCGACGCGATCATGGTGAAGGCCGGAATGATTACTTCATCGCCCTCGCCGATCCCGGCGGCGAGTAGCGCCAGGTGCAGGGCCGTGGTGCCCGAGGTCGTGGTCACCGCGTACGGTACGCCCAGGTAGCTCGCGAACTGCTTCTCGAACTCGCCCACGTAGCTGCCGCTCGACGAGATCCACCCGCCCGAAACGGCTTTGGTCACGTACTCGAGTTCACGACCACCGAGCAAGGGCTCGCACACCGGAATGAAGTCGTTGGAACTCATGAACCGAATACCACCTTGTCTTTGACTTTTCCGTCGTAGGGCCCGAGCTTGAGCTCGACGATCTTCGTGTCTGCCTGAATGTCCAGACCGTGGCCGCCGGCGAGCAGTAGCACCATGTCACCGGCCTCGAGCTGGCGCGAGGTGAACTCGCTTTGGTCGCCCGCATCGTACAGCCGGAGCACTGCTCGTCCCGCCGCGATCAGCAAAAATTCTTGCACCACGGAGTTGGTTTCGACCTGCTTCTTCAGGTGGTAGTGCGCCTTGATCACGTCCCCAGCCTGATAGAAGTTCATGCCTAGCTGAAGCGGGCTCGCCGAGTCGGTGAGGAAATTGTACTTGGCGTCGCTCGTCGCCTGCGAAGAAATGATCAGCGCGTAAGCAAGGCCACCGCGCTCGATCGTCTCGATTCCCGTAGTGCTCATCTAAGCGCGCTATTACCACCGTCCCGCCCCTCGTGCTTCGATAATTACGTCAATTTCCGGCAATTTTGCGAGGCGGGGGCGGTTGACGATCCCAAGCGCCCGTGGGACCTTCTGCCGCTTTGGAAGCGGAAGTCAGGCGCAGCGACGGATCTGCATTTGCGTGGGCCTCGCCGACGGTTGGGTTGCTGCTCATCGGGTCCGTCTGGTTCGTGGCCTGCCTGTCGACGGTGCTTTGGACTTACGGATTGGATCCGTTCGTCTTCGTGTCCTCGGACGAAGCAGTGGTTCGCTACGCGGCGTGGTTGATCGAAAAAGGACAAGGACCTTTTTTGAACGTGCCCTTGCCCGATCCGGAAGATCTTTTGCACCCGCGCAGCTGGATCACTCTCGGCGATCGCGCGACCCCAACCTACGCTCCCGTCAGCTTTTACGTGGCGGGCTTTCTCACCCGACTGCATGGCTTTGGGCTACTGTTGATTGCGGCGCTGCCAGCAAGCGGTGTGGCGGCCTTTGCAGCAGGCACCGCTCGCCTGCTACCGGCGCGAAGACGCTGGCTGGCCCTGCTCAGCCCGGCGGCGGCGTTTCCAGCGCTGTACTGGCTGCTGCGTCCGTGGATGAACATCTCTCCACTGCTGACTGCCATCTGCTGGGCGGTGTTTTGCTGGGCAAGTTGGCAAGAAACCGGCAAACGCGGTTGGCTCGCCGCCGCGCTATTCTGCCTTGGCTACGGCGCCGCCGTACGGCCCGACTACGCGGCCTACCTGTTCCTGCTGGCCCTGTTGTTCAGCCTGGCCGCGAGCCCCGGAGAGTGGAAGGCGATTCTGGGCCTAGTCGCTGCGTCGGGCGTGCTGGCCCTGTCGGCGAATTTGCTGCTGAACCGCGCGATCACGGGTCACGCGCTCAAAGCAGCCTATCAAATGTCGATCGATCGCACGTTCGGAGCGGAGCCCGAGCACACCATTCCAGGCTTGGGCATGCTCCGCTCACTCTTGCTGCCCATGGGCATCCCCAGTTGGGCGATCGGCAGTGAGGCATTTCGCAAATATTGGCTGACGATGGGGCCCATCGCGCTGCTCTTGCTCGGTCAAGTGGCGCTCGTGCCACTGCTTTTGAAACACTCGCGTCAGGCTCGCCTGCTGCTCGGCGCCGCGATCGCCATCCTGGCTTTCTTCACGCTTTCTCGCATGCATGATGACCTGTTCGGTGGCGCCATGAACTACGGCAGCGTTCACCACAGCGTGCCGCGCTACCTGACTCCGGTGTATCTGCTCGCCTCGCTGCCGCCATTGTTATTTCTCGGCCAGTGCAAGCACCGATTGCTCACGCTCGGCGGCAGTGTATTCGTGGCCGTGTTGGCCATCGCCGGCTATGCCCAACTCTGGCGCGAGCCGAACTCGTCATTCGTTTTCTTGCACGATTTCGTGCTCAAGAAGAGCGCAGAGCTCGAGCGCTTCGCACAAAAAATCCCAGAAGGCGCCGCGGTCTACACCGCCAAAGAAGACAAGTGGCTGTGGTCGCGGGTCAAAGTTTGGATCATCGAGGACCCGACGCAAACCGCACAATCCATCGAGCGTGCCGCGCAGGCAAAGCTCGAGCTGTACGTCTTCGAACCCTCGCGAACGAAACAGTTCAGGCAGCTCGTCGCGGAACTCTCCAAGCGCAACGTCTCGCTGACCAAGGTCGACCCGCGCAGCGGCCTGTACCGTGTCAAGCTCGACTCGCGCTGACGCGAGCGGCTACCCTAGCGCCTTCAGCGCCTCGATCAGCTCGGCCGCGTGCCCGTCCGGGTTCACGTTCGGGAACACCTTGCTGACCTTGCCCGCGGCATCAATCACGAACGTGACGCGCTTGGCCTTGCCCGAAGACAACGGCACTCCGAACGCCGAAGCCAGCGCGTGGTTCGTATCGTCGAGCAGTTGAAACGGCAGCTCGTATTTCTCGGCGAAGGCCTTGTGCGAGTCGAGTGAGTCCTCCGAAACCCCGAGCACGACCGCGCGGCGACTCAGCTCGGCGTACTGATCGCGAATCCCTTTGGCTTCGATGGTGCAGCCCTGCGTGTCGTCCTTGGGATAGAAGTAGACGATCAGCGGTTTGCCCTTCAGTGCTCGCAAGTTCACCAACTTGCCGTCCTGCGCGGGCGCACTGACATCCGGTACATCGGCCCCAACCGCCAGCAACGTCGCTTGCCCGGTTGCGGCGCCCGTCGACGCGGGCGTGACCGCCACGGACGCGCTCGGCATCACGGCCTGCGGTGAAGCGGCCTGCGACGACGACGACGCGGCAGGCGATTCGCGATTGCAGCCCGCGAGCCACAGCGAGCTTGCGGCGAAAATTCCGAACGCGACCGAGTTGCAGCTTTTCACGAGGTTAAGGGCCCGGGAATGGCTAAGTCGGTCGATTATCGCGGTCGAGGCGCCCGGACGGCGAGGCGCGACGAAGGCGCATACTACCGGTATGTAACTGAGGAGCAACGAAGCCGGCCGGGATGCATCGGGCGCGAGAACGATCGACTTAGCCATTCGCGGGCCCTAAGCTAGCACGAGCAGCCGTCGCCGTTTGGCTCCGCTCGCATCCTGAAATCTTCGCGCAAACCCCGACAATACCGCTAATTCACGCGCCGATGCGCATCTTCGCCACGGGGCTCGCTGTGCGACGGACGGTAACCGAACAAGCCCCGCTTACGAATGACTTCGGCGATTTCAGGAGGCACCATGTCTTGCCACGACGGATCGCCCTCTTTGATCAGCTTGAGCGCGTCGCGTGAAAAGATGTGCAAAATGGAGCGATCATAATTGTCGAGCTGTTGGATACAACCGCGATCGACCAGGTGCCCGAACAGCTTCGACAGATCCGGGGAGACCTTCAGATTGTCCACGGTCGTCAACTCGCCGCTCGCTGCGTCGAGCAACGGATACACGTAGAGCTTGAGATCGTTCTTGAACAAGCGCCCGAACGACTCGAGGATCCCGCCCTCCAGGTGCGCGTAGTACTTCTCGTCGAACAGCTCGAGCAGGCTGCCTGCGCCCATGGCGATGCCGATGCGCTGACTGGTGTAGCGGCGTAGGTACGAAGCCAAGCGGTAGTATTCGAAGTAGTCCGAAATCAGCACGATCTTGCCGGTCGCGGCCATCATGTCGGCGCGCGCCAAGAAGTCGCGGTAGTCGATTTCGCCGCTGGCCATCAGATTCCGCATCGTGATTTCCAGGAGTTGGACCGGCTCGGCCTGCGTTCCGCCCTCGACCAGTGACTTGCTGAAGGCCGCGTTCGCGGAGTTCAACATGTCCATGTTCACGCGCGTGACGGGTCGAAAACTGCCGCGCTCGACCAGCACGGGGTGACGGTACAGCACTTCGGAAGGCTGCAACACTTGCCCGTGCGCGCCGAACATGGCGGCTCCCGACAAGCCGAGCTGCACCAACTTCAAGCTCATCATGCGATTGTCGACGCTGCGAAATTCGATGCCCGAGAACTCGATCATGTCGATCTCGATGCGATCGGTGCTCAGGTTGTGCAGCAACGACTCGAGCAACCGCTCGGGGTCGTGATGCAAGAAGAACGCGCCGTACAAAAGGTTGACGCCCACGATGCCGAGCGCCTCCTGTTGCAGCTGATTTTCCGCGTCCAACATGCGCACATGGATGATGATCTGACTGTCTTGATCGCGTGGGTGCGCTTGGAACTTGACGCCGATCCAGCCGTGACACTCGTTGGTGCCCGCAAAATTGCGCGCCGACACCGTGTCGGAGAACGCAAAGAATGCCGTCGTATCTCCGCGCGCGTCACGCAAGCGCTGCAGATTCAGGTCATGCTCGTAGTCGAGCATCGCTTGCAGCCGTTTGCGGGCAACGTAGCGCTCGGTGTGCCCATAAATGGCGTCACTCACCGCCATGTCGTAAGCGGAAATACTCTTCGCGATCGTGCCGGCAGCGCCGCCCACGCGAAAGAACCAACGCACCACCTCTTGGCCCGCGCCGATTTCGGCGAACGTCCCGTAGCGTCGCGGGTCCAAGTTGATCGCCAATGCCTTGCGATGCGTATCGAGGTGGCCGTCTTGAACGAGCGAGGTTCGGGATGCCATTGTGCGAGCATTCTGTCGGCCGGATATTTCGACAGTGTGTCGAGCCTGCCAACGTCTCCCGATTCTATGTCCGAGTCTCGGGCCTGTCAGGCGATCCCGGCGCGAAGCGTGAAACGGCCTCGCTTTCCGGCGCTCGCCGCTGACGAATCGGCATCGACCGTCGCGCTCCAGATCCAGCCTGGCGGCACACCTGCATGCGGCGAGACCTGGAGCCCCTATCCCACCGTCGTCATGCGCATGAAAGCAGCGAGAAACTCGGAAAGGTCAGCCGGAAGGTTTTTTTGGGGGTCTCCCGCGGCGCGGCCGAGGGCGGACCAGCTCCTGACGTTTCGCACGAAGGAAGACTTTCTGCGCTGTTCGGGTATCTTCGAAAATGATGAACAGGGGCTCGTGGATCTGGCTTTCGTGCGCAGCGCTTTCGCTCTCGGCATGTGGCAGCAGCGATGACGCAGCGAGCGACGTGACCAATCAAGCTGCGTTCGAAGGGATCTATCAGCTGACGGCTGCCAGCGAAAACACCGCCAGTTGTGCGACGCCGGGCGATTCCAAGTTGAGCCAGCTGCGCGACCAGTTCTTCGTCATCACCGGTTCCGAACTCCTCGGCCTGAAGTACGTCGTGCTCAATTCGTGCAGCAGCGTCGCAGATTGTCAGGCCAAGCGCACCGCGCAACAGGCCAATCAGCCCTATCAAATCGAATACACCTTCACCCTCAGCAGCTCCGTCAACGCCACGACGCTGAACGGTTTCTATGCGGGCACCGGTCGAGGCGAGGGCACGCAGTGCGTCGAGCGCACATACGTCGATCACGTGCTGACCCTCGCGGCCGATCACAGCGTGCATCTCGAATCACGCACCAAGAACCTGGCGGACAAGCCGCAAAAAGATGGCTTTTGCTGGGTCGACCCGAAAGAGTCGAAACAAGAAGCCGCCAGCCAAGCCTGTGTCAGCCTAGAAGTCTTCGACGGCAGCTTCTTGCAAGCCAACTGAGCCAGCCAAGACCGGAGCCGAGACCGCCGACTCGAGCGTCATTCGCCGAGGGCGCGGATCAGCCGCGTCAATTGCCGAGGCAAATCGGCGTCGACCGCAATCGAGTCGAGGGGGTCTGCCGAGAGCAGACGGCGAATATTTCGGTGGTGCCCGTGCATGGTCAAAAACAGGCGCGCCGTATCTTCGCGAAATTCTGGGTTCATCACCATCAGCGCGCTGAGCGCGCGCGATAGCCGCAGCCGATCGCTGGGCGAAACCTTCGGCGCCTTGCCCAACGGATAGAGCTCGAGCGCGCGCTCGAGCGTCTTCATCGACAAACGCTCGACGAAGAAGTTGTTCTCCAAAAAGGCGATCAGCACCAACCACACCACGAGCGGCGAGCCGTAGCGCGTGACCAGCTCGCCCACGGCTTTCTTCGCCGGCGTACGATGTCGGTAGGAGTTGATCGAAAAATACCAGGCGTGAATCGGCCCAGAAACTGCGCAGGCCGCAAAATACTCCGCGGTCATCGCGAACGCCTCGCCCAGCGCGATGTGCACCAGCTTGCTCGGCTCGGAGAGCGCCGCGTGGACATCCCGCGGTCGACCGAACAGCTCGTGGAACGCGACGACGTGGGCCGACTCGTGCAACACGTAGTTCGGCTGGGGACGGTTCTTGTGCAGGTCGGCGAGCGTAAAGAACCCGGGGCGGGCGCGTTCGAAAGCCGAGAGCGCGGCGTAGTTCGCGCGGTACGGGACTTTCCGCGTCTTCAGCACGGCGTCGAGCGCGACCAGCGGGAAGGCGAAATAATCGCCTGGGTCCCGGAGCGTAAAACCGACCCCACGCGCGCGCGCGGCGTCGCGGATCCGCCGGTAAAACGGGTTCTTTCGATACAAGAAGCCGTCACCGAGGTTCTGCAACAGACACGCGGGGCCGTGGCACTGCTGCTGCAGCGAGAGCAGCTCGGCGAGCGCGATGTCGGCGCTGCGCGCGGTCACCGGCTGACCCACGCGCAGCGACAGCCCCTGGTCACGCTTTTCCGGCGTTGTCCGCGGGAGTAGCCGATACCGGCGACCAGCGCAGCCGGGGCTTGCGGGCCGCGCGCGCTTCGTCGAGCCGGCCGAGGCGCGTCAGGTGCGGCGCGCCTTTCACCAAGTCGGGCGATTCTTCGGCCTCTTTCACGATCGCCTTCACGGCGTCGACGAACGAGTCAATCGTCTGCTTGGTTTCGGTCTCGGTCGGCTCGACCATCAACGCGCCGCGCACGACCAGCGGGAAGTACACGGTTGGCGAATGAAAGCCGTAGTCGATCAGGCGCTTGGCCAGATCCAGCGTCTTGACGCCGGTCTTCGCTTCCAGGGCTTTGTCGGTGAAGACGGCCTCGTGCAGCATCGGCGCGTCGTAGGCCAAGGGCAGCACGTCACGCAGCAAGGCAGCGATGTAATTGGCATTGAGCACCGCCAAATCACTCACGCTGTGCAGACCTTGGGCGCCCAGTTCGCGAATGTACGTGTAGGCGCGCACCATCATGCCGAAGTTGCCCAGGAACGAGCGCACGCGACCGACCGTCTGCGGGCGATCGTGATCGATGATGAACGTGCCGTCGGCGCGACGGACGACGGGCGCCGGTTGAAACGGATCCAGATGGCGCTTGAACGCGACCGGACCGGAGCCGGGACCGCCACCGCCGTGCGGCGTGGTGAAGGTCTTGTGCAGGTTGTACTGCATCACGTCGACGCCCGCGTCACCGGGGCGCGCGCGGCCGAGCACGGCGTTCATGTTGGCGCCGTCGCCGTACACTTGACCGCCCTTTTCGTGCACGAGCTGCACGAGCTTGGGCATCGCGCTCTCGTACAGGCCGATCGTGTTCGGGTTGGTCATCATCAGGCCCGCGACGTCACCGCTAGCGGCTTCCAAGGCGCGCGCGAGGGTCTCGGGTTCGACGATGCCTTGGGGACCAGAGGCGAAGGGCACGGCTTCGAAGCCATTCAAGGCGCAGCTCGCCGGGTTCGTGCCGTGCGCGCTGTCTGGGATCAGTACCTTGCGCGGCGAGCGGCCCTGGCTCTGATGATACGCGCGGATCATCATCAGACCCGTCAGCTCGCCTTGCGCGCCTGCGGCGGGCTGCAAACTCACGCCGTCCATGCCCACGATTTCGGCGAGCAGCGCTTGCAAGCGCACCATCAATTCGAGCGCGCCCTGGGCCAAATGCGGCGGCGTCAACGGGTGCAGGTTGGCGAAGCCGTCCAAGCGTGCCGCCCACTCGTTCACCTTCGGGTTGTGCTTCATCGTGCACGACCCGAGTGGGTAGAACTGCGTGTCGATGCTGAAGTTCCACTGGCTCAGGCGAACGAAATGACGAATCGCCTCGGGCTCACTGACCTCGGGCAAGCCCGCAGGGGACTTCCGCGCCAGGCTCGAGAGCGCCCGCTTCGAATCGATGGCGGGCACGTCCAGGTCGCCGAGCGATGCGCCACTGCGGCCAGGTGAGCCGCGCTCGAAAATCGGAGCTTCCTTGAATTGCAGCCCTTTTGCCGCGTCGCCGGGCACGGGCTATTTCTCCTCGGGAGCGTCGCCGTCGGACTTCTTCGAACCCTTGTCGCCGCCCTCGTCGTCCCAACCGCCCGCGTTGACCTTGCCCTCGATCTCGTCCGGCTTCACGGACGCCGGGTTGGGCTGCATGTTGGTCTGCTTCACGGCCTTCCACGGATTGCCCGCATCACTCTCACCGAGGCCCCACTCACCCGCGATCTGGTGAGCTTCACCCTCTTTGGGAATGCTGTAGACGAAGTAGCCTTTGCCCTTGCTGTTGGCCTCGGCGCCGATCTGGCCGATTTTGTGCTGGGTCCAGGTGTAGCGGAGCACGTTGCCGTCGACCTCGCCTTGCAGCTCGCCGTAAGCGTCACCCCCGCCGGTGCGCCAAGCGCCTTGCGCGGTCTTGCCGTCGACCAAGATGTGCAAGTAGCCGTAGGTACGGTCGTAGTACACGCCTTGCCACTCGCCCTTTTCAGGCATCTCACCGGCCTTGATCTGCGCGATCTTCGGCTCGTTGCTGGGTCCGCAGGCGGTGAGCGAAAGCGCGCTCGGGATGACGAGCGCAGTCAATAACGAGAGCTTGACCAGGTTCCGAAGGAGCATGGCGCGGACCATATCATGGGGTTTGGAGGAGAGAAGAGGGGAGAGCGGGCACGTGCACGGGCACGTTCACGTTCAGGTTGGAGAGGGCAGCCGCAGTGTGCGGCCGAGGGACTCACCGAGGGCGGTGGCTTCGGCGTCGCTGGCGGGCCAGGGGGCGCGCACGCCATTTTTGCGCAGATTCGAACCGTCGGGCTCGGCGAGCAGGGCGCGCAGCCAGATTTCGGAGCCTTCTCGGACCGCGTAGGCGGCGACCGGGGTTTGGCAGTTGCCTTCGACGGCGCGCATCACGCCGCGCTCGGCTAGGACGGCAATTTTCGTTTCAGGGTGCGACACCCGGGCGAGCAGCGTCGAGACCTCCGAGTCGTCCGCGCGCTGTTCGACGGCCAAGGCGCCTTGGCCGACTGCGGGAAGTGAACGCTCGGCGGACAGCACTTCACTGGCCTCGTTCTCGATGCCGAGTCGAACCATGCCGGCGCGCGCGAGCACGATCGCTTCCACCTCACCCGCGCGGCACTTGCGAATCCGCGTGTCGACGTTGCCGCGTAGGATCGAAAAGTGCAAATCCGGGCGAAGCGCGCTGAGCTGGATGCGGCGACGCAACGACGAAGTGCCGATGGTCGCCCCTTCCGGCAGTGCGTCGAAGTTCGCGCCAGAGCGGGTGATGAGCACGTCACGCGCGTCCTCGCGTTCTGGAAAACATTCCACGCTGAGCGACGCTGCGAGCTCCGGCGGCACGTCCTTCGACGAATGTACGGCGAAGTCTGCGCGGCCGTCGAGCAGCGCCTCTTCGATCTCTTTGATGAACAGGCCCTTGCCGCCGATCTCGCTCAGCGCGCGATCTTGAACGCGGTCACCCGTGGTCACCACCTGCAGTTCTTCGAAAGTGAACTCGGGATGCAAGCGTTGCAACTCTGCGACCAGCGCGCGGCATTGCGCGAGAGCAAGCGCGCTCTTGCGAGTGGCGTAGGTAAAATGGGTGCGTGCCATGATCCTCGGGACGAGCGCCCTCAGGCGTACTCGTAGCTTTGGCCACCCGCGGCGATCGTCACGCGGTTGGTTTCAGAGCCGGAATTGGCTTCGATTCGGCCGACGATTTTGGCATCGACCCCGAAGCGCGCGGCAGCGGCGAGCACGCCAGCCGCAGCGCTCGGGCGCACGTACAGCTCGAGCCGATGGCCCATGTTGAACACCTGGTACATCTGCTTCGGCTCGATGCCGGAGTCTTGGATGGTTTGAAACAGTGGAGGCGTCGGGAACAGTGAATCTTTCACGTAGTGCAGCCCGCGCCCGAAACCGCGGCATTTGGTTTGCCCGCCCCCGCTGCAGTGCAGGATTCCCGTCACGTGCGGCGCGAGATCCGAGCCCAAGATCGCGCGCGCGATCGGCAAGTAGGTGCGCGTGGGCGAAAGCAAGCCCCACGCGACGTCGTGCGCGCTGCCGGGCAGCGCGTCTTTGAGCTGAAAGCGGCCGCAGTACACTTTGTCCGCCGGGATGGTCTCGGAATAGCTCTCCGGAAAGCGCTCGGCGTAGGAGTGCGCGAGCAGCGCGTGGCGCGCCAACGTGAGCCCGTTGGAGCCAATGCCCGAGTTCTCTTTGCTTTCGTAGCTCGCCTTGCCAGTAGACGACAGCGCGACGATCAGATCACCCGGCGCCACGCGCGAGAAGTCGCCCACCGCAGCGCGCGGAACCCTAGCAAAAACCGTCGAATCCGCGATCACGGTGCGCACCAGATCCCCGACGTCCGCGGTTTCGCCCCCGGTGAGCGTGATCTCGATGCCGTGTTCACGCAGCGTGGCGGCGCAAGCCTCGTAGCCGTCGATCAACGCGGAGATGACGTCGCCGCGCACGCGATGCGCGTTGCGCCCGATGGTGTTGCTGACCAGAAAGCCGCTGGTCGCACCGACGCACAACAGGTCGTCGGTGTTCATCACCAACGAATCCTGAGCGATTCCGGCAAACGCGCTCGGATCGCCGGTTTCTGCATACAGCAGATAGGCGACCGATGACTTCGTGCCCGCGCCATCCGCGTGCATCACCGCGACCATGCTCGGGTCGCCAGCAGGATCCGCGATCACTTTGCAGAACGCGCCCGGCACCTCGCCTGCCGAGTGCTTGGCGATGGCGCGGTGCACGTCTTCCTTCGTGGGCGAGACACCGCGGTCGAGGTATTCGTTGCTCATGGGGTCTTTCGGAGGCTGACCACCTAGATCGAGTGCCGGGCTCCCGCAAGGCGCGTCTACGCAATTTCGGCAATTTCGCGGCGGAAGCAG